>ENA-OQAJ01000113-OQAJ01000113.1-human-gut-metagenome-genome-assembly--contig:-NODE-113-length-24159-cov-3.866054_pt1 | contig 24159 bp, 37 predicted proteins | sample MGYA00242736_ERZ504529 | MGnify/ENA primary metagenome ERZ504529 (study PRJEB26092, sample SAMD00036275) | human gut metagenome | host: Homo sapiens | study: EMG produced TPA metagenomics assembly of...
ATGGAGCAGGCTGCAGATCTGGGCAGGCTGGCGTTTTTTCCCGGCGGCAGCAGGCTTTTGGCTGGGCATCCTGTTTTTGCTGCTGCTGGACCATCTCATCCCGCATCTGCACCAGAATAGTTTGCAGGCCGAAGGGCCAAAAAGCCAACTCCAACGCACCACGATGATGGTTCTGGCAGTGACGCTGCACAACATCCCGGAGGGTATGGCAGTGGGCGTAGTCTATGCCGGATACCTTGCCGGAACTGCCCAGATCACCGCCGCCGGGGCGCTGGCACTTTCCCTTGGCATTGCCATCCAGAACTTCCCGGAGGGTGCCATCATTTCCATGCCCCTGCGGGCGGAAGGAATGAAAAAAGGCCGGGCATTCTGGGGCGGCGTACTGTCCGGCATCGTAGAGCCCATCGGGGCAGTGCTGACGATTCTGGCGGCAGGCATCGTGGTGCCTGCTTTGCCCTATCTGCTCAGCTTTGCTGCCGGAGCTATGCTGTATGTGGTGGTGGAGGAACTGATCCCGGAAATGTCGCAGGGGCAGCACTCCAACGTCGGCACGGTGTTTTTGCGGTGGGCTTCAGCGTGATGATGGTGCTGGATGTGGCACTGGGGTGACGGTTGGGGATTCCCAAAAGCAAAATCTCTTTCGGAATACCCGAAAATGCCTAAACTCCTTGACAGAGGAGACGGCAGGGCGTATTATTTTGGCAGAAGGACCGCTGAGAAGCGGCTTTTTATAGAATGAAAAGTTAGCATTGCATAACTCACAGCACGAGGAATTGCGGGCCTGTCATCCGGTGCAGTGGGCGCATCTGGTAAAAAGTATTGCATTGTGAACGGTAAACAGAAAGAGGGTGGCATTATGTCCTTTTTTGAAAATACCCGAAAGCCCGTAGGCCTTGGCGGGAAGATCATGGTTGCTATGATGAACTTTGGACACAGCGCAATGGCAGAATGGGGGCTGAGTTTTTTACAGCATGCCCCGGATGCCATGGTGCTGGACTGCGGCTGCGGCGGTGGAGCGAACATTAAACGCTGTTGAAACTGTGTCACAAAGGCAAGGTGCATGGCATCGACTACTCAGCTGTCAGTGTGGAAAAAGCGCGAAAAGTCAATGCCAGAGCCATTGCGGCAGGACGGTGTACCGTGCAACAGGCAAGTGTGGCAGAACTGCCGTTTGAAGCGGAGCAGTTTGATGTGGTGACCGCCTTTGAAACGGTCTACTTCTGGCCGGAGCTTGCACAGAATTTCAGAGAGGTTTATCGGGTGCTGAAGCCCGGCGGGGTCTTTTTCATCTGTAACGAAGCAAACGGCGAAACGACAAAAGACGACAAATGGACGAAAATCATCAATGGCATGACCATCTATACGGATACTGCACTGAAAGAGTATCTGGAACAAGCAGGATTTTGTCAGATCCAGAGCCACAAAAGCAAAAAGGGCTGGCTGTGCGTTACGGCGCAAAAGCGGTGAAATAGTGTAAGGAGGACGGAGCATGGAACGAAAAGAAGCAATCCGCAGTGCCTACCGGCTGACAGGCGGCAATAATTTTTATGATGGTATGATCACCTGCTCCACTGAGCGGGAAAGCGGTGTGCCGTCTGGTGTGGGACATGAACAAGGCAGAAAATGATGCCTATCTGGAAAAGGCACTGTCCGGTATCCCGGAGCATTTTTCCGGCAAGCTGCTGGAGGTGCCGGTGGGCACCGGCATTCTGACCATACGATAAAACCAAAGGGAGTTCTGCCTGGACCTTCGTCTGTGACAGAACTCCCCTTTTTAGCTTTATAGAAAAACCATAAGTCATCTGCCACGCTCAGCGGAGCAAAAACCACACACCCAGCAGGATCGCAAGGAAGATCAGGTTGGACAGGGTGAACAGCCCAAAATACTGCTTCTTCCCCTGTGGCAGCTCCCGTGCGATCTGCCGGTAGGAAATAAGACTGGCCATGGATGCGATCAAAGTGCCAAGACCTCCGAGATTGGTGCCGATGATGAGAGCTTGTGTCTCTGCCGTGAAACCGGACAGCAGCAGGGCGGCGGGAACATTACTGGTGACCTGCGAAGCAAGAACCGCCACAAGAACTTCCCGGCCGGTCAGAAACTCCTGCAGCCAGCCGGAAAAGGCCGGAATGCGCCCCAGATTGCCAATGAAGATGAAAAAAGCCACAAAGGTCAAAAGCAGGGAATAGTCCACTGCCCGTAAGGTGTGCGGGTCTGCAAAAAGAACGCAGACGAGTACAGCGGCAAAGGCAATGCCATAGGGCAGTACCCGGATCACGGACAGCAGGCAGACGGCAAACAGAACCAGATACAGCAGGATGATCTTCTGATCTCCCTGAGATGCAGAAGAAGAAACAAGCTCGTCCACGGAGAGGGCGGCAGAGGCTTTCTGGCAGACCAGCGCTGCCCAAGCCAGCAGCAGGAGCAGAGAGACCAGGGTGTAGGGCAGCATAAGAAGAACAAATCCCCCGATGCTCATGCCGCTTTTTCCGTAAAGATAGAGGTTCTGCGGGTTGCCGATGGGGGTCAGCATACTGCCAAGGTTTGCCGCAATGGTCTGCATACAGACCACCGGGATCAGAAGGGAGCGGCGGACATCCGCTCCCAGACGGCTCAGAACCACGAACGTAAAGGGAACGAAGGTCAGCAGGGAAACATCGTTGGTGATGAACATGCTTCCGAAAAAGCACAGCCCGACCAGTACCAGCGTCAGCTGAAAGGTGCTGTGGGTACGGGACAGCAATGCCCGGCCCAGTCCATCAAAAAAGCCCTGCCGCCGCAGCCCGGCCATGACCGTCATCAGGGAAAACAAAATCGCCAGCGTGCGCAGGTCGATGTAGCCGAGATACTGCGCATCCGGCAGAACAAAGAAGGCGGAGACAACGGCCAGCACAGCGGCTGCGGTGAGGACCGTTTCCTGCTGAATGAATTGTTTGAGTTTCATAGAGACACATCCTTGTAATTGTAAAGGCAGCCCTGCTGCGGTGCCGGACGGCCTTTTTCCGTATTTCAGAGCAGCAGCTCAAACGACCCGATCATCAGGGCATTCTTCAATGTGGAAGATCGCTACTTTCCCGAAGAACGGATTGCAAGTGCGTGCAGCTTCCGGCTCAAATCGGCCAGACACCATGCGATTGCCATACCGCCGGCAATTCCAAGAGCGGCCAGAAAGGTCTGCTCTCCGAAATGCTCTGCAGCAGACAAATCATTGGAGACGACTGCGTTCATGCAGTAGTAGAGGGTGCTTCCGGGAATGAGGGGAATGGCAGCGGTGATGAAGAAAGGCGTAGAGGGTGCATTGCAGCATCGGGCAAGAATTTCGGCATACAGAGCGGCACAGAAACCGGCCAACAGATTGGCAAGAAAGACGCTGTGCAGGGTGTTGGCGGCAAGAAGATAAGCCAGCCATGCCAGAAGTCCGCCTACACCGGCGGCGGGTAAGTAGCGCCGGTTCAGATTGAAGATCAGTCCGAAACCGACCGAACCAAGGGCAGCACTGAGCAACTGCGAAAAAACCTGTATCATGCGGAAATTCCTCCCATCAACCAGATGGCGGCCATCATGCCGAGTGCAAGGGTGGCGGCCATCAGAATGGCTTCCACCAGCCGAAGAGAGCCGGAAATAATGTCCCCAAGTAAGATGTCCCGGATGGAATTTGTCAGCATGATGCCGGGAATCAGCAGCATGATGATACCAATCAGAACTTTATCGGCATGAAACTGCATCCCAAAGCGGCAGAGCAGCAGAGTGGAGACACCGCTGAGAAATGATGCTATAAACTGAAATTCTACGCCATTCATACAAAAAGGCGAGAGATAGCGCTCCATCCAGCAAATCAGAACGGCAATGCCGCCGGCCAGCAGGCCGTCCCAGAGATTTCCACCAAAGAAGATGGCAAAACTGGAAGCAGCCAACACACTGCCGGCAAGATGCAGTCTTGGGTCCGGATGCTGTGCCAGAATGGCATTCAGCTGGCGCTGAAACTCTTCTATGGAAGGAGGCGCTGTGCAGATACGGCGGCTGAGCGCATTGAGCTTTTCCAATGTCAGCAGGTCATTGCTGGCAGCGTGACGCAGGCGGCGGGTCTCGGTCTGCGGCGGCAGCGAGGGCATGGTAAGCGTGACCACGATGCTGGATGTGATCACGAATACATTCACATCTTCTGCCCCATAGGCGACTGCGATTCGGTTCAAAGTGTCCTCAACGCGGAATACTTCTGCGCCACTGTTTTGTAAAGCTTCGCCCATTCGGACCAAAATGTGGAGAAAATGACTGATCTCGGTCTCTTCCACAATATCACGCTCTTTTCATCTCGGTTTCCACATTATTATAGCGGGTGGACCGGCAGAACGCAAGACGATGCAAGGACAGAGAGACTTTTTGACAACTGCATTGTTTACGCGGGCAATGGATCGCCTGGTTCTGAAGAAACGGCTTGCATCCGTTCTGTCACAGCGAAAGACTACGATCAGAGAAGAAAAAATTGAATCCAGTGCAAACGATTTTGCCGAGAATTGCATGAAATATTATAAAAGTATTATTCTTTTATGAATTTTAGCACTCTACTATTGACACTGCTAATAAACGGTGCTATAACAGTGGCGTGCTCAGGAGAAAGGGGCATGAGGGAACCGCAAGGCTCCCGGGAAGACTCCGCTCCTGATGCACGATCTTGATTTTATGCCCGACCCGAACGCCGGGATTGGAGGGTTGTTTTATGTTTATGCCTGCTGTTTTCCATGAAAATCTGTTCGATGATTTCTTTGATCCGTTCTGGAACGACGGTGCGCTGGAGCGTGCAATGAATCGTGAAGAGCGTGAAACCTTCGGCAAGCGCGGCGCAAACATGATGAAAACCGATGTGAAGCAGACCGCCGATGGCAACTATGATGTGGCTGTTGACCTGCCCGGCTGCAAGAAGGAAGACGTTCAGATGGAGCTGAGCGATGGCTACCTGACCATTCAGGCCGTCCGCAACCACTCCAATGACGAGAAGGACAACAATGGCCGTTATCTGCGCCGTGAGACCTTCTCCGGTACCTGTGCCCGCAGCTTCTATGTGGGTGATGCCGTGAAGAAGGAGGACATCCACGCAAAGTTCGAGGATGGCATCCTGCACATCGTGCTGCCCGCACCGCAGCAGCAGAAGGCTCTGCCTGCGAATCCCAATCTCATTGAAATCGAGTAACGTTTGTGCATCGGTGTGAGGAACACCGGCGCATAGAACCAGCCCCCGGAGAACCGTAAAAAGCTCTTCGGGGGTTTTTGTATTCTGACATCTTTTCGGAAGTGAAAAAGCGTGGTACCCACAACACCGACACGCAAGAGGGCGCAGCAGTCAATCTTTTTGAAACCGCCGTCAAACACGCATAAAAGCGAAAAGAACCCGCTTTCAACATCAAATTGAAGTGAAAGCGGGTTCTTATTGAAGTGACACCAAGTTGTCACAAAATCACAGCTTTAGAAGGCCTGTGCATCATATTTATAGCGATATTTCGCCGTAAATTCGTTTCTGCTTGATGGGGTGAATTATTTCCGACTTGTCAGCCGGTTGAGCAGCATCACAGCCAGGACAATGACACCAATGACGAGAAGAATGCCGACCATGCCGATGAGCATCATGGGCAGGGTGGTCATCCACGAAGAAAGATGAAGCATAAGTGTACCTCCGTTAAGCCATCAGGGTCAGAATCAGGCCGCCTGCAATGACGGATGCGATCTGCCCCGAAACGTTGACGCTGATGGAGTACATCAGCAGGAAATTCTGGTTATCTTCTTCCAATCCCATCTTGTTGACCACACGGCCGCTCATGGGGAAGGCGGAGATGCGGCTGCACCGATCATCGGGTTCAGTTTTTTGCCTTCGGGCAGGAACAGGTTCAGCAGCTTTGCAAACAGCACGCCGCCTGCGGTATCAAAAACGAAGGCTACCAGACCCAGTGCAAGGATGAGCAGGGTATCGGGCCGGACAAACTTGTCAGCGGTCATCTGTCCGGCCACGGTCAGGCCCAGCACGATGGTGATGAGGTTTGCCAGCACATTCTGCGCGGTTTCGCTGAGGGCGTTCAGTACGCCGCACTCCCGCAGCAGGTTGCCGAACATCAGAAAACCAACTAGAGCTACACTGGCAGGAGCTACCATACCGGCAATGATGGTTACAACAATGGGGAACAGAATCTTCGTCAGCTGGCTGACATTGCCCTTTTCATAGGGCATCCGGATGCGGCGGTCCTTCTGAGTGGTCAGCAGTTTAATGACCGGCGGCTGCACGATGGGCACCAGAGCCATGTAACTGTACGCTGCCACCATGATGGCACCAAGGTACTGGGAGTTGAGGGTGTTAGCTACAAAAATGGCGGTGGGACCGTCCGCTGCACCAATGACAGCGATGGAAGCAGCATCCTTCAAATCAAAGAAGAAGCCTGCCAGAAACAGGGTGAAGAAAATACCAAACTGCGCTGCGGCACCAAAGAGCATGAGCCACGGTTTTTCCAGCAGGGGGCCAAAGTCGATCATAGCACCAATGCCGATGAAAAGCAGCAGGGGAAACAGCTCGTTGGACATGCCTGCTTCAAACAGGGCAGAAATGGGGCCTACGGTATCGCCCTGCGTGATGGCACCGGACAGCGGCAGATTGACCAGAATGGCACCAAAGCCCATGGGTAAAAGCAGGCTCGGCTCCATTTTTTTGGCGATGGCAAGGTAGATGAGCAATGCACCAATGCCCCACATCACCACCATCTGCCAAGTCAGGTTTCCAAAATTGGAAAACAGACTTGCGAATGTGTTCAGAAAGTTCATAGTTTTCTTGCCTCCTATTGTGCTCCGGTACGGTGACAAGAAAAAGAGACTCCTGCCACAGCACCTTGTCTGTGACAAAAGTCTCAAGCGAACACATGACATCGGGCATTTCTGCCGTGATGACGCTGCCATGCAGCAGTCTCCCGAAGAATAAGCCGGAACACTGCCCTTTACTCCCTTTTATCAGATGTATTAAAACAGAATATGGGAAAACTGTCAAGAAAAATACAGAAATCTTTTCTGTATCTTATGAGGGTCCTTCCGCTGTGGTTCACGCAAGCTGATTACAGCAAAGCATTTCTGAAAGCCCATCGAGAGAAAATCACTCTGCACAAGGCGCCCCGGAGAGCTGCGATAAGCTCCGGGGCCATTTTTGTTTTCCGACATCTTTCCGACAGTGGGAAAGCGTGGTAGAATAGGAGCAAAGCTGATATATGATCAACAGGAGGGGGAAAATCAAGATGGAAACGGTCTATATCGCAGGCGGATGCCTTTGGGGCGTACAGCATTTTTTTTGACACAGTGCCTGGTGTACAGATGACTGAAGCCGGCAGAGCCAACGGAACAACGAGTTCTCTGGATGGCCCATACGATGGATATGCAGAATGCGTAAAAGTGGTCTATGATGAGAAAAACACAAGCATTTCAGAACTGATGGCACACCTGTTTGAGATCATCGACCCCTACAGCCTGAACAAACAGGGCGTGGACGTTGGAAAAAAAGTACCGGACAGGGCTGTACAGTACAGATCCCAGACATCTGGAAGAAGCAAGAGCTTTTATAAACGGCCGGGAGGACCGGGACAAGATCATGCTGGAAGTGCTGCCGCTGACAAATTATGTCCGGAGCGCTGAGGAGCATCAGCACCATCTGGAACGGCACCCTGAAGACTGCAGTTACTGCCATATCCCGGATGCTGTCCTGAACAGATACAGAAATCAGTAAATATGCGATCCTACCATTGCAGTAACACCAATGGAAAGTATCAGGAGCAGGAGAGTGCTCCGCTGGTGCGGGAATTTCTGGCGGATACCGGCATGACGGCGGCGCAGATCGAACGGGTGGCCTATCTGGTGGGGCACCACTGATGGTTCTGGATGTGGCGTTTGGCTGAGAGAGCGAAACGGCTTCTCAATGGTAAAATAACGGAAAACACCCCTGTGAGTTTTTTAAACTCACAGGGGTGTTTTTAGGCGTTGGGGTCGGTCAGCACAAAGGTCAACTCGGCGGTGGCGGCGCACTTGCCGTCCACCCACGCCGAGGCTTTACCCACGCCCACCGGGCCGTGCTGCTCTACCAGTTCACAGTGCAGGGTGAGCACATCGCCGGGGGTGACCTGCTTGCGGAAGCGGGCATTCTTGATGCCGCCGAAGAGGGCCAGTTTGCCCTTGTTCTCCGGCAGGCTGAGCGCCGCAACGGCACCGGTCTGGGCCAGTGCTTCCAGAATGAGCACTCCCGGCATCACCGGCTGGCCGGGAAAATGTCCGCAGAAAAATTCCTCATTGCGGCTCACGCACTTGCGGCCGATGGCCCACTGGCCCGGCTCGTAGTCCAAAATGCGGTCCACAAGGGCAAAGGGATAGCGGTGCGGCAGAAGCGCCGCGATCTCCTCGCTGTTCAGGGCGTTTGCGTCTGCACGCACGGTGCGGGGTTCTGCCATGGGTCAGCCCTCCCATCTGCGCAGGGCGATGCAGGCGTTGTGCCCGCCAAAGCCCAGACTGTTGCTCAGTGCGTAGGTCATGGCCTGCGCACGGCCAGTGTTCGGCACATAGTCCAGATCACATTCGGGATCGGGCTGCTCATAGTGGATGGTGGGCGGCGCAAACTGGTCATGCAGGGCCAGCGCTGTAAATACGGCTTCAATGCCGCCCGCACCGCCCAGCAGATGGCCGGTCATGCTCTTGGTGCTCACCACAGTCAGCTGCTTTGCGTGTTCGCCGAACACCGCATGGATGGCGGCGGTCTCGCAGGCATCGTTCATGTGGGTGCCGGTGCCGTGGGCGTGATGTGATCCACCTGCTCCGGTGCGATGCCTGCATCCGCCAGCGTCAGCGCCATGCAGTCGATGGCACCTGCGCCGCCGGGGGCGGGGGCGGTGAAGTGGTAGGCATCGCAGTTGGCACCGTAGCCCACCACCTCGGCGTAGATGTGCGCACCGCGGGCACGGGCATGTTCCAGCTCTTCCAGCACCAGCACACCGCTGCCTTCGCCCATCACGAAGCCGCCGCGCCGTGCGTCAAAGGGCAGGCTGGCTGCATCCGGATCGGTCGCGGTGGAAAGCGCTTTCATGCTGGTAAAGCCGCCGATGCCCAGAGGGCTGATGCAGCTCTCTGCACCGCCGCAGACCATGGCGGTCTCGTAGCCGTCACGGATGCGGTGGAAGGCATCGCCTACGGCATTGGTGCCGCCGGCGCAGGCCGTCACCGGGCAGGTGCACATGCCCTTCAGACCAAAGCGGATGGCCACCTGTGCCGCTGCCATGTTGGCAATGGACATGGGCACGAAATAGGGGCTTACCTTTTCCATGCCCTTCTCTTCACCACGGGTGTGCTGCTCCTCAATGGTGGGCAGACCGCCGATGCCGCTGGAAAGGATGACACCGATCTGTTTGGCTTCTACTTCGGTGTCCAGACCGCTGTCTGCAACCGCTTCAGCGGCGGCAGCAAGGGCCAGAACGGTAAAGCGGGCCATCTTGCGGGCTTCCTTTTTGTCCACGATGGTTTCCGGGTCAAAGCCCTTCACCTCGCCTGCCAGCTTACATTTAAAATCGGTGGTATCGAACTGGGTAATGGGGCCGATGCCGCATTTGCCCGCTTGGCAGCGGCCCAGCTGTCGGCGGTGTTGTTGCCCAGCGGGTTCACGGTGCCAAGGCCGGTGATCACGACTCTGCGTTTTTCCATGAGAGTTTTCTCCTTTACATTGCCATGCCGCCGTCTGCACAGAGCACCTGCCCGGTGAGATAGCTGCTTTGTTCTGCGGCAAAAAATGCCACTGCATTTGCCACATCCTCCGGCTTTCCTGCGCGGCCTGCGGGGATGCCCTTTGCCATTTCGGCACGGACGGCTTCTGGCAGGGCGGCGGTCATGTCGGTCTCGATAAAGCCCGGCGCGACCGCATTCACGGTCACATTGCGGCTTGCCAGCTCGCGGGCAAGGCTTTTGGTCAGGCCGATCAGGCCCGCCTTGCTGGCGGCGTAATTGGTCTGGCCGGCGTTGCCCCGCAGGGCCACCACACTGGAAAGGTTCACGATGCGGCCCCAGCGCTGGCGCACCATGCGGCGGGCGGCTTCCTTGCAGCAGAGGAACGCACCCTTAAGGTTTGCGTTCAGCACTGCATCGAAGTCCTCTTCGCTCATGCGCAGGATCAGATTATCGCGGGTAATGCCCGCGTTGTTCACAAGGATATCCACCCGGCCAAAGGCGTTCACCGCCTGTTCAAAGAGCACTTTGCAGCCCTCGGCAGTGGAAACATCGGCCTGCACAGCCACGGCATTTGCATTTTCGGCCTTGCACAGAGCCACCGTCTCGGCAGCTGCAGCTTCGCCGTGGCAGTAATTCACCACGACATTGCAGCCCTGCTTTGCCAGCTGGATGCACACAGCCCGGCCAATGCCCCGGCTTCCGCCAGTAACAACGGCGGTGCGGATGATCGTTTCTTCGCTCATAGCTCTTCCTTCCATGCTGTCAGTGCGGCGTTCAGCTGCTCCGGGGTCTCCACCGAAGCGCAGACCACGCCGGGCAGGGTCTTTTTCACAAAGCCAGCCAGAGCACTGCCCGGGCCAACTTCCAGAATATGGTCTACGCCCAGCTCACCGAGGCGGTGGAGCGTATCTTCCATGTAAACGCTGCTCTGCACCTGCTTCACGAGCAGGGCGGGGATGCTGTCCTGCTCAGCTTTTTCACGGCCAAGGCAGTTGAACAGCACCGGCACCTGCATCTCGCCAAAGGACTCAGACGCAAAAACGCTTTGCCAGTGCATCCCCGGCGGGGGCCATGAGGCGGGTGTGGAACGGGCCGCTCACCTTGAGCGGGATGCAGCGGCGGGCACCGGCTTCTTTGGCCAGTGCGGCGGCTTTGTCCACAGCGGCTTTCTCGCCGCCGATGACCAGCTGACCCGGGCAGTTGTAGTTGCAGATCTGCACGCAGCCCAGCTCTGCCGCCTGCTCACAGCAGGCGGCAAGTGCCTGCCGGTCAAGGTTCAGCACGGCGGTCATGCCGCAGTCGATGCCCTTTGCAGCTTCGGCCATGGCTTTGCCGCGGTAAGCGGCCAGCTCGATGGCCTGCTTTGCGGTGAACACCCCGGCAGCTTCCAGCGCGGAGTATTCGCCCAGCGAAAGCCCGGCCACATAAGCGGGTTTCACGCCCTGCTGGGCCAGCACTGCGGTCACGCCGCAGGCAAAGGCCACCATGCAGGGCTGGGTGTATTCGGTCTGATTCAAAAGGCCGTCCGGGTCCTCAAAGCAGACGCGGTGCAGGTCGAAGTCCAGCTCTGCGCTGTCGAATGCCGCCCGGAACGCGGGAGAGCCTTCGTAAAATTCTTTGCCCATGCCGGGGTGCTGTGCCCCCTGACCGGCATATAAAACGGCAAGCTTCATTGATTTTGCCTCCATTCGATCACAAGTTCATCCATCAGCTCCTGCACCGTGCGCATCCGGTCCAGCCTGCCCACGTTGGCCCCGCAGAAGAACAGGCCCTCCTCCACATTGCCCTTTACGGCTTCGATGAGCGCGTGGGTGATGCAGTAGGGCACCTTGGCGGGGTCGCAGGTCTTCAGGCAGCGGGCACAGTGCCGGGGAGGGAAGCGGGTCCCCTCTGCCAGCGCCTGCACCAGCGGGGTGTTCAGTGCACGGCCCGGCATTCCCACCGGACTGTGGATGATCCGTACATCCTCGGGCCGGGCGTCAGCAGAACGTCCTTGTAGCCCTGGGATGCGTCACACTCGTAGGTGGTGATAAAGCGGGTGGCAAGCTGTACGCCAGCAGCGCCCATTGCGGTAAAGTGGGCCATATCGGCACCGGTATACACGCCGCCTGCCACAAACACGGGGATGCTGTGGCCAAACTGTGCTTCAAAGGGCTTTACCTCGGCCAGCACCTCGGGCAGGATGGCGTCGAGGGTCTGGCATTTGCCTGCCAGCAGATCATCTTCGGCAAAGCGAGGTGTCCGCCTGCCTTGCAGCCTTCGATCACCACAAAATCAGCGGTGCGGCCAAACTCTTTGGCCCAGCGGCGCAGGATGAGCTTTGCGGCTCTTCCGCTGGAAACGATGGGAGCGATGGCAACATCCGTTGTGCCCACGATGCCGGGCAGCTCCAGCGGCAGGCCCGCGCCGGACACCACCGCGTCCACGCCCGCTTCCACAGCGGTGCGGATCGCGGCCGCATAATCCTGCGTTGCCACCATGGCGTTGATGGCTACCATGCCCGCGCCCTTTGCGATCTGCTTTGCTTTTTTAATTTCCGCTGTCAGGGCACGGTGGTTGGCGCTTGCCGGGTCGCGGGCAAAGTCCGGCTCCCGGTAGCCTGCATCGGCTGTGGAGATGCACCCCATGCCGCCGCAGGCTGCAACAGCACCGGCCAGCCCGCCAAGGGAAACGCCCACACCCATGCCGCCCTGTAGGATGGGCACAGACAGGGTCTTTCTGCCGAGGGTCAGCATTCGGTGCTCAGCGCGGCAATGCGCTGCCTCCCGCCGTTCCACAGGTCTGCAAGAATATCCGCCACCGGGCGCACCTCGTGCAGCATGCCTGCCACCTGACCGGCCATCAGGCTTCCGGTGGTGGTGTCGCCCTCAAACACGGCGCGGCGCAGGCTGCCAAGGGTGTACTTTTCCAGCTCCATCTTGTCGGCACCGGCGTTTTCCTGCCGGACATATTCGCGGCTCATGCGGTTTTTCAGCACTCGCACCGGCGCACCCACGCTTCGGCCGGTCACGATGGTATCGCTGTCCTTGGCCTTGAGCAGGGCGGCTTTGTAGTTTTCATGGATGGGGCACTCCTCGCTCACCAGCAGGCAGGTGCCTACCTGCACGCCGCAGGCACCCAGAGCCAGAGCTGCTGCCAGCTGGCGGCCATCGGCGATGCCGCCAGCCGCAATGACCGGAATGCTGACGGCATCCACCACCTGCGGCACCAGCGCCATGGTAGCCATTTCGCCCACATGGCCGCCGCTCTCGGTGCCCTCAGCAATGACAGCATCGATGCCCAGCGGCTCCAGATGCTTTGCCAGCACGGCGGCGGCGACAACCGGGATCACCTTGATGCCTGCCGCTTTCCACGCGGGGATATATTTGCCCGGGTTGCCTGCACCGGTGGTCACAACGGGCACGCCCTCTTCCACCACGATCTTGGCAAACTCATCTGCCTGCGGATGCATGAGCATGATGTTCACGCCGAAAGGCTTGTCGGTCAGCTCTTTGCAGCGGCGGATGTTCTGGCGCAGGGTGTCGGCGTTCATGCCGCCCGCACCAATGATGCCCAGCGCACCCGCGTTGGAGCAGGCGGCGGCAAACTCGCCGGTGGCAATGTTGGCCATGCCGCCCTGAATGATGGGGTATTTTGTGCCTAGAATTTCATTTAAAAGTTTCATTGAAAAACCCTCTCAGTCAATGCCTTCCGGCATTGACAGCTCCCCCGAGGGGGGGAGCTTTTTTCTGCTTTTCTGTCAGCTGGACCTTCTCTTGGAAGGCACACTGACCCTACCCGCCCATAAAGCTCCCCCTTCGGGGGAGCTGGCGCATCAGCGCCTGAGAGGGTCGTATTCCACGATCATGCCGCCCCATGTCAGGCCGCCGCCAAAGCCGATGCAGGCCAGAAGCTGGCCCGGCTGCAGCTGCCCGTTCTCGGCAAGCTCGTTCAGGGCTACCGGGATGCTGGCGGCGCTGGTGTTGCCGTGGCGGTCCATGTTCTTGTAGAACTTTGCCGGGTCGGCCTTCAGCGCCCGCACGCAGTGGTCGATGATGCGGCTGTTGGCTGATGGCAGACCACCCACTCAAGATCATCGAGGGTCAGCTGTGTTTCATCCAGCACAGTGTGCAGGCACTTGGCAGGGCATCCACTGCAAAGCGGAATACGGCCTTGCCGTCCATGGTGATGGGCGCAGAACCTGTGCGGTTCGGCCCGCCCGCATGGAGAACATCGCTGCGCGCGCGCCCAGCGTCAGAGCAAAGGGAGTGTCCGACAGCTGAAAAATGGCAGCACCGGCTCCATCCCCAAACAGTACACAGGTGGAGCGGTCGGCGGGGTCCATCAGGCGGGAAAGGGCTTCGCACCCAATGACGAGGGCATACTGTCCACCCAAAGTTGTCAGCAGTCCCCGCGCCACGGCTATGCCGTAGAGGAAGCCGGAACAGGCCGCGTTGACATCCAGCGCAGGCCGGTCCTCGGGAAGGCCCAGCGCCGCCTGCACCTGACAGGCTACACTGGGGGTCGCGTCTGGGGCGGACAGGGTGGCACAGATGCAGCACCCGATCTGCGCAGGGGCAAGGCCGCTGCGGGCCAAAGCCTGCTTTGCGGCGGAAATGGCCAGCGTGGCGGCAGATTCATCCTCCGTGCACCAGTGCCGGGTGCGGATGCCGGTGCGGCTGGTGATCCACTCGTCACTGGTATCCACCATGCGGCTCAGATCTTCGTTGGTGACCGTTCGGCCGGGGATGGCCCCGCCGGTGGCGATCAGCTGTAAACCACTCATGCGTTCCTCGTTTCTCCGATCTGGCGGTATTTTTTATAGCGCTGGTCGGCCAGCTGGCGGCCGCTCATGCGGCACAGCTCTTTCAGGTGCACCCGCAAAGCAACATCCAACTGTTCAAACAAGGCTGCGTGGCTGCGCTGTGCGCCGCCCAACGGTTCCGGGATCACCTGCTCCACGATGCCATCGCTGTACAGATCCTGCGCGGTCAGCTTCATCATCTCGCAGGCTTCGCCGCTGCGGGAAGCATCCTTCCACAGAATGCTGGCAAAGCCCTCGGGGCTGAGCACCGAGTAAACGGCATTTTCCAGCATGAGGATGTGGTTTGCCACACCCAGTGCCAGCGCACCGCCGGAAGAGCCTTCGCCGGTGACAACGGCAATGACCGGCACGGTCAGGCCGCTCATTTCCATCAGGTTGCGTGCAATGGCTTCGCCCTGACCGCGCTCCTCGGCATCCTTGCGGGGTAAGCGCCCGGCGTGTCAATGAAGGTGATGATGGGCCGGCCAAACTTTTCGGCCTGCTTCATCAGGCGCAGGGCCTTGCGGTAGCCCTCCGGCCCCGGCATACCAAAGTTACAGGCCAGATTTTCTTCCAGTGTGCTGCCCTTGCGGTGGCCGATGACCGTCACCGGCAATCCGTGAAAACGGGCGATGCCGCCCAGAATGGCAGGGTCTTCCTTGCACTGACGGTCGCCGCGCTGCTCAAAGAAGTCGGTGAACAGGGCAGAAACAGTCTCATCAATGTGGGGGCGCTCCGGGTGCCGGGCCAGAAACACCCGATCCTCGGCGGTCAGCGGGCCGCAGGTGCGCAGGATCTCGTCCTCTTCCACAGCCAGCTCTGCCAGCTCGGAGGCATGGGCCGTGATGGCATCCATCTCGTTGCCGCTGCCTTTCAGCGCGGCGATCTGGGCATCCAGCGGAGCCAGCTGCTCTAAAATTTCCTTGATCATTCGTGTTTTCCTCCTGCATGGAGCTGCAAGACCTGGATCAGGGTATCCCGCAGCTGGCTGCGGGGCACCACCTGATCCACAAAGCCGTGCTCCATCTGGAACTCGCTGCGCTGGAATCCGGCAGGCAGCTTTTCGCCAATGGTCTGCTCAATGACCCGCGGACCTGCAAAGCCGATCAGCGCGCCAGGCTCTGCCAGCATGATGTCGCCAAGGCTTGCAAAGCTGGCCGTCACACCGCCGGTGGTGGGGTGGGTGAGCACACTGATGTACAACCCGCCCTTTGCCGAAAAGCGCTGGATGGCGGCACTGGTCTTTGCCATCTGCATCAGGCTGAAAATGCCCTCCTGCATCCGCGCGCCGCCGCTGGCCGAAAAAATAACCAGCGGCAGGTGCTTTGCGGCGGCGTACTCGATGGCGCGGGTGATCTTGTCGCCCACGGCAGTGCTCATGCTGCCCATGAAAAAGCGGCTGTCCAGCACGGCAGCCACGCAGGCCACCCCGCCGATGCGGCCGGTGGCCGTTACAGCGGCTTCGCGCAGGCCGGTCTTGTTCTGGGCGGCGGCAAGCTTTTCACGGTAGCCCGGAAAATGCAGCACATCCTGCGGAGCAAGGTCGGCATCCAGTTCCCGGAAGCTGCCGTGGTCCAGCACCAGACTGAGCCGGTAGTACCCGCCAATGGGCATGTGGTAGCCGCAGTTGGGGCAGACGTAAAGGCTTCTTGCCCACAGGGTGCGTGCGGCGCGGCGGCCGCACTGCTTGCACTCCACAAACTGCTGCTCGTGCCAGACGGCACCGGCATCCCGCTTGGCCTTCAGCTGGAAGGTGCGCTCCCGCATTCGGCCGGGGAAAAGATCTCGGATATCGTTCATTGCTTTTTGCCTCAGATATGTGCGGTGATGTAGTTGTAGATATCGCCCACGGTCTTGAGCTTTGCCAGCTCTTCGTCCGGGATGGACACGCCGCAGGCATCTTCCAGAGCCATGTTCAGCTCCACGGCATCCAGACTGTCGGCCTCCAGATCCTCGGTCAGGCTGGCCTCCATGGTCACCTTGTCCTCGTCGCAGTTCAGGGTATCAACAACGATCTTCTTCATTTCTTCAAACGTCATGGTAGTAGTCTCCTTTGATTTGTTTTGAATATCTAAATTTTTTTGAAGTTTCTTGCGAACACGACCATTATAGCCGAATCGTTGGATAAGTCAAGAATAATAGTTAAAATATTTTATCTTTTACAATTCTGACACAGTTTTCTTCCTTTTATATATTGTCCTCTTTTACGCCGGTGTGCAGTGTGGTATACTTGACCCAGCAGTCTGAGAACAGTGTTTCCCTGTGAGGGAAAGGAGCCTTCCGATGATTACGATTTCAGAGCGCAGAGAGCATGAATCTGCAAAAAAGTTTTGTTCTGCGGGTATTGATCGATAATATTATCAATACCCGTCTGGAGCCGGGTGAAAAACTGAACGAGCCGGAATTGTGCGAACAGCTGGGGGTGAGCCGCACCCCCTTCCGGGAAGCAGAGCTGGAGCTGGCGCAGCGGCGGCTCATTGAGATCCGGCCCAAGATCGGCACCTATGTTTCTCTCATCGATGCAGAGCTGGTGGAAGAAGTGCGCCATCTGCGCGCTGTGCTGGAAGCAGAGATCGCCCGCATGGCGTGCGAAAAGCTGACCCCGGCGGATATCGACCAGCTGTGGGAGAACGTGGCGCTCTGGCGCATGTACATTGAGCGTGCACAGGAAGAAAAGATCTTTGAGCTGGACAAGGGGTTCCACCGGCTGCTTTATGTGCAGTGCGGCTGCCCGTACTGGTACGATCTGGTGGAAAATCTGGCTCCGCATTTTGACCGCACCACCATCCTCAGCTTCCGCTGCAGGCCCGCAAAAACGATCTACGAAGATCACGTCAGCCTGCTGAAAGCCATTGAACAGAAGGATGAGGTGGCAGCACACCGCATTGCCGGGCAGCATATGCAGCGCTACACGGAGAACCTTTCTGCGATCCGGGAAGCATTCCCACACTATTTCAAAGCCTGAAACAACCGTATCACGTTCAGAAATGCCGTATCTATGCCAAAAGATGCGGCATTTTTTTTGTGCAGTTTTTTGCCGGAAACGGCTTGACAGAAATTATGAAATGTTATATATTTTAGTCAATAGAATATATAACATAAAGCCGGATCTCTAAATCAGGAAGAAAGGTGGATACCATGAAAAAACAATACGATGTGGTCATCATCGGTGCGGGTGTCGTGGGCAGCGCCATTGCACGCGAACTTTCGCGCTACAAATTGAGCATTGCAGTGCTGGAAAAAATCTGGATGTCTGCAACGAGACCAGCGGCCGCAACTCTGCGGTGGTGCACGGCGCTTTGCCAACCCCATTGGCAGCCTGAAAGCAAAATGCTGCGTGGAAGGCAACCGCATCATGGGCCAGCTGGCCGAAGAGCTGAACTTCCCGTTCAAGCGTTGCGGCAAGGTGCTGGTGGGCAACACCCCCGAGGACATGGAGCAGCTGGAGCGCACCATGAAGCAGGGCGCTGTCAACGGCTGCACCGGCCTGGAGATGATCGATGAAGCAAAGCTGCACGAGCTGGTGCCCGCCGTGGTGGGCAAGTTTGCCATGTGGTCCAAAAACAGCGGCATCATGGACCCGTTCCTGTACACGGTGGCGCTGGCCGAGAACGCACACGCCAACGGCGTGGACTTCTTCTTTGACCACAAGGTAGAGGCTATCACCCGGGAAAATGAGCTGTACTACCTGCATACTGCCCATGGCGATTTCTGCACCCGCTGGGTGGTCAACGCCGCTGGTCTGGGCGCAAAGCGGATCTCCGACCTGCTGGGCCTGACCGGCTACCGTGTCATCGGCTCCCGCAGCAACTACATCATCCTGCACAAGCGCATGGGCAAGCTGCTGCCCATGCCGGTGTACCCGGTGCCCAGCAACACCTATATGGGCATCCACATCACCCCCACCGTGGACGGCAACGTGACTGTTGGCCCGGACGCGGAGAACACCGATGTGCTGGACGACTACAGCGTGCCGCAGGCCAACATGGACAGTCTGGCCGTGGAGGGCGCAAAGCTGTGGCCCCACATCTTTAAAAAGGATCAGATCCGCACCTTCGCCGGCATCCAGCCCAAGTGGGTGGATGAAAACGGTGCCATTCAGGACTGGAAGGTGGAGATCCGGGACGACGTGGCACCCAATGCCGTCAACCTCGTGGGCATTGAATCCCCGGGCCTGACCGGCAGCGTGCCGCTGGCCCGCTACGTCATCGGCCTGATGCAGGAGCGCGAAAAGTTTGAGGAAAACCCAGACTTTGACCCGCACCACAAGGGCATCGTCAAGTTTGCCGAGTGCACGCCGGAACAGCAGGCAGAGCTCATCGCGCAGGACCCCGATTATGGCGAGATGATCTGCAGCTGTGAGGAAGTGACCAAGGCCGAGATCCTGCAGGCCATCCACAACCCGCTGGGCGTTTCCACCATGACCGGCATCAAGTACCGCACCCGCGCCATGATGGGCGGCTGTCAGGGCGGCTTCTGCCAGATGAAGATCGAACACTTCATTGAGCAGGAGCTGGGCACCGAGCCGGAGAATGTGCGTTACAGCCGTCAGGGGTCATGGGTACTCACCGGCAATATGCGAAAGGAGGAGAACTGAGCGATGGAACAGAAAGACGTTGTGATTATCGGCGGCGGCCCTGCAGGTCTTGCCGCAGCGGTGGAGCTGCACAAGCAGGGCATTCGCAACATGATCATTCTGGAGCGCGAGGCGATGCTGGGCGGCATCCTGCGCCAGTGCATCCATGACGGTTTCGGTCTGGGCCGCTTCGGCGAGAGCCTGTCCGGCCCGGAATATGCACAGGCGTTCATTGATGAAGTGAACAAGCGTGAGATCCCTTACGAGACCAGCGCCACGGTGCTGAGCCTGACGGAGGATCGTGTCGTCACCGCCTCCACCCGCAGCGGCCTGCGCCAGTATCAGGCAAAGGCTGTGGTGCTTGCCATGGGCTGCAAGGAGCGCAGCCGCGGCGCACTGGGCATTCCCGGCGAGCGTCCGGCGGGCGTGTTCACCGCAGGCACCGCGCAGGCTTACATGAACCTCTACAACCGGATGCCCGGCAAGGAGGTCGTCATCCTCGGCTCCGGCGATATCGGCATGATCATGGCACGCCGCATGACGCTGGAAGGCGCTCATGTGCAGGCAGTGTTCGAGCTGATGCCTTACCCCTCCGGCCTGCCGCGCAACATCGTGCAGTGTCTGGATGACTACAATATCCCGCTCTATCTCAGCCACACCGTCACCGAGATCCATGGCCGTGACCGTCTGACCGGCGTGACCATCTCCGAGGTGGACGCGAACCGTCGGCCCATCCCCGGCACCGAGAAGGAGTACAAGTGTGATACGCTGATCCTCTCCGTGGGCCTGATCCCGGAGAACAAGCTGCTGGAGGATGCCGGCATCGCCATTGACCCCCACACCAACGGCGCTGTGGTGGACGAGAACCTGCAGACCAACGTGCCCGGCGTGTTCTCTGCCGGCAATGTGCTGCATGTGCATGATCTGGTGGACTTTGTTTCCATGGAGTCCGAGGCACTGGCACGCCACGCTGCCGCCTACGTTGAGGGCAAGGGCATCGACCCCTGCACGCTGGACGTGAAGTGCGGCGAGGGCGTGGGCCACACCATTCCGCAGAAGGTCAGCGGCAAGAACGACTTTAGCCTGTCGCTGCGCGTGCGGAACCACTACCGTGACTGCCGCATCGTGGTGCGCCAGAACGGTGTGGAAGTTGCTGCCAAGAAGATGAAGAAAGCCATTCCTGCGGAGATGATCCAGTTCAAGGTCTCTGCTGCCAAGCTGCAGGAAACGGGCGCACTGGAGGTGTCGGTGGAATGAAAAAGCAATTTACCTGTATCGTCTGCCCCAACGGCTGCGAGATCGAAGCCGAAGTTGAAAATGGTCAGGTGATCTCGGTCACCGGTCACACCTGCCCCCGCGGCGAACAGTATGTCCGTCAGGAGCTGACTGCGCCCCGCCGCACCATCGCCAGCTCAGTGCTGGTCAAGGGCGGCGAGCTGCCTGTTACCAGCGTGCGCCTGACCAAGGCCGTCCCCAAGGATATGATCTTCCCGGTGATGGACGAGATCCGCAAGGTGGTGCTGACCGCCCCCGTCAAGGCAGGCACCATCGTGCTACACAACGTCTGCGGGCTGGACAGTGACGTGATGGTCACCAAGAATGTGGATGCCTGCTGACCGGCTGAAATAAAGAAATACGGAAAAACAGTCCTGATCGTCTGCCTGCTTTTACAGCGGACACGGTCAGGGCTGTTTTGATGCTATAAACCTGTTGACATGATATGGAAATGGGCTTGTGATGGCCCCGACGTGGGAAAGGACTGCGGCAAACGCCAAAAGCGGGCAATGCCGCAGCACATGGCTGGTCTGTACAGGCGCGGCCCATGCACTGGGTGTGGAGCCTGCCAGCATTGCAAAAATACGGGCACAAAAAGAACTGTTTGCATTTTGGAAACGAGATGCTATACTATTGATTGTACATACAACGATGTAGATACAACTTCCTGCAATGAAGCCCGGAGGAGCCTATGGATATTACGGAACGAAAAATCACAAAGATCGCGCGCGAAGCGGAAAAACTGGTCCTGCTCACGATGCGGGAGGAAGGGGTCGGCACAGCAGAGATCGACCTGATCCATGCAGTGCGGCATCACCCCGGCTGCACGCAGGCGCAGCTGGCGGAACTGCTGCACGCAGATAAGGCTGCCATTGCGCGGCGGACAAAAAATCTGGAAGCAAAGGGTCTTCTGATCCGCAGAGATGCCCCCAGCGACCGGCGCAGCCAGCTGCTGTACCCCACCAAAAAGGCGGAAAGCCTGAGATCCTCCAAGGCAGAGATCGAAGCGGCCTTTTACGAATACCTGACCAATGTGCTCACCGCCGAGGAAGCCGCTGCCTTTGCCGCTGCGCTGAACAAGCTGTACACAGCATCCAAGACCGAGAGCCGCGCGGGCTTCCCGCATTTCCGGAAAGCTGCAGGAGGTGAGGCTGCTCATGAAAAAGGATAAAACGTTCCGCCCGGACAGGGTGCTCTCCTATTTCAAAGCAGAGTGGCTCCCGCTGGCCTTTGTCACGCTGGCGGGCCTTGTGTATAACATCGGCCTGCTGGCAACGCCTTGGTTCGAGGGCCGGCTGGCCCAGTGCCTTGCCGACATTCTGGGCGGCAGCGAGACGGCGGCAAAAATGGCCATGCTGGTGCTGGCCTATATCGTGGTCACGCTGGCGGTGCAGGCGGCGCGCTTTATCAAGCGCTTTTATGTCCGCCGCTTTGCCAACAACATCAACCGCCGGATGAAGGGCATCCTGTATGCCAATCTGGTGCGGCAGAGCCGGGCGGCGCTGGAAAAAGAAGGCGCCGGTGAACTGATGACCAAGGCCATCTCGGATGTGGACGACTGCGTAGAGGGGATGCGCAAGTTCACCACCGAGATCTTTGATACCGGCGTGGCGCTGGTGGGCTATGCTGTGATGCTGCTGGTGTACGACTGGCGGCTGGCGCTGCTCAGCCTGCTGTTCACGCCGTTTTCCTACATGTGCGCGGCATGGATGAAAAGCCGGTGCAGCGCGCTGGTGCGGCGTACAAAAAGGCGGCAAGTGAGCTGAGCGCTGCCACCCTCGACCGCGCCCGGAATGCTGTGACCTACCGCATTTACGGCTGTGAGGATGCCCGCGTAGAAAAGTACGAGGAAGCCCTGAACACCTACGAAAAAACAGCCGTGCGCAACAATGTGTGGCAGTCCGCTCTGCCGCCGCTGTATCTGGCAGCGTCTGAGGCAGGCGTGCTGTTCATTTTGTGGTTCGGCGCTAAAAATGTGCTCGGCTCCGGCTGGAGCACATGGGATATTGCGGCGTTCACCACCTTCCTTTCCTGCTTCACGAAACTGGTGGTCAAATCCTCCAAGGTGGCAAAGCTGTTCAACTCGGTGCAGAAAGCCGAGGTCTCGTGGAAGCGCATCAAGCCGCTGATGAAGCAGCCGGAACAGCTGGAAGCATTGAATATTCCGGCGGCGCAGGACGTGACGCTGGAAAACCTCTCCTTTTCCTATGGCGAAGGACCCATCTTTTCCGGCCTGAGCCTGACGGCGCACCCCGGCGATATCATTGGCGTCACCGGCCCGGTGGCCTGCGGCAAATCCACCTTTGGCAGGGTGTTCCTGTGCGAAGCACCCTACGGCGGCTCGGCAAAATTTGGCAAAACGGAATTTGCTGCCCTGACCCCGCGGCAGATCTCCGCCACCGTTGGTTACTTGGGCCATGATCCGGAGCTGAGCGCCGATACAGTGCAGAACAATGTTCTCTGCGGCAGTGAACAGGATGCCATGCCGTGGCTTGCTGCCGCCGCGTTGGACGGCGAAGTGCTGGCCATGGAAAACGGTGTGGATACCGTCATCGGCCCCAGCGGCACCCGCCTTTCCGGCGGTCAGGCCCAGCGCTTGGCACTGGCAAGAACGCTGGCCCACCCGCGCCCGGTGCTGATCCTGGACGACCCGTTCTCTGCGCTGGACCGCCATACCGAGGATACCGTGTTTGCCGATTTGCAGAGCGATGCAAAGGATAAGGTGGTCTTCCTCATCTCGCACCGGCTGTACCACTTCCCGCAGATGCAGAAAGTGATCTTTATGGACGGCGGTAAAACCACCGTTGGTACCCATGCCCAGCTGATGGAAACGGTTCCGCTGTACCGCCAGCTGTACGAGAGCCAGACGGTGCAGAAAGAAGGCGATCTGGATGAAGAGTAAAAAGGATAACGGCGTATTTGAAGCCATCCGCATGGCCGCTATGTCGCATCATCTGCTCACGGCGGGCACCATCCTGTGCGTGGCGGCATCGGTGGTGGCATCACTGCTGCCGCCGCTGCTGCTGGCCGGTATCATTGACCGGCTCACCGCAGGCATCCCGCTCACCATTGCAGCAGTGCTGCTTTACTTTGGCAGTCTGGCGCTGGAAGGGGGGCTTTCCTCCGCGCAGGAAAGCCTGCTGGTGCTCTTTGGCCAGAAAATGACCCACGCGCTGCGGTCGGAAATGTCCCGGAAGCTTACCCGGCTGCCCGCAAGCACGCTGGCAGGCCAGAACCCCGGCGAGGTGGCGGCACGCTTTTCCGGCGATGTGGACACGGTGGAAGCGCTGTTCACCTCCGGCATCATCAGCATGGCGGCAGATGCCTGCCGCATCATTTCCATCATGGCGGTCATCGCGGTAAAAAACACCGGCATTGCGCTGGTGCTGCTGCTGGTGCTGCCGCTGTTTGCGGTGTTCACCCACCATGTGCAAAAGCGGATGCTGGCCGCACAACTGGATAACCGCCGTGCCGTTGCGGCTGTCTCCGGTCAGGTGCCGGAGACGCTGCACAACATCCGCACCATCCGGGCACTGGGGCTGGAAAGCTATAGGGAACGCCGCTATGACCGCTGCATCGGCGAGAGCTACGCCGCTATGGAGCGCACCAATTTTTACGATGCCATCTATTCGCCGGTGGTGCTGGCGCTGAACGCGGTGGTGGCAGGCATCGTGATGCTGCTTTCCGCTTCCGGCAATGCATGGTGCTTACATTCTTTGGGATGTCGGTGGGTACCTCGGTGGCGATCATCAACTACATTTCCCGCATTTTTGCTCCCATTGAAAGCCTTGGCATGGAGATCCA
>ENA-OQAJ01000114-OQAJ01000114.1-human-gut-metagenome-genome-assembly--contig:-NODE-114-length-24145-cov-7.648514_pt1 | contig 24145 bp, 28 predicted proteins | sample MGYA00242736_ERZ504529 | MGnify/ENA primary metagenome ERZ504529 (study PRJEB26092, sample SAMD00036275) | human gut metagenome | host: Homo sapiens | study: EMG produced TPA metagenomics assembly of...
CTCCGGCGGCTGCGGCACGCATCTGCGTTGCAAAATGCTCGATAAGACATCCAGTATTATCTGCGCTTTTGGCTTAGCATCTGCCGCACCTCGCTCGCCGTATCGGCACTTAGAATTATGCGGTATTGCCCTAAAACAATATCCCCTGCGGATGCGGAAGAGATTCTGCGTCTGCAGGGGATATTTGCTTTGAAAATATTTTTGGAATTCTGTGTTCTGTACGGTTTCGGAACGGTCAAGACCGTTCCCTACAGAGCGTTATATAATGTGCAATGAACGGATTACATGTTCTGTAGGGCGGGATACCCTCATCCCGCCGCGGAGAAACCTTGTTGGTTTGTGTTGTGCTTGCAAACCATCTGTGAAGCTGCATAAAACCAATGATTTACTTTTTCCGCGGCTTTTTCCTAACACTATACCCAAACGACCCCAATTTGCGGCCCAGTGCCAGATAATCCCCGTGGGAATATACGATCAAATTTGCCTTGTTCAGGCAGAGCTTGCCGCTTTCGTCCAACAGGCGCTCGTCCACATCCACGGCAACAACTTCAGCCAAAAACAGGTCGTGGCTGCCTAAGGGGATTACCTGGGTCACTTTGCACTCCAGATTGACGGGGCTTTCTTCCACCAGCACGGTGCCAACTTTGGCGGCGGGGGAGGGGGTCAGGTGCATGGCGGAAAATTTATCCACATCGCGGCCGCTTTTTACGCCGCACCAGCCACCGCGCGTACCAGGCTTCTGTCGGCAGGTTGATGACAAACTCGCCGCTTTCTTTGATCAAATGGTGGCTGTACCGTTCCGGCCGCACACTGATGGAAACCATGCTGGGCTGGGTGCAGATGGTGCCGCACCAGCAACCGTGATCAGGTTGGGCGCCCCAGCAGGGCCGCAGCTTACCAGCACCGGCGGTTCAGGGTTCAAAAGGGTGGAACCTTTCCATACTTGACGGCTCATAGTGTATCTCCTTGCTTTATCATTACATTTTTATAAGATATATCCTATATCGGACGGTGCGCCCCTACGGTCTTAACGGGGTAAAAGTGCGGCGGTTAGCACACGAATAACAGGTATTTACCGGCTTTACGTTTCCGCCGCGCGGAAAAACAGCCCTTCAGAAGCCGCAATCGGTGCAAGCAGTTGCTGCATTTCGGCGCTGGGGTGGTAGATGCTCAGGTTCAGGCAGTCCCAATCAAACACCAGCAGAGCCAGCTCATCCGGGAACAGGCAGGTCAGCGTGCCGGAATGGCAGTCCATAATTTCGGCAATGATGTGGTCGATCAGCTCCGGATTTGGCTGGTCGACCCAGCCGCCGTCCCACGGGATGCAGACGCGGTAATAGCACATCAGCTTGAAAATTACGCTGGAAAATTTGTCTTTTAACGCGGTGTGACGCGGGCTGTTCAGCAGATGGTATTCCACATCAAAATACTGCCCGCCGCTGTTTTTTGGCACCGTGCGGGGCAGGTAATCCACAATATAAACGTCTTTGGTTAATAATTCTTCCACCAGGGCGTCCATGGCGGCGGAATTTGGCAGTGGGGTGGGCATAAGAATCTCCATTCTAGCTTGTGGCGGTCAGGCATTTTTCAGCCGGTCTTTGTCCAGCAGCTTAAAGCTGCTGCGCCATGTTTCAATCAGGCCGTCATGCTGCATGCGGCTCAGCTCCCGGCTCAGGGCGCTGCGGTCACAGTTCAGGTATTCGGCCAGCCCGGCGCGGGTCAGCGGGGTGGTAAAGGTATCGCTCCCGGCGCGGTGGGCTTCGTCCAGCAGCCACAGGCTGATGCGAGCGCGCAGGCTTTTGCAGATCAGCAGCTCCACCCGGCGGTCCAGCGCAAAATATTTATCGCTGATGGTCAACACAAGGTTTTGCATCAGCTGCAAATGGGCGCTGTGCAGCTTGGCGCAGGGGCGGATGATCTTCTGGTATGGCAGGTACAGGGCAAGGCAGCTGGTGGTGGCCATGACCGTAACAGGACTCTTTTGGCTGGAACCGGAAAGCACATCCCCGAACAAGCCGCCCGGCCTCATGTGGGTAATGGCAACGCTGGCCCCGTCCGGCGTGCTTTTTACGGCGGTAATGCTACCTTCCAGCAAAATGCCGACCTCCCGCGTTTCGTACCCGGTCAGCAGCAAAATTTCGTCCCGCGCATAGCGCCGCACACGGGGGGCAAAGCAGTCCAGCAGGGTGTCCAGTTCGTCCGGACGCATGCCGCGCAGCAGCGGCGTGCGGGCCAATAGCGGGTAATACGGGTGCAGATCCATGCGGTGCAGCCTTTCTGTTTTTGGGATGGCAGGTGTGCCGCAACAGTTTGTTGCCACGGCAACCGACAAGATGATTTAATTATAGTATAGTAACACCGCAAAAGCAAGTGCGCCCGGCGATACCGGGCGCTTTTGTACTGCCGAAATGGCAGGCAAGAGGGAAGAGCACCGTGCCCGGCATGGTGCTGTATGGAATCAGGAGGATATACTATGTTCAAAAAGTTGATGTCTGCTGTTGCAGCAGCGGCCCTGTGTGTTTCGCTGGCCGCCTGCGGTGCAACGGCTACCAGTGAAGCTGCCGCTGAAGCAACCGCCACCCCGGCCCCAGCTGTTACCGAAGCCCCGGCCGAAGAGACTGCCAGCGCTGAAACTGCTGACGGTGCCCTGCGCGTTGCCGGCCTGAAAGGCCCCACCACCATGGGCCTTGTGAACCTGATGGCAGGCGAAGATGCCGCTGATTATGACTTTGAAATGTACGGCAAGGCCGATGAAATCGTGCCGCAGCTGGTAAAGGGCGAGCTGGACGCAGCCGCTGTGCCCGCTAACCTGGCCGCAACCCTGTACCAGAAAACCAACGGCGCCATTGAGGTTGCCTGCATCAACACCCTGGGCGTGCTGTACGTTGTGGAAAACGGCGAGACTGTGAACAGCGTGGAGGACCTGAAGGGCAAGACCATCGTGACAACCGGCAAGGGTACCACCCCGGAATATGTTCTGCGCTACATCCTGACTGAAAACGGTGTTGACCCGGATAATGATGTGACCCTTGACTTCTACAGCGAAGCAACCGAGGCTCTGGCTCAGCTGCAGGCCGGCACCAGCACGATCGCCATGCTGCCCCAGCCCTTTGTGACCAGCGCACTGGCTCAGGTCGAAGGCCTGCGCGTTGCCCTGGATATGAACGAAGAGTGGGAAAAAGTTGCCGGCTCCAAGCTGGTAACCGGCGTTCTGGTCGCCCGCAAGGATGCTGTGGAAGCTGACCCCGCCCGCTTTGCCGCCTTTATGGACGGCTACAAAGCCAGCGTGGAAGCTGCCAACACCGACCTGGAAAACACTGCTGCCCTGTGCGAGCAGTACGGTATTGTAGCCAAGCTGCCCTGGCCCAGAAAGCTCTGCCCAACTGCAACATTGTGTTTGAGACCGGCGACGAGATGAAGACAGACCTGGAAACCTACTTCAATGTTCTGTACGCAGCTGACCCCACCAGCGTGGGCGGCCAGCTCCCGGCAGATGACTTCTACTATGCCGGCTAAGGCGCGCAACGACAAAACACCAATGTGGCAAACCCTGCTTGCCGTCGCTTTTTGGGTGGCGGTGTGGCAGGGTCTTGCCGTTTGCATTGGTCATAACGACTTATTTTTGGCCACCCCCCTGCAAACGGTGCAGACCTTGTGGCGGCTGCTGCCCACGGCGGATTTCTGGCACAGGGTCGGGTTCAGCGCGCTGCGCATTTTAACGGGCTTTGCGCTGGCGGTCACAGTGGGGCTGCTGCTGGGGGCCTGCGGGGCCCGGTGGCGGTGGTTCGGCACCCTGGTGGGGCCGGTTATGCAGTTGATCCGCGCCATGCCAGTGGCGAGCTTTGTCATTCTGGCGCTGCTGTGGGTCAGCGGAAAAAACCTTTCGGTCATTGTCAGCTTTACCCATGTGCTGCCGGTTGTTATGCGGGTACGGTGGGCGGGATTGCCGATACGGACCCGGCCCTGCTGGAAATGGCAAAGGTCTATCGCTTGCCGCTGGGCAAGCGGCTGCGGTATATCTGGCTGCCGGGGATGTTCCCGTCCTTCTGCGAAAGCTGCATTGCCGCCATGGGCATGTGCTGGAAAAGCGGCGTTTCGGCGGAAGTCATCGGTTTGCCGGACTACAGCGTGGGCGATGCGCTTTACCGCGCTAAGATTACCATTTCCACGCCGGAAGTGTTCGCCTGGACGCTGGTGATCGTGCTGCTGTCGGCCACGCTCAGCACGCTGGCGGCCTGGGCGCTACGCCGCGCCAAGCGTGCCCTTTGCGGGGAGGTGGAAGGATGATCAAGGTAAAACACCTGAACAAAGCCTTTGGCAGTATTCCGGTTTTGCGGGATCTGAACCTGACGGTAAACGGTCCGCTGGTGCTGATGGGACCCTCCGGCTGCGGAAAAACCACCCTGCTACGTATCCTGATGGGGCTGGAAACACCGGATTCCGGCACCGTGCAGGGCGTGGGAAATATTGGTGCGGTCTTTCAGGAAAACCGCCTTTGCCCCCAGCTGACTGCGGTGGGCAATATCTGCCTGGTGGGCGGGGTGAACCCAGCGCAGGCACAAGCGGAATTGCAGACCCTCGGCTTTACGCAGGCGGAACTAGCCCTGCCAGTGGCACGGCTTTCCGGCGGGCAGCAACGGCGCACGGCGCTGCTGCGGGCGCTGCTGTGCCAGCCCGTGCATACCCTGCTGCTGGACGAACCCTTTACCGGCATGGACCCGGAGCTGGTCAGCCACGCCGCTGCCGCGGTGGTGCGGCTGGCCGCCAGGCGGGATACCGTGCTGGTGACCCACGACGAACACGCCGCCGATCTGCTGGGGTGGCCGGTGGTTCGGCTGGAAACAGTTGGAAAATAAAAAGGCTTATTGAGCAATAAGGGGGGGGCGCTTCCTCGGCGGGGTCGGGTAACCCCGCCCTACCGCGCTTTTGATGTGTGTGGTAAAGCATACACATTCCTGCAAAATCCCCGTGATGTGGAGCTAACTCCAATTTGGTAATGGGCATAAATTCGGCACCCGCCACTGCCTTGTACTATACTTCAAAGCAAAATATCCGGCACAGCCCCACAAAATAGCACTTTCCACAAATAAGCAATTTTTCCTAAAAAAAATTCTGCAATTTTAAAAATACAACACAAACGGCATGTTCCTCCTGCATCACAGCTGGTGTACAAGGGAACATGCGTTCGTTTAATGATGGATTATAAAAAGTTAGGGCAACACCGTAATAATAGGGCAAAAAAGACTTATTACAAAAGACTTTGTTTATTCCTCAATCCCCGCTTCCGGCTCTTCGTCTTCCAACAGGCGCAGGCCGGCGGTGGAGGTGACGGGCAGGGAAAGGATGACCGACCGTGCCTTGCTGGCGGTGCCCGCCTGATCCATGATGGCGCGCATGATGCGGTTCTTATCCTCGCGCTTGATCACGATCAGCACCATCTCCTTTTCGGCAGCGAGAGAAACGCCCAAAAACTGCTCGGCACGTTCCATCCCGGTACCCTTGGCGTGGATGACGGTTCCGCCACCCGCGTTTTCGCTGCGGGCCGCATCCATAATCAGGCCGCTGTATCCCTGGTTGGCAATCACAATCAACAGCTCGTACTTGGTATCTTTCAAGGTGGTTTCCTCCCCAATCTGGAAATCCTGGTCTTCGGTCAAAAATTGCAGCGCGCGCTTGCCGCCAATGCTGCTGACAGGGATGGTAAACGCAATGCCGGTGCCGGGCACATCAATGTTCATCGTGTGCTCCAGCTGCCGCTTTACCGCTTTCCAGCGGGAATCGGTAACGGTGGTAAAAATTACGGCTTTTTCGGTGCGCTCCAGCCCAAGATAGTTCAGCGTTTCGCTCACGGCGGTTCCGGCTCCAACAGTGGTCAGGCTTACATGTATGTTCTGTTGCTGGTACAGCGCCACAAAATCCGGCGCTTTTTTGCGGTCAGTAATGGTAATCATCCAGGAAAGCTGGCTCATTCAAACATCCCTCCGTTACAGCTCAATAATAGCGTCTTCGGGCAGGCTGGCAAAGGCATCCACATAAGCCTGCTGCGTGCGGGAAGCATGGCGCTGCTTGAGCTGGTAAGTCATGCCAAGAATCTGGATAGTAATCAGCGGGGTCATGGCAACCATGGCCACCACGCCAAACGCATCCGTTACAATGTTGCCGCCCACAGCCAGGCAGGCACCCTGGGCCAGCGGCAGAAGAAACGTTGCCGTCATGGGGCCGGAAGCCACGCCACCGGAGTCAAAACGCGATGGCGGTAAAAATTTTGGGAACGAAGAAAGAAAGCCCGATGGCGATGCCGTAACCCGGTACCAGCATCCACAAGATGGAAATGCCGGTCAGCACCCGCAGCATGGCCAACCCAACGGAGAGGGCTACGCCGATGGAAAGGCTGGTCCCCATTGCCTTGGCGGAAATGGAACCATCGGTCACTTCCTCCACCTGCTTGTTCAGCACATACACGGCGGGCTCGGCCTTGACGATGAAATAGCCAATCAGCATACCAAGGGGGATCAGTACCCAGCGGTAGGGCAGGGCAGCCAGAACCTGGCCCAGATAATTGCCGGCAGGCATAAAGCCCACATTAGCACCGGTCAAAAACAGAACCAGCCCGATATAAGTATAAAACAGGCCGACCAGAATTTTGCCCAGCGCTTTGCGGCTCATGTGCAGGACGGCAAACTGATAAACGCCAAAAAAGACCATGATGGGCAAAAGTGAAAGCGCGATCTCTTTAAAATAAGCGGGCAGCCCCACCATGAAGAGGTCCCACAGCTCCACCGAGTCCTGAATATCCGGCAGGAACGCGGCGGTGTAGCTGCTTTCGCCGGGGCTGTAGGCGATGCCCAAAAGCAGCACGGCCAGGATGGGACCGATGGAACACAGGGCAACCAGGCCAAAGGAGTCATCCGCGCGTGGCGGTCACTGCGGATTGCGGAAATGCCCACGCCGAGCGCCATGATGAACGGTACCGTCATGGGCCCGGTGGTCACGCCGCCAGAGTCAAACGCCACAGCAAGGAAATCTTTGGGAACAAAGGCGGCCAGCACAAATACAATGGCGTACAGTGTTACCAGCAGCGGCGGCAGCGCCATACTGAACAGCATACGCAGCAGCGCGATAACAAGGAAAGCCCCCACACCGGCGGCAACCGAAAGGATCAACACCAGATTGGGCACCGACGGCACCTGGTTGGCCAGTACCTGTAAATCCGGCTCCGATATGGTAATGATGAAACCGAGAATAAAGCCGATCACAATCATTTTGGGCAAGCTGCGGCTTTTGGTCATGGCGGAACCAACCCGTTCGCCCATGGGGGTCATGCTCATCTCGGCGCAAGGGTAAAGAACATCATGCCAAAAATAATCATGACCGCCCCAAGCAGAAAACACAGCAGCACACTGGGGGATAGGGGTGCGATGAAAAAACTGAGAACCAGCACGATAGCAACAATAGGCAAAACAGCCTGCAGTGCTTCCACCAGTTTTTCTTTCAGCTTTTCCCGTAATTGTAAGCGGGAACGTAGCACACGGATAGCCTCCAATCTTAACTCAATCTTAATATGATAATAGTGTAACATATTATTGGGGCAATCAGGAAGAGATGTTGTCTGAATTTTTTGTGAATTTCACGCTGCAGGGCACACAGCAGTGGCCGGAGCCGCAATTTTTTGAATAGGATGTTGAAGCAGAAAATGAAAAAACGACTTAAGGCAACACCGCACAATTCCCGCCTTACGGCTTAAGCACCGCTCCGACGGCTGCGGCACGCATCTGCGTTGCAAAATGCTCGATAAGACATCCAGTATTATCTGCGCTTTTGGCCTAGCAGCTGCCGCACCTCGCTCGCCGTATCGGCACTTAGAATTATGCGGTATTGCCCTAATTTCTCATTACTAATTATCATGTATCTTCACTTAGGTCAGGATTTTATCGTAAATACGCGGGACGTCATCGGGGTGTTTGACCTGGATACCGCAACCGATGCGGGCCAGAAGGCAAAGATCACCGATGAATTCCTGCGGCATGCCCAGCAGGAAGGGGCTGTTGTGGATGTGAGCGGCAGTATGCCAAAAAGCTTTGTCCTGACAGATTTCCCCGATGATACGGTTTATATTACCCAGATATCCACCGCCGCCATCCGCAACCGCGCGGCAAAGTTTGATATGGGGCAGTAAAACTGCAGAAAAACGTTAGACGGACAAAAAAGCGTCTATAATTTTTACAGATACAAAAATGCACCCCAGATATACCAAAGGGCAGGTTTTACCCTGATAACGTCAGAAATGCCGGTTTAAGTTTTTGAAAAAAAGCTGCCGAAATCCCCGCACCTCGTAAGAAATGGGAGGAAAGTTCATGTCAGAAGAAATCATCACCGAAACCAACCGCGAAACGGCGACCGACCATGAGTACGGCGGCGCGCAGATCCAGGTCCTGGAAGGGCTGGAAGCTGTGCGCAAGCGCCCCGGCATGTATATCGGTTCCACAGGCCCTTCCGGTCTGCATCATCTGGTTTATGAAATCGTGGATAACTCCATCGATGAAGCTCTGGCCGGGTACTGCACCCATATTGAAGTGACCATCAAGCCGGGCAATATCATTGAAGTCAGTGATAACGGCCGCGGTATCCCGGTGGATATCCAGCCCAAACTGGGCATCCCGGCTGTCACGGTCGTGTATACCGTGTTGCATGCCGGCGGCAAGTTTGGCGGCGAGGATTCCGGCTACAAAGTGGCTGGCGGTCTGCACGGCGTCGGCGCCAGCGTTGTAAACGCGCTGAGCGAATGGCTGGTTGTGCATGTGCGCCGTGACGGCGCCGAGTACGAGCAGAGTTTCAAGCGCGGAAAACCGGATGGAGACCTGAAAAAGATCGGTGTGGCGGCATCTACGGGTACCACCGTTACTTTTAAGCCAGACCCGGAAATGTTCACCGAAACCACCGAATACGATTATGAGATCCTGCTCAAGCGCCTGCGGGAAGAAAGCTTCCTGAACGCCGGTGTGCGCATTACCCTGACGGATGAGCGCCCCGAAAGCATTGAGAAAAACGACGGTGTACCGCTGCAGGAATCCATGTGCTATGAGGGCGGCGTGCGCAGCTTTGTGCAGTATCTGCATGAAAAGCGCGACCTGACCCCGCTGCACCCGCAGGTCATCTATATGAAAGGCGAAGCCAACGGCGCTGTGGCCGAAGTTGCTTTGCAGTACTGCGACAGCTACAACGAGCTAATCCTTTCTTTTGCCAACAACGTGCACACCCCGGAGGGCGGCACCCACGAGGAAGGCCTGAAAACCGCGCTGACCCGCGTGTTTAACGAATTTGGCCGTGCCAAGGGCTACCTGAAGGAAAAGGATGAAAACTGGCAGGGCAGCGATGTGCGCGAAGGCATGATCGCCGTTGTTTCCGTCAAGCTGCAGGAAGCGCAGTTTGAGGGCCAGACCAAAGCCAAGCTGGGCAACACCTACATCAAGACGCTGGTTTCCAACATTGTGTACAACAAGCTCAGCGAATTTTTGGAAGAAAACCCTGCTGTTGCCAAGGCTGTATTTGAAAAGGTGACCCAGGCAGCCCGCGCCCGTGCCGCAGCCAAAAAGGCCCGCGACCTGGTGCGCCGCAAGAGTGCGCTGGAAAGCAACCGTATGCCGGGCAAACTGGCAGACTGCCACGAGAATGACCCCGCCAAGACCGAAATCTTCATCGTCGAGGGTGACTCTGCTGGCGGCTCTGCCAAGCAGGGGCGTGATTCCAACATCCAGGCAATCCTGCCGCTGTGGGGCAAGATGCTGAACGTGGAAAAAGCCCGCGCCGACCGCATTTACGGCAACGACAAGCTGATGCCGGTTGTGACGGCACTGGGCACGGGAATTGGCGATGAATTTGACATCAACAAGGTGCGGTACCACAAAATCTTTATCATGGCTGATGCTGACGTTGACGGCTCCCACATCTGTACCCTGATGCTGACCTTCTTCTTCCGTTACATGCGGCCGCTGATTGAACACGGGTATGTGTATGTGGCACAGCCGCCGCTGTTCAAGCTGCAAAAGGGCAGCACCGTCAAGTATGCGTACAACGAAGACGAAATGAAGCAGCTTTCGGCTGAGATGCCGGGCGCAAGGTGAACCGCTACAAAGGCCTTGGTGAGATGAACCCCGACCAGCTGTGGGAAACCACCATGAACCCTGATAACCGCGTGATCGTGCAGATCAAGATCGAAGATGCCGAGCGCGCCGACGAGGCGTTCAGCATCCTGATGGGCGAGCAGGTGGAACCCCGCAAGGAGTTCATTGAGCGCAACGCCAAGTATGCACGTCTGGACGTTTGTATGCGGTCGGCTTTTGGTTGACTTTTGAAAAAAGCTGGCAAAAAACTTTAATCGTTTGGGTTAAAGAAAAGGCGGCAGGGGAGAGGGAGCAAAAAGCCCGCAGGTTTTGGAGCGGTCAAGACCGTTCCCTACGGGGCAGGGCGAATGGCGGACCCTGTAGGAGCGCACATTGTGCGCCCGCTGCGTGTGGGCAATCTATTACCACACCGGATTACGGTGGAAATTTCCGCTGCCGCCAGACGCTGATGAATTTTGTTTTTGATATTTTGATGATAGAGTGAAGATTTTCGGTGAAGCTTTTGCAAAAGGGCTTTGAAACAATCCGAAAGGTGAGTTGAATGGAAGAAAATGTTATCATGGTGCCCGGTTCGGGCACGAAGGTCATTGTGCGCGATGTCAAGCAGGAGATCGAAACGGCATTTTTGGATTATTCCATGTCCGTTATCGTATCCCGTGCCTTGCCGGATGTGCGCGATGGCCTGAAGCCCGTACACCGCCGCATCCTGTACACGATGCACGAGCGCGGCAACGACCCCAGCCACCCGTACCGCAAGTCTGCGGATACGGTTGGTGCTGTGCTGGGTGCTTACCACCCCCACGGCGACGCCAGTGTGTATGACGCGATGGTGCGTCTGGCACAGGATTTCAGCCTGCGTTATCCGCTGGTTGACGGCCAGGGCAACTTTGGTTCCGTGGACGGCGACCCCCCGGCTGCTTACCGTTATACCGAGCCCGCATGTCCAAAATTGCATGCGAAATGCTGACGGATATTGATAAGGATACCATTGACTGGGACCCGAACTTTGACGAAACCAAGAAGGAACCCCACATGCTGCCCAGCCGGTTCCCCAACCTGCTGGTCAACGGCAGCCAGGGCATTGCGGTCGGCATGGCCACCAACATCCCGCCGCACAATCTGCGCGAAGTCGTCAGCGGCATGATTGCCCTGATTGATGACCCGGAAATTGATCTGGCGGGCCTGATGGAGCACATCAAGGGACCCGATTTCCCCACCGGCGGTGTGATTATGGGACGCAGCGGCATCCGTGCGGCATATGCCACAGGCCGCGGCAAGATCACCCTGCGTGGCCGTGCCGAGATCGTGGAGAAGAAGAACGGCCGGTATGAGATTGTGATCACCGAGATCCCCTACATGGTCAACAAGACCCGCCTGCTGGAATCCATCGGCGACCTGGTCAAAGATAAGCGCATTGAGGGCATCAGCGACCTGAACGACCTGTCCTCCAGCCGCACCGGCATGAAGATCCTGGTCGAGATCAAGAAGGACGCCAACCCGCAGGTAGTGCTGAACCAGCTCTACCGCTACACCCAGCTGCAGGACACCGTGGGTGTAATCATGCTGGCGCTGGATGACGGCGTGCCCAAGATCATGAGCCTGAAGACCATGATGCAGCGCTATCTGGACTTCCAGTTCCAGGTCATCCGCCGCCGCACGGCGTATGAGCTGAAAAAGCCCAGGACCGCGAGCACATCCTGGAAGGTCTGCGCAAGGCTGTGGATATTGTGGATGAGATCATCGCCACCATCCGCGCCTGCAAGGGCGGCTTTGCAGAGGCAAAGGCGGCCATTATGGAGCGTTTCGGCTTCGACGACCCGCAGGCCGATGCTATCGTAAAACTGCAGCTGGGACGTCTCGCAGGCCTGGAAATTCTCAAGATCGACGAGGAGTTGGGCCAGCTGCGCGCCAGCATTGAAAATTACAAGGATATCCTGTCCAACGACGCCCACACCATGGAGATCGTCAAGACCGACCTGACGGCTCTGGCCGACAAGTACGGTGACGACCGCCGCACCTCCATTGAGGCGGTTTCCGGCGAAGTGGACATTGAGGACCTGATCCCCGAAGAGACCTGCGTCTTTACCCTGACCCATGAAGGTTACATCAAGCGCACGGCGGTGGACACCTACAGTGCCCAGAACCGCGGCGGCCGCGGTGTGGCCGGCATGACCCAGAAAGACAATGACTTTACCGAGGAACTGTTTGTTGGCTCCACGCATGACTACATGCTGTTCATGACGGACAAGGGCCGTGTGTACCGCCTGAAAGGCTACCAGGTAGCCGAGGGCAGCCGCACCGCCAAGGGCAGCCATATTGCCAACCTGCTGCAGCTGCAGGAGGGCGAGAAAGTTACCATCATGATGCGCCAGCCCGCCAACATGGACGAGGATGCCAGCTACATCACGATGGTAACGCGGCAGGGCCTGATCAAGCGCACGCCGCTTTCCCAGTTCCGCAACATCCGCAAGGGCGGCCTGAACGCCATTGCGCTGAACGAGGACGATGCCCTTGTCTGGTGCCACCTGACAGGCGGCGAGGATGAGCTGATCGTGGCCACTCATGATGGTGCCGCCATCCATTTCAGCGAGGCTGGAGCGCGCGCTATGGGCCGCACAGGCCATGGTGTGCGCGTCATCAAGCTGCGTGATGGTGACTATGTTGTGGGCGTGGGCGTCTGCCGCCCCGGCGCAACCGTGCTGACCGTCACCGAGGACGGCAAAGGCCGCCGCAGCCTGATTGATGACTACCGCATTACCAAGCGCGGTGGTCTGGGCATCCGCAACTACACCCGCGGCGGTGTGGCAGGCATCAAGATTGTGGATGACACCGATGACCTGATCCTCATCAGCCAGGACGGTATTCTGATCCGCATGCACGCCAATGACATCAACGTGCAGTCCCGCTATGGCAGCGGCGTGCGCGTGATGCGCCTGATTGGCGAGGACAAGGTAGCCGTGCTGGCCCGCGTGGACCGCGATGCCACCGCCGAAACAGCCAAGCCGGAGGATGATGGCGAGACTGACCCGACCCCTGAAGAGCTGGAAGCCATTGCCGCAGCCGAAGCCGCCGAAGAGGCTGCTGAGGACGCCGCACCGGACACTGAGGGCGAGGACGAAGAATAATTGGAGTGACGAGGTTCCTTCTTTGAAAAGAAGAAACCGAAGAAACTTTAATACAGGATAAGATAAACAAAAGGGCACAGCGCCGGGTGAAGAACCGGGGGCTGTGCCTTTTTATTGGGTTTATTTACAGGGAAAAAGCGAAGAGGAAGAGATAACAAAACCCCGCCCCGCGCAAACCGTATCGGATGCGCGGGCGGGGTTTTATATTACTGGTTTAGCGGCAGCGCCGCGGACCGGACAAATTACTTGTACAGGTCAACCAGCTTGGTCAGGTGGGTGTAACGAGCTTCAGCAGCTTCCTGGTTCTTCTCGAACAGGGCCTTAGCGCGATCCGGGAATGCGCGGCTCAGGCGGCTGTAACGGGTCTCGTTAGCCAGGAACTCCTGATACTTGTCCATCTTGCCAGCCTTGGAGGTGAGGGTGAACGGATTCTTGCCCTCGGCCTTCAGTGCCGGGTTGAAGGTGAACAGGTTCCAGTAGCCAGCCTCAACGGCCTTCTTCATCTCGTTCTGGCAGTTGGTCATGCCGCCCTTAACACCGTGCAGCTCGCAGGGAGCGTAGCCGATGATGATGGACGGGCCGGGGTAAGCCTCAGCCTCAGCAATGGCCTTGACAGCCTGAGCCATGTTAGCGCCCAGAGCGATCTGAGCAACATAGATGTAGCCATAGGTCATGCAGATCTCGGCCAGGCTCTTCTTGCTGATTTCCTTACCGGCAGCAGCAAACTGGCAAACCTCACCGATGTTGGAGGCCTTGGAAGCCTGTCCGCCGGTGTTGGAGTACATCTCGGTATCGAAGACCATAACATTGACGTCGTGGCCGGAAGCCAGAACGTGATCCAGGCCGCCGTAACCGATGTCATATGCCCAGCCATCGCCGCCGAAGATCCAGAAGCTCTTCTTGGCCAGGTACTGCTTATCCTTCAGGATCTCTTTAGATTCATCGCAGCCGCAGGCTTCCAGAGCAGCGATCAGGGCCTTGGCAGGAGCGTCGTTGGCCTTGGTGTTGTTCTTGGTTTCCAGGTACTTGTCGATGACAGCATCCAGATCAGCATTCTTGCCCTTCAGAGCTTCAACCTTGGTGATCAGGTTGGCACGAACGGTCTCGTAACCAATCTGCATGCCCAGGCCGTGCTCAGCGTTATCCTCGAACAGGGAGTTGATCCAAGCGGGGCCGAAGCCAGACTCCTTGTTGGTGGTGTACGGGCTGATGGAAGCGGTGCCGCCCCAGATGGAGGAGCAGCCGGTGGCGTTGGAGATGAACATCTTCTCGCCGAACAGCTGGGTGATCAGGCGGGCGTAAGAAGTCTCGGCGCAGCCTGCGCAGGAGCCAGAGAACTCAAGCAGCGGCTGGTTGAACTGAGAACCCTTGACGGAAATATCGGAAACAACACCAGGGATGTTGTCCTTCTTGCGGATGTTCTCGACGCAGTAATCGAAAGCAGCCTGCTGTGCAGCCTGGCTCTCCTGCGGCTTCATCTCGATCGCCTTGGTCGGGCAGACGGTGACACATTCGCCGCAGCCCATGCAGTCCAGCGGAGAGACAGCATGGTGAACTTGTACTCGCTAGCCTTGGGCTTGGTGTCAGCCAGCTTGGTGCTTTCGGGAGCATTAGCAGCTTCGTCAGCAGTCAGGCAGAACGGACGGATGGTAGCATGAGAGCAGACGAATGCACACTGGTTACACTGAATGCACTTCTCAGCATCCCACTCGGGAACCATAACAGCGGTGCCGCGCTTCTCGTAAGCAGAAGCGCCCTGCTCCCACTCGCCGTTGACGTTGCCTTCAAAGGCAGAAACAGGCAGGCTATCGCCGTCCATACGGCTGATGGGCTCCATGACGTCGCGGATCTGCTTGACCAGTGCATCAGGTCCCTTAAGGGCCTTCGGGGCAGCATCGGGAGCCGGGTTGTGCCAGCTCTCGGGGACGTTGACCTTATGGACAGCGTCAACACCGGCATCGATAGCCTTCCAGTTCATCTGGACAACAGCGTCGCCCTTCTTGCCGTAGCTCTTCTTGGCAGCGGCCTTCATGAACTCAACAGCTTCGTCGATGGGCATAACGTCAGCCAGCTTGAAGAAAGCAGACTGCAGGATGGTGTTGGTGCGCTTGCCCATGCCGATTTCGATAGCCTTATCGATAGCGTTGATGGTGTACAGCTGAATGTTGTTATCAGCAATGTACTTCTTATCAGCAGCGTTCAGATGCTCATCCAGCTCCTCATCGGTCCACTGGCAGTTGATCATGAACACGCCGCCCGGCTTGACATCCTGGACCATCTTCATGCCCATGTGGATGTAAGCGGGGTTATGGCAGGCAACGAAGTCAGCCTGGTTGATGTAGTAGGGGCTGCGGATGGGCTTATCGCCAAAGCGCAGATGGCTGATGGTAACGCCGCCGGTCTTCTTGGAGTCATACTGGAAGTAAGCCTGAATGTACTTGTCGGTATGGTCGCCAATGATCTTGGTGGAGTTCTTGTTTGCGCCGACAGTGCCGTCGCCGCCGAGACCCCAGAACTTGCACTCTTTGGTGCCGGGAGCAGAGGTGATCGGAGCGGGCTTGACTTCGGGCAGGCTCAGGTTGGTGACGTCATCGGTGATGCCGATGGTGAAGCGAGGCTTCGGATCAGCCTTCTCCAGTTCGGTGTAGATGGCGAACACGCTGGACGGCGGGGTGTCCTTGGAGCCCAGGCCGTAACGGCCGCCGGTCAGGACAACATCGTTCATGCCAGCTTCACGCAGGGTGGTGGCAACATCCAGGTACAGGGGTTCGCCCAGGGAGCCGGGCTCCTTGGTGCGGTCCAGAACTGCGATCTTCTTTGCGGTCTTGGGCAGAACCTTCAGCAGAGCAGAAGAAACCCAAGGACGATACAGACGAACCAGAACCAGGCCAACCTTCTCGCCCTTAGCGGTCAGGTAGTCAACAACTTCTTCGGCAACGTCGCAGATGGAGCCCATAGCGATGATGACGCGGTCTGCATCGGGAGCGCCGTAGTAGTTGAACAGGTCATAGTTGGTGCCCAGCTTTTCGTTGATCTTGGCCATGTACTTCTCGACAACTGCGGGCAGTGCCTCGTATGCCGGGTTGCAGGCTTCACGATGCTGGAAGAAAACGTCACCATTTTCGTGAGAACCGCGCATCTTGGGATGTTCGGGGTTCAGAGCCTTGGCACGGAACTCCTCAACAGCCTCCATGTTGCACATTTCCTTCAGGTCTTCGTAATCCCACTTTTCGATCTTCTGGATCTCGTGAGAAGTACGGAAACCGTCGAAGAAGTTCACGAACGGAACATGGCCTCGATAGCGGACAGGTGAGCAACGGGGCTCAGATCCATAACTTCCTGAGGGTTGGATTCGCACAGCATGGCAAAACCGGTCTGACGAACGGCCATAACGTCGCTGTGGTCACCGAAGATGTTCAGGGCCTGGGTAGCAACGGTACGGGCGGAAACGTCAAAAACGCAGGGCAGCTGCTCGGCTGCGATTTTGTACATGTTGGGGATCATCAGCAGAAGACCCTGAGAAGCGGTGAAGGTGGTGGTGATAGCACCGGTGCCCAGAGAACCGTGCACAGCACCTGCGGCGCCAGCCTCGGACTCCATTTCAACAACCTTGACCTGGTTCCCGAAAATGTTCTTCAGGCCGGCAGCGCTCCACTGGTCAACAGTGTCTGCCATCGGGCTGGAGGGGGTAATCGGGTAGATGGCAGCAACATCGGTAAACGCATAAGCTACATGCGCAGCCGCGGTATTGCCATCCATGGACTGTTTTGCTCTTGGCATTTTTTTTCCTCCGTTTACTAGGGAATGCCGGAGGGACATTCCCAGTTAGATTAGCACCTGTGTGCCCCTGCTGCAATACTTGCTCCTTGCAGCGGGTAGGCTGCGGCAAAAGCCCACAGGCAGTACCACCCGGCCAAACCCTTGCGAACCTGGCAGATGGCGCTCTTGCTTAAGCTTATTTTACCAAAAAAGGGGCGGAATAGTAAAGCCTATTCGGTTAGAATGTTGCACAAAAAATTTTGCGCGCTTGTGTGCAGGTTGACCGTTTTGTGGGAGGGTTTTGTGCAAATTAGCTGAAGTAGGGAAATAAATAGGACTGCATAGGATGAAAAATCAGAAAAACAGCACAAAAATGGCCCGGCTGACAAAACAAAAGCCAGAAAGCAGAGAAAATTTGAAAAATAAAACGGCACAGCCAATGGAAAATACGCCGGAAGCTTGACAGGGCGGGGCGGGACAATTACAATCAAAGTAAGTATAAAACGGCAAGCAAAGCCCGGCCACAGGCCGGAAAATGTACATATATAAGGCAACACCGCACAATTCCCGCCTTGCGGCTTAAGCACCGCTCCGGCAGCTGCGGCACGGCATCTGCGTTGCCAAAATGCTCGATAAGACATCCAGTATTATCTGCGCTTTTGGCTTAGCATCTGCCGCACCTCGCTCGCCGTATCGGCACTTAGAATTATGCGGTATTGCCTTAATAGAAACACATCCAGCCGGATGATAGGAAGGGAGCTATGATCTGCCATGCAGCATACCGAAATAAAACTGAACTCCAAAGAAATTTTTAAGGGGAACGTGTTCCGCGTGACCATGGACCAGGTGGAGCTGGAAAATGGCATGACCAGCTTCCGCGAGGTGGTACACCACAACGGAGGGGCGTGCATTCTGCCCCTGACAGATGATGACAAGGTGCTGATGGTGCGCCAGTACCGTTACGCACTGAAAGAAGAACTGTGGGAACTGCCGGCCGGCAAACTGGAAAAGGACGAAGACCCGTTTGAAGCAGCCAAGCGTGAGCTGGAAGAAGAGTGCGGCGTGACGGCGGAACGGTTCATCAACCTGGGGGTGCTGTACCCGACTGTGGGCTATGACAGCGAGAAAATTTATATCTGGGCGGCCAAGGGCCTGAAACCCACCAGCCAGCACCTGGACGATGGGGAATTTTTGGATGTGGCAGGCCTGCGTTTGACGATGTATTGCAGATGGTGATGACGGACGAAATCCGCGACAGCAAAACCGTGACCGCAATGTTGAAATATGCCTGGCTGCGCCAGCGCGGGGAGGGCTGAAATGCCGGGGAAAAAGCAGGTGCGCTTGGCGTTTTGTGACCTGGCCCCGGACTGGGACGCCCGCGATAACTATTTTACCCAGGCGCTGGAACATGCCGGTGGGAGGAATCACGTTCTGCAATGGGCCGGAGGAAAAGCCAGATTTTGTACTCTGCGGGACTTTTTGGCTTTGACTTTTTGAAGTATGATTGCTGCCGCATCCAGTTTTCCGGCGAGGACAGCTGGCCGGACCTGAACCTGTATGACTATGCCATGGGGTTCGAGGTGCTGGATTTTGATGGGCGCTACCTGCGGCTGCCGCTGTACGCCATGCGCAGCAGCTGGGCTCCGGCTCTGACCAAGCATACGGTACCGGATGAGGAACTGCTGGCAAAGAAAAAAATTCTGCAACTTTGTGGTGAGCAATGACTATTCCAACGAGCGCAATGAATTTTTTGCTGCGCTGAATGCCCACCGCCCAGTGGACAGCGGCGGTGGCTATATGAACAACATCGGCGGGCCGGTGACGGACAAATTGGCGTTCCAGCGTGGGTATAAATTCTCTATTGCGTATGAGAACAGCCGCGGGCCGGGATATTGCACCGAAAAAATCGTGGATGCCTTTGCCGCAGCCACGGTGCCCATTTACTGGGGCGCGCCGGATGTGAAGCAGGAATTTAACCCTGCGGCCTTTTTGTGCGCGGATGATTACCCGGATACGGCGGCGCTGATCGCGGCAATCGATGAGATCGACCGGGACGATGAAAAGTTCCTTGCGATGTGCCATGCGCCGATTCTGGCACCGGACGGAAGCTCCCGCGCGGCACGCTATGTGACGGACGAGGCGTGCGCAGAATTTTTGACCGGTATTTTTGAAAAAGGACCGCACCTGCGCCGCAACCGCAGCTGCTGGGGTTCTATTTATGAGGGCGACTGGAAGTATTACCGCCGCCTGGCGGAGGCCGACCGGAAGCCGAAGGGACTGCTGCAACGGATTTTGGGGCGGTAACAGCAGCATACCCGGACAAAGAAACAAAACGAGGGAAAGATGGCTTACACGCTGGCGCAGATCGCGCATATTGAAACGGACTTCTCGGAAAAATTCGGCATTCCGCGGCAGAGCGGGCTGGTAGAGGAACTGCGGGCACGCATTGTGTTTGAACCGGAGTTCCGCAGCCCAGATGCGGTGCGCGGGCTGGATGGGTACGATTATATCTGGCTGGTGTGGCAATTTTCCACCGTGGTGCAGGCCGGGCAGGATGGCACCAACTGGCGCCCCACCGTGCGCCCGCCGCGGCTGGGCGGCAATACCCGCATGGGGGTGTTTGCCACCCGCAGCCCGTTCCGGCCCAATGCGCTGGGGCTTTCCAGCGTAAAGCTGCTGAAAGTGGAACCCAACACCCCGCAGACCGGTACTGACCGTTGGCGGGGCCGACCTTTTGATGGTACGCCGATTTTTGACATCAAGCCCTACCTGCCCTATGTGGACGCTCACCCGGATGCCCGCGGCGGCTTTACCGACACCACAAAGTTTTATACGCTGCAGGTACAGGCGGAACCGGAAGTGCTGGAACAGATCCCGGAGGACAAGCGGGATGCCCTACTCGGCGTGCTCCGCAGCGACCCCCGCCCCAGCTACCAGCACGACCCCGAACGCCTGTACGGTCTGAGCTTTGGCGGCGTGGAGGTAAAGTTTAAGGTGGATGGGGATGTGTTGACGGTGGTGAGCACGGGAAAATTAAAAAAAGAATAAATAATAAAGAATAATGAAGGTGGATCTCTCTGCTGCGCTCGGCTCAAAAAAATTGGCTGGGCGCGTTTTTTTTATTGGGAGATAAGGGGAGAGATGGAAATAAGAAGAGAAATATTTCCAATAGGGGCGGCGGGCCTATTTGAAATGTGCGTGCGCGGCACGCACACCGGCATTATTCTTTATTATTTATTCATTATTCTTTCCGCCAAAGGCAGCTTTTGTCGCATGTTTCAACGCTTTGGATATCCCACCGAGATTATCAACGCAATGTATTCACCTTTTCCACGGTGAAAATGTTGAAAACTCGGTTGAAAGTGTGGAAAACTAAACGGGTTTTCCACACTTTACACGCAAAAGTTGTTTTTTCATGGGGATATATGCCGGCTCGACAACAAAATATTGAACTTTTACCCTGGAGATGCTACAATAAACACACAGTTTACCGCCCTGACTGTCCACTATGGCTGTGGAAAACTGTGCCGGACGGGGCGGAAAATGCTGAATTTTCAACAAACCGGAGGGCTTATGCGCTGGATCGATAAGCTGGAACGCCGATGGGGACGGTATGGCATCCCCAATCTGATGAACATTATCCTGGTCGGGCAGCTGATTGCCTGGGTCATTGTGATGGTCATCAATCAGAACTTCTACTATGCCATCACGCTGAACAGGACTTCTTTAATGAGCGGGCAGATCTGGCGTGTTGTGACCTTTTTGTTTGTTCCGCCGCTGTCAACGGGCATTCAGTTGTTGCTGACGCTGTATTTCCGCTGGTGGGTCGGCAACTCATTGCAGCGCGCGTGGGGCGATTTCCGCTTTATGATGTACATTCTGGTGGGTATGGTGGGTGCATTGGTCGCCTGCCTGATCACCGGGAGCGCGGGTGCATCGGGCATTTTCCTCAGCCTGTTCTTTGCCTATGCGTGGATGTGGCCGGAGCAGCAGGTGCTGCTGTTCTTTATCCTGCCCATTAAGATGAAATGGATGGGCATTGCGGCTGCGGCTATGTGGGTGCTGGAGTTTTTGACCGGCAACTTTGCCAGCAGGGTCAGCCTGCTGTTCGGCATTGCCGGGTTCCTGGCGTTCTTTGGTGGTGAGATGTTCACCACGGCCAAGGATGCTATTGTGAGCTACAAGCGCCGCAAAGACTGGGAGAAAAAAATCAACCGGAAATAAGGCGATGCGGCATTTTCGGCGGGGAAAACGAATAAAGGTGGTACAGCATCATCCAAAGATGTGCGGTGCTGCCTGAACCATACAGACCCGGCGGGGTTTGTACCGACCGGACTTTTGGTGTGACAGAATTTCAATCACAAAATGGAGGTTTTGACCATGAAACTGATTACTGCGATTGTAAATAAAGAAGATTCCAAAAATGTTTGTAACGAACTGATCAAGGCAAAGTTCTATGTGACCCGCCTGGCCACCACCGGCGGCTTTCTGATGGCGGGCAACATGACCCTGCTGATCGGCACCGAGGACGAGCGTGTGGACGACTGCATCAAGGTGATCTCCCGCTGCTGCAAACAGCGCACCGAGATCGTTCCCGGCACCGCTTCCATCGGCGTTGGGCTGGAAACCGCTATGCCCATTGAGGTGACCGTTGGCGGCGCAACCATTTTTGTGACCAACGTAGAACGGTTTGAAAAGCTGTAATGCCAATGCTGGAACGCATTGCGGGCAACCGTGAACTGAAACAGGACTTAAAGACGGCGCTGGGCAGCGGGCGGATCGCCCACAGCATTTTGCTGGTGGGGGAGCCAGGCTGCGGTGCCGGCTTTGCCGCGCGCTGCCTGGCGGCGGATTATCTGTACCCCAATGGTGGCCCCCATGCCGAGGCGGTTCTGCGCGGGCAGGATACCGAATCCATTGTGTGCGTGGGGAGGGGGCTTCCGGCCAGATCAAGGTGGAAGCCATCCGGGATGCGCGGCAGAATATCCAGAAATCAGCCCTTTCTTCGGATGCAGAGGGCCGTGTGCTGTTTATTTATGGCGCGCAGAACCTGAATGGGGCTTCGGCCAACGCAATGCTGAAAATTATGGAGGAGCCGCCGGAGGGAGTCATGTTCCTTTTGACGGCTTCCAGTGCGGCGGCGGTGCTGCCCACCATCCGCAGCCGGTGTGCGGCTTACACCATGGCACCGGTGCGACCGAAGAATGTGCCGCTGCCCTGCGCACAGCACAACCGGAGCTTAACGAACAGAATGCACAGGATCTGGCTTTTTTGTATGAGGGGCACATTGGCCTGTGCCTGAAAGCGCTGACCGACCCGGCGGCCAAGGCGGCTCGTGCCGCGGCGCGGGAGCTGTGCCGCCAGGCCCAGCAGCAGGACACCTACCGTGTGCAGGCGCTGCTGGCGGGCTATGAAAAAGATAAGGACAGCGCTGCCGCTGTGCTGTGGCAGGCGACCCAGGCCGCCAGCGCCGCTCTGCGCCGCCCCGGTTTTGACGGTGTTCAGCCCGATACCGCAGCGCGGATCCTGCGCGCGGTGGAAGCCGCCCGCCGCGCCATGAAGGCAAACGGCAATCTGCGCCTTGCCCTGACCGTGTGCGGCATGGAAATGGCTGCCAGGTAGGGCAGGTACCCCCCTGAAACGATACACCAATCCCGATAGATAGGATATTGAAATGAAAGTTATCTCTGTTAAATTTAAGGAAAGCGGCCGCGCCTATTACTTTGACCCCAAGGAGCTGGAAATCAAGGAAGGGGAATTTGTGATTGTGGAGACGGCCCGCGGCGTGGAATGCGGCGAGGTCGTGCGCAGCGCACATGAAATTGCCTCCGGCAGCTTCCCGCGGGAGATCAAGCCGGTCATCCGGCTGGCGGACGGCGTGGATGTGCGCCGCATGCGCCAGAACCGTGCGGACGAGAAAGCCACCTTTGAACTGTGCGAAAAGCGCATTGCCGCCCATAAGCTGCAGATGAAGCTGGTGGATGCCGAGTACACGCTGGACCGCAGCAAGCTGGTGTTCTATTTTACCGCCGACAACCGTGTGGACTTCCGCGAGCTGGTCAAGGACCTGGCCGGGCAGTTCCACACCCGCATTGAGCTGCGCCAAATCGGTGTGCGCGATGAAAGCAAGATGCTGGGCGGCTTGGGCGTGTGCGGCCAGCCGTTCTGCTGCAGCCGGTTTTGAAAACTTCCAGCCGGTTTCCATCAAGATGGCAAAGGAACAGGGGTTGAGTCTGAACCCGGCCAAGATCAGCGGTGCATGCGGCCGTTTGATGTGCTGCCTGGCTTACGAGCAGAAGAGCTATGAATACTTGAATTCCATCACCCCGCAGCCCGGCAGTGTGGTGCGCACGCCGGACGGCGAGGGTACTGTGCTGGAAGCCAACGTGGTAGCCGGTACCCTGAAGGTGCGCAGCAATGTGGAAAGCCTTGCCCCGAAAATCTATAAACGGAGCGAGTGTACCTACCTGCGCGGGGGCCGCCGCGCACCGGTTGAGCCGGATCCCGACCATACCTGAGAAGAAACTTAGTTAGTAAAAACTAACAGTATGCCGAAAAGTCTGATTTTATGCGCCGGGCGGCAAACCCCGCGTGAAATTTGCCAAATGCCTTGAAAATCGAAGGTTTCCGTGCTACAATAATACAAACGCGAAAAGCGTGCCGTCCGGGGCTCAAGCCAACCGCACAGGATCCGGGCGGGCTTACATGAATTGTGCGGAGATAAGGAGATTACCATGGCTCATAAGGTTACTGACGAGTGCGTTGCTTGCGGCGCTTGTGTTGACACCTGCCCCGTTGGCGCTATCAGCCTCGAGGACAAGGCCGTTGTCGATGCTTCTGCTTGTGTTGACTGCGGTGCTTGCGAAGGTGCTTGCCCCACTGGTGCAATCCAGCCGGAATAATCACTCGGTTCCAAATCCCCTGTGCAGCGTTTGCTGCGCAGGGGATTTTTTAATGCAGAAATTTATAGGGCAATACCGCATAATTCCCGCCTTACGGCTTAAGCACCGCTTCGGCGGCTGCGGCACGGCATCTGCGTTGTCAAAATGCTCGATAATGTCGGGTTGCGGTACCCGCATCGTGCTTCGGGGGCAAAAGCCCCTCGCACTCTGCGACCGCTGCCCCTGCTTCGGTTCGCTG
>ENA-OQAJ01000115-OQAJ01000115.1-human-gut-metagenome-genome-assembly--contig:-NODE-115-length-23968-cov-3.042196_pt1 | contig 23968 bp, 22 predicted proteins | sample MGYA00242736_ERZ504529 | MGnify/ENA primary metagenome ERZ504529 (study PRJEB26092, sample SAMD00036275) | human gut metagenome | host: Homo sapiens | study: EMG produced TPA metagenomics assembly of...
CGCGGCGGCCAGCCCTGCGAAAAGCTTCCTCATCTTCATGAGAATCTCCTCTTCCTTGATTGTTGGTTACTGTTTTCTGCAATCGCGGGAGGCGGGAACCAACGCCGCCCCCGCGATCCGCAAATCCTGTGTTATTCAGCTGAGCCGCTTCTTACGTCTCCACTGGTCGGCCGCAGCGACGGCGAGCAATGCCAGCACGCCAACTCCGCCGGCCGCAATCTGCCACCATCGTTCCGCACCCATGCGGCCCGTCAATGGCAGTGACGATGCCGAAATGTATTGGTTGGTGAACAGCATTGGCTGGGTCTCGTCCCAATTCGAACCAGCGGCACCATAATCGGTTTTCAGCTGGGTCACGGATTCGACAACGGCCTTCCATTCACCGGACGTTCCGTCTTTCATCACGGACACGACCACCCGGTATTCCGCCTGCGAGTAATACATTGCGGAAGCATTACCAGCGTTCTCCGTCACAAGATATGTGTACTCGGCTTCACCTGCGTCATACGTGATGTCGCCGAAGTAAGCAACGTGATCGTCAGACGAATCGCGTTTCACCGTCACCGTGCACGCCGACTGGTTCTTGCAGGAAGCTGGCATCGGCGCGTCTGGATTGGAATCGTCTGCCTTCAGCTTGAAAGTGAACTCGTCGGAATCCTTCCAATCGCGGCCCTTCAGCTCCTTCTGCACGCCAATCGCATGCGTCAGCATGGTCTGCTTCAACGTGTTGGTGATGATCACCGTGGCTTCCTGCGATGCCGTGGATTCCGGCACCGTCACCGCATTGCCGTCAGCAAGATTTCCATCGCCGACCTTGTGCTGGTAGGAAGCCTTCCACAAGTGGCTGTCCGGTTCGACTTCCGTCACCGTGTACGTCTTTTGGGCGCCTGCCGGAATAATCACGTCGGTGGACCATTTGCCGCTATCGTCACGCTTCAGCGTGACCGTCTTATAGGTATCGTTGCCCTGTTTGATATCCACCGTGATGCTTTCCGGCTTGTCACCGTCTCCACTCCACTGCTTTTCGATATGCAGCGTCGAGGAAACCACCTGGATCACCGGATGCGGATACGGATTGCCGCCGCATGCATGATCCACGCCATCGGCCGAGTACGCCAGGCACGCGGAATCGTTCGCATGGAAACCCGGCTGGTTCGAGGACGTGGCGTTTCCCGGCAGATCGGTGTTCGCGTCACCCTTTACGCCGTCATATCCATCCTTACCGGCGTTCAGGTTGGCGGCATACTCGTCATACGCTTTCTGCGTGGGTTTCACGTTGTATTCCAGCGTGTATGTCACGTTGTTGACCAGAGGCTTCAGGAATGCGACCGTGAATTTCTTCGTGCTCGCGTCATACGTCAAGGTGTAATCGACATTCTTAGTCAAGGAGACCACCTTGCCGGAAGCATCCTTGGCAACGACCTTGTAGTTGCTATCCGCAAGCTCGACATAGCCGGAGAGCGTGTCCTCCATGGTCACCTTGGTGTATGCGGATGTGGTGGTCTCGCTCTTCTCAATCTCGTCGAAGATGGCATTCAGCTCCGAAGCGTTCGTCGCGCTTTTATAATAGCCGGCTTTGATATTCCCTTCACCGCGCTGGTTGTATTTCGTTGCCTTTGGGAAATTGCTGGACACCGCGTGCATGAACTGGTTCTCGTTACCTTGGATCGAGGAGGGATCAGCACCGGAAAAAACACCGATGGAATACACCGTGGCGCCACCATCTTTCAATTCCTTGGCAGCTTCGACGGCCTTATTTGCCACTTTACCCTCGAAGCCACTAGACGATGTAGGCGAACCATCCGTGAAAAAGATAACGACCTTCTTCGCATCGGTTCGAGCACTGCCCATCATCTTGGCCGCAAGATTGAATCCATTGTCGGCTCGGGTGGCGCCAGCGGCTTTGAGTTTGCTGACTTTGTTCTTCAGACCGTTCATATCCGCAGTCAGATCGCTAACGATTTGGGAGTAGTTGTAGGTGTACCCACCACTTCGGTACGTGTCATCCCCGATTTTGTCCTTTTTCGTTGCCGGCGAACTTCACCAGTCCAACGCGAACCAGTTCGGAACCGGCCTCCGTATTAGTATTCGCAGCTTCATCAAGAAATGCTTTAACCGCTTCTTTCAGTGCGTCTAACCGCCTGGTCCGATCCGTCTTACTCATCGGATCGTCCATCGAACCGGACACATCCAGCACCAGCGTGAAGTCGATCGGCTGGGTGGTGGTGACCGTGGTGCTGTTGACGGCGCCCTTCACATCCACATTCAGCGTATAGGTGCCGTCATTGTTCTTCTTGATGCGCTTATGCTTCTCCGGAGCGCCCAACTGGGAACCGGTCTCGTTCTGCGCAACCGACTGCGCCCGATTTGCTCGCGCAATCGGTTGAGCGGACAACGTAACTGGCTGCTCATCAGATTGTTGTTCAGATTGTTGTTCAACCTCCTGCTCAACCCACTGCTCAGTCTCTTCTTTCGTTTCTTGTTCCGTTTCTTGTTCGACTTGCTGGTAAGCCTCTTGATCTGACGGCTGCTCTTGCTCTGACGGCTGCTCTTCTCCCACCATCAAATTTTGTTCCACCGGCTGTGAATCCTCTTGCCCAGATTCTTGCAATACCGGCTGCTCGATTTGTTGTTCCAAGGCTCCCGTGGCATCTTCCGCCGCCGCTGACGAAGCAGTGACGCACCCCACGCCGGCGAGCATTGCGACCGTCGCGACGGCCGCAATGACACGACGCGTGAACAGACCTGTGCCCCTCGCCCTGTTTCGCTCAAAGACGTGTCTCATACGTCAACCCCCTTGTACCGTTAAGCGATCGGGGAAATACCTTCCTCCTTCGACCGGTATATTTGATGCGTCTTCGCTTCACATACCGTCCGACAATCGCTTCGTTGCCTAAACCTTAAGGAGAAAAACAGAGGGATACACACCCTCCCAACGAGGTAATCAAGGGGATATACTTTCCTTGAAATCGCACATATCATCGCGATTCTAGAGTATTCTTGCCCCCGTAAATCGCGATGCAAAAACTATAAGCAAACGTTGTCATGCCTCTTTCAGAATTTTCCCCGACAAAAAAGCATCTGTCAAGTGCAACATTAACGCCATCAACCCCTAGTTGCGCTTTGGCCACCAAGCGGCATGCCTACGGACATACCACGGACAGCGGAGCAGCCAAACCAACAACAAACCGACCAGCAACGTGGCAGCTGACACCACGCCCGCAATCACACGCACATCTTTTGCCGCATCATCCTCCGCGGGAATCTCTTCGGGAATGGCGGAACGTAATGCCGAAACCAACAGACGATGCGTATTCACACCGTACGGAGTGCATGTCATCAACGTGACCCGATCCTCGCCAGAGGTAATCTTCAATTGCGATGTGTCGTTAGGTTCGATTTCGGTAATACGATCCACCATATAGCCAAGCGTATGGCCCATCACATCGATATAGAAGTAATCACCAACCCGCATCTCATCCAAACGCGTAAACATTGAGGCTTCAACCAAACCCCGATGTCCGGTAATCACCGCATGCGTATCCTTGCCACCCACCGGCAGACTACTGCCATACAAATGCCCCGCACCGGACGCAAGCGTCTGCTCCGACGTGCCATGGTAGATCGGCAAATCCACAGAAATCTTTGGAATGCGGATGGAACCCATCACGCCATCGCCAGTATCCAGCAAACGCTGGTATTCCGCGTCTTTGGAGCTAGCGGAATCCTTGTTACCATCGCCGGTGGTGCCTGCGCCCGTCGAGCTGGAACCAGAACCGTCGCTGGAGTCGGGCTGATTGTTGTTGTACAACTCGGCGAGCGGATCCTCAGCCTCGCCAATCACCGGCTGCCCCGATTCGGCGAGACGCTTGTTGTACGCCTTGGCCGCGGCGAACGCCTCGTCGGCCTGCGGATACGGCCAGCCCGCGACGCTCTGCTCGGAACGGGCGGACGTGCTCGCCAGCTTTTGCGCGGACTGGTATTGCAGCACTTTCGGGAAAAGACCAATGCCGATTGCGGAGAAAATCAGCACCGCCGCAAGCACACGCAGGGCAATGGATCTACCCACGTCGGCGCGACGCTCGCGAATTTCTTCGGACACATCGGTCGCCTCGGCGAACGTCGGCGGAACGTAGGTGCGCGTATCTTGCGACTCGCTGCTTCTCGACCCGCCACACGTGCCTCCTCGCAAAATGCCTGCCATCAGTTTAAGCCCCCTTGAACCACCTAGTACAGGGACATTTATATGGCGTTCCGGACGGACTTTGCACCCTACCTAGTGCGCTTAAGCATGAGCGATTTTCTAAAACTATACTTCTATGACACTGGCTTGGCGGCCAATCTGCTGGGCATCGGAAGGGCGACAGGCCACTGTATGCAATCGAGGTCAAATCGTCCGCCACGTACCAGCCGAGCGCTTTCGAGAACCTGGAGGATCTCGCGCCGATCATGGGAGTGGACACAGACCATCGGTTCGTCGTCTATGGCGGCAGCGAATCCTTCCCCACACGGCACGGCAAAGTGCTGGACTTCGACAGTCTCGAGGCTTTGATCTCCTGATCGGACCGATCCCCGGGCCTATCTGGCTTATAGATGGCGGGTGTTGGACGGGAATAGACAGTTCGGGGGCATGTTTTGTACCCCTGAACTGGCAAATAAGGCGCACCATCCGCCATCTATAAGCTAGATAGCATAAGTCAGGCCTCAGCGGAGGCAGGATTGGGCCCGACTTCCTTGTCCAGCTTGTTGCGCAACCTCACCACATCGCGCTCGAGCTCGTCGATACGACGAGCCTGCTGCCTGATAATAATGCCGGCCGTATCACCGTCGAACAGTCCGAGAGACAACGGATGAACGTCATTCGACGCAGCCGTTGCGGCAGGCTTCGGCTCAGTGGCCGTATTGGCGATGTCTTCAAGACTCCGCCTCGTCGCCAACGCACGCTTATACCGCGCCGCAAGCTGCGCTATGATCTCACCATCGGTCATGGTGTCGCTGCCGCTCACCGACTTGATGGCCGCATCCTTCCACCGCGCCACGCTGCGCTCGATACGCTTGTAACCAACCAATTCCGGCGGTAAACCCGCTTCACGAAAGATTTTGGTTGGCGATTCCCCCGCAAGATATCGGATAGTGCACACCTGTCTGAATGTGTCGGAATAGGTGATACGATCACGAGTCACATTGGAAACAGCCGGCAATCCACGCAACAGCTGAATCTCCTCATCACTGAATGCTCCCCCACTGCGCATCGCAATACCTCCCATTGATGCTTCGTTGCTTTCTTTTGCGGATGTGCCTGCGATTCTATGGCCCTCCTTCCGTGCAATACCCCCACTTCACTCCCCTGACTAACAGCCCCCATAACGGTTCACGTTTCCAGATTCCGTTTGTTGCAACACATCCCACTGAAACGCCTTATACCCTCGAAAAACGCAATGTCCACCCACATCGGGTGGCACGTCCAAAGCAACGGTAATATGGCGCAATCCAAGCAATCCCATATGAAATACAGAGCAATACAAAAGGCCGACCCATAATGGGTCGACCTTAAATCACTCCGAATTGGTGTTCTTAACGAACACCGTCAGAGATGGGCGATCAGCCTCGGCGTTCTGACGAGACTTGATGGCGATGGTCACGCCAGCGCCAGCCACGAGCAGAGCCACAACGGTGAACAGCATGGTTCCCGCAGCGCCGGTGAGCGGCAGCTGGGTGATGGACTTGATGTTCTTCACGGTCTTGGCGGTGGTGTTGACCAGGCCCCACGGATCGGAAGTGGTGGTCTTAGCCAGAACAGCTGAACCGTTCTCCTCGTTGAAAGACACAGTGAAGCTCGGCATGATGTTGAGGTAGGCATCGCTGGCGCGCACAGTTTCCGTGACGGTGTAGATCTTGGTCTTATCAAGACCGGTGAAAGACAGCTTGCCATCAGCACCAGTCTTGACATCAGCAGTTGCGCCCGAAGTGGCAGCAGAAGCAGCCTTCTTGTAGGAACCGTCCTTCTGCTTCACGAAGTACAGCGTGGTGTCACCGTCCTTTACCTGGAAGGTAACGTTCTCAATGCCTTTGCCATCAGGATCCACCTTGGTGAATTCGAATTTGCAAACGTGGTCGGGACCTGAACCGAGGTGCCATAGTTGTCAAGCTTGTTGACGACACCATTCTCGACGTCAGCTTCGTCATTGATCACTGCTTCAAAGGTGACCACAATCTTCTTGCCTGCATAAGCGGACGGATTCTCCACCTCGACATCGAAAGATGCGGTACCATTACCCGTGAAATCACCAGTCGGGGTAACACTGAAGTTGCTCGCAGGTTCAGCTTGGCGCTCCGCATTAGCCTCCTCCGTAAAGAACTGGAAGCTGTTAGCCTTGATGGTCAGACCCTTGCTCGGAGTATCGGTGAACTTGAACGCGGTCGGAGCCGGGTTCGCGACAACGCCGGTAAGGGTGTAGGTCAGAGTGTCACCGATGGCAGCAGAAGTCTTATTGACTTCCTTTGTCTTTTCGGGGTTGTTGGTGTTCTTCATGTTCACGGTGTTGGCGCCCCGAATCGGATCAGTCAAGACCTTATCAGCAACCGTGCCGGAAGCGACAATCATCGGGATTGCCTGGGTCACAGAACCAGTAGCAACCGCAGAGTCAATGAACACATAGATACCTGCCTGCAAAGACACGGTGGCGGAATAAGAGCCGTCTTGTGCAGCAACCGGGTTGCTCAGCGTAACATCAGTTCCGCTAGTCAAACGGCCTTCGCTCTCCAAAGCATCGGCAAACTTACGAGTTGCGTAGGAGAAGCCCATGGGCGAACATCAGAAACATCCAGTTGGCCGGCATTCAGGGCTGCGGCCAGATGGTCCACCTCAGAATCCGTAGTATCTACACCGGCAGCCTTCAACGCGGAGTCAACGGCAGTCTTATTGTTAGAATTCGTCACCACACCGTAAGCAACGTTCTCGCCGGAACCATACTGAACATAATCGCCAATCTTGTATGCTTTCAGGTTGGCGTTGGTCAGCTGTTCAGCGGTTTCAGCGGTGAACGTGAACGTTGCTACGCCCGTTACCGGAGTACCAGCAGCGTCATCGGCCTGTGCGCTGGTTGCGCCCAGGGCCATGCCACCCAGCAGCGTCGCCGCGGCGGCGATGCCGGCGAAAAGTTTCCTCATCTTCATGAGAATCCTCTCTTCCTTATTGTTTGATTACTTGTTTTTGCAATCGCGGGAGGCGGGAACCCAACTTGCTCCCGCGATCCGCAAATTTTGATTTGCCGGCCGGAATGCCCTCAAGTTGGTAGGCATTCGGCCTCACACAGCAACTCAGACGAGTCGCTTCTTGTTATTCCAATTTTCGGCAGCGCCGATAAGCAGCACCGCGAGTCCGCCGATCACGCCACCGACCAGTAGCCACTGGCGTCCCGTCGCACCACCCGTCAACGGCAGCGCCGACACCGCGACATATCGGTTGGTGAAGGTGACAGGTTCAGTAGCAGCACTTTGCGATTCGGGAACTGCTGCACCGTTGTCATCCAGCACCTTGGTCACGGACTTCACGGAAGCCTTCCACTCTCCGTTGGAGTCCTTCGCGACAGTCACGACAACCTCATACTTCGCCTGCGAATAATGCAATGAAGCGATAGAGCCCTTGACCTCCGTCACGTAATACGTGTAAGAGGCATCGCCAGCGTTGTAAGTGATGTTGCCGAAGGACGCGGTATGGCTGCCCGAATCGGAGTTCACCTTCACCGTGCAAGGTTGATCGGCTTCGCACTTATCCGGCAACGGCGCATTGCCCTTCGCCGCCAGAGTGAAATCGAACGTGTCGGAGGTCTTCCACTCGCGTCCGGCCAGGTCCTTCTTCACCGAAATCGCGTTCTCCAGGGCAACCGTCTTCAACGTGTTAGTGATGGTCGCGTTCAACGTGCCCGCATCGGCATTGGAAGACCACACCATCTGCTTGGTCAAGTCGACATTGTTTCCCGTATAGGAGACGTCATATCGGTCATCACCAGAGATTTCCGCCACGGAATACGTGTATCCAGGAACCAGGTTGTCGACAGTCGTCTGCCAACCATTGCCCTTATTCAGCGTGATTACGCCACCGACGTCCTCCAGCTGAGCATTGGAATCGCCGCTCTTCTTACGCTGCAACTGCACCGTAACGGAACCGTCATCATGCTTGCTCGCACCATCCGACCATTGCTTGACGATCTTGATCTTGCCGAGCTTCACCTGCACCACAGGATGCGGATACTCGACTTCAGTCGGTGCGCATGACGTAGTTCCATTAACCTCGGTAAGCACGCAATAGTTCAATCGCGCGTCCACATTGGAATAGAATCCCGGCTGGCCCGCAGATGCGGTGCCAGTATTCGGCTCTCCCACATTCGGGTATTGCTGGTTGCCGGCATAAGTGGCATAGGCGGCATCGCTTGGCTTGACCTTGAAGGATACGTCGATGCTGTCGGCTTTCTCAGTAACGATACCGTCTGTGCCGTTAACGTCACCGTCACCGTGCGATTGCCAGATTGATCGACACCGTACGTGGCCGTATATCCGCCCGTCAGCGCCTTATTGCCGTTTTTCACCGTCACATACTGTGTGATATCGGCACCGTCGGCCACGCCAGCGAAATCGACCGGGTCGACCCACTGGGACAAGGTGTCAGTGATGGAGGAGACCTTGATCTTCGCGGATGAGGTGATGCTGGAATAGATCTGGCCGAATGCTTGCGTCAGATTCTCAGCATTCGTGCCATCGAATTCCTTACCGTTCACTGCCTTGGCTTCACGGGCGAAATCGGACATTCTATTGGCGTCAGTCGAAGCCTTCACCACATAAAGCGAAACATTACTCTCCCGCCTGTTGGCCTCGGCCAGAGCGGCAGCATAGTTGTAACCGTAGTAATTATCACTACCCTCGGTACCTGCACCATGCACACCCTGAGGTGTAGTACGCCAATCATCATCAGGATTGCACCTTTTTTGCTGCACCCAATCGGATAATTGGATATACGGAACGTCGGATTGCCATCGGACAAGAAAATGATGTGCTTCTTCACGCCCGTGCGTCCTTGCAGATCATTCGCCTGCTTAAGCGCAGCCTCCCAGTTGGTTCCACCATCAGGTTTGCTGGACACAGCTGTTTTAATCTTGCTGACAGATGTGGTGAAGCTCTGCTTAGTCGAGGCCTTGTCGCTGAATGTCACAACCGCCATTTGGACTTGTTGAGATTCCGATAATTTGGAATTCGCCTCGGTCAGTAATTTCTCAGCAAGCTTATTTGCCGCGTTCTTCGCGTTAGTATCACGATTGTCGTTTTTATCCTGCATACTGCCGGACTTATCCATAACCAGCACAATGTCGGCTGGCGTGACGGTAGTGGTTTCGGAAGAAGCGCTATCACCCGAAGCATTCAAATGCAACTCGTACTGGTCGCCATCACCATCGACCTTTTCGATGGTCTTATTGTTTTGTGGCTTCACATTGGAATTGATAACAGTCACATGGCTGGTATCGCTCACCTTGAAAGAATGGGTTTCCGCATAGGAACCACCATTTCCATCGTTGTGCTGCGACAACGCCTCACCATCGCGGAAACAGTGTATTTGCCGGAATTCAGCTCACGCACCGAATAGGTTGTGTCATCAGAGAAATCATTGGATTGCACACGAGCAAATTGGCCTTTGGCCAAAGTGATCACACCGTTCGAACCGGTGTTCAAACCAGAGCTGACAACCTGATTGGTGGACGCATCGTAAACGCTGTATTTGCCTTCATATGGCGTTTGCGAGCCATTGGCGAACAGCTGGAATTGGAACTGTTGATCGGCTGGAATAGTGCCCAATGTCTGCTTTTCAATGTCAATGGCCTTGGACGGCTTCACCGGCAAATTGAAGCTGATCTTGCAGTTGGATCCGCCGTCGCCGCGTTCCAGATAGAAGAAGCTCAAATGATGGGTTTTATATGCAGCGGAATCCCAGTTCTTGCCCGCATTACTGAATGCCTGGTTAATTGTCGTCGCGCGATCCGAACCATAACTTTGATTTCGATCATACGTGATATTCCCAGTAGCAAAATCAATCGTTCCGCGTATCGCCTGATGGATACCGCCCAAGTCAAGCACCAGCACACCATCGATGAACACCCACACATCGTCGTCACCGGTGAAATCAAACACCATGTTCTGATTGTTGACTTTGCCATCTTTAGGCATATAGAAATCGGCCCCAAGGTTCATGCCGAACGAATACCTATTGGCGTCGCTGTCATTGCCAAACGGCGTGAATAACGGGTCACGATTCCCGCTCTGGGTCTGCTTGGTCAATTCGAATCGTTTGCTATTGCGGTTATATTTCGCATATTTCGACGCCGCATCGAAACTGTAATTCCCTTGACCATCCGGAGTCAGCAAACCACCTTCCGGCATGTAATTAGTCACAGCATTATCAAACGCACCACCGAAGAGATAATCCAGCGATCCGTTGCCATCCGCCATGGTCGGATAATCGTTAGTCAGCAGAGGCTTCACAATGCCCGCGTACGCACCTTTGCCATCTTGAACATAGCGGTTATAGCCGGTTTCGTTTCTTCCGCTCATAAAATGCAACGCATGATTATTGTTGATGGAGCTGCGATTGTAATCATGCAGACCAATGCTGATACCATTCTGCTGCTCAACAGTGGCATTGACGTCATCGGCTAGTGCGGCAGAAGTGGTGGCGTAGCCCATGCCACCAAGCATGCGACCGCGGCTACCGCAGCTACGATTCGCTTGGCAAAGTTCCCCTTTGGCTTTGGCTCAGATTCATGTACATGCCTCATGTGCATTGTCCCCTTAATACCGCGCTTCAACGCGGTTTCCGTCTCTAACACCGTCCGCGCATCACGCACCGGCACATGCCATGTCCAGTATGGATACACTTCCAGCGCTCCAACCTCGAATGTAGGAGAAAAGACGTCGGGAGATGCACACCCTAAGTGCGGGAAAGTCGAGGTATCATACCATCGTCAACCGTTGCAATCGCAACGTTTCACAATATGGGTGATACCCGAATAAAAGCCGGCAGGAGGCATCGGCAAACAGCGGTCGTTATCCGCGCTTCGGCCACCAAGCCGCATGCCTACGGATATGCCACGGTCGCCCGCGCAACCATGCCAGCAGCAGACCGAGCAGCAACGTGGCCACCGCGGCCGTGGTCGCAATCGTTCGCGCATCCTTCGCCGCATCATGCTCCGCCGGTACCACGTCGGGAATCGGCGAGCGCACCGCAGAAACCAACAGTCGATGCGTATTAACGCCGTACGGGGTGCACGTCATCAACGTCACCCGGTCTTCGCTGGGAACGATCTTCAGCTTCGACGTATCGTTCGGCTCGATCACGGAAATACGGTCCACCCGGTAGCCGAGCGTGCGGCCCATCACTTCGATGTAGAAGTAGTCGCCGACGCGCATTTCATCCAATCGGGTGAACATCATCGCATCCACAAGCCCGCGATGCCCGGTGATTACGGCATGCGTGTTCTTGCCGCCCACCGGCAGACTACTGCCATACAAATGCCCGCACCGGACGCAAGTGCCGACTGCGACGTGCCATGGTAAATCGGCAGTTTCACGGAGATTTTCGGAATACGGATAGTGCCCATCACACCGCTGCCGGAATCCAGCAGGCTTTGATATTCCGTATCTTTGGCGCTGGCGCTGTCTGATTCGTTGGAACCGGATTCGCTGGACCGCGAGCTGCCCTGCGCCTGGGAGAACGGATCCTTCGCCTCGCCGAGGATCGGCTGGCCCGATGCGGCGAGCCGTTTGTTGTATTCCTTGGCCGCGGCGATCGCGTCGTCGGCCTGCGGATACGGCCAACCCGCAACCGCACGCGCGGACTGGTCCGACGTATTCGACAGTTCGTGCGCCGACCGGTATTGCAGCATCGCCGGAAAACCGCCGATGCAAATGGAAATGACGATCAACAGCGCAGCGGAGACACGCATGGCGACGGTTTTCCTGCGGCGGCCACGCCGTCTGCGCATATCGTCGGAAACGTCGATTATCTCGTTGAAAGACGGTTCTGCGCCTTCCGTACGTTCCATGTTTTTCATACGTTTCGCACGCATCACTGGATGAACTTCCGCAGCACGCGTTCCAGCTCGTCGATACGCAACGCCTGCTTGGCTATCAGCATGTCGCATTTGTTGATGGTCAGCTGTGCCTGTGCAAGTTTCGACAGCATATCCTGCGATGCGCGCGATTCCTGCAACTTGTCCGAGCCTTGCGATTGCACGCCGTTGCTTCCCGACGCGCCAACGTTTCTCGTCGCGACGTCGCTTCCCGCGTCCCTGCCGCGCCAGCGCCATAAAGATCCACCACGGACTGATCCACATCGTCTCCGCGCAGTTCGATGGCTTCCAGCTCGTCATCACAATCCTGCATGTAATGGTTCGTATGTTCGTTCCTGCGCTTGTTCCGCTCCTCCTGCTGCTTCCAGCGCGCGATGCACCGTTCCACGCGCTTGTAGCCGATCAGCTTGGGGTCGAGACCCGCCTCCCGAAAGATGGCCGACGGCGATTCGCCCGCGTTGTACCGGCACATGACCTCGACCTTAAAGCGATCGGTATACCGGATATGGGATGGGCTCACGCTTTTGACCGCTGGCAGGCTGGCCAGATACGCACGCTCCTTTGCTGTGAATTTGCCATCAATCATTTTTTACACCCCCTAAATCGCCTAAACAGCTCGATTCAGCATCATATCGGGCTCTTTCCATTAACACCCTCGTTAAAACCCTCGAACGAAAGACCCATCCCCTTCAACGAAAAGAGGGGGCCAACCTTCAAACAAAACAGTCCCGCCATTTTCCACGGATAATAAAAGCTCATAGACCCCCCCCCCATAAAATTAACAAAAACTTAACCTCACCCCCCAGCGCGTCATGGGGGGTCACCGCGTATCCGAGCACCGTCACGCAGACTCACTAGGCTGGAAACATGACGCAAGAGCTCGTTTCATTAACCATCATCATGGCGGTGGCGGCCGTCAGCCCAATCGTGGCGCAGCTGATCCCGGGCAAGTTCATTCCGCAAACCGTGCTGCTGCTCGCCGCCGGAACCGCGCTCGGCCCGTACGGACTAGGCGTGATCGAAGTAAACGACGCCGTGAAACTCTTGAACGAGCTCGGCATGGCGTTCCTGTTCCTGCTCGCCGGCTACGAAATCGACCCCAAACGACTCGCCGGACATCAAGGCAAAGTCGGACTGCTTACATGGGGAATCACGCTAGGCCTCGCCTGGCTGGTTGTGACATTCCTTCCGTTCTTCACCAAGCAAGGCATCAACGGCGTGGCCACGGTAATCGCACTCACCACCACCGCGCTCGGCACGCTCATGCCGATTCTCAAGGAACGCAACCTCGAAGGCACCCCCATCGGCGACGCCATCATCTCGTACGGAACGTGGGGCGAACTCGGCCCAATCCTTGCCATGGCCATCCTGCTATCCACCCGAACCGGCTGGCAGACCATGCTCGTGCTCGGCGCGTTCCTTGCCATCTGCCTACTGTGCGCGATGCTACCTACGAAAGCACTGAGAACCGGCCATCGCCTGTACCGTTTCCTTACGGAAAATGCGAACACGTCATCGCAAACGCTCATGCGACTGACCACATTCCTGCTCATCTTCCTTGTCACCATTTCCGCGCTGTTCGAACTTGACGCGGTGCTCGGCGCGTTCGCCGCGGGCTTCATCCTGCGTTACATCATCCCCGACGGCAGCAAGTCGCTGGAAATGAAGTTGGAGGGTGTCGGCTACGGCTTCCTCATTCCTGTATTTTTTGTGGTGTCAGGCGCCGCGATCAACGTGCGCGCGTGGCAGGCCGACCCGCGCTGCTCGTCGCGTTCATCGTCATGCTCATGCTGATTCGCGCGGTGCCCGTATATGTTGCGTTGTCGCTCGACAAACGCAAGAATCCGCTGTCATCGCATCACCGCGTCACCGTAGCCCTGTATTGCACGACCGCGCTGCCGATCATCGTCGCCGTCACGTCGCTGGCGGTGAAGGTCGGCACCATGCAAAGCGACACCGCGTCGACACTGGTCGCAGCCGGCGCGATTACGGTGTTCTTGATGCCGCTGCTTGGCTCGATCACATATCAGGTGGCCGACGTACATCCGGTCACCGCGGTTCGGGAGATTGCGCACACGCCATCCGATTGGCGGACGATCGTACACGAACATGCGCAGGTGCGTGCGCTGCTGCACCATCAGGACCGGCTCAAGCGTATGGCGGAAACGTTGGAATCGCTGGAAAAGCAGGAGGGGCTGAACGGTTTGGACAGCCGTCGCGCCGAACTTGTGGAACGTGCGCGCCTCGAAATCGACCGCCAACTCAAGGAACTCGGCCTGGACCCGCAGCTCACCACCCAACTCCCCCACAACTACCGCTACCCGAAGAACTGAGAGGGCTTCGGAGGGGCGCTACTCCACGGACTTGAGGGAGCTGATGGGGTCGATGCGGTCGAGGACGGGGTTGACGAACAGCTGCACGAGCAGCGCGAAGGCCATGGTCGCCACGGCCGCGATCACGTAGCTCAGCGGCTTGACCTCCACCTCGAAATACAACGAGGGCATGTTGAGCGCCATCGTCAGCATGCCGCCGACGAGCCGGCCGAGCGGCAGGCCCAGTATCACACCCATGACGGTGAGGATCATCATCTCACGGTTCACGTAATGGTGCACTTCGCGGTCGAAGAAGCCAAGCACCTTGAGCGTGGCCATCTCGCGCACGCGTTCCGACACGTTCGTATTGGCGAGCGTGAACAGCACCACCAGTGCCAGACCGCCGGCAAGCGCCACAATCAGCGCCACCACCGCGCCCATGAGGTCGATTTGAAGCTGTCGGCCATGTGCGCGCAGCTTACGGCCTTCATCACCGAACTGTCCTCTTCGAGCGATTCCGCATAGTCGGTTTGCGAAGTGTCGGAGCCGGAAAGCTTGGCGAGCATGGCGTTCCACGTCAGAGCCTCGGAATCCTCGGAATTCTTGGAATTCTTGGTGTTCTTCGCGTCTTTCGAGTCGAAAAGCTTGGCGTAGTAGGTTTCGCTTACATACACATCCGAGCCGATGAGGTTCGCGATTCACCGCGCTCACCTTCGCCGTCGCCTGCACGCCGTCGCCGTTGGTCAGTCGCACCTTGGAACCGGCCTTGACGCCCAGCGCGCTTGCCGCCGACTGCGCGACGATCACGCCATCGTCATCGAGTTTCAGCGAACCGGTTTTGCCGACGCCGGACGTGCCCAGTATGCCGGACGAGACCGGCTGCAACGTGACCATTTCGCCCAAATCGGACAGATGCTTTTCCGGCACCGCGACCAGCTGGATGCTTTCGCTGCCGCTGCTGCCGGCCTTGCCGCTGTCACCGTCGCCACTGCCCGCAACCGTCAAATCGCCCGACTCTATGCGCACGTCAAGCGACGACGTGACGCGCCCGTCTGACGCGACTTTCGTGCGCATCGCCGACGCGTCCGAATCGTCGGAAACCACCATCAGGTCGTACTGGTAGATGTCGCGGTATTGCTTGATGCCGAGGTCTGCGACGGTGTCGTTGATGGCCAGGCCGCAGACGATCAGCGCGGTGCAGCCGGCCACACCGCCGACCGTCATGATGAGGCGCGATTTGAAGCGGAAGATGTTGCGCGCGGTCACTTTGCCGAGGAAGCCGATGCGATTCCAGACCGGCCGAATCCGTTCCAGCAGAATGCGCGAGCCGCGCGCGGCGCTTTCGGACGCATCAGCGCGGCGGGCGTCTGCCGCATTTCCTGCACGCACGCGTAGATGGTGGCGGCGAGCACGCCGACCACGAACAGCGCGATGCCGAGCGAGCCGTACAGCCAGTCGTATTCCAGCCGCAGACCGGGCATCACATACATGCCTTGCAATACGACCAGCAGGAACGCCGGAATGCCAAGGAAGCCGGCGATCAGGCCGAGGCCGCCGCCGATGAGGCAGGCGAGCAACGCGAACAGCAGGTAGCGCGACGCGACCGCCAGCCGCCCGTAGCCGAGCCCCACGTACGTGCCGATGAGCGAGCGGTCCTCTTCGACCATGCGCGCCATGGCGGTCAGGCTCATCATCACGGCCACCAGCAGGAACACAATCGGGAACGCGTTGCCGAGCGATTGGATGGAGTCGAGGTCGGATTTGAGCGCGCTGAACCCGCCGAGCAACTGCCGGTCCTGCACATACCAGCGTACTTGCGGAATGCTGGTTTTCAGCTCGTTTTCCTTGGTTTTCAGCGTTTGTTCGGTACTTGCCTTCTGCTCGTTCAATTGCGATTGCGCCTGGTCGAGCTGCTGCTTGGCTTGCGTCAGTTCGGGACTAGCGGCGATGATGGTTTCACGCATTGTTTCACGCGTGGTTTCGTCAAGTTGGGGGGTAGTTGCACCTGCGGCCGCCGCCGCACCTGCGTTCGCGCCGTTTGCCGCAGCTCCCGCAGCTGCCGCGCCCGCCTGCATGCTGACAATCTGGTCGACCTGCTGGTTGAATTGCTGCCGATTCGCGTCGATTTGCGACTGCGCGTCCGCGAACTTCTTGTCGGCTTCCGCACGCGCGTCGACGATCTTCTTGTTGCCCGCGTCGAGCAGTTCCTGCCGACGGGCCTTCTGGCGGTCGGTTTTCACGGTGCCGTCGATGCGGTCGGTCACCTGCTTGACGGTGTTTTCGTACGATTCGTCGAACGTGCTTTCGGCGGCCGCGCCCTTGACGAGCAGCGTGGCGGACGTGTAGAGGGTGCCGGTCACGCCATCGGACGGCGCGAAGAACGTGTAGTCGGTGGTGGCGGTGGAACGGAACGAGGTCATGGCGGAGTAGCCGTCCGGATTGCTCAGGTTCTGCGGATCGAGCACCACGCCCACGATGGTGAGCTTGGTCGGGAAGCTCGGCGCCTCGTCCGTGCCGTTCGTTTCATTCGTGCCGTCCGCACCGTTCGTATCGTTCGTATCGGAAGTATCGGAGGAAGCCGATTCGGGGGTTACGGTGAGGCGGCTGCCGATACGCTTGCCCGAATCGCGAATAAATTTTCGGGTTACCGCGATTTCGCCGGCTTTCTTCGGCATGCGCCCTTCCTGCAAGTATGGCTGGTCAATGCCGTTCGTGCCGATTTCCTGCATGGTCGCCGACTTGCGGCCGTCCAAATCGAACGTCACTTCCTGCGACCGTTCCGCCTGCACTTTCGCAACACCGTTCACCTTGCGCAACGCGGCGATATCGCCGTTCGACAGGCCCGCGGTGGACAGCACCTGGACGTCGTGCAGGCCCTGCGCGTCGAAAAAGCGGTCGGTGCTGCGGAACGCGTCACGGCAGCCCGCGTAAATGCCGGTGAGCACGGCCACACCGAGCAACGTGATCATGGCGATGGAAATGAATCTTTTCCACGAATGCGCCCACATTCGCAGCATGTCCTTGACGAATGCCATGTCGACCTCCGTTCGTAGCCCCTCATTCCATTGAACACCATGAAGCTTGGAAAGACGCGCCAAACCGCACATCCGCAACACGTGTCCAAATCGCGCGTTCGAATCGCACAGCATCGCGCGAATCGAACTTCTAACCAAACAACCCGTTAAGCAAACCAGACATTCCGGAACGAACAAACCAACACTTTGCCCGCCGCTTCCCGCTACAATCGGAAACGTTCCCTCACAAAGGGCGAATCGCAAAAAGCAAGCAAAACAAGCACATGCAAGCGTGCAACAGCACGCAACGCAAGCAGCGAGCGCAACGCACAACGCGCAATCGCAAGGAAACAGAGAAGAGGAAATCTCCATGAGCGACGTCACCGCCGCAAAGAAGCCGCGTGGAACCGACGACGTGCCGGTTCCGCCGACGCTCCGTAAATCGTTGAAAAACCGCCATATCCAGCTCATCGCGCTGGGTGGCGCCATCGGCACCGGCCTGTTCTACGGCTCCAGCGAATCCATTCAGCTGGCCGGCCCGTCCATTCTGCTCGCCTACCTCGTCGGCGGTCTCGCGATCTTCATGATCGTGCGCGCTCTGAGCGAGATGGCGGTCGAGGATCCGAAGGCTGGCGCGTTCAGCTACTACGCGACGCGCTACTGGTCACGGCGAGCGGGCTTCATTTCCGGCTGGAACTACTGGTTCAACTACGTGCTGGTGGCCATGGTGGAGCTTGCCGTGGTCGGCTCGTTCGTGAACTACTGGTTCCCGAACATTCCGAAGTGGGTGTCGGCGGCGGTGTTCCTCGTGGCCATCGCGGCGCTGAATCTTATGGGCGTGAACAAGTTCGGACGAATTTGAATTTCTGGTTCGCCATCATCAAGATCGTGGCCGTGCTTGCCATGATTTTCGGCGGTTTGTATGTGATCATCGCGAATGTGCCGACCGCTTCGGGCATTCGCGCGTCGTTCGCCAACTGGTTTACCGTTGACGGCGGATTCCTGCCGCATGGCCTGATGTCTCGCAATGCGGACGGCACGTGGACCGGCCTGCTGATGGCGCTGGTCGTGGTGATGTTCAGCTTCGGCGGCACCGAGCTCATCGGCATCACCGCGGGCGAAACCGAAAATCCGCGTACCACCATCCCGAAGGCCACGAACGGCATTATCTGGCGTATTCTCGTGTTCTACATCTGCGCTCTCGGCGTGATTATGGCCGTGGTGCCGTGGAGCACGATCGACGGCAATTCCAGCCCGTTCGTGCAGATTTTCGACTCGGTGGGCGTGCATGCGGCCGCCGGCATTCTGAATTTCGTGTGCCTGACCGCCGTGATGAGCGTGTACAACTCCGGCCTGTATGCGAACTCGCGCATGCTGTATTCATTGGCGAAGCAGGGCAATGCGCCCGCGTATCTGGGCCGTCTGAACAAGCGCGGCGTTCCGGTCGGGGGTGTGATCACGTCGGCCATCATTATTGCGATCGCCGTGGTCGTGGTGTTCGTGTGGCCTGATTTCGCGTTCAATTATTTGATGTCGATCGCCACGATCGCCGCTGCGATCAATTGGATCATGATCATGATTACGGAAATTAAGTTCCGTCGCGTTGTCGCCGCCGGCGACGGTCCGAATGATTTGAAGGGATTGAAGGGCCAGGAAGCGCTTGACAAGCTCGCTTTCAAGCTGCCGTTCGCCAAGGTGACGCCGTATGTGGTGATCGCGTTCATGCTGCTGGTCGTGGTACTGATGTGCTTCTCCGCAAGTTATCGCATCGCTGTGGTCGCCGGCGTGATTTGGCTGGTCGTGCTGTTCGCCGCCTATCAGATCACACAGAAGCGCGCCTGAAGTCGTAAGGCGACAATGCGCCCGTGCCTCAAGCGAGGGGCACGGGCGCTTTTTGATTTCAGATTACGATTTCAGATTTCAGATTTTGATTTCCAATCCGCGATTCCCGCGCTGTTCTGGGGACTCGCGCCGTTCGACCTGTGGTACCTGTCGAAGCAGTCCGGCAACACCGTCGCAATCCTGTATGGCGTAACCCTTGCGGCGATCGCCGCGATCGGCTCGCTGCTCGCTTTCATCCTGCCCTTGTCGGGGCGCAGCAAATGCGCAATCGCAATTTTTTAATTCATCATCGCATTAACTCATCATCGCATCTTATTCCGCTGCCGGAGCGGGACCGGTCGAAGCGCGGGCACGCAATTCGTACGGCCCTTCCATCAGATGCCCCACACGCTCGCCGCCGATCAGCTTGAGCAGCAATCCGGCGGCCTGCTTACCGGTATCGACCACGTCACGGCCCATGGCGGTCAGGTTCGGATACGCCGCGGTGCACATGAGGGAATCATCCCACGACATGATGGAGATTTCCTCCGGTACTTTGATGCCTTGCGAAGCTGCCACGCCAAGGCCAGCCAACGCCATCACATCATTGTCGTAGATGATCGCCGTCGGATGCTCAGAGAACGCCAGCAGGCGCTTCGTGGCCTCGCGACCGGTTTCCGGCGTGTAGTCGGTGTGCAGGCAACGATAACGCATGCCCAGCTCGGAAGCGACGTCCGCAAAGGCGGAATCGCGAATATACGAGTGCGCAAGCGATTCGGGACCGCCGACGCGGGCGATCTGACGATGCCCGAGATCATACAGGTATCGCACCGCTCGGCGCACGGCATCGGCGTCGGCGCTTGACAGACTCGGCAGATTGCCGACCACGGAGGCATCGGCAATGGCAAGCACCGGCATCTCCTCATGCTCCTCAAGCAAGGCAACGCAAGGGTCTCCAAGCTCGACCTTGACGAGCAGCATGGCGTCGACGTTGCCAGTAGCAATCCAATCATCGATGATCGAAAGCTTCGCGTCCTCACCCACGGCCATGCGTACCAGCAGAGAATAATCGTATTTTTCCAGCTCGGCGCCAAGACCGGAAATAAGTTCCATCATGTAGGATTCGACGGAAAGCAGCTTCGGGTCGTAACCCAACACTAGACCCACGCGCTGCGTCTTCGCCTTGGCCAGCGCCTGCGCCGCGCCATTCGGCTTCCATCCCAGTTCGTGTGCGACCTTCAACACTTTGTCTCGAGTCACATCGGAAACACCAGACTTGCCGTTGAGCGCATACGAAACGGCGCTACTAGAGACTCCCGAAGCCTTGGCAACGTCAAAATCGTCACCTTGCTTTTTTGAATAGGCATGTCCGTGTCCTTCTTCTTAACTTAAATCGCAACTTAAACGGTTCATCTACATCGTACAGTAAAAGCGCCGACCAACCTCTTGAAAAGTCAGCGTTCACAACACTTTCGTTTCTTAAGGTTGGCGGCGCTTCAACTTATGTTTTTACTCAACCGAACACGTCAACTGAAATTTCAGTAGTCCTCTATCCACTCTTCTACCGCTTCAGTAGACGGCGTACTCGCGGAAGCTCACCATTCGCGCTTCGGATCGTTGGCGGAACGCGGCACGTTGGCGGCTGCGAACGCACCCGGAGCGGCAAGCGCTGCGGCATCGGCAGTGGCGATATGCAGCACGACGCTTTCGCCCGGAAGCAGCGAGACCATGCCCTCGGCCACCGAAGCCTTCGCGTCGACCTTATCTGCCATGCAGAACAGGTCGCGCACGTAGCTCTTGGCTGTGGCGGTAAGTTCCACGCCATCTTCCACGGCAACGGCCGCGGCACTGAGGGCGAGTTTCACGTAAAACATTTCTTGTATTCACGCAATGGTTGCGGCACGGATGGCCATCCGCGCGTTCCGGAAGACGAACAGATGGCCGCCGAACTGACCGCATACCTGGAATCATTCGGTCCGGACCTCTGGCAATAGCCTATGCGCTCGCAGTGCAGCGCATTTTATTTGATTCGTTTCTGCGATTTTGGTGGCATAAATCGCAGAAACGTTTGATTTTTCAACGATTTTTTATTTGACTGGTATTTGATTCGTATTTGACTGACGTGCGATCAGCAGGACTTCAATCGCAATATAAAGCGTGCGATTGCAGCACACTATAAGCACAGCAATCGCACGCTATTCATCGTCAACTATCGACAATCATGTGACGCAGCCGTTCAACGCAACTATCTAACGTGATTATTCAGCGTGATCAGAGTCGGTGTGATCGGTCAGGTCCAGCTTGAATGGGTGAGCAGGCAGATTATTGTCATTAAACAACGGTGCCGGACCCCAGCTACGCCATGCGTAGCGCATCATCACCGGCGCTGGCACTTCCGGCGTGGCCAACGTAATCGTGCCGATACTGCGGCTGTTGATCGGAATACCGAATTCCGTGGCGTTGTAATCGACCACGTTGACCTTTGCGTTGACCAGATCGTCAATATCGCAATCCACGAAAATCGCGGCGTAGGCCGGATGGAACACACCATCGGCACCGGCAAGCTCGAAACCGGAACGTTCCGGCAGACGCACCAGCGAAGGCAGGCTCTTGGCGAACTCGTCACCAAAACTGTCGGGCGTAGTACCGCTGAAATGCAGGCCGTGCGCGTACCGGAAGAACAGGCGTACGCGGCCGCCTTCGTCGCAGCGGAAACCCAGCACAGTCGGCCCATACACCGGAATACGGCTCATACCATACACTTGGCGAAGCGCACAATTGCCTAGACGCTCGCCCGGTGTACGTTTATCAACCGGATGAATGTTGTTGTATTCGCCGCAATCCATAGTGCAGATGGCGAACACATTGTCGATGGACTGCGCGGCATCCCACTGGGCCTCGCGCAACACCGGCCACAGCATCGGATCGCCGTCACCCTCGTCGACCTTCTTGTCAATCCACTGCGGCAATTGCACGATCAGGAACGGCAGCTTTCGCTCCACAGCGCACGCCATTCACCAATCATCATGCCCAGCAACTCACGGTAGGATCCGCAATACGGCTCGTCTTCCTCGCCCTGATACCATAGGAATCCCGCCAAGGAGTAAGGCACAATGCGCTCCAGCATGGCATGGAACGCGCCTGACGGACGCCACTGCGAGGTCGGCGTCATCGGCGGCGGCCACGGGCATTCGCCATACTGTTGGGTCAGCGTATCCCACGTCACATCAGGATCGTCTTCGCGGGCGGCTGCGATCGACGCATTCCACGTATCAGAACGCGACTGCCATTCGCCGTACTCCAAATCGAACTGTTCCTGCGTTTTACCTGCGATCGCCTGCTCATAGCGCGCAAGATAGCCGCGCCCGGATTCGCTGGAATTCAGTGCATCTTCGCTCGTCCAGCAACTGATCGACGTACCCCCGATATAACAGTCGATAATGCCGATCGGAAGGTCGGAATCAAGTTCATCACGCAGTTTTCGCGCAAAATAGTACGCTACCGCACTCATTACGCCACTATTTTCAGGCGATGATTCCTGCCAGCTTGCCGCATGTTCGGCGTTGCGATTGATCACACCGGTTTTCGGCACATTGTAGAAGCGCAGTAACGGATCGGCACAGTTATCGAGGGCTTCCTCGGCGTCCTCACTGTTGCGCAATTCAAGTTCCATATTGCTTTGACCGCCGGCCAGCCATACTTCGCCGATAAGCACGTCATAATATTCGATGAAATCGTTGCCTGCGGTGACGCGCAACGTGTAAGGGCCACCTTCGGGCTGTGCCGGCAGCATGACGCGCCACGGTGAAAAACCGTTCTTGATCTCTTTGGAGGCGTACGCATGCGCCTGCACGATCACGGAACCATCGAAATCGCGGATTTCCGCGGAAACCTCAAGTCCGGCGCAATCGGCATCAAGCGCGCCGAACACGGCGATGGGCTTGTTACGCTGCAACACCATATGCGAGGCGAAAATCGCGGCGACGTGCAGAACTCCTGACGTGCTACGGTCTTCGGTAGGTTCAGCCGACGTTGTCATTTCAGAACCAGGTGCGGGACCAGTCGCAGTGACCATGACATCTCTTCCTATAGAAAAACCGTAAGAAACCGTACATATCTATCCTAGAACAATATGCGACAGAACATACAAAAAAGACCGCCACCCGTAAGGGCAGCGGTCTTGTAAAAGACTCAGCGATTAGCCGAATGAGCCGCATCAGCCACGGGCGATCTTGCCGGTGAAGGTGGCCATATCAGCGTCGTCATCCTTGCCGTTGTTCCAGGAGAACATGGCGCGCAGCTTCGGACCGACGGTCTCGATGCGGACGTTGCCGTACTCTTCCTGCAGAGCCTTGAACTTCGGAGCGCCAGCGTCCTGGTCCTCGATGAACTCCTTGGCGAAGGAGCCGTCCTGAATGCGCTGCAGGTGGTACTGCATGCGCTCACGCACGTGCTCATCGATGCAGGTGTTGGTGTAGTCGCCGTACTGGGCGGTGTCGGAGCAGGACCAGCGGGCCTTGTTCAGACCGCCCTCGTTCATGAGGTCGACGAGCATCTTCAACTCGTGGCAGACCTCGAAGTAGGCGATTTCCGGCTGGTAGCCGGCGTCGGTGAGGACCTCGAAGCCCATTTCAACAAGCTTGTTCACGCCGCCCATGAGCACATTCTGCTCGCCGAACAGATCGGTTTCGGTCTCCTCGGTGAA
>ENA-OQAJ01000116-OQAJ01000116.1-human-gut-metagenome-genome-assembly--contig:-NODE-116-length-23851-cov-6.830804_pt1 | contig 23851 bp, 30 predicted proteins | sample MGYA00242736_ERZ504529 | MGnify/ENA primary metagenome ERZ504529 (study PRJEB26092, sample SAMD00036275) | human gut metagenome | host: Homo sapiens | study: EMG produced TPA metagenomics assembly of...
GCGTTAAAAGTCCTTGGAATCCACAAAAGATTCCGGCGGCTTTGCCTTAAATCCGTCTTGCGTTTGCGAAATATGCGTCATTTTCTTTGTTTTCAGTTTACACATTTAATCAATAAAAAATATTATAACCATACAAGATAGGGGATTACAAATCTAATTTTTCGCGTTTCGATCTTTTCTTCGTTCAAGGCAACGCGCTGGGTCAAAATGCGCACCTTGCTGTCCAGCTGACTGAGCCGGATGGACATAAAAAAACTGTTTGGCCAGCAGCAAAAAGATGATGACGATATAAACAAAATTGATGGGGCTCTGGAACCCAAGCAGATACGCCGCCCAGTAGGCAATGCCGGGAAAGATGGCCAAAATCAGCAGAATGCCGCTGAACAGAAGCCAGAAAATGGTATCTTCGATCTGCACCTTAGCCAAACGCACGCGGCGCAGAATATAGGTTGCGGTGATCAGGCTGCCCAACACAAGGCATACACGGATAATTGGCTGATCAAACATGGCTTACAGGCTCCTTTCCGGGTAAGGCGTTTCGGTGTCCCGCTTGCGGAACCACTGAATCAGCAAAATGGAGATGGACATTTTGACCATATATTCAATGCTGCGCCAAAAGGTCAGGTAGCTTTGGCCGGCCTCGCGCTCGCCCATCGTAACTTGTACTTCGCGTACCACAGCGCCGTTTTTGATCAGGTAACTGATGGTATCCGGCTCTGGGCCATAGTTCAAATTTTGGGCAAATTCTTCCACCATGGCGCGGTTGAACAGCCGCATGCCGCTGGTGGGGTCGCAGATTGCACGGCCGGTGGTCAGCCGGATGGACCAGCTGATGATGTAGCTGCCCAGCATGCGCAGGCTTTTGGGCTTTTTACCGTCAAAAAGCGGCTGCCAATCACGATGTCGGCCCCGCTTTCCAGCTCTTCCAGCATGGCGGCGATATATTCCGGTCGGTGCTGGCCGTCAGCATCCAGCTGCATGGCGCAGTCATACCCGTTTTCGGCGGCATAGCGCAGCCCGGTCTGGAATGCACCTGCCAGCCCCAGGTTGACCGGCAGATCGATCAAGCGGAACCCATGTTCCCGGCAGATGGCCGCGGTTTTATCACGGCTGCCATCGTTGACTACAACATAGTCATACTGCGGGTAGTTCTTGACAATGCCGTTGACGACCTTGACAATATTGGCTTCCTCATTATATGCAGGAATAACAATCAGCAATTTTGACATAACAAATGTTCCTTATCCACTTGCCCGGCAAACACCGGGCAGATGTCAGCTTTGGTTTATGATCCCCATCATTTTATCAAATACGGCATCCCATGTAAAGTGCGCGTACACATTGCGGTACGCCGCCTCGGCACAGGCATGGGCGCGGGCGGGATCATCCAGCAGGGTCTGCAGCCCGGCGCGGATGGTTTCCACTGTGGCGTCCTGTGGCTGGCCGGGCAGCACAATGCCGTGGGTATCGTCCGGCAGCAGCTCCTCGGTTCCGGCGGTACGGGTGCACACGATGGGGCAGCGGCAGGCCGCGGCTTCCAGCAAGGTGGTGGGAAAGCCCTCGGCATACCGGGTGGGCAGACAGTATACATCTGCCTGCCGCAGCAGCTGAACCACCGCATCATGCGGCAGGGCACCGGGGGTAACGGCCCCAAGGTCCGCCAGTTCCTGCTGCTGCGGACCGCTGCCAGCCGCCACCAGAACAACGCCCGGCAGCTGGGCCACGGCCTGGGCTAATAATCCGGCGCCTTTTCGGGAATCAGGCGGCCCACAAACAGCACGATCTTACGGTCGCCAAGGTTCAGCTTGGCGCGCCAGTCTGGCGCGTGGGCGGCTTCCTGTTCCAAAGCAGCGGGGTCAATGGCGTTGGGCATGGTTCCTGCAGCTGTAATGCCAAAGGTGTGCAGCCAGCGGCAGGCAGCGGCGGAAACGCCATAGAACGGCGCGCCGGTGCTGTGCACCAGGCGGCAGGCAACCTGCTCATACAGCCGCCCGCAGGCCCCCAGCAGGCCACTGCCCATCGGCATGTATCCGGTGGAATGGTCAATAACCAGCATGGGGATACCGCGGCGCTTGGCCGCGCGGGCAGCCCAGACGCTTTGGGTGTACATGCGGGTCTGCACCACGCAGAAATCGAGCTTTTGCGCCCAGATTTGCGCGGTCAGCGCGTGGAAGCGCGCCCCCGGCTTGATGACAGGAAAGCGCCCGTTCATGACAGGCCAGACGGGCAGGCGGTAAATTTCAATGCCATCCCCGTCAATTTCGTGCTCCGGCAGGTTGGGCAGAGCACTGGTAACCACAATGGCGCGGTGCCCGGCGGCAACAGTGCAGCGGGCAAGGTTCCAAGTGTAGCGCTCCACACCACCCACCGTGGGCAGGTACTGCGCAGAAAAATAACAAATCGTCATCGGGCAATCACCGCAAGCATGGCGTTCAGCAATACCCCGGCGTTGACTACGCACAGGCAGCAGACCAGGGTACAGGCGGACTGTTTGCCGCTGGCAACCTGGACCCGGCGGGGCAGGCAGGTAAGCAGGAACAACGGCAGCACGGGCAGAAGATACCGCCCCTGAAAGCCGTAAACGGTCTGGTAATAGGTCGGGGTCCACACAAGGCAGCCGGCAAAGGCCAACGCGGCGCACAGCAGCGCGGCCAGCGCACACCACACCCGGTAGCGCCCCTGGGGCAGCCCCGGCACGGGAACATCCTGCGCCGGAACGGCGGCATACCACAGCAGCAGGTAGAGCGCCAACACCCAGAACCAAGCCAGGTCCAGCGAGCTGTAGCTTAAGCTGCCGCCCACAAGGCCGCGCACCCAGTTGTCAGCATCCTGCACCACGCTGCGTACCAGCAGCATAGCCACGGCGGGCAGATTGTGCAGAATGTAACCGGGGGTAAAGGTGGTCTGGTCTTCCTCGCTGGGGGTGCTCTGGCTGTCCCGCACGGTACGGACAGCTTCGATCTCTTTGATCAGCACATTGCGGTCCAGCGGGTAGCGGTCATCCTCCACGCCGGGGTAGATCTGGCAGGCGGAAAGCAGCTCTGCACATTCATCACTGCTGAACATGGACTTGAAAAAGTCTCGGCGGTCAGCAGTGGCCAGCCGTTCCCGGCACATTTCGGCGTCGGTGGTCATCAGGTCGCGGTCCAGGTAAACCAGGGAAGCCGCACTCATGAATTCATCATCGGTCAGGCTGGAATGCTCCACTTCCTCCGGGCTGAAGAAAAAGCTCTGGCCCAGAACGGCGGCGGTCACATCGCCCTCCTGCAAGGCCTGCACCCAGAACTCCAGCTCCTTCTGCGGGATCTCGGTCACGCCCTCCACGCAGTAATACAGGCGGCGCACAAAGTTGGAAGCCGTGTTTTCGCGGTACTCGGCAGGCATGTTGGCAAACCGGTTGGAGGTTTTGCCGTCACCCGCGGCAGGGGCAGCATGCAGGGTACGATTGTCAGCTGCCTCTGTTGCTGTATAAGAAACCGCGGCAGCCGGGGTAGAACCCTGTGCGGAGGTGGTTCCCGCCTGGGTAGTCTGATTTTCAAACCCGGCAGAACCGGCCACCGAGGTGACCAGCACAGCGCGGTTGATGCTGAGCGCCAGCAGCACGCATCCGGCCAGATAAGCGGCTTTTTTGGTTGCGGCGCTCTGGCCAAAGCGGCTGTTGGGAATCAGCAGGAACAACGCTGCCAGCGGCAGGTAAACCAGTTTGGCCGGTGCCAGCAGGATGCCGAACACCGCCAGCGGCAGCCACAGCCGCAACGGCAGTACCGTGCGTCCTTGCAGCCAAAAATCGCCTGCATACACAGCGCAGTAAAGGCAAACGCCAGCCCCAGCAGCAGGGAATCCCGGCTGAAAGAAGCCGCCAGATGCAGCGCCATGGGCAGCAGGGCCGCCGCAGCGAATACCCGCCTGCCAAACGGCGCGGCTTTAACGGCCAGCGCCGCTAACAAAGCGAACACAATTAAATTTGCTGTGCGCCCCAGCATCAGCGCCGGAACAAAGCCAAGGTGAAAAACATATGCCAGGAACACCGCTGCCGCGCTGAACAGATACAGCGTGGGATTGCGGTCGGTCTGCAGTTCTTCCAGCGCAGTGTGGCTGTCAAAGCTGTCAGGGGTGGTGGTGAACAGGTTCTCGCTCAGTTCCTGCCAGCTGAACACGGTGGTCTTTTCGTTTTGCAGCAGGGGGTCAAAGTCGTGCTCGCGGCGGTAGGTCATATCCAGCGGCACATTGCCCATCCGCCATTCATCCGGCGAGAGCACGTTGGCCCATTTGCAGGCTAAAGTAAAAGACTGGTTGATGTGGTATTTTTCGTCCGGTGCGGCATAGGGCGGCAGCACAAAGCTGTACAGCATGCCAAAGCAGAGCACCAGCACAAACACCAGCCGGTGCAGCGGCATGCGGCCCCGCATGGCAAAATAAATGCCAAGGAACACCACAACGCTGGCCAGCAGCCCGACCAGCAAAAAGAACCGGGTCAAAAATCCGCCAATCTGTTTGTAAGTCACCAGCAGCGCCAGCGTGCCGTCCACGCTTCGCCGTTTACGGTAAAGCTATCGTTCCACAGCACAGCGCCGTTGCTGCAGCCCACGGTCAACCGGCCGGAACCGGTATACTCCGGTTTCAGGGTCACGCGGTAGCGGCGGCCTGCGCTGCCGGTCACGGGGGTATCCAGCCCCATGCCGGTGTACTGCCCGGCCACAATGTTCGCCATATCGCCGGTGGAGCGGGCCAGCACCTCGCCGGTGTCGGCATCGGCAAGTTCCAGGTGCAGCTCACCGGTGGGTTGGCCGTTGCTGGTGCCAAACACAAAGGCCATGGCCAGCAGGTCATTGTCGGTATCAAAGGTCTGGGCAGCGCCGTTGGCTTCGTCCAGCTCGGCGCTGTACTGGCTGTAATCATCGCTGATGCGCTCCGACAGGCTCTTGTCATTGTTGGGGCGCACCGCGGCCAACCAAACCAGCACCACGGCCAGCAGGCAGGCAGCAGCGGCGCACAAGGCGGTGCCCAGCGGGCTTTTCAGAAAATCCTTTATTTTGCTCATACGGGCTCCTCCCGGTTTTGGTGGTTCAGCGTTCAGGGGGTGTCCAAAACAAACACCGGAATATTTAACGTTTCAGCCGCACCCATCAAATCTTTGCGCCAAAGGCTTTTTTAACGGCGGCAGGCAGGCGGCCGTCCCGCAGCAGGATCTCTTCCACCGTGCCGCGCACAGCGCCCTCGCCGCCTTTTTGGCGGCAGATGAAATCCGCCCGCCCCAGCACAGGCCGGCGGCATCGGCCGGGCAGGCCACAAAGCCGCACAGGGCCATGGCGGTCAAATCGTTCAGGTCATCGCCGCAATAGGCAACATCCTGCTTGGTCAGGCTGTGCTCAGCCATAAACCTGCTCAAAAAGGCGGCTTTGTCGTGTACGTTCTGGAACAGATAGTCAATGTGCAGGTCCTGGGCACGGCGGCGCACGGCTTCACATTCGCGCCCGGTGCAGATCATAACCTGCATCCCTGCCGCGCGGGCCAGCACGATCCCGGCCCCATCCTTGATGGCAAACTTTTTCAGCTCGTTGCCGGTGGAATCATAGTACACGCCGCCGTCTGTCATGGTGCCGTCTACATCCAGAACCAAAAGTCGAATCATGGGCAAACCTCGTTATTTTGCGTATTCGCTGGGGGTGATAAAGGTCACATCCAGCCCGCAGGCTTTGATGGCACCTGCCATGGCGGTGTTGAACGCAGCTCCGCGCCCGGTGTGAGCGTGCAGCAGGCTGTCGGCATAGGCGGGGGTACCGGGCTTGTAGCCATCGGCCCCGGCCAGCAGCACAGCCTTGGCACCGCACAGCCGCAGCAGCCGCAGCAGCATCAGTACACTGTTGCTGCCAAGGGATGCGTTCTGCACATCCGGGGCAGCCAGCCGGTCATAATTGACCGCCAGAGCCCCCTGCGGCAGCGGCCGCAGGTTGGAGGTGAGCACAACAGGGCAGGGCAGGGAAGCAAGGTCCAGCTTTTCAAACCGCTTGCTGTTGGTAAAAAATGCGTAATCCGGCTGGCAGAATTCCGGGCAGAAATTGGCTGAAACAATGCAGTCCGCCTTGGCGGCGGCCACAGCGCTGCGCCCGGTTTCGTCCGCCAGGCTGGCACCGGGGGCCAGCACCAGCACGGTCTTGCCGCTAAACGCGGTGCGCAGGGTATCCAGCGCGGCGGTGTCGTCAATGGCGCGGTTCTGGTATTCGCGGTACAGGCGGTCGGCATAGTCTTTATCGTATGCGGTGGCCTTGCTGCGGTCAAAACCGGCCAGAATATGGTTGATGTCCCGGTTGGTCAAATCGCCTTTGTCCAGATAATGCTCGGCGTAATCGCGGTGCAGGTTGTACCGTGCGCTCAGGAAGTAAGCCGGGGTGTAACCCCAGGCTGTCTCGCCTTTCAGCGGGGCGATATGGTCCTGGATGGCGTCCATCATCTCGTCAATGTCATAATGGCAGCCAAGGGTCTCGTTCATATAGTCGGCAATCAGCTCAATGGGCAGGTTGCCGGGAATGCGCCCCATGCCCATCAGGCTGCCGTCCACAGTGGTATCGCGGCCCAGGTGCTTGTCCAGAAATTCCTGCGCCAGGCAGAAAGAGAGCGCCATGTTCTCATGCAGGTGCAGCCCCACGCGGATATCCGGGGCCAGGTTGTGGTCCACCAGACTGACGATGCGCTCTAAGTCACGCCGCCGCATGCTGCCGAAGGTATCCACAATGGAGAACTGGTACGGGTGAATCTCGTTTACCTGGTCTAAAATCCACAGCAAGTCTTTGTCGGCATAGCCATAATGTTGATGGGGTTGATGGACAGCTTGTACCCGCGGGCCTTGACTTCGCGGGCAAAATCCATGCCTTCGCGGATATCGTAATCGTGGGCGGTAATGCGCAGCATCTCAATGCCGTGCCCCTCATAAGGGGACAGCTTGGCAATATCATAATTGGAGCGCATGGCCATGCCGCTGTACATGGTGCTGCCGGTGTGGGCAGGCAGCAGTCTGTTCAGCTCTTCAATGGTGTTGCAGACGGTCACATCGGGGTTGTAGCCATCCACATTGCGCAGAAAGCCCACTTCCACAATGTCAGTCCCGGCACGGGTCAGCGAGGCGATAATATCTTTGGCTGCAGCGAAGCCCCAGTTCCAGCTGTTCACATAGCCGCCGTCACGCAGGGTGCAGTCCAACAGTTTAATATCGGGCATTTATTCTTTTCCTTTCAGGATTTCGCTCACAAGGGCAAGGTCCTTGGGGGTGTCAACGCTCACAGTCTTGTACGGGCTGACGATGGCATGTACCTTGTGGCCGTTTTCCACAAAGCGCATCATATCGTTCTCTTCGGCTTTTTCCAGAATGGACTTCGGTGTTTCGTGGTAGAACGCCAGCGCCCGGCGGGAGTACAGCTGGATGCCGGTCACCTTCTCGTATTCAAAATCCAGCGTGCCTTTGGGGTAGGGAATGGGGCTGCGGGAGATCATCAAAATTTCCCGTGCGGCGTTGGTCACGACCTCTGGTTGGAAAAATCGATCACATCCGCGGGGTGCTCCATCCGGTTGGTCAGCACGGCAACATAATACGGGTCCTCCGGCAGGGTATCCGGCAGAATCAAATCAAACGCTTTTACGTTGATCAGCGGCTCGTCACCCATGATCTGCAGATACAGGTCGGCTTCTACCTTGGTGGAAACCTCCCAGATGCGCCCGGTGGGGGTGTCATGGTCGGGGCTGGTCATGCAGTATTCCATGCCGTAGGTGCGGCAGGCTTCGGCAATGCGCTCATCATCGGTGGCGATAAACACATCATCGAGCTTTTTGCACTTTTTGGCTTCCTGGTACACCCACCAGATCATGGGCTTGCCCAAAATATCCGCCAGCGGCTTGCCCGGCATCCGCGTGCTGGCATAACGGGCGGGAATAACGCCGATAAGTTTCATATAGTAACCTTCTTTATATCAAAATTCAGTGTAAAACAGGTCATTCAACCATTTCTGGGGATTTTGTTGAATATAAAGCCAGATTTCCTCATAGTCAAAGTGGTTGCGAATAATATGGTCGTGGTAGGATTTTTGCCATACGGGGAACCCTGCTGCGCGAGACACCCCGGACTTATATTGCCCAATTATGGTTGGCAGTGTAGGGAACGGTCTCGACCGTTCCGAAAGCTCGTTACAGCCGATTGCTAAAATGCAGTGGATGTGGTTTGGCATAATGACATAAGCATCCAGCGCAGTGGAAGTGAAATGCACAGGAACTTCCAACAGCATTTTCTCGGCAGTCTTTCCAAGTGAGGATAATTCCATGGCGGCGGAACGGTCAAGACCGTTCCCTACAATCTGCCCAAACAGACGGGCGCGATTTTTGGTGCAGATGGTCACAAAGTAATACTTCGCGGAAGAATAATCGAAACTTTGCAGCCGCAGATTTTTACGTTGTTTCAGCTCCATGGAATCACCTGAACAGGTATTTTCAAGGGGAGGCATTACCCCTGCACCAACTTTTCTGCCTCTTCCAGCCCCACAAACACCTTTTCTTCCGCGGCGGTAAAGCCGCGCAGGACCCAGCTTTGCACGGTGACGGCACGCTGGAATTTGAAGGGCAGGCAGAAATTGAGAACCTCGCTTGGCATGGTGCGGGGCAGGATAACAGCAGTAGGGAATAGCTTGGAATAATCCGTGGTATCCCGCGGGTGGGTTTTGATAAACAGCGGTTCTGTGCAGTATTTCTTGGCAACAGCCGCAAACATGGCGTCCTGGGTGGGCTGATCCATCAGGCCGTCCAGCACAAAGCTGCGGGGCAAAAGCAGGCAGGCACCCTGCACATGCTCCGGCAGGGGAACGGCCAAAAACACCCGGCGGATGATGGCTTTTTCTTCCTCCATCAGGCTTTCCAGTAGCTGCGCTTTGGATACCGTTACCAGCTTGTCTACGCCAAAAATGCTGCACCGCGCGGCGTCTTCGCTTTCCACCGTGCGGCAGCAGGGGCTGTCGCCCCAGTAGCGGTAGGGGCCGCGGGGGTTGGTGCGCTGCTCGTCCAGCAGGTGCTGGTCAGGGTCCAACGTGCCGCCAAAGGTATCTTCGCACAGGGTATAAACCCGGCGCTCCCGCTGCAGGTAACGCCCTAAAGCGCTCCAGTCATTGCTGATGTACACATGCCCCTTGGGCAGCGTAAAATACGGCTTGCGGAACGGGTGGCGCAGGCGGTAAAAGTCGCTTTCGCTGTTCTGTGCGTCCAGCTTTTCCTCGTCCACGATCAAAACAGCGTCCCACAGATCCGGCGCGGCGTCCAGCAATTTAGCGCGCAGGGTTTCGGCTTCCGGCACACAGGTGCTCAGCACAAGGGTGGACTTGCCGGGGCGGCTGCGCAGCGCGCGCACCAGCGCGATTAACACATGATACAGCGTGTGGCAGATGAAAATATCACCCATCGTATCCATTCTCCAACACTTTGACCGGCGGGAAGTGGATGCGGCCCCAGCCCGGTGCCCATTCCGGCATGGTCAAATCGCCGGAGGTTACCTCAAACGCAAACTCGGTCACTGGCTTGTCCAGGCAGACGGCCTGGGTCAGCACGCCGTCAAACACATCCACATAGAAGAAATACTGGCCTTCACCCAGCAGGCTGGGGTCAAACTCAAACTCGGTGGTATACAGCTTGCCGGGCACGGCGGTGCCCAGGTTGACCGGGTGGGTAATGCCCACGGGGGTCGAATCCCGGAAATGCAGGTTCAGCTTTAAGTGTACCCCGGCAAACGGCTCCGAAACACGCCAGGTAATGCGCACCCGAATTTTTTCGGTGTCCGCAAACACACTGGATTCCTTGCCCACAAAGTCCAGCGTTTCCAGCCGCATCCGCTTGCCTGCGCTGGCGTTCATGCGGGAAACATCCATCAGGTCATAGTGGACAACGTTTACATCGGTTGTTTCCATGTAAACCGCAATGGCCTGCTCTACATCGCCGTCAAAAATCACGCGGCCCTGGTCCAGCACCACGCAGCGGGTGCACAGTTGGCGGATGGTGCTCATGTTGTGGCTGACGTACAGGACGGTGCGGCCCTCCTGCCCGGCAACATCGCTCATTTTGCCCAGGCATTTCTGCTGGAACTTCATATCGCCCACGGCCAGCACTTCGTCCATTACCATGATCTCGCTGTCCAGGTGGGCGGCAACGGAAAACGCCAGCTTGACGAACATGCCGCTGGAATACCGCTTGACGGGGGTATCAATAAAATCGCCGCACTCCGAAAATTCAATGATCTGGTCGATCTTGGAATCGACCTCGGCGCGGGTCATGCCCAGAATGGCGCCGTTCATGTAGATGTTCTCGCGGCCGGTCATCTCGTTGTTAAAGCCGGTGCCCACTTCCAGCATGGAAGCCACCCGCCCGCGCAGCCGGATCTCGCCCTCGGTGGGGGCGGTAATGCGGGACAAAATTTTGAGCAGGGTGGATTTGCCTGCGCCGTTGCGGCCGATAATGCCCAGCGCTTCGCCTTTGTACACGGTCAGGTCCACACCGTTCAGCGCCATAAAGGTTTTGCCAAACAGGCGGGCGTCCGTGCCAATCACGGTGTTGGGGTCCTCTTTGCCGCGCACACGGGCCCACCAGCTTTGCAGGTCATGCGTCAAAGTGCCGCCGTCGATCTGGCCCAGTTTGTATTGCTTTTTCAAGCCCGATACCTGAATGACGGGTACGCGCTGGTTTTGTGCATGTGTCTGGTTTTCCATCTGCGCCCCTCCTTACACGGTATCCATAAAGGTTTTTTCAATGCGGCTGAACAGCACCACACCCAGCACAAGGGCGGCTGCGGTAACAATCAGGCTGTAGATCAGGCTGCCCACTTCCACGGTGCCGGTGCCAAGGGTGCCCATGCGGAACACTTCGATCGGTGCAGTCATCGGGTTCAAACGCATCAGCATCTGCAGCCGGGGGGATTCCTCCAAGCTGGAAAGGGGATAGACCACAGGAGAAATGTACATCCACAGCTGCACGCCAAAGCTCACAGCAATGGCAAGGTCACGGTACTTGGTGGTCAGGGCGGAAACGATAATGCCCACGCCCAGACCCAGCAGCATGACTTCCAGCACCACCAGCGGCACGGCAAATGCCCAGGCCGTCAGGTGTACACCGGACCCGGTCACGGCAAAGTAGACCCAGAACAGAATGTACATGACAAACTGGATAAAAGAAGTTTGATCAGGCTGGTCAATACCTGGCTGATGGGGGTGGTAAGCCGTGGGAAATACACCTTGCCGAACACCTGGCTGTTGGCCACAAAGGTGTTGGCTGTGCCGTTGATGCAGGAGGCAAAAAAGGTCCACACCGTATTGCCTGCCATGTAGAACAAAAAGCTCGGCGTACCGTCCGTAGAAAGCCCGGCAATGCCGCCGAACACCACGTTGAACAGCACCGTGGTGATAAGCGGGTTCAGGATGATCCACAGCGGCCCCAGGATGGTCTGCTTGTACATGACGGTAAAGTTGCGCTTGACGAACATGACAATCAGGTCACGGTAGCGCCACAGCTCTTCCAGGTCCACATCAAACCAGCCGGTGCGCGGCCGAATGATGGTGGTCCATTGCGTGTTATCCCCGGCAGGGGTCTGGTTGCGTTGCTCTGCCATAAAAAAGCCCTTTCAAAAATAGATATTTCAGGGGAATCCCCGATACATACTTATAGACAATTCATTGTACCATAATCCGCGGTAAAAAACAATGTTTGCACTGTGCAGAAAGCGCTGCCAAAACAAAAGCCGCCCTGCAGGCCCGGAACAGGGGATGCAGAACGGTTCAAAGAGTTTATTTTGCGGTCAGCCTGCGCCAGCCGGTGCGCAGCAATGTCCAGCAGCCAAGCAGCAGCAGGGAAAGCAGGATGTCCCACCCGATGCGGCAGGGCAGCGTGAACAGAAGGCGGTCTTTTTGCCAGATGGCACTGGTAAACACATCCATATGGTGCACAAAGAACAGCCACAGGCTGTGCCGCCCCAAAAAGCTGAGCGCCGGCCGCAAAGCGTTATTGGCGTTCAGTTCACGGCACAGATGGCAGAAGATCCAAATGCCGCATACACTGATGGAAGCGCACAAAATGTAATTGGAGTATGTGCGGGAAGCAAGTTCAATATAAATGCCCTGCTGGCAGCACCATGTCCAGGGGATCAGCATGGCAAGGAAAAGCGGGACCCGGTAACGGTCCAACAGTGCCTGATGCTGGCGGAACAGCTGCCCCAATGTGAGGTACATGACAACGACCATTGCAACATCCAGACATTGGGGAAGATACTGTACCTGCCCGATGTATGCCCCGAACAGCATGACAATGAAACTGACGGCAAAATCCCCTTTGGGGAACAAAAGCCCCAGCAGCTCCCAGATCAGTTTGCCCCAGAACAGTGCAAACAAAAACCATGGCATGCCGCAGCTGGGAATGCGTCGGCAGGGTTACCGCTGGCCCAGAACAGGGTGATGGCATTGTAGTGGGCAATATCCCACAGGTTGGTCAGGCTTCTGTCATCAGAAAGGAAAAAGTTCAGCAAAACGTTGAACACCTGCACCACACCCAGCACGGGAACGATCAGTGCAACAAAGTCCTTCCTGACCCGGCGGGCAAAACCCTGCCAGGTATCCGGGCGGCGGGCCGTATAGCCGGTCAGAAAGAAAAAAGGCCGGCATGTGGAACGAAAAAATGAAATTGCGCATCAGGTTGCCGTAGGGCAGGGTGTGCCCCACAATCACCAGAATCATGCACAGACCTTTGGCGGTATCAATCCAGTCAATGCGCTGACGCACGGCAGGGTGCGGAGCGGCGGATTGTTGAACAGCAGTCATACGGCGGTCTCCTTCGGTCTTGGACATCACTGCTGCTTGGGCGGGTTCTTTTTCTGTTTGTCATTGCAGTGTTCCTGGCAGCTGGCGCAGTTGCCGGTGCAGCCGCCGTGCCAGCCCTTTTCGCTGTTGGCAATAAAACCGATGGCAACGCCGAGCAGAACAAAAATAATAACCAGAACAAGGATACTTTGAAGTGACATGGAAAAAACCTCCCTATGGGTTAAGCGAAAACAAAGTGACAGGTGAATGCGCTGCCCTTATGCCACCCCCAGCAAAACCCCTACACAGTGCACGGCAAACGCCACAACCCAGGCAATGCCGCACTGCATCAGTACCACACCCAGTGCAGCCCGGCCACCGCCCAGTTCCCGCTTGACAGCGGCAATGGCTGCAACACAGGGGGTATACAACAGCGTAAAGATCAGGAAAACCAGCGCAGTAAACGGGGTGAACAGCATGTTCAGCGCGCCGGTATCGCCGCCCAGCAGGACGGTCAGGGTGGAAACAACGCTTTCTTTGGCGGTAAAGCCGGTGATCAACGCCGTGGAAATGCGCCAGTCGCCAAAGCCAAGGGGCTTGAAGATGGGGGTGATCAGGCTGCCAACCAAAGCCAGAAGGCTGGAATCCGGGGTGGCAGCAACATTCAGGCGGGTGTCGAACGTCTGCAGGAACCAGATCACGACGGTTGCAACAAAGATAATTGTAAAGGCACGCTGAATAAAATCACGGGCCTTTTCCCAAATCAGCTGGCCGACGCTTTTGGGCGAAGGCAGGCGGTAGTTGGGCAGCTCCATCACAAAGGGTACCGGTTCACCGCGGAAACAGGTCTGCTTGAGGATCAGCGAATACAGTATACCACACAAAATGCCGAAAAGATAGAGGAAAATCATGACCGGTGCACGCCATACCCGCGGGAAAAAACGCGGCGGTGAACAGCGCATAAATGGGCAGCTTGGCGGAACAGCTCATGAACGGGGTCAGCAAAATCGTCATGCGGCGGTCACGCTCACTGGAAAGGGTGCGGGTTGCCATAATGGCGGGAACCGAGCAGCCGAAGCCCACCAGCATGGGCACAAAGCTGCGGCCCGAAAGCCCAATGCGGCGCAGCAGTTTGTCCATAACAAAGGCCACGCGGGCCATATAACCGGTATCTTCCAGGATGGACAAAAAGAAGAACAGGATAACGATCGTGGGCAAAAAGCTCAGCACGCTGCCCACACCGGCAAAAATGCCGTCGATCACAAGGCTGTGCACCACCGGGTTGATCTGATACGCCGTCAGGGCGCAGTCCACAACGCCGGTAAACCAGTCGATGCCAAGGGTCATCCAGTCCGAAAGGGTGGAGCCCACTACGCCAAAGGTCAGCCAGAAAACAAGCGCCATAATGCCCGCAAAACAGGGCAAGGCAGTGTATTTGCCGGTCAGGATCTTATCAATGGCAACGCTGCGCTTATGCTCCAGGCTTTCGCCTGGCTTCACCACCGTGGCGGAGCATAACTTTTCAATAAAGGTAAAGCGCATGTCCGCAAGGGCGGCTTCGCGGTCCAGCCCGGTCACGGTTTCCATTTCAGCAATGGCGTGGCCCAGTATATCTGTTTCGTTGGGGTTCAGCTGCAGGGCTTTTTCAATCAGGGTGTCTCCCTCCACCAGCTTGGTGGCGGCAAAGCGCAGCGGCAGCCCGGCGGCAGCGGCATGGTCCTCAATCAAATGTCCGACAGAATGGATGCAGCGATGCACCGCGCCCCTGGGGTCTGCTGGGTCACTGCCTGCCGTACAGAAGTCGATGCGGCCCGGCAGCTCCCGGTAGCGCGCCACATGGATGGCATGTTCGATCAGCTCGTCAATGCCCTCATTTTTGGCGGCAGAAATGGGAACAACCGGAATGCCCAGCGTTTCTTCCAGCTGGTTTACCATGATGGTGCCGCCGTTGGCGCGCACTTCGTCCATCATGTTCAGCGCCAGCACCATGGGGGTATCCAGCTCCATCAGCTGCATGGTCAGGTACAGGTTGCGCTCAATGTTGGAAGCATCCACAATGTTGATAATGCCGGACGGGTGCTCGCTCAGGATAAAATCCCGCGTGACAATCTCCTCGTTGGAATAAGGGGACAGGGAATAAATGCCCGGCAGGTCCGTTACGGTGGCTTCCTTGTGGTTGCGGATCACGCCGTCCTTGCGGTCCACCGTAACGCCGGGAAAGTTGCCCACATGCTGGTTGGAGCCGGTCAGCTGGTTGAACAGCGTGGTTTTGCCGCAGTTCTGATTGCCGGCCAGGGCAAAGGTCAGCGGTGCACCGGCGGCAATGGGGGCGCCGGCTTTGCGCTCGTGGTAGCTGGCGGCTTTGTCCAGCTCGCCAACGCCGGGGTGGGCTACCACCTTGTGGCGCTCTTCGCTGGGGGCGGCGCGGTCCGTTGCGTGCACGCTGTCAATTTCAATTTTCTGCGCATCGGCCAGGCGCAAGGTCAGCTCATAACCACGCAGCTCCACTTCAATGGGGTCCCCCATGGGGGCCGTTTTGCGCAGCGTTACCTCGGTGCCGGGGGTCAGCCCCATATCCAGCAGGTGGTGGCGCAGCTCGCCCTCACCGCCTACCACGCGGATGATTGCATCCTGCCCAATGTGCAGGTCACCTAATGTCAGCATATTGTATTCCTCTTTTTGTACGGCAAGGTAATGCAAGCCGGTTTTATTTCGACTGAAAGGCATGAATTTCGCTCATGAACGCGTAAAGTTTACCACGTTTAACTTACGGCGTCAATATATCAGGAAAAACTGTGAAATGCAGGCTTGAAAAATGCACAATTTCTGGTGGGGCGGGCAGCATCTTGCCGCAAAATGCTGAATCCAATATTTATGCATTGACTTTGAATATTTATGTATTATACTAGAATTTATCCTGATGCAGCTCCGGAAAGAGGGAAAGTTCCGCCGCTGCGCTAGGGTGTATCTGAAAAGTCGAATGTATCGTCTATTTCTACAAACGCAGCCGGATTTTGCGTTAAAAAGCCTTGGGCAAATACCGCATAATTCTAAGTGCCGATACGGCGAGCGAGGTGCGGCAGCTGCTAAGCCAAAAGCGCAGATAATACTGGATGTCTTATCGAGCATTTTGGCAACGCAGATGCTGTGCCGCAGCCGCCGAAGCGGTGCTTAAGCCGTAAGGCGGGAATTGTGCGGTGTTGCCTTTGAAATCCAGAAAGGATTCCTGCGGCTCTTTGCCTTACATCCTGCTTGTGTTTGCGAAATGTCCGTCATTTTCCTTGTTTTCAGATACGCCTTGAAAATCAGAGAACCATGAACAAAGAAGGTATATTGTAATGAAAAAAGCATTGTCTTTGATGACTGCCGCTGCCTTGGTCCTGAGCCTGGCTGCCTGCGGTTCCACCGCTTCTTCTGCTGCATCTTCCGAAGCCGCTTCCCCCCGAGGCCGCTTCCAGCGATGCTGCATCTTCCGAGGCTGCTTCCTCTGAAGCAGCCAGCGAGACTGAAACTGCTGAGCTGTCCACCGTTGAGCCGGGCAAGCTGATCATGTCCACCAACGCAGCCTTCCCCCCGTACGAGATGACCACCGATTCCGGTGAATTTGAGGGCATCGACATTGAGACCGCACAGGCTATTGCTGACAAGCTGGGCCTGGAGCTGCAGATCGATGATATGGACTTTGACGCTGCACTGCTGGCTGTACAGCAGGGCAAGGCCGATATGGTTATGGCTGGCGTTACCGTTACCGACGAGCGCCAGAACGTGATGGACTTCACCGATTCTTACGCAACCGGCATCCAGTCCATCATCGTCAAGGAAGATTCCGATATTGCCAGCGTGGATGACCTGGCTGGCAAGAAAATCGCACCCAGCGCGGTACCACCGGCTACCTGTACTGCTCTGACGACTTTGGCGATGAGAACGTTGTTGCTTACGACAACGGCCTGACTGCCGTGCAGATGCTGAACAACGGCCAGGTTGACTGCGTTGTTATTGATAACGCTCCCGCTAAGGAATTTATTGCTGCCAACCCCGGCCTGAAGCTGCTGGACACCGCTTACGTGGAAGAAAGCTACGCAATCGGCGTTGGTAAGGGCAACACCGAACTGAAGGATGCCATCAACACCGCTCTGGAAGAGCTGAAGGCCGACGGCACCCTGCAGGCTATCGTGGACAAGTACATCACTGCTGAATAAAGCAGCTTTTTCACAAGTGCCACAGGGAGGTGGCCCACAGGGGCGCCTCCCTTTTGTTGGTAAGACCGTAAAATAAACGCCCGGTGCCCTGGTGCCGGAACACAGGAAAGGTGTGGAATGCGGATGGCCGCACAATACGAAATGCTGACCCAGCTGGCGAAAGCTGGTACAAAGCTGGATTTCGGGCAGGATCTGTTCGTCAAATTCTACCAGGCATTTATTGCCTCAAACCGCTGGCAGCAATACCTCAAAGGGGTCATCCCCACGCTGTATGTAACGGCAATTGCTTTGACGATCGGCGTGGTGCTGGGCAGCGTGGTTGCCCTGGTGCGTGTTGCGCATGACCAACAGCGCCGCGGCCACCACGACCCGGCTCTTGCCGTTGCCAACGCTGTATGCAAGCTATACGCCACTGTGATCCGCGGCACCCCCATGATGGTGCAGATGCTGATTATGAGCATGGTTATCTTTGCCAACAGCCGCAACTTTACCATGGTCGGCGCGCTGGCACTGGGCATTAACTCCGGTGCGTATGTTTCGGAGATCATCCGCGGCGGTCTGATGGCCGTTGACCCCGGCCAGATGGAAGCCGGCCGCAGCCTGGGCCTGAACTACATGACAACCATGGTGCTGATCGTGATTCCGCAGGCCATCCGCTCGGTGCTGCCTGCCCTGGGCAATGAGTTCATCGTCCTTCTCAAGGATACCTCGCTCATCACCGTTATTGGCGGCAAGGAGCTGCTGTACGCTGCACAGGGCATCATGAACCGTACTTACGAGCCGATGTTCCCGTTGTTCGGCGTGGCGCTGATGTATCTGATTCTGGTTATGATCTTTACCTGGCTGCTTGGCAAACTGGAAGGGAGGCTGGCGAAGAGTGATCGTCGTTAAGGACTTAAAAAAGAACTATAACGGTCTGGACGTGCTCAAGGGCATTGACCTGACCATCAATAAGGGCGATGTTGTCTGCCTGGTTGGGCCTTCCGGCTGCGGCAAGTCCACTTTTCTGCGCTGCCTGACCCGCCTGGAAGAACCGGACGGCGGCACGGTTATGCTGGACGGCAAAGAGATCACCGAACGCGACATTGATGCCACCCGCGCCCAGATGGGCATGGTGTTCCAGCATTTTAACCTGTTCCCCCACCTGACGGTGAAAAAGAACATCACGCTGGCTCCGGTGCGCCTGGGCCGTATGAGCCAGGCTGCTGCCGACAAGCAGGCCATGGAGCTGCTGGAGCGCATTGGCCTGGCCGATAAGGCGGATGTTTACCCCAACATGCTTTCCGGCGGCCAGAAACAGCGCATTGCCATTGTGCGTGCACTGGCCATGAACCCTGAAGTGCTGTTGTTTGACGAGCCCACCAGCGCGCTGGACCCCGAATGGTAGGCGAAGTTCTGGAACTGATGAAAGAACTGGCCCGCGATGGCATGACCATGGTGGTGGTGACCCACGAAATGGGTTTTGCCCGCGAGGTTGCCAACCGTGTGATCTTTATTGATGAGGGTGTTATCAAGGTCGATAAGCCCCCGCAGGAGTTCTTTAAGGACCCCGACAATCCGCGCCTGAAAGCGTTTTTATCCAAGGTACTGTAAATCAAACTTTTGTCCGCCCCGTTTAGAATGGTGAGAGCTGTTCTGGATGGGGCGGATTTTTTAGTTAGGAGGGAGGAGTTTTCGGCGGCACTTAGAATTATGCGGTATTGCCCTAAAAACATTTGTAGGGGATGATGCTTGCATCGTCCCGCGGAACCCTGCCGCACTGCGAACTTTTGCACCAAAATCCCAGACTCCAAACCGATCCCCCGCAAAACCAAAGGCATGCGGACCCTCGTATCTACCGAGAATCCGCATGCCTATTTCTTAGGGTGTATCTGAAAAGTCGAAAATTTAGTCTATTTCTACAAACACAGCGGGATTTTGCGAAATATCCGTTATTTTCTTTGTTTTCAGATACACCTTAGCTTATGTGATTTATGCGATACCCATTAAAGTCTTTCGCCAAGGCCTTTTTCAAAAAAGACCGGAAAAACTCCCGTAAGGAATCACTCCAGTTCGAAATCCCCCGGCAGCAGCAGGTCCAGCGCGGCATCAGCATCCGCGACCAGGCGCTTGGACTGGTTCAGGATGGCTTTTTCCAGCGTGTTACGGGCCATGCGGCCGTTGCCATTTTCGGCGGCGTTCTCTGACTGGCGGCGGTCGAAGAATGCCACCAACGGCATCGTACAGGCATCGTCCAGGCGGTACCCCTTGCTTTTGGCAATGCTCTGGGTGATCGCCAAAAGCTCAGCGCCTGTGTAATCCGGGAATTCAATCTGGTTCGGGAAGCGGCTGGCCAGGCCGGAGTTCGCCGTCAGGAACAGCGCCATCTCCTTGCTGTACCCGGCCAGGATCACCACCAGGTCATCGCGGTGGTCCTCAATACCCTTTACCAGGGTGTCAATGGCTTCCAGCCCAAAGCTGTCCTCGCCGCCGCGGTACAGGCTGTATGCTTCATCAATGAACAGCACGCCGCCCAAAGCGCTCTGGATCACCTGGTTGGTCAGCGGGGCTGTGTGGCCGACATAGCGGCCCACCAGGTCGGCACGGGTCACTTCCACCAGCTGGCCGCCGCGCAGTGCGCCGATGGCTTTCAGATACTTGGCCAGAATGCGGGCAATCGTGGTTTTGCCGGTGCCGGGGTTGCCGGTAAAAATCATGTGCATGTTCACATCGGCAACTTTCAGGCCCTGGGCCTTGCGCTTTTGCTGGGCCTGCACGTTCTGGGCAATGCCGCGCACAAAATCCTTTACTTCGTCAAGGCCCACAATGGCATCTAGCTCCGCTTCCACGGCATCCACATCGCCGCGGTACTGGCGGGGCAGCAGGGCCAGCAGGTCAAACGGTTCACCGCTGCCAATGGCGGCCATCAGGCGGCTGCCGTCCACCGTCAATTTGGCGGGCGTTCCGGCGGTAGGAATGTCGTCCGCATCCAGAACGTACTCTGCAAAGGCGCGGTAGATGCTGTCGACATAATCGCGCATGGCGGTCATGCCGCTGGTTTTGCCGTACTGCGCGGCAACCAGGTCCCGCACATCGCTGCCCATGGCAAGCACAAGGCCGCACTGCGCCTTGACCCGCTGGGCCAGGTGGTTCAGCTCCCGCGCGGCAATGGCGGCCAGGCTTTCGGGGGTGAACGCCTGAGTGCGGCAGATGTCCCCCTCCAGCGCGTCCACGAACCGCGCGCCGAACTTGTCCGCCAGGGCGGTTTCGTCCCGGTTGGAGAAAAATACAAAATACTTGCCGGCAGCCTGCAATTCGCCGATCGCGCCGGGGGCCAGGGCGGTGCCCACATCCACCAGAATGCCGCGCTGCAATACATAGCGGCTGGTCAGCGGCAGAGTGCCGTCAATGGCCAGCGTTGCCAGCATGTTCAGGTAATTGGATGCACAGCTTTCGTAATGGTCAAAGGCCAGAACCTCGGCGTCAGACTGCAAGGCGGCATACAGGTCCTGCAAAAACAGCTTTTCCTGTGCGGGGCCGGGGTACAGGGCCAGATCCATCGTTTCAATCAGGGCGCTGTGCAAAAGTCCGCGGCCTGCCATCTCGTCCACAATGCAGGTCAGGGCATAGTGCCGCCCGGTACCGGTGGGGCCGCACAGCAGCATGCTGCCGCGGGCATGGGCGGTATCAGCGGTGCCCATCACAAAGGGGCGGCGGAACGCCTTGACCACCTGCCCTACAAAGGCATCCTGCCCCAGCACCTGCTGGCGCACCCGATCGGCCAGGCCATTAAAGTTTTCCGGGCCGGCTTTTACCGGTTCTGCTGCGGGGGCAGGCTGTGCGGTTTTGCCGCCCAGCAGGCCGTCCTGGCGCAGGCTTTGGGTCAGCTCGCTACTCATGCGGCGCACACTGTCCGCGGTGGCGGCACCGGCGCGCTGCACGGCGTTCAGGGCGTCCGCGGCAGATTTCTGGCGTTTTTGGCTTTCGGCCAAAGCGTCCAGCTGGGCCTGCATGGCGTTCAGGCTGTTTTGTGCGGCATCGCGGTCCTGTTTGGTAGCGCTGTGGCGGCCTGTACCGGTCACACTGCGCACCCAGGCATCGTATTGATCTTCCAGGCTCATGGCTTTGCCCTCCGTTATATCAGTCGGCTTTTTTCACGGTAATTTTATAAAAGTTTTTGGTACTGCACCCGGCGCGGCCGCCGCCCGCACACGCGCAGGCGCATGCACAGCTGGAAACACAGGCACACGCACACGCGCAGCTGGAATGGTTGGAGTGATCCGAACCGCCGCTGCGCCGCCCGGCACCACCGCCGCGGGTCTTTCCGCCCCCGGCCTTGAAGTTTGCGGGTGGGGGAACGCGATGGTAGCCTTCTGGCGGGGGCAGATTACGGGCAACATGGATATGGGTGTGCCCGTTGGAATACCAGTACCAGTCGTCGGGGTCATCCTCGCCAAAACCACCGTTCCAGATCCCGTTTGTGCGGGAAACGGAAACCGTGATCAGAGCAATCACGATAATGACCAGAAGGAGCACGAAGAAGAAAACCAGTACCTGGTCACTGTCGTCATAATACATTTCGCTGTCCGTTGCGGCAGCATCGGGGGAGTAGTTTTGTGCTGTATGGGCGGGAACGCTGACATGCACCGTGGCGCTTTCGCCATGGTCCAGCGGGCCAAAGTTCCACACAAGATAGTTGCCGTCCTGGCTGTCGTTATCGGCCTGGATACCGTCCAGCGCCACCCAGCGGATGGTCAGCTCATCCACACACAAATCATCGAACCAGCCGGGGGTAAAGCTGTAGTCGGCGTTGCCGTCCTCGTTCAGCAAAAACAGATGGGACTGGTGTACCTGGAACGCAAAGTGTACGCTGCTCTGTGCGCCGATGGTGGCAGCAATATCCGGCGGGAAGTAGGCGTTGATAAAATCAACCTTGGCAAAGGAACCGCCGTCATCCACGGAACTTACGTTAAGAACTGTATCCGGCGTCAGGTTGACCAGGCTGTCGTTGTGGCTGTTGGGCAGGCCGATGCGCACCCAGGTCAGCGGTTCATCCAGGCTGCCGCCGATCACGTTCCAGTCCAGCTCATAGGTGATATCGGCGGAGCCATCGGCGCGGGTGTCCACTGTTACGGTATAGTGGGTGATCTCATCCATGTCGCCGTCATCCGCATGGGCGGGCAGGGCGGCGGCAACAAACAGCAGCAGAACGGCCAGCATAGCCCACAGCTGCGCGGCAAAGCGTAAAACGGATTGTTTCATCACAAACCTCCCTGTGCGGGAACGGTTATGCCAAGCTGGCAGATGTGTTCCATTTTCGCACTTTCTTCCCGCACACGGCGGCAGGTGGGGACATTCCAGATCTTGTGCCAGGGGTCATGCAGGATGTTGCCCAGGCCAGCGCCCTCCCGCAGCCAGCTCTGGCAGGGCAGAACGGTGCCGTCCGGCGCAACGGCCATGTTGGAAAGGCAGGCCCCGCAGCTGGGCACCTGGGTAAAGCCAAGGTCCAACAGTACCGCATCCGGCAGCCAGCCGGGGCTGGTAAAGTTGATCTCCATGTGGTTTTGTTCAGCATAGGCCATCGCGGGGCGCAGCACGGCGGTCAGTGCTTCCGGCGTTAAGCGGGTGGCCTTGCTGGGGTCGGTTTCGGCCCCGCCGGTGGGAATTAGCCCGCTGCAGGTGGCATAGCGCACGCCAAGAGAGTTGGCCAGCGCCAGCGTTGCGGTGTAATCCTGGTTCAGGCTGCACAGCGGGGTGTTGATGCTGACATTCAGCCCCGCCTCCACCGCATTGCGGATGCCGCTGATGGTGTCCGCATAGCCGGGGGCACCCACCAGCGTGTTATGGATCGCTTCATCCGCCGAATATAGGGTGACCTGCACGCTGTCCAGGCTGGCGTCCGCCAGTTCCCGGCAAAGGGCGCTGGTCAGCATGCGGCCGTTGGTGTTCAGCCGGGTAACAAACCACTGTGCGGCATGCACCAGGCTGACCAGGTCATTGCGCATGGTGGGTTCGCCGCCGGTAAAGGTCAGCTGCGGAATGCCCGCCGCGCGGCATTTTTGGATAACAGCCAGCCATTGGTCGGTATCTAGCTCTTTCACCGCGCCAAGGGGCTGGTTGGCGGCGTAACAGTGCAGGCATTTCTGGTTGCAGTGCCAGGCACCGTCCTTTTCCATGGAGCTTACCATCAGGTCCATGCGGTGGGGGGCTGCCATATAGCGGGCGTAAGCGCCCAGGTCCATCGGCTGCACATGCACGGGCGGTTCCTGCCCGGCGGTCAGCGCGCGGAAGGAGGTCAGCATGGCATTCAAATCCGCGCGGATCTGGTCGGGAGCCGTTTTCGGGTAAACAGCAGCGGCGGTTTCCACAGCCTGGGCGGCAATGCCGGCCCACTGGTCTTCGGTGATCTCCTTACCCTCAAAAGGCTGCAGGCGTCCATCAGCCCTGCCAGCAGAATGGCCCAGGAAACGCTGAGCGGCAAAATATCCTGCCCGTTCAAAAGTGCAACAAACGGCACATTGCGCCGTGCTTTTTGCAAGGGAGCAGGTGAATGCGCAGCACACCGGGGCCCTCCGGGTCCAGGGTGACATGGCGCACAACGCTTAGGTGCTGGTGCAGATAAGAGGACTCTGCACGCGATAAAAACATCATCTAAAACACTCCAAAACAGATTTAGCGGCCAAACACATAAAAGCAGTGCCGCTGCAGTGGTTGACGATTAAATAATTCTCCCAAATGTGTTAAGGCAACACCGCACAATTCCCGCCTTGCGGCTTAAGCACCGCTCCGGCAGCTGCGGCACGGCATCTGCGTTGCCAAAATGCTCGATAAGACATCCAGTATTATCTGCGCTTTTGGCTTGGCATC
>ENA-OQAJ01000117-OQAJ01000117.1-human-gut-metagenome-genome-assembly--contig:-NODE-117-length-23774-cov-5.016239_pt1 | contig 23774 bp, 30 predicted proteins | sample MGYA00242736_ERZ504529 | MGnify/ENA primary metagenome ERZ504529 (study PRJEB26092, sample SAMD00036275) | human gut metagenome | host: Homo sapiens | study: EMG produced TPA metagenomics assembly of...
AAAATTTTTGCTGACCATTGGTCAAAGCACAGAAAAACAGCCGGAAGCCTTTCCTTTTCAGGCGGAACAGCGTATAATGCGGATATCGCACAAAGGTGTGCAGTGCTCCAGAGGAGGAGCAAAAAACCTTTGTGCATTTTCACCATTCAATGCTTTACCTCAATAAAGCATTGAGGTAAGAGAGAGGGAAAAAATATGAAATTCGATCGTCGTATTTCTCGCCGCAGCTTCCTGGCTGCTGCAGGCGTATCGGCTGCTGCACTGGCTCTGACTGCCTGCGGCGGCTCTTCCAGCACCGCTGCTTCCGGCTCCACCGCTGCTTCTGGTGCAGCCGCCTCTGCTGAGGGCGGTGTGCTGAACGTCATGCTGGAGACCGAAGTCCAGTCTCTGGACCCCCAGCTGGCTACCGACGGCACCTCCTTTGAGGTCATCGCCAACTACACCGACGGCCTGATGCAGATGGATGCGAACGGTGCAGCCGTGGAGGCTCTGGCAGAGAGCTATGAGCTGAGCGAGGACGGCAAGACCTACACCTTCCACCTGAAGGATGCAAAGTGGTCCAACGGCGATGCCGTTACCGCAGCAGACTTCGTGTTTGGCTGGCAGCGTGCTGTTGACCCCGCAAACGCATCCGAGTACGCCTACATGCTGAGCGATATCGGTCAGGTGGTCAACGCCGCCGACATCATTGCAGGCAACAAGCCCGTCACCGATCTGGGCATCACCGCAGTGGACGACAAGACCCTGAAGGTGGAGCTGAACGTTCCGGTCAGCTACTTCCTGAGCCTGATGTACTTCCCCACCTTCTACCCCATGAACCAGAAGTTCTTTGAGAGCTGCGGCGATACTTACGGCACCAGCGCAGACACCGTGCTGTCCAACGGTGCATTCGTGCTGACCAGCTATGAGCCGGCCGCCACCGCTTTTGAGCTGGTGAAGAACGCCGACTACTACGATGCTGACCGCATTGCTCTGGACGGCCTGAACTATCAGGTCATCAAGGACAGCCAGCAGGCTCTGATGAGCTATCAGAACGGCGATCTGGATATCACCCTGCTGAACGGCGAGCAGGTCGAGCAGGTCAAGGACGACCCCGAGTTCACCAGCGTGGGCGCCGGCTACCTGTGGTACATCAGCCCCAACATGGACGCTGTGCCGGAGCTGGCAAACCTGAACCTGCGCCGTGCCATCACCTTTGCACTGGATCGTGATTCCATCACCAATGACGTGCTGAAGGACGGCTCTTCTCCCGCCTACACCGCAGTGCCCGCACAGTTCGCCACCGGCCCGGATGGCAGCGATTTCAGCGCCGACCAGACCAAGTTTGCAGAGTTCTGCGCATACGATCCCGATAAGGCTGCAGAGTACTACGAGCAGGCCAAGGTTGAGCTGGGCAAGGATTCCTTCTCCTTCACCATGGTCGTCGATGCCGACGATGCTCCTCAGAAGGTCGCTCAGGTCGTTCAGGAGCAGCTGCAGACCACTCTGCCCGGCTTTACTCTGGAGCTGAAGGTGGAGCCCAAGAAGCAGCGCGTGCAGGATATGCAGGACGGCAACTTTGAGATCGGCCTGACCCGCTGGGGCCCCGACTACGCCGATCCCATGACCTATCTGGGCATGTGGGTCACCGGCAACTCCAACAACTACGGTCTGTGGAGCGACGCTGACTACGATGCCATCATCGCAGAGTGCACCACCGGTGATCTGTGCACCGATCCCGAGGGTCGCTGGGAAGCCATGTATGACGCTGAGTCCATCGTGCTGGAGCAGGCCGCCATCTTCCCGCTGTATGGTCAGTGCAACGCCGAGATGATCTCTTCTGCCGTGACCGGCGTGGACTTCCACCCGGTTGCTCTGAACCGCGTCTACAAGGACGCAAAGAAGAGCGTCTGATCCTGATCGAAAACTGAAATGCCGCACAGTGGCAGCGTGATTGCCGCTGTGCGACTTTTTTGGCTTTTGCACTGTCCGCGTCCGGCGCACGGATGACCGCGGCAGAAAAAGCGCCCTGTCTTGAGCAGGGAGAAGAAGAAACTTTAAGGGGGGTCTACCCAACGTGAAAAAATACACGCTCAAGCGTATCATCACTTCGTTGTTTACGCTGCTGGCCATCCTGCTGGTGTTGTTCATCCTCATGCAGCTGATGCCCGGTTCGCCCTTCAACGATGAAAAGCTGACGCCGGAAATGCGCGCATCCCTGTACGCAAAGTACGGTCTGGATCAGCCCATCTATGTACAGTTCTTCCGCTATGTGACCAACATGCTGCGCGGTGACTTCGGCGTCAGCTACAATATCTCCAAGAACACGCCCATCTCCCAGCTGATCCAGTCCCGTCTGCCCATTTCCATCCGTGTGGGCGGCATGGCTGTCACATTGGGTGCCATCGTGGGCCTTGTGCTCGGCATCATTGCAGCCCTCAAGCGGGACACCATCTTCGACACGCTGGCCACCATCATCTCGGTCATCGGCGTGTCGGTGCCGTCTTACGTGATCGCACTGGCCCTGAGCTATACCTTTGGCTTCAAGCTCAAGTGGTTCCCCATGCTGTTCTCCGCAAAGGACGTGTTCGGCTCCAGTGTGCTGCCCAGCATCTCGCTGTCCATGTTCACCATGCTTCCATTGCCCGCTTTACCCGCAGTGAAATGATCGAAGTTCTGGACTCCGATTATATGCTGCTGGCCGAGAGCAAGGGCATTTCCGGCCCGGCGCTGATCTTCCGCCACGCGCTGCGCAACGCGCTGATCCCCATCATCACCGTGCTGGCCCCGCTGATCGTGGACCTGATGACCGGCTCGCTGGTGGTGGAGAAGATCTTCGCCATTCCCGGTGTGGGCAGCCTGCTGGTGACGGCCATCCAGTCCAACGACTACAATGTGGTCATCAGCCTGAGCTTCATCTACAGCGCCATGTACATTGGCATCATGCTGGTCGTTGACCTGCTGTACGGCATCATCGACCCGCGCATCCGCTTGGCAAAGGGGGACGACTGATATGGCAGAAAAAGCGATTCACCTGGGCGGTGAAGCCACGGCTGATGCCATCGTCAGCGCAGTGGATACCATGTATTCCGAGCATACCTTCAACGAGAAGGACTTTGTGCTCAAGCATAACGACGCAGAGATCGCAATGGACTCGAACTTTGCCGCACAGAGCTTCTGGAAGGATGTGCGGGTGCGCTTCTTCCGCAAAAAGAGCGCGGTGCTCGGCCTGATCCTCGTTGTCTTTATCGTGCTGCTGGCGGCATTTGGCCCCGGTATGAACGAGTATACCTACTCCGGTCAGGAGCTGAGCCAGAAAAACTTTGCGCCCCGCGTGCAGGTGCTGGAAAACTTCGGCATCTTCAACGGTGACGAGAAAATGAGCACCACCACCGGTTCCAAGACGGTCAATGCCTATGTGGAAAAGGGCAAGGAGGATGTCTACTACTGGTTCGGCAGCGACACCTATGGCCGCGATATCTGGACCCGTACCTGGGAGGTGCCCGCGTGTCCTGATCATCGCGGTTGCCGCCGCCATCATCGATATGGTCATCGGCATGAGCTACGGCCTGATCTCCGGCTACTTTGGCGGCAAGGTGGATATGATGATGCAGCGTTTTCTGGAAGTTGCCAACGGCATCCCCCGTCTGGTGATCGTCACGCTGCTTCTGCTGGTGCTCAAGCCCGGCATGATCACCATTATCTTTGCTCTGATGCTCACCGAGTGGGTGGGCATGAGCCGCATTGCCCGCGCTGAGATGCTCAAGCTGAAGGATCAGGAGTTCGTGCTGGCCTCCCGCACGCTGGGTGCAGGCAGCTTCTTCATCATCTTCAAGGAAGTGCTGCCCAACATCATCGGACCCATCATCACGCAGGTCATGTTCAGCATCCCCACCGCAATTTTCACCGAGGCATTCCTGTCCTTTGTGGGTCTGGGCATCCCGGTGCCGCAGTGCTCGCTGGGTTCGCTGATCAGTGAGCTGTACAACAGCTTCACCACCCATCCTTATCAGATCATCCCGCCGATGGTGGTCATGAGCCTGCTGATGATGAGCTTCAACCTCGTGGCCGATGGCCTGCGCGAGGCTCTGGACCCCAAGATGAAGAGTATGTAAGGAGGAACACCCCATGCCTGAAAACAAAAAAGAACAGGTCTTGTCGGTGCGAGACCTTGATATCACCTTTAAGACCACCGCAGGCCCGGTGCACGCCATCCGCGGCGTGAACATCGACCTGTACAAGGGCGAAACAGTGGCGCTGGTGGGCGAATCCGGCTCCGGCAAGTCCGTTACCATGAAGGCCGCCATGGGCATTCTGGCCCAGAACGCTACCGTGAACAGCGGTTCCATCCAGTTCAGCTACCATCACGCCGACGGCAGCCCCGAGACGGTGGATCTGCTGCAGAAGGACAAAAAGTGGATCCGCCGCCACATCAACGGCAAGCGCATCGCCATGGTGTTCCAGGACCCCATGACAAGCCTTGACCCCACCATGCCCATCGGCAAGCAGATCATGGAGGGCATGCTGTGGCACTACAAGATGCCCAAGGATGCCGCCTACAAAAAGGCTGTGCAGCTGCTGGAAGAGGTGGGCATCACCGATGCCGAAAAGCGCATGAAGAGCTACCCGCACCAGCTGTCCGGCGGTATGCGCCAGCGCGTGGTCATTGCCATTGCACTGGCCTGCGACCCCGACCTGCTGATCTGTGACGAGCCCACCACGCACTGGATGTGACCATTCAGGCCAAAATTCTGGAGCTGATCCGCAGCATCCAGCGTGAGCGCGGCATCTCGGTCATTTACATCACCCACGATCTGGGCGTTGTGGCAAAGGTGGCCGATTATGTGGACGTGATGTACGCAGGCAAGATCGTGGAGACCGGCACCATCGACGAGATCTTCTACGAGCCGCGCCACCCCTACACATGGGGCCTGCTTTCCGCCATGCCCGATCTGGACACCGCAGACGACCGTCTGTACACCATTCCGGGTTCGCCGCCGAACCTGCTGCATGAAAAGCAGGGCGATGCCTTTGCGCCGCGCAACCATTATGCCCTGAACATCGACGACGAAGTGGACCCGCCCATGTTCAAGATCAGCGACACCCACTATGCAGCTACATGGCTGCTGGACCCCCGCGCACCCAAGGTGGACATGCCGCCTGAGCTTGCTCAGCGCATTGCCCGCATGCGTGCCGAGGCAGAAAAGATCAAGGAGGCGGAATAAATGGCAGGACAGAATGCTGCTCCGCTGCTGAAGGTCGAGGGCCTGAAGCAGTATTTCCGCGTGAGCAAGAGCTATACCGTCAAGGCTGTGGACAATGTCAGCTTTGAGATCTATCCCGGCGAGACCTATGGTCTGGTGGGCGAGTCCGGTTCCGGCAAGTCCACCATCGGCCGCAGCGTCATCCGCCTGTATGACCCCACTGCCGGCAAGATCACCTTTGACGGGCAGGATATCAGTGGCAGGCTGAACCACAGCCAGAACAACACCCTGCGCACCCAGATGCAGATGATCTTTCAGGACCCCATGGCGTCCCTGAACCCCCGCAAAAAGGTGGAGGATATCATCGGCGAGGGTCTGGACATCCACCACATGTACAAGACCCGCGAAGAGCGCCGCGAAAAGGTGGAGAAAATTCTGGCCAAGGTGGGCCTTGCGCCCGAACATGCCGAGCGCTATCCTCACCAGTTCTCTGGCGGCCAGCGCCAGCGCGTGGGCATTGCCCGCGCCCTCATCATGAACCCCAAGCTCATCATCGCAGATGAGTGCATCTCGGCGCTGGACGTGTCCATTCAGGCGCAGGTGGTCAACCTGATGAAGGATATCCAGCAGGAGACCGGCACGGCCTACCTGTTCATTGCGCATGACCTGTCCATGGTCAAGTACATCTCCGACCGCATCGGCGTGCTGCATCTGGGCCACCTGCTGGAGACGGGTACGACCGAAGAGATCTTCGAGAATCCCATCCACCCCTACACCCGCAGCCTGCTGTCGGCCATCCCGCTGCCGAACCCCGTTGTGGAGAAGCGCCGCGTGGCTGAGACCTACGACTACGCCACTTCCGGCATCGACTACAATAAGGGCACCGATCACCATGTGAGCGGCAGCCACTATGTCAAGTGCACCGACGAAGAGTTTGCAAAATGGTGTAAATGATAGTAAACAAAGAAGGAGCGTTCCCGCGTGGAAACGCTCCTTCTTTGTTTTATTATAATTACGCAGAAAGGAATGGAATGCAGGAGGTTCAGCAGTTATCGTAGCGGGCAAGGTTGCAGTTGCGGCGTTCGATAAAGTAGTACAGGGCTTTGCTCCGGCTGAAAAAGGCAAAGCGCATTTTATTGTAGAAGGACAAAATAGAACGGCTCTTTTGGTATGCATGACGGATGAGCTGATCCGATTCAGGGTCTAAGGCAGAACGATAGAGGATCGGGTAATCATTCAGGGCCATATCCACAAAATAGGCATCGTTTTCCAGCATGTCAGGGTACAGCTTTTCAAGAAACAGATAACGCTCTGTGACCATCGCAAGCCTGTCCTGAAAGAACTTTATACAGTCTGTATGGAGAGTGCTGCCATCGCGCTGATAATAGTAATACAGGGGTTCGTCCGAGTACACGATCTGCCCTGCGTCGAACAGGATCTTGTGTGCAATGCCAAGATCTTCCATAACACGACCGACCGGAAACCGGATGGTGTCAAACAGTTCCCGTTTGCATAATTTATTCCATGCATAACATGCGTAGGTATCCTCCGTAAAAAGCTCCCGGATGGCATCAGCACCCTGAAAGAGCGTAACGTTTCGGGAAGAAAGCGGAGCAGGGACCTCCGGCGCGTCAGCATAGACGAGTTTCCAATGGACGGCAGAAATATCGGTGTGGTACTCATGGAGCAGATCATAAAGGGTCTCGATGAAATTTTCTGCAATGTAATCATCGCTGTCAACAAAGGAGATGTACGCACCGGATGCCGCATCCAGTCCCACATTCCGGGCATCGGATTGGCCGCCGTTTTTCTTATGGATGACCCTGATGCGTGCGTCCCGCTGTGCCCATGCATCACAGAGTGCAGGGCAGTTATCGGGAGAACCATCATCGACCAGGATCACCTCAAGGTTCGGATATGTCTGGGCCAGAATGCTGGCGACACACCGGTCCAAATAGGGCTCTACTTTATATACCGGAACAATGACGGACACGAGTTCGTTATTTGTATTCTGCATGATATCCTCCTCCAAGCTGGTTTAATCATATCATGGGAGCAGGGATTCCGCAATGAGAACTTTATAAGTTTTGGGTTCAAGCGGTTATGAGACGTCGCTAATTTTGAATCCCGTTTTCTTGTGAAATCTTGTGACTGTCTGATAATTCCATGAAAGTGCCTTTGTGTACTTTGATGTAACTTTGGTGGCTTTTTGTCTCTAAAACGGCTCTTTGTACCCAGAACCGTACCCAAGAATTTTTGGGTACGAAACTCGACACTTACTGTTACTATTTTGGATTTACATGGCTCACTTTCTAAAATTGAAGGTGAGCTTTTTCTTTTGCAGAAATCGGGAAGGAGGTTTTCTACTCCTCTGCTGCGGACCCCCTCTATCTGTCCGCAGCAGAACAACAAAATGCAAAAAGCCCAGAGCGATACCGCTCCAGGCTCCTTTGTCTGTATGTACATATCATATGTATAATGTCCGGGGCGGATATTGTCAAGGGAAGTGAACGGGTTTCATCTCTAGGTGCCCACCGATTCATCTTGTTTGGTGTTTTGCATCCACCGCACCAGCGCTTCGGCGTCCTGTTTGCCTTTGGCGTACATTTTTTCAAGGCAGGCGCGGTTCTTGGTCAGGGTGGACATTCCCTCGGTGCTGTCCGGGGCGATGATGCAGACAAGGCCCTGTCGCTCCAGCTCCCGCGCCCGCTGGACAGCCGTGTTGTACCGCCATGCCCGGCGGCGCAGCCCCTCGGCTGCAGCGGGGTAATGCGACTGCAGCAGGTGTGCCAGATGCTTGTCCCGGGCATCACTACTCACCAGCCCGATGGGCTTGGTCAGGATGAGAGCCACCCGGTCGCAGCCGTGGGCAAAGGCCCATTCCAGCGGGACGGGGTCGGCCAGGCCGCCATCAAAATAAGGCACGCCGTCGATGACGCAGGGCTGGTCGATGACCGGGATGCAGCAGGACGCCATGAGGACGCGGTAGTCGTCCGGGTGGAGGTCTGCCTTGGTGAAATACTGCGCCTCGCCGTTCTGTGCATTAGCGGCCACCACGCAGAGCTCTGCCGGGCTGCGGGCAAGCGCCGCGTAATCCAGCGGATTCTCGCCGCCTGCATTGCTGAGGGTGCCGTAGACATAGCCCAGATCGAGATAGGAGTGCTTGCGGATGAGGTTGTGCACGCTCATGTACTCCCTGCGGAAGGAGTATTCATCGTAAAAGGGCTTGTTCCGCCCATGCTGGCCTGCCAGATAGGACGTCATATTGGCGCTGCCCGCCGAAACGCCGATGCAGAGATCGAAGCGGAGGTCCTCCTCCAGGCAGCGGTCCAGCACGCCAGCGCCGTAAATGCCCCGCAGGCCGCCACCCACATCGATGACACCGTATTTCATGGTCTGTTCCTCCATCGTTTAATTCCATTTCCCTCCCAGTATAACGGGACGGCGGGAAATACTCATTGAGCAAACGGCGGGATCTGATGCAATTTGCGGCAGAAAGCAGGATCTGCCGCAATGGGGGCAAACAAAAACGGCCAGCGTATCATGTGCTCTGTGATATGTACCCCTAATTGAAAAAATCCATCCGCATATGTTCCGGCACGCCTTCGTCAGCATTCTGTTGTCTAATCCCAATATCGGTGTGGCAACGGTGGCCGCAGAAGCCGGACGCGCTCAGCCTAGCACGACCCTTGCAATCTACACGCAGGTCTACGACAGACGACGTGATGAGATTCGGAAACAGATGAGCAAAGAATTGTACAAGTAAAGCGCCTATTCATGCAAAAAGAAAAGCACGAGAGCAAAATCTCGTGCTTTTTTGGTGGGCCAGCCAGGACTTGAACCCGGGACCAAGCGGTTATGAGCCGCCAGCTCTGACCAACTGAGCTACTAGCCCGCATATTCTGCGCTGCGGCACTTACAAGTATACCAAAAACAGCGCAAAATGAAAAGCATTTACACAAAACTTTATTTGGTGCGGTGGGCATCCAGCTTCTGCTGCATAAAACGATCAAGCATTTCCTGCGGGAACAGCGGCTCCTTGTAGCCAAAGGCCTCGCGGATGAAGATCAGGGTCACTACGGTCTGACGACCGGGGTCCAGCCGGAGGGTATACAGGGTGTCCAGCGGCTGCTGGGTGGGCTGGTGCAGGGTGAGATGCAGCAGAAAGCCGCCGCCCTTTTCCCGGCGGCACTCGTACACGAACTCGTCGGTGTCCCTGTGCTCGTCCAGCCGGTCGAAGCACTCGTCCAGCGGCAGGTCGGTGCGGAACTCCGAAAGGCCGGCGGGGCCGTACTGGCTGCGGCGGGTATTCTCGCGCCGGGACAAAAGAAAAACGATCACGCCAAGTACGGCGGTAAGCAGGACAATGGAAACTGCGGCGTTCATGAAGATCCTCCTGAAGAGTTTTTCTTATTGTAACACAACCCGCATACTTTTGTGCTATAATATTTTTAATTCTTTGAAAATTTTGTCAGGAGCCTGCGCACTGCTGCAGGCGGGAGGAACACAATGAAGCTCAAATTTACACGCAAGACCTGGTATTTTTTCCTGCTGGCGGCAGCGGCAATGTCCATGCTGGGCGGCTTTGCCGTGCTGGGCGGCATGGATTTTTCGGGGCTGGAACTGATCGTGTTCTGCATCACCGGCATTGCAGTGCTGTTTTTGGCCGCACAGAAGGGTGCTCCCGCCAAGGATAAGCGCAGCTACACGCTGGTGTTCGTGCTGCTGATGCTCAGCAAGCTGGCTGCAGGCGGCTGGGCGGGCGACCTGTGCTCGGCACTGGTGTGGCCGGGCCTGCTTGCCATCGAGTACGGCCACGGCAGGCCCGTTCAGCGCCCGCTGCAGCTGGTGTGCATCTCGGAAGCGCTGCGCCTTTTGTTCTGGCTGCTGACGAAGTATGCGGGCATGAGCGCCCTTGCCTTCTGGACGAACATCATGTTCGTGCTGCTGGCCTGCGCCCGGGGCTGGGCAGCGCTTGTGCTGTATAAGACCCAGGAGGAGACCCTGTGACCCAGCGGCGCAAGTCCAAAAAAACGGAAGCGGAACCGCGCCGTGTGAACCGGCGCACCTTTCTGGCGGGGGCCGGTGCTGCTGCCTGTGTGGGTGCGGGGCTGTGGCTGCGCAGAAAAAAAGTTTTCCAAACAGGACAAAACGAAACGACAGAAAACAGCCTGTTGAGAACCCTGCCCTGCCTGCAGGCGAGTGGCGGGCCGTATGGGTGAGCTATCTGGAATGGGCAGCAATGGATTTTTCCTCGGCGGATAGCTTCCGCGCCGGGTGCGTGCAAATGCTGGAAAACTGCGCGGGCCTTGGGCTGAACACGGTGCTTGCGCAGGTGCGGCCCTTCGGGGATGCACTTTACAAAAGCCAGCTGTTCCCGTGGAGCCATCTGTGCACCGGCGTGCAGGGGCAGGACCCCGGTTTTGACCCGCTGGACATCCTTTTGCAGGAGGCCCACGGGCGCGGCCTTTCGGTGGAAGCGTGGCTGAATCCCTACCGGCTGCGGTCCTCTGCAGCCATGCCGCCGAATCTGGCAGAGAACAACCTTGCCAACACCCACCCGGAATGGGTGTGTGCAGTGGGCGACGGGCTGTATCTGAACCCGGCCGAGCCTGCAGCGGCGGACTATGTGGTGCAGGGCGTGGCCGAGCTTTTGCAGAACTACGCGGTGGACGGCATCCACTTTGACGATTATTTTTACCCTACGACCGAAGAAAGCATCGATGCGGCGCAGTTTGCGGCCAGCGGTGCGGCAGACCTTGCAGCATGGCGGCGGCAGAACGTGACTGCTCTGGTCAAGAAGGTGCACGACACGGTGAAGACTGCAGACCCGACGCTGCGCTTTGGCATCAGTCCGCAGGGGAATCCCGACAACGACCTCAACAGCCAGTACAGCGATGTAACGGCGTGGCTGGCTGCGGGCGGGGAAGAACAGGCGGTGGATTATCTCTGCCCGCAGATCTACTGGGGCTATGGCTACACGTTGCAGAGCGGCAGCACCCGCTTTGCCTTTGAGAACATCGTGCCCGCGTGGCTGGCGTACCCGCGCGCAGAGGGCGTGGCGCTCTATTTTGGCTTGGGCGCGTACCGCGTGGCACCGGTGACGGCGGCGCGAACCCGGACAGCGTAAGCGGCTGGAGCACCGGCGATGTGCTGGCCCGGCAGGTGCAGGACCTGCGCAGCCAGAACGCGGGCGGCTGGGCGCTGTACCGGTACGGCAGTCTGTTTGGTACAGGTGCGCCGGAGCAGACCGCTGCCGAGTGTGCTGCCTGCGGGCGGTCACTGGCAAAGAAACGTAAAATCAGGCGGCAAACCGCACAAAAAAGAAAAGCCCCGGCGGGGCTTTTCTTGCAGTACGGCACAGGACAAATGTCTTGTACAGCGCCGAAAAATGCGGTATACTATATCTGTATCTGCTCTGTACAAGAACAGGGCGGAGGGATGAAAAACAAAGAGAAGCGCATTGCTTCGTGAGGAAACGTATGAAGATGAAAAAAAGGATCGTTGTGCTGCTGATGGCGCTGGTGCTTGCAGTGGGCCTGATCGGCTGCAAGGACACCCTGAAGAGCATCGTGCACAAGGCATCGGGCACTTCAGACGAAGTGCAGGAAGAGGACACTACCCGCTGGGCCGACCAGACCAGTGATCCGCTGATCATTCAGGGCATTGCAGACTCCTCGGCCAAGTTTGCCACGGCCACGGCGGATGGCTGCCTGTATGCAGTGTTCAACGGCATCTGGAGCCGCCAGACCAGCTACTTTACCGTGCCCTCCGGCACGCTGAGCATTATGGGCTGCGGCACGGCTGAGGGCACCCAGCGGTTCAAGGTGGCCGTGTGGAAAAAGGTGGACGGCGGCGCAGAGTATGTGACCGACAGCACCTATTATATCCATACCGACGGCACCGACTACCGCTGCACCATCTCCGGGCTGGACCCGGCGGCGCAGTACCGTGTGACCATCTCCTATGACTCCAGCAAGTACTACCTGTACGGCCTGCTGAAGGTGGAGGGCATTGGCTGATGAACACACAAACCAAGAACTCTCTGCTTTTGCTGCTGTGCTCCCTTATTTGGGGCACAGCCTTTGTGGCCCAGAGCGCCGGTTCCGGCATGGGAGCCTACAGCTTTCTGGCCGGGCGCAGCTGGCTGGCTGTACTGGTGCTGATCCCCACGGTGATGGTGTTTGATGCCATCCGCCGCAAAAGCGGCACCGATGCAAAGCCCAAAACTGCTGCCGAGAAGAAAAAGCTGCTGGCGGCAGGCTTTGTGTGCGGCACCCTTCTGTTTGCTGCTTCCGCTGCACAGCAGATCGGCATTACCATCAATCCGTCCACGGCAAAGGCTGGCTTCCTGACCGCCATGTACGTGGTGCTGGTGCCGGTGTTCGGCCTGTTTCTGGGCCGCAAGGGAAGCGCGCAGCTGTGGGTGAGCATGGTGGTGGCCGTGTTGGGCCTGTATCTGCTGTGCATGAAAAACGGCTTTGGCAGCATCGAGTCCAGCGACTGGCTCCTGCTGAGCTGCGCAGTGCTGTTCAGCTTCCAGATCATTGCGGTGGACCACTTTTCCCCGCAGGTGGACGGCGTGCGGCTGAGCCTTGCCGAGTTTCTGGTGGTGTCGGTGGAAAGCACCGTTGCGGCTCTGCTGTTCGAGACACCTTCCGCAGCGCAGTTCGCGGAGAATGCGCTGCCGATCCTCTACTGCGGCATCATGTCCAGCGGCGTGGCTACACCCTGCAGATCCTGGGCCAGCGAGATCTGAACCCTGCCATTGCCAGCCTGATCATGTGTCTGGAAAGCGTGTTCAGTGCGCTGGGCGGCTGGATGCTGCTGCACCAGAACCTTTCTGCCCGGGAAGTCTTTGGCTGCGTGCTGATCTTTGCTGCTGTGGTGCTGGCCCAGCTGCCGCTGGAAATGTTGCACCGGGCAAAAAAAGACTACCTGACCTCATGGCGGGCAGAAAGCAGGAGACACAGCTGCGCACGGCAGGCGGCATCCAATACGAGCTGACCCGCAAACGGGTCAAGAACCTGAACATCCGTGTGCGGGAGGATGGCACCGTGGCGGTGAGCATCCCCCTGCGGACGAGCGCAGAAGCGGCAGACCGTTTTGTGGCCGCACGCGCCGACTGGGTGCAGCAGGCCCGGGAACGTGCCATGCGGCGCGCAGCGCAGGAAGCGCGGCCTCTGCCGGATAAGGAAACAGCGCTGGCCTATTTTACGGCCATGAGCGATAAGGTCTACCCGGCCTTTGCCGGAGTGCTGGGCGGGCACAAGCCCGTCATCAAGGTGCGCAGCATGACCAGCCGGTGGGGCGTGTGCTTTATGGCAAAACGGCAGATCACCTTGCTTTGCAGCTGTATCATATGCCCCCGGCGGCGCAGATCTATGTGGTAGTGCATGAGTACTGCCACTTTTTGCAGCCCAACCACAGCCCGGCCTTCTGGGCCGAGGTGGCAAAGCTGCTGCCGGACTGGAAAGCGGCGGGCGCTTTTAAAGTGACTAAATAGTGGGAAAGCGGATGCGGGCGGTCACAGACCGGCCCGCATCCGAATTGTAAAACAGGAGGGAAGTTCCCTTGGAAAACGAAAAAAAGTCCGGCGATAAATATTCAAAGCTTGCCGGCAACACATTGATCTTTGCAATTTCCAGCTTTTCGTCAAAGCTGCTCACCCTGATCGTCCAGCCGTTCCTTACCTATGCAATGGCGGAGATCTCCGATCTGGGCCTTTCCAAGATCCTGAGCCAGTACGCGAACCTGCTCATCCCGTTCGTGTCCATGGGCATGTCCAACGCCATCATCCGCTTTGGTCTGGACAAGGGCAACAGCGAAAAACAGGTGTTCACCAACGGCCTGCTGACCATTCTGGGCGGCTTTGGCATTCTGGTGCTGTGCTGGCCCATTGCGCAGTTCCTGCCCGATATGGCACAGTACGGCCTGCTCATTTACATCTATGTGCTCATGAGCTGCCTGCGCACCCTGTGCACCCAGTTCGTGCGCAGCCGCCAGTGGAACAAGCTGGTGGCCGTGGACGGCGTGCTGTGCACCGTGGCCACCATGGCTTTCTACGTGCTGTATCTGGTGGGCTTCAAGTGGGGTGCCAACGGCTACCTGCTGGCCATCATCAGCGGCGACCTTTCCAGTGTGCTGTTCCTGATGTTCACCGGCAAGCTGTGGAACTATGTGGAGCTGAAGGGCATCAACAAGGATCTGTGGAAGCAGATGCTGCGCTTCTCGCTGCCCATGATCCCGGCACAGATCAGCTTCTGGATCATCAACGCATCCGACCTGTTCTTTGTGCGTGAGATGTGCAACGGTCTGGACGGCCGCGACGGCAATGCATGGAGCGGCCTGCTTTCCACCGGCTATTTCCTGCCCACCATCCTTACTACGCTGGGCCTGATCTTCTACGATGCATGGCAGCTTTCCGCTGTGACCGAGGAAGAGGGCCGCGCAAAGTTCTTTACCAAAATTTTCCGCACCTATTCCAGTGTGCTGTTCTGCTGCGCAGCCGGTATCATCTGGCTGTGCCGCCCGGTGATGCACGTGATGAAGTCCAACTACTACTATGCATGGCACTTTGTGCCCTTCCTTGTGCTGGCTTCCACCTGCAGCTGCTTCAACCAGTTCATGAACAGCGTGTATGTGGTGAATAAAAAGTCCGCCCGCAGCATGATCACCATGATGGCGGGTGCTGTGAGCAACTGCATCATGAACTACTTCTTCATCAAGTGGTGGGGGCCTGTGGGCGCTACCTATGCGTCCTTCCTTGGCCTTGCGCTGGTGTTCACCCTGCGCGCCATCGATGCCCACCGCATGATCGGGATGCAGGTACATCCGGGCCGCGTGCTGGTGAATGCGGCTGCGCTGGTGATCGAAGCCTTTGTGCTGCTGGCCGAAACGCCGCTCTATGGCCTGTGGACCGGCATCATCACGGCGCTGATCATCCTGTACAACTTTGCCGGTGTGTGGGCCATGGCCCGTGTCCTGCTGCCCAAGCTTCTGGGCCGCCGCGGCAAGGCGCTGGTAAATGTGATCGACGGCTGGATCGCACCCAAGAAAGCATAACAGCATAACTGAAAATAAACGCAGAAAGTCCCCGGAACGCTGGTTCCGGGGACTTTTTCAGCAATCGGGAAAACTTTCAGTGCCGGGCATTTTTGCCGGTCAGGCTGGCAAAAGTGCCGCCAGCCATTAGGGCAAAAAGTACCGCCATTCCTCAGAATGACGGTAAAACGGATGCGGCAGATCAGGCAAGATGCTTTTCCAGCCAGCTGCCGATATCTTCAAACACTTCCTGATGGTTCGTTTCCACCAGCAGTTCATGCCGGGCACCGGGGTACAGCTTGCACTCAATGTTCTGCACACCGGCGTCTTTCAGGCTCTGGATGGCACGCTGCACGCCCTTGCCCTGTTCGCCCACCGGGTCGGCATCGCCAGCCAAGAACAGCAGCGGCAGGTCTTTGGGCATTTTTGCAAGGAACGCCGGGTCGTGCAGGCGCAGGATGCCGCTGAACATGCTGTAGTAGGCGTTCAGCGTAAAGGTAAAGGTGCAGCGTTCGTCGGCCAGATATTTGTCCACCTCGGCCTGATCGCGGTTGAGCCAGTCGTGGGTGGTACGGCCCTCCAGCCCTTTGTTGTAGCCCATAAAGGACATGTTGGCCACGAACTTGCTGCGGTACTGCCAGCCATGAAAGACCGCCAGCACCCGGCAGAGGGTCTTGGCAAACTGCACCAGTGCCTTGGGCTGGAAGCCGGTGCCCATGATGATGGCTCCGTCCAGCTCATGGCCGTATTCGCACAAATACTGCCGGGCATAGAACGAACCCATGCTGTGGCCCAGCAGGAAATAGGGTACCCCCGGGTACAGCTCTTTGGTGCGCACGGTCATGGCGTGCAGGTCGGCCAGAACGGCGCGGTTGCCGTCCGGCTCGGCAAAGTAGCCGTAGTCCGCTTTGGTGCGGATGGAGCCGCCGTGGCCCAAATGGTCGTGGCCGGTAACAAGAATGCCCCGCCCGGCCAGATATTCCGCCAGCGGCTTGTAGCGGTCAATAAATTCCACCATGCCGTGGGACAACTGCAGAACCGCCTTTACTTCACCCTCCGGCACACAGCGGAAGGCATGCAAAGTCCGCCCCGGCACAGTGGACGGGACGGTGAAATCGATCATCTGGCTCATAGCAGAGCCTCCTTTTTGTGTGTTTTACAGTGCACCGATCTTGCGGCGGCAGGCCGGGCAGATGCAGTAGCCCGCAAACTGCACCGAAGACTCGTCCACCTCGCCGCAGAAATCGCAGCTGCCGGCGGGCCGATGCTTTTTGAGCACGATGGAGTCGCCATCCACAAAGATCTCCAGTTTGGTGTCAGTGTCCAGATGCATACTGGTGCGCAGCTCCTTGGGCAGAACGATGCGGCCCAGCGCGTCGATGCCGCGGACGATGCCGGTACTTTTCATAGTATACCATTCTCCTTTATCCTTTTCCTGTGATAGCCAGTCTGTGACACAATAGGAAAATTGTTCCAGTGGCGCTATGCTCAGTATACAAAAAATAACAGGGTTCGTCAATGATTGCGTGACATTTCGACAAAAAACAACCTTTTATGCAACTTCTTCCGGCTTGTTCTCCACACGGGCGCTGGTGCGTCCCTCGGGACGGATCTCTCCAGCGGCAGTCAGTGCGATCTTGGTCAGCGTGGGGCCTGCCAGCTCATACACCAGCACCGAGAACAGCACCACGCTGCGCACCATGTGGCCGTCCGAGAGCTGGGCGGCTGTGGCAGCCATGCCCAGTGCCACACCGGCCTGCGGCAGCAGGGTGATGCCGAGGTACTTCTGGATATCATCACTGCAGCGGGCCGCGCGATCAGCGAAAAGGGAAGAACGAAAAAGGGAGAACGCAGCGCAGCCAGAAAAAACGCATATACGTCCAATATACTATCCGCCCAGACAAAAAGCAACCGGAATATGGAGCCCCGGCAAAGAGCTCCGGTCGGGCAAATAAAAGAAACTCCTTCCGTCATCGCTGCGCGATGCCACCCATTCCCCTTCTGGCACTTTCGTGCCACCTCCCCGGCCGGGGAGTCTTTCTCACGGAGGGAGGCTCTGGCGAGAAGGAGAGGTGTTCCATTCTGCCAAAGGCTCCCTCTTTGAGGGAGCTGGCACGGCGTAAGACATGACGGAAGGAGTAAATTTCAAACAATCAGTTGAACTTGAAGACCTTGCGCAGCTGGCGGTACACGCCCAGAGTGAGCTTGTCGCCGCCGGGGAACTTCAGGTCGGTCAGACCGCCCAGATTGTAGCGCACGGCACGGTAAACACCGGTGCTTACGTGGCCCTTGAGGTACTGCCACAGCCCGGTGCGCTTGGCCTTTGCCTCGTCGCTGCCGTCCAGCAGCAGGAAGATGTCGCTTACGGCCATCATCACGGACAGATAGTGCACCATGTAAGCGTGCAGACGTTTCTGATCCTTCAGCTCATCCAGATTCTGACAGTCGATCATGTGCCGGGTGACCCGCAGCTGCTGATCCACCCGCTTGACCATGATGCTCTCGTTCACGCTCTGGTCGGCACGGCCAATGAAGTAGCGGTACAGATCCAGATCCATGTAGTACATGCTCTTGACATAGGGCAGGGGCTGGTAGACAAAAATGTTGTCCACATAGAAGGTGTGCTTGGGCAGCACCATGCCGCACTTGCGCAGCACCTCGGTGCGGTACATCACCGAGTGCATCAGGATGTTCTGATCCGGGCGGAAGTGGCCCACATGGGTCCAGTTGAACAGGCGGTTCTGGGGGAACACGTTGGTGTAGCGCACGGTCAGGGTGGTGCTGTCCTCCACATGCTCGTACACATAGTTGCAGATCATCATGTCCGGCGCGGTGCCGCGGGCCACCAGAGTGGTCAGGCGGGCCAGAACCTTTTTCAGGGCATCGGTGTCCAGCCAGTCATCGCTGTCCACTACCTTATAGTACAGGCCGGTGGCGTTGCGGATGCCTGATTGACGCCCTCACCGTGGCCGCCGTTCTCCTGATGGATGGCCTTGACGATGGTGGGATATTTGGCGGCGTACTCGTCGCAGATGGCGGGGGTATCGTCCTTCACGGAACCGTCGTCCACAAGGATGATCTCGGCCTGCTCTCCGGCAGAAAGCAGGGTCTCGACGCAATGGCGCATATATGCCGCCGAGTTGTAGCACGGAACGGCAAAGGTGATGAGTTTCTGCTGCATAAGATGATTGCTCCTTTTTCTATCAACAGTCGGCGCACAAAAAAAACGCCGGACATGGAGTTATGTGCTCCTATTATATCATTTTCGCGCCTGAAAAGCTATCATTTGCAAAAAAATTACCTTTGACATTTCGTGCTTTTTGCCGAAAAAACGGCTCTGCACCTGCGCAAAAGCCCGGCTTTTGTGGTATACTGATATGGTTTTGAAGACATTGCGCAGAAAAAAACCTATTCTATGATACGGAGGGACCCATGGAAAACCCGCACTCGATCTTAAAAAAGGTATTTGGCTACGACAGCTTCCGCCCCGGACAGGAGGACATCGTCCGGCGGCTGCTGGACGGGCAGGATGTACTGGCGGTGATGCCCACCGGTGCGGGTAAATCCATCTGCTATCAGGTGCCGGCGCTGCTTTTGCCGGGCATCACCATCGTGGTGTCGCCGCTGGTCAGCCTGATGAAGGATCAGGTGGGGGCACTGGTGCAGGCCGGTGTGGCGGCGGCGTTTCTGAACAACAGCCTGAACGATAACCAGAAGGCCCTGATGCTGCGCCGCGCCCGGGAAGGCTGGTACAAGATCATCTATGTGGCACCGGAGCGGCTGGAAATGCCGGGCTTCCAGCGGTTTGCACAGGAGCGGGAGATCAGCATGGTGACGGTGGACGAGGCCCACTGCATCAGCCAGTGGGGACAGGACTTCCGGCCCAGCTACCTGCGCATCAAAGCCTTTGTGGACAGCCTGCCCAGCCGTCCGGTGGTGGGCGCATTCACGGCCACGGCCACCGCCCATGTGCGGGACGACATCCGGGAACAGCTGGCCTTGCAGAAGCCCTACGAGGTGACCACCAGCTTTGACCGGCCCAACCTCTATTTCGAGACCCGGCGCGCCTGCCCAGCCAGAAGCCGAAGGAGCTGCTGGATCTTGTGCTGAAAGAGGGTGACAACGCGGGCATCGTCTACTGCAGCACCACAAAGCAGGTGGATGAGACTGCCCGCCTGCTGCAGAGCCGCGGTATCCGGGCTGCGGCCTACCATGCCAAGCTGGACGCGGATACCCGGCGGAAGAATCAGGACGATTTCCTCTATGACCGGGTGCAGATCATGGTGGCGACCAACGCCTTCGGCATGGGCATCGACAAGCCCAACGTGCGGTTCGTGATCCACTACAATATGCCCAAGGATCTGGAAAGTTATTATCAGGAAGCAGGCCGTGCAGGCCGCGATGGACAGCCCGCCCGGTGCACGCTGCTCTATTCCGGCACCGATGTGCGCACCATCCGGTTCTTTATTGAAAAGGAGATGGAGGCAGACAACGGCCTGCCCGCCGATGTGAAAGCCGAAGCTGCCCGCAAGGCCGAGGAGCGGCTCAAGTACATGACATTCTATTCCACCACGCAGGACTGTCTGCGGGGATTTCTGCTGCATTACTTCGGCGAAGCTGCACCAAAGAAATGCGGCAACTGCTCCTGCTGTCTGGCCGCAGAGCAGGAAGCGCAGCTGCAGGTGGAGTATTCCCGGCGGCGCGCGGCGGATAATGCCCGCCGCCTGACCGAGAAGCCGCGCCGCACAAAGGCGGTGGCAGGCGAGCTGAGCGAGTTTGACGAAAAGCTGCTGAATGCCCTCTATGCTCAGCGCAAGCGGCTGGCCGGAAAGCAGAATATCCCGGCCTTTATGGTGTTCAGCGATGCCACCTGCGGGAAATGGTGGAGAAGAAGCCGCTGAGCACCGATGAACTGCTGAATATCAGCGGTGTGGGCGAGAAGAAAGCCGCCCGCTACGGCAATGCCTTCCTGCGCATCATCGAGGATGCCGTGGGCAGCAGAGAGTAAAACAAAAAAGAAAGCGTCCAGTTTTTCCACACGTTCCGTTCAGGAAGTGGAAAACCGGACGCTCTTTTCTGTTATGTTTATTTTTCCATGGTATGGGTGGCGAATACCTTTTCGTCCTCCCACCACACGGGCTGACCGGCGGCAAGGGTCTTTTTCACATCCAGAAGACGCTGGTTGCTGCTGCCGCGGAACCGCAGGGAGATATCGTGCTTTGCCTGCACGAACTCGCCGTCCACCAGCACATCCAGCAGGCTCAGCAGCTCGTCGGTGGCTTCACACCGGGCAAGACTTGGCTCTTTGCCGGTCAGTTGCTCCCAGGTGTAGCCGGAATAGCACCACACCGTTTTGTTGGGGTACAAGGCCTTGAAGTTGCGCACGAAGGGCAGCAGTTCCCGCTGATTTTCCGGCTCCATGGGTTCGCCGCCCAGCAGCGATAGGCCCGCGATATAGTCCGGCTGGCAGGATGCAAACACCTCGTTGCGGGTGGGTTTGTCGAAGGGCTGGCCATAGTCAAAGTCCCACGCCACGGCGTTGAAGCACCCCGGGCAGTGGTGGCGGCAGCCGGACACGAACACGCTGGTGCGCACCCCCGGGCCGTTGGCAATGTCATAGTATTTGATGGTTGCGTAGTTCATAATATGATTCCTGTACTTTACAAAAAAATGGAAGCCTGCCGCTGCGGCCCTTCCGGTGAAAATAACGTTTGGAGCGGCCCGCCAGGCCGCTCCAAACGTGAAATAGAAAAAATTTTCCGCTGTTATGCCCAGAACGGAGTGGAGGGCATTTGAATCGTAATTATAGATGCAGCACGCGGTCCTTGATCTCCTGCGTGCGGCCCTGATTCCAGAACTGGGTGCCGATATAGCCACAGGTGCGGCGGGCAACGTTCAGCTTGTTCTGGTCGCGGTTGCCGCACTTGGGGCACTCCCACACCAACTTGCCGTCATCCTCCACGATCTTGATCTCGCCGTCATAGCCGCAGACCTGACAGTAATCGGATTTGGTGTTCAGCTCCGCATACATGATGTTGTCATAGATGAACTGCAGCACGCTTATGACGCTTCCAATTGTCCTGCATGTTGGGCACTTCCACATAGCTGATGGCACCGCCCGGGGACAGCGCTGGAAGTCGGATTCAAAACTTCAGCTTGGTGAAGGCATCAATCTGCTCCGACACATGCACATGGTAGCTGTTGGTGATATAGTTCTTGTCGGTAATGCCGGGCACGATGCCAAACCGCTTCTGCAGGCACTTGGCGAACTTGTAGGTGGTGGATTCCAGCGGGGTGCCGTAGAGGGAGTAGTCGATGTTCTCGGCCTTTTTCCAGGCGTTGCACTTGTCGTTCATGTGCTGCATCACGCTCAGAGCAAAGGGCTTTGCACCGGCATCGGTGTGGCTCTTGCCGGTCATATACTTCACGCACTCATACAGACCGGCATAGCCCAGACTGATGGTGGAGTAGCCGCCGAACAGCAGCTTGTCGATCTTTTCTCCCTTTTTCAGGCGGGCCAGTGCACCATACTGCCACAGAATGGGAGCGGCATCGCTGGGAGTGCCCAGCAGCCGCTTGTGCCGTGCCTGCAGTGCGCGGTGGCACAGGGCCAGACGCTCGTCGAAGATCTTCCAGAACTTCTCAAAGTTGCCCTTGGAGGAGAGTGCCACATCCACCAGATTGATGGTGACAACGCCCTGATTGAACCGGCCGTAGTACTTGGGCTTGCCGGTCTCGGGGTCCACATAGGGGGTCAGGAAGCTGCGGCAGCCCATGCAGGTGTAGCAGTGGCCTTCGCCGTTTTTGTCCACCTTGAGCTCCAGCATCTTCTTTTCGGAGATATAGTCGGGCACCATGCGCTTTGCAGTGCACTTTGCGGCCAGCTCGGTCAGATAATAGTAGGGAGTGCCGGGGCGGATGTTGTCCTCTTCCAGCACATAGATCAGCTTGGGGAAGGCGGGGGTGATCCACACACCGGCCTCGTTCTTCACGCCCTGATAGCGCTGGCGGATAGTCTCCTCAATGATGATGGCAAGGTCTGCCTTCTCCTGCGGATTGCGCGCCTCACCCAGATACATGAACACGGTGATAAAGGGGGCCTGACCATTGGTGGTCATCAGCGTGACCACCTGATACTGGATGGTCTGCACACCGCGGTTGATCTCGCTGCGCAGGCGGCGCTCCACGATCTCCTTCTTGCGCTCGGCAGAAACGTCCAGACCGGCCATTTCCACTTCTACCTCAGCGGCGATCTTTTTGCGGGAGACATCCACAAAGGGGGCGAGGTGGGTCAGGCTGATGCTCTGGCCGCCGTACTGGTTGGATGCCACCTGTGCAATGATCTGGGTGGCGATGTTGCAGGCGGTGGAGAAGCTGTGAGGCTTTTCAATATAGGTGCCGGAAATGACGGTGCCGTTCTGCAGCATGTCCTCCAGATTCACCAGATCGCAGTTGTGCATGTGCTGGGCAAAGTAGTCGGAATCGTGGAAGTGGATCAGACCCTCCTGATGTGCCTTGACGATCTCCGGGTCCAGCAGCAGACGGGCGGTCAGATCTTTGGAGATCTCACCGGCCATATAGTCGCGCTGCACGCTGTTCACGGTGGGGTTCTTATTGGCGTTCTCCTGCTTGACCTCTTCGTTCTGGCACTCGATCAGGCTCAGGATGCGCTCATCGGTGGTGTTGGTCTGGCGCTTCAGGCTCTGCACATAGCGGTAGGTGATGTAGTGCCGGGCCACATCATGTGCCTTGATGTCCATGAGCTGGTTCTCCACCATATCCTGCACTTCTTCCACGCTGACGGCGCGGTTCAGCGCCTGACACTGGTCGGTAACAGCAGCGGCGATCTGGGTGATCTGGTCCTTTGTCAGACGGCTCTGGCCGCTCACAGAATCGCTGGCCTTAGTAACAGCGGTGATGATCTTGGTGATATCAAAGGGGACCTCTGCACCGTTGCGTTTGATGATCTTCATCGGCTCTCCTCCTTAACAAATAAAGCACAGTGTGAACGGGTACCTCTTACAATAAGAGATACCCGTTTTGCGCACACGATATCCAACAAACTGAATGTAGCTCTATTCTATCACTATCTAGTGGCAAGTCAAGGAAAATACCACTACATTTTGCGTTTTGGAGTTTTAGCCAAAATTCATGGATAATTTTCAGGATAAAATCTGAGCCAAGACCTCTTGACAACGCACACCTGTTTCCGAGGTGTAATATCGCAAAATATTATACGGCGAAAGCTTTATAATACATTATATAAGTAAAGAGAAAGGGCATTTGTGCCAAGCTGCACCAAAGCAGCTGCGGCGCATATACCTCACGGTCAGATGCCGTTTCCGGTCGTGCGCAAAAAAGAATGGAAAAATCTGTCAAAAAGTGTTGACAAGGAGGCGGGGGTGTGGTATTATACTTGAGCGCCAAGTGCTGAGGCAAAAGAATGACTTCCGAAGCCTCAGCAGGAAGCCCTTGAAAAGAACCAATAGACGCAGAAAACACCAGCTGACACTGAGATGCTTGAAGCAGTCCAAGTTCAGAAAGTTC
>ENA-OQAJ01000118-OQAJ01000118.1-human-gut-metagenome-genome-assembly--contig:-NODE-118-length-23731-cov-3.666667_pt1 | contig 23731 bp, 25 predicted proteins | sample MGYA00242736_ERZ504529 | MGnify/ENA primary metagenome ERZ504529 (study PRJEB26092, sample SAMD00036275) | human gut metagenome | host: Homo sapiens | study: EMG produced TPA metagenomics assembly of...
GAAACCGAAGCCTTTTCCGCACTGCGTGCCGGTGACCCTGCCGCACGGGAAAAACTGATCCGGCACAATCTGCGTCTGGTGGCACACATCGTAAAAAATACTACGCCCTGCCCCGGCGATCAGGACGACCTTATTTCCATCGGCACCATCGGCCTGATGAAAGCGGTGGATACTTTCGACTCTGACCGTCGGGCACGCTTTTCCACCTACGCCAGCCGGTGCATTGAAAATGAGATCCGGATGCAGTTCCGCCGGAACCGCAAAACCGGCGGGACCGTCTCGCTGCAGGAAGCGCTGGAATCAGATGGTGACTCTGCGCTGACGCTGGCCGATGTGCTGCAGGACAGCTTCTGCATGGAGGACACCTGCGAAACGCAGGACGATATCCGCCGGATGCGGCAGCTGCTGGACGGCCTGCCCGCCAGGGAGCGACAGATCATTCTGCTGCGGTATGGTCTTTCCGGCCAGCCGCCGCTGACCCAGCTGGAAACTGCAAAACTGCTGGACATCAGCCGCAGCTATGTTTCCCGTCTGGAAACTCATGCGCTGGAACTTCTGCGCCAGCGGTGGGATGTTCCGGGTACAAAAACAGCGCAGAGGTGAGCGGTGCGCTCGCCCCTGCGCCATGCAGTCAGCTATCCAGAATTTTCAACTGCAGTTCGTCCAATTGTTCAAAAGTATACAGTCGATTCAGCGCTTCCACCAGCTCCTTTTTGGAAAGACGCGGCGGCAGGCCCAGCGCGTTCAGAAGCTTTGCCTTGCGCTCGGCGCTGCCCGGCCTGCCGGAAAGCCCCCACTCGTAGAGTCGGTATAGGTGATCTGCCGTCCTTCCGGGCGGGCCGCTGTGCACCCGCCTCAGCGCCAAGGGCATCCCGCAGCGCCTGTAGAACAATGGCATCGTCCACGCCCTCGACCCCCAGCAGGCCCTCCTTGCCGGGCTGCTCCTTGCGCTTTTCCTTGCCGTGGATCGCGGGCACGTAAGCCTGAACCACATTCTTTTCTCCCACCAGATTGGTGATGTAGGTGCGGATGCGGAAGCCTGCCGCGTCCGAATCCGTCAGCAGGATCAGGCCGTTTTTCTGCGCCAGCGCTTTGAACAGCTGCTGGCGCTTTTTGTCGCTGTAAATGCCAAAGCCGTCGGTCAGCAGGATCATGGCATCGGTCAGATGGGAAAGCCGGGCCGCATCGTATTTGCCTTCCACAATGAGCACCCGGCTGGTATGGATCATTTCGTTTTCCTTCATCGTCCGCTCCCCGCCAATGCCAACCGACACAGCGCTGTTTCCAGCAGGATCTGGTCATCGGTAGGCTGGCTTTTCAGGCTCTGGTCCAGTTCCAGCAGCACCTGCATACAGTTTTCGATCTGGCCCAGCGTGTAATGCGAGGCTGTTTCGGCCGACCGCTTGAGCCGGTAATCACTGCCCTTATAGCCAAAATCCTTGAATACCGTGCTGTAATTTTTCCGTTTTGCTGCCCCCAGCTTGACCCGGTACAGATCCACATAGCTGCCGATCATGGCCGCTGTAATGGCAATGGGCTCCTGCTGCAGGCGCAGCAAAGTCTGCAGCTTTTTGCAGGCACCTGTGGCGTTTTTTGGCCGTGATCATGCGGATCATCTCGAACACGTCTGCTTCCAGACTGACCGTGCCCATTTCCGCCACCATCGCTGCCGTGACCGTCTGATACCCGGACAATGCACAGAGCTTGTCCACCTCATTTTCCAAAAGGAACGGATCCTCGCCGCAGCGCTCCAGCAGCGCCGCCGCTGCGCCGTCCGGCAGGGTGGTTTTCTGCTCCTTTGCGCGATCGATCATCATCATTTTCAGCTCAAAGGGCTTGGGCTTAGCCAATTCTTCGGTGTAGCCAAGCGCCTTGCACTGCGCGATCAGCTTCTGTGCGCGCTTGCCTGTTTTGAGCTTGCTGCGCTCCAGTTCAAACACGCTGCCCAGCACCACCACAGCATTTTCCAGACTGGAAAGGGTGCTGTTCAACTCTTCCAGATCCTTGTCACTGTAAGCTGCAGGGTCGATCTCCGGCAGCACCACCACACGCCGGGTACCAAAAAATGAGATGGTGCCCGCCGCCATGATGAGCTGTTCGATCTCCGGCGCAGCTCCATCCAGAACCGTGGCATCCTCGTCGCTGTCTGCGGTCAGGATGCGGGTGATGGCCGTGACCGCCTGCCGCACCAGATACCGCTCACTGGAATAAAAATAGTAGACCGGGCAGCCCTTGTCCGCCAACTGCCGGAGTTTTGTCTCGGTCGCCATGCAGGCACCTCCCTTCTCTTATGGTGTTGTTCTATTGTACCACACTCTGCCCGGATTGCAAAGCATCACTCCGTTTTCAGCCCGCCGTGCCGCCGCAGGCTGATGGATGCCGCCAGTTCTTTTCTGTTGTCCATCCAGTCATAGCTGCGCAGGGCCAGAACATTTTTATACTGCACAGCATCCGGCTTTGCAGGGGATGCCAGCAGCCACTGCACTGTGACCTGTTTTGTCAGTTCTACAGTTCCATTGACCACGGCAAACTGCCGGTTGCCCACAGTCAGCCGCACAAGACAGCCATTCCGGGTGCGCAGCATTTCCACCAGAGCCGGTGTGCACCGCAGCTTTTGTGCTGTGTTCACCGCCATTTCTGCTGCCGGAAGTGTCCGCTCTGCTTCCAGTGTACAGGCCGTTTTAGGGTTTGTGCGCAGGTCTGTCACAAGCTCCACAGTCTGCACGCCCCGCCGGGCAAGCTGGTTTTCCACTGCGTTCTGGGCAGAAGCTCCGCCCCGGAACAGCACCACGGCGGTATCGTTCTGGGTGACGACCACTGCCGGCGCGTTGGCGCTGCCTACAAGGTCGATGTGCACCACATCCCGGCTGAGAGCATTGCCCAGCCCGATGGAAACAGCTGCCGCCAGCAGGATGCATGGCCCTGCCACCCGCAGCCGTACCCGCCAGTGGAACGCCAGCCAGCCCAACAGGATCAAAACCAGACACACGATGGCTGCATAGGCCGTATCGAAGTAGATTCCCGCGCCCGTTTTTGCAGAGATCCAGACGGCCCAGCGGTCGAGCAGGCCGGTCAACGCCGCAGACGCTGCGGACAGCACCCCATACAGCGGAGCAAGAGCGGGTACCAGGCCGGCAAAGGCCGTGCCAAGGCCCAGCAGCATCATGGGCTGGATGAGCCACAGCACCGCCACACTGGATGCCACCGCATAAATGCTCACACTCAGCCCGCGCAGCACCAGCACCGGGAATGTGGCCACCGAAGCACAAAACGAGATGCAAATGCTTTCCGCAAGGCCCCAAAGACGTTCCGGCAGTTTGAAATACCCTGGGCGCCTCACCGGATTTTTCGCGTTTTTCCAGAACTGGCGGTACCACGCATCCCGGGCGCGGCGGATGCACACACCGCCTGCCACCGTGCCCACCACCGCCGCAAACGAAAGTTCAAAGCCGATATCGCACACTGCATAGCTGTTGCCTGCGGTCATAACGATACCTGCCACCGCCAGAGAGGTAAGGGTATCCGGCGGGCCGTACAGCCACACACCCAGTGCACCGACCCAGACCGCCACTGCGGCGCGGCATACCGAGGGTGTGAAGCCGGTCACGCCCATCAGCAAAAAGGCCAGCAGACTTCGGAATACCGCCCGGCGTCTGCGCCTGCGGTAGCTCTGCTCCCACTCGTAGGGCAGGAGTGTGCTGAGGATATCACCGCACAAAATGGACACATGCATTCCGCTTACCACCAGCACATGGGCAAGACCCGCGCCCGGTAGGCGCTGCGCATGGCCGAAGACAGATAACTCCGGTCGCCGGTAGTCATGGCAGCCAGCACACCGCCGGTCTTGCCGTCCATACGGCGGCGCAGCGACGCACTGAGCCTTTGCTGCAGGCGGTGGGTGCGGGCGCGGAAGCTGCCGCTTTCGCCCAGAACTGTAAGCTCCGGCCCGTCCTCGTCCATTTCCGCCTGCAGAGCGATGCCGTCCGCATACAGGCTGACCCGGCTTCCGGATGCCGGGGCCGACAGTATAAATCTTCCCTGCACCCTTTCCCCGGCTTTGCACTCCGGCAAAGCACTGCACTCCACCCGGAAGGATGCCGCGCTGCCGTTCACTTTCTCTACATGCAAAACCGCATCCACGATACCGGGATCGTAGGAATCCGCCGTGCTTTCCACCTCTGCGGTCAGCACCAGTGGACGGCCTGCATATTGCACCCGGATGCGCTCCAGCCGGTTTGCCGTGTGCAGCACCGATGCCATACCCACAGCAGCACCCAGCAGGATGCAGAGCGCTGCTTTGCGGGCACATCAAAGATGCACAGCACCAGACAAACGGCAACAAAAATGCCGCAAACGGCACAAAAAAGTTCCGTTTGCGGCAAAAAAACGCACACTAACTCCACACCCAGCATTCCAGCGCAGAAAACGCAGAGCGGGCGTCGCATTGCAGCTTAGTGGAAGAACAGAGGCAGCGGCTCCAGGAAGATGATATCCTTGCGCTCAGCTGCATCGCCCTCGGCCAGAACAGCGGCCTGGCCCACAATGGTGCACTGGGTCTGCTCAGCCAGCGCGTCCAGAGCCTTGAGCGAACCGCCAGTGGAAATGACATCGTCCACCACCAGAACGCGCTTGCCGCTCATCTTGTCCAGCTCCTTGCGGTCGATGACCAGCTTCTGCTTGCCTGCGGTGGTAATGGACTGATCCTCCACCACCACGGGGTCGGTCATATACAGCTTTTCGCCCTTGCGTGCGCAGACGTAGGGCTTGCCGCTCTGGCGGCTCATCTCGTGTGCCAGAGGGATGCCCTTGGCCTCGGCGGTCAGCAGGATATCAAAATCCGGGCACTTCTTCAGCAGTTCAGCGGCAGCAGCCACGGTCAGCTCGGCATCACCCAGCATGATAAAAGCAGCAATGTCCATGTGGTCATTCACCTTGCAGATGGTCAGCTCACGGGTCAGGCCTGCAACGTGCAGAGTATAGGTCTCAGCCATAATTCAACGCTCCCTTTTTATTGGAATCAGACAGGCAGCTTTTCGCCGCCCAGAACATGGAAATGCAGATGTTTCACGGTCTGGCCTGCGTCCTCGCCAACATTGGAGATGACGCGGTAGCCGTTGTTCAGGCCCTGCTCCGCAGCCAGCTTTGCGATCACTGCAAAGATATGGCCCAGCAGTGCGCCGTCCTCTTCGGTCAGCGCAGCGGCAGAGACAATGTGCTTTTTGGGCACCACCAGAAAGTGCACCTTGGCCTGCGGGTTGATGTCGTAAAACGCCACCACCTGCTCGTCCTCGTACAGCTTCTTGGAGGGGATTTTCCCCTCCGCGATCATACAGAACAGACAATCTTCCATGGGAAACAACTCCTTCCTGATATTTTATAAAACGTCCCCGCCCTCTCAGGCCGCTTTGCGTCCAGCTCTCCCAAAGAGAGAGCCCTTGGCAAAACCATAAAACTTTGGCAGCGCGTCAGCGCTGACGGAGAGGGCGAACCCGTTTTCTTATTCGCCCAGAGCCTTCTTGACGATGGCGCCGACAGCAGCCAGAGCTTCGTCGATCTTGGTCTCGTCCTTCAGGCCGGCCATTGCAAAGTCCGGCTTGCCGCCGCCCTTGCCGCCGGCAATGGCAGCGATCTCCTTGACCAGAGCACCGGCCTTCAGGCCCTTTTCCTGTGCCTGTTTGGTCACAGTGACAGCCATGGTGATCTTATCCTCAGCCTTGCCCACCAGAACCGCCACAGCGGGCTTCACAGCCTTGTCGCGGATGGTATCGCACATGCCGCGCAGGGTGTCGCCGGTGGTGCCGGTGAAGTATGCAGAAGCGATCTTCACGCCGCCGATCTCTTCGGCATTGTCAAACAGCTGGTCACCTTGGAAGCGGCGACCTGCGCCTTGATCTCTTCCAGCTCCTTGGCCAGAGCCTTGTTCTCAGCCATCACGGCCTCGGCACGGACGGGCAGAGCGGTCACGTTGTTTGCCTTCAGGGTGTTTGCCACGGTATGCAGCATAGCCTCCTGCAGGTTTGCACGGATCAGCAGGTTGCGGCCGGTGACAGCCTCGATGCGGCGGATGCCCGCAGCAACGGAGGCCTCGCTCACGATCTTGAAGCCGCCGATCTGGGCGGTGTTCTTCACGTGGGTGCCGCCGCAGAACTCGGTAGACCAACCCTCGATGTCCACAACACGCACGACCTTGCCGTACTTTTCGCCGAACAGAGCCATTGCACCCAGCTTCTTGGCTTCCTCAATGGGCATTTCCCGGACGGTGACGTTCATGGACTCGTAGATTTTATCGTTCACGATCTTCTGCACGCGGGCCAGCTCCTCGGGAGTGACAGCGCTGAAGTGGGTAAAGTCGAAGTGAGTGATCTCTGCATCCTGATAGGAGCCTGCCTGATGGACGTGGTCGCCCAGCACTTCACGCAGAGCTGCCTGCAGCAGATGGGTGGCGGTGTGGTTGCGGGCAATGGCCATGCGGTATTCCTTATCCACCTGAGCGGTCAGGTGGTCGCCCACCTTCACGATGCCGCTCTCCAGCACGCAGGTGTGGACGTAGTAGCCCTTGGGGGTCTTCTTCACATCCAGCACGCGCAGGCTACAGTCGGCGCTGTTCAGCATGCCGTGGTCCGCAGCCTGACCGCCCATCTCAGCGTAGAAGGGGGTCTTATCCAGAACCACCAGCACGCCGTCCTTCGCTTCCTCGTCGGTAGCAATGGCATCGGTCAGAGTTTCTTCGTCGCTCAGGGCCACCACAACACCGGTGTCGCACAGGGTCTCGTAGCCGGTAAAGACGGTGGGCTCTGCATCCAGCGCACCGAACAGATCCTCGCTCCAGCCGGAGATGTTCTTCTTCAGGCGCTCTGCACGGGCACGCTCCTTCTGCTTGGTCATTTCGGCGTGGAAGCCTTCCTCGTCGATCTCAATGCCCTGCTCTGCAGCGATCTCCTTGGTCAGATCCAGCGGGAAACCGAAGGTATCGTTCAGCTTGAACACATCCAGACCCTTCAGCAGGTGCTCATGTGCCTTTTCCAGACCGTCGATCATGTTGTTCAGGATGTTCATGCCGGCATCAATGGTACGGGCAAAGTTTGCCTCCTCGGTGCCGATGACCTTCTTGATATAGCATCGTGCTCGCGCAGCTCGGGGTATGCGCTCTCGCTGGACTGGATGACAGTCTCCACCAGCTCCACCAGGAACGGGCGGGTGATGCCCAGCATACGGCCATGGCGGGCAGCACGGCGCAGCAGGCGGCGCAGCACATAGCCGCGGCCCTCGTTGGAAGGCAGGATACCATCGGACACCATGAAGGTGCAGCTGCGGATGTGGTCGGTGATGACACGGATGGAGATATCGGTCTTGTCGTCCTCGCCGTAGGTCTTGTTGGCAATGTGCTCTACATGGTGCAGCACGCTCTGCACGGTGTCAACCTCAAACAGGTTGCCCACGCCCTGCATCACGCAGGCCAGACGCTCCAGACCCATGCCGGTATCAATGTTGGGGCGTGCCAGACGCTCGTAGTGGCCCTTGCCGTCGGCATCGAACTGACTGAACACCAGATTCCAGATCTCCATATAGCGGTCGCAGTCGCAGCCCACGCCGCAGGTCGGCTTGCCGCAGCCGTACTCGGGGCCGCGGTCAAAGTAGATCTCAGAGCAGGGGCCGCACGGGCCGGAGCCATGCTCCCAGAAGTTGTCTTCCTTGCCCAGACGCACCATGTGGTCGGGGGCGATGCCCACCTTCTTGGTCCAGATATCGTAAGCCTCGTCGTCCTCTTCGTACACAGAGATGTGCAGGCGGTCCTTCGGAATGGCCATCCACTCGTCAGAAGTCAGGAACTCCCATGCCCAGGGAATGACCTCATCCTTGAAGTAATCCTGGAAGGAGAAGTTGCCCAGCATTTCAAAGAAGGTGCCGTGGCGGGCAGTGATGCCAACGCGCTCGATATCCGGGGTGCGGATGCACTTCTGGCAGGTGGTCACGCGGTGACGGGGCGGCTCTTCCTGAGCCAGAAACCACTTTTTCATGGGGGCCATGCCGCTGTTGATCAGCAGCAGGCTGGGGTCGTTCTTGGGCACCAGCGGGAAGCTGTCCAGACGCAGATGACCCTGCTCTCAAAGAAGCTCAGGTACTTTTCACGCAGTTCATTCAAACCGATCCATTGCATAGGTTTTCTCTCCTCAATCGTCTTTGGCGTTTGTGCGCCGTTTTTATGCTGTTATGGCAGAGGGGCGGCACGGTGAAAAAACAAAAACAGCCTCATCCCAAAAGGGACGAAGGCTGCTTGTGCATCAAACTCCGTGGTACCACCCAAATTGCAAAGGATAAAATGTGTCCCCTGCCGCTTTCGGCGCGTTAACGCTGCGCTGCGTCCGACTTGTGTCGCCGGAAGCTCCGGGGCGGCGCAAAATGGAACCGGCCGGAACGCCTTGCAGCTGGAAGCGCTCTCTCTGAACGGCGGTGTGCATTTCTGACCCCATCATTGCCATCTGTCATAATTTTACATTCCGCAAAGCAGACACAATGCCCCTTTGCGTACAGCTAAATTATAGCATACGCAAAACGTTTGTCAACGGTTTTGAGCAAAATTTACGGCACCCAGATGCGGACGATGCTGCTGATGGTGCCATCCTCGGTAAAGACCAGGGTGTTGTTGGGCATCCAGCCGTCCGGCTCGGCGTTGACGGCCTCGGCCACGGCATCGGCGCCGTCCGTCTCCACGGCGGAAGCCTGCGGGTCGGCCGAGCTGTCGCTCAGGGTCACGCCCCCGGCCAGAGGCAGGGTCACCTCGCCCATCTCATAGTAGACGGGGTAATCGTCAAAGGTCACGGTGCGATACACATCGTGGTCCAGCGTCAGCTCCACGCCGCCCGCTTCGATGCCGCCGTTGATGGTCACATAGCCGTTGTCGGCATCCCTGTCGATGCTGGTCACAGTCAGCTTGGTCACGGTGGTGTCGCCCTGGTCGTGGATCCGAAACACGCTGCCCTCCTGCAAGGCGTCGATGTCCTCGGGCAGGTAGCTGTCGTAGCCGTATACGCTCAGGGTCGCCTGGCCGTCGGCCACCTTGGTGATGCTGGCTGCAAACTTGTAGGAACCCGTCTTGATCTCGTTCAGATCCCCGGCATCGATGGGCAGCACATCGCCCATCTCACCGGCTGCTTCGGACGAAGCCGCACTGCTTTCCACGCCGGAAGCCGGTGCGCTTGCCGCGCTGCCTGCGGTGCTGTTGCTGCTGCCGCAACCTGCCAGAATGCCCACTGCCAGAATGGCCGTAACGGCCAGCACCTTTTTATTCAGTTTCATATTCTATACCTTCTTCTGTTGTTGTCGGGGCGGTGTTTTCCGCACCTGTCTCGGTATCATACGTCACCCGTGCGGAAAAGTCAACATTTCCTTTTCTCTGCGCTTGACGCGCGGTTTTTGTTCCGCTACAATAAAAACGATTCAAAGACACATTCTATTTCAAGATAGAGAGGAATTTCCCGTGAAAATTTTAAAAGTAAAATGTCTTGCCCCCACCCGGCTGGACAACTACCTGATGCAGCAGTACCCGGCACTGAACCCGGGCCGCCTGAACAAGGCCCTGCGGGAGAACAAGATCAAGCTGAACGGCAAAAAGCAGCCGCTTTCCACCCGCGTGATGGCCGGTGATGAGATCAAGCTGTTCATTCTGGATGAAGTTCTGGATGCGGACCGCCGTGTGGACGGCCCGGCGTGGAAGAACGCCCGCGGCCCGGCACAGGTGGTGTATGACTGCCCGCAGATCGTCATTGTGAACAAGCCCGCCGGTCTTGCCGTGGATGGTCCGGAGGACGATACCCTGCTGAACCGCACCCTGCTCTACCTGAACCAGCAGGGCGAGTACAAGGAGAACGACCTGTACACCCCGGCGCTGTGCCACCGGCTGGACACCGGCACCAGCGGCCTTGTCATCGTTGCCAAGACCCCGGAGGCCGAAGAGCTGTTCCTTGCAGCCATCAAGAACCGCGATGTGAAAAAGACCTACCTCTGCGTCACCTTCGGCCGTCCGATGCCGCCGGATGCCACTCTGGGCGGCTATCTGCTCAAGGACGCGGACCGCGGCATCGTGAAGATCGTGGAGGAAAAGCAGCCCGGTGCCAAGGAAGTGGAGACCCGGTACGAGACCATCGCCGTCTCCGGCCGTCTGGCCCTGCTGAAGGTGCAGCTGATCACCGGCCGCACCCATCAGATCCGCGCACACATGGCCAGCATCGGCTGTCCCATTCTGGGCGACAGCAAATACGGCAACAACACCGCCAACCGCGAGCTGAAACTCAAGTATCAGGCCCTGTGCGCATGGGAACTCACCATGCCCCGCTTCACCCAGCCGGATTTCGAGTTCCTCAGCGGCAAGACCTTCCGCGCACCAAAGCCCTGGTATTACAGTCAGGTACTGGACGGAACCCTGAAATAAGCTTTTTTTACAACAAATTACAGCAAAAAAAGAAATCCCGGAAGTGTATTCCGGGACTTCTTTTTTGTCGTTTATGATTTTACTGGAATAGACCGCCAAACCAGCCCAGAGTGGACTCAGTTGCATTTGCAAAGGCATCCTGAACTTCCTGAATGCTGTCCAGCAGCTTGGTGCCCTCGGTATCCTTCACCGACCAGTAAACGCCGCTGCTTGCCGAGCCATCCGAAACCGTGAAGTCACTGGTAAAGCAGAGGTTATCGCCCTGAGAATCGGTCACGACCACCATGTAGGTGTAATTGCCTGCGGGCAGTTCACCAAAGCGGATGGAGCTGTCCAGCGACTTGAAGGAGAAGATTGCCGTATTGGGTGCTGCCTGTGCAGTGAACACCGTCTGGTCGTTCTCGTCCAGCACTGCCACCTGCACATTGGTCAGGGTGGTGCCCAGCGCAGCATTTGCAGTGCCGGTCAGCGCCATGCCCTTGCCCGCACGGACATTGATGGGGTAGCTCATGCCTTCCAGACGCAGGCCGTCAGCCTCTGCAGCAATGAAGTTGTGATCTGATGCCACATACCAGTAGCAGGAGGACCTATTGACCGAAACGCTGGAGTTTTCCAGCGGGATGCGTCCGGAAGAGATGTTGCCTGCCGGATCGGAGCAATAGAAGTTGCCGTTGGTGTAGTCGGTGAGCAGCACTGCATGGGGCTGGCTGCGGTCATACAGCACGATGCCCTCCGGGTGCTGCGAAAGCAGGGTGATCAGGGTCTGCACTTTTTCCTGTTTGCGAGAGGGCAGTGTGCCGTAGCCCACCTGCATCTCCTTATATGTAAAGCTGTGGGAAAGCCCGTTGGACCATGCCGTGGAACGGACACTGTTCTCGGTCACAGTGGACCAGTCGGTCAGGCCGTCAAAATAGGCACGGCGGCGCAGCATCATGGCTGCGGATGCCAGCGTGCAGGTGCCGCCACGGCTCTGCTTGAAGTAGAAGCCTGCGTCCACATTCAGATCAACCGCCAAGGCAGCCGGCAGGCAGGTGAGCATAAACACCAGTGTCAGCACAAGGCTCAGCAGTTTTTTACGGGACGGTGCAGCGGTATTCACGGGTAGGTTCTCCTTTCAGCTTCCATGGCTTGTTACGTTTACCACCATAAAGTATACCAACCTGTTACCCTTTTGTAAACGTTTGTGAAGCTTTTTTCTCAATATCAACACGTTTGGGCAGTTTTTGTTGGAGAGAATGCACAGTTTCCGGCAAGATATTCTACATTTTTTACAAAAATCCCGTCCTGACATTTTTCAAGCGCACCGCATTTTGCATTCTTTTTTCATTTTCCGACCACGCTGTGGGCAAACAAAAAAGCTCCACAGACGAACAAATTCGTCTGTGGAGCTTTTGGTCCAGCAGAGCCGGACAAATCCGAACTTGTCGGGGCACGGCCCCTCCATCTTGCTTGCGCAAGACCGTTCTGTTGCTCAAAAGCCCCACTGGGGCTTTCGTTGCTTCGCAAACGCAAACTTTTTTCTCCGCAATCAGCGGTCAAAGTGTCCTCAAAACGGACGGTTTTGGTGCCATCCTTGTAGTTGAACGTGATCAGCATCCGGTCATCGTACAGAAAAATGGCATTGACAAAAATCTCGATCAGCGCCTTCCGCTGCTTTTTCTGCGAAATATCGAACTTTCTAAATTTCATCAGCCAGAACCGGATGAAATCCTCATTGAAGCTGGGCTTCTTCAATTTTTCATCTGCGATTTTTGCAGTCAGTTCATCTTTCTGGATTTCCAGCTCTTCCAGACGCTCTTTTCGTTGTCCGGGTGTACAAGCCGTCCTCGATCGCCTTCATCAGGTTGTCCAGCTTTTTGTTGACCTCTCGCAGTTGCTTTTCCAGCAGCGGGATCGTGGTGTTCTCCTGATTCTGGACATCCATGACCAGTTGAACGATCTTGTCGATTACCGCATCGTCCTGAATCAGCTTCATGGTCTCCCGGACGACCAGATCTTCCAGCCAGTCCTTCTGCACGGTCTTTTTTATTGCAGCCCTTGCGCCGCTTGACGTTGGCGCATACTTATATTTTTTCAGCAAGTGCTTCACCATCTTACGCATACTCGCACGGGCAGTTTCTTTTTTCTGCAGGTCTACTACGCTCCCATTACTGAATTTCTGCGTTTTCAGCCATCTCCATTGCAGCGTTCGATTGACACAGGTTGAGTTATCGGCAGATACAGCAAACACAACGGGCGGCTCTGGTAACAGAGCTGCCCGTTGTGTTCGTTTATGAAAAGGAGAACTTAGATCTCATACCACTTGATCTCGTTGGCATCCAGATGCAGAGCAAAGCTGCTGCCGTCTGTGGTGTAAACGGTGGTGTCCTGCGGCTCGTAGGTGTTGTTCACCACGCAGTACTTGCCGTTTTTGACGTAGGCGTGCACCTCCACGTTGTAGTTGGAGCTGAACCATGTATGCAGCTCCTCCTCGCTGTGGGCGCTCCACAGGATAGCGCGGTAAAGGGTGCGGCTGTTGGCAAAACTGTAAGGCACACCGCTGATGTACACGGCACGCCCCTTGCCGAAGTCGTGTGCCGCCATCTGCACTTCCTTGTTCCGCTGCACCAGCACCTCGGTGCCCTCAAGGGCGTAGATGTTCTTTTTGCCCTCGCCAAAGTCGATGGGCCGGTCGGCATCCTGCAGAATGAAGTGGTCGGGGTGCTCTTCCCAGTTGTACTTGTCGTAGTTGAGGGTGAAGCCGTTTTCTTCCTCCACGCCCAGCACGCTGGCAAGCTGGAGAATGTGCCCCTGATACGGGTGACCAGAGGGCTCGCCCACGCCGATAAAGCCGCCGCCGTTCCAGACGAACTTGCGGATAGCGGAGGAGATCTCCGGGTCTTCCCACCAGATACCGCCGGTGTGTGCGGTGTCGGCATCGCCGACATTGATAATGACCTCCAACGAATCCAGCAGATGCGGGTCGTTCTTGATATCCTCAAAGCTGATAAACTTCACGTCAAAGGGCGCACCGGACAGCATCTCAATGACACCGGCATAGCTGTAGTTCTGCTTGTAATAGAGGGCGTGATGCACCATGTGACAGCCCCAAGCCCGCATTTTACCCCAACAGTTCAGCACGGCCACTCGCTTGACACAGTAGGGTGTGGTGCCCTTGATGTTCTCGTACAGTTCGCGGAACTCGTTGCAGACGCTCTCCACGTAGTCCACGAACTCCGGGAACTGCAAGGCCAGTTTCAGATAGCCGCCATAGCCGATGCGGTCGATGGGCTTGCGCAGGATAGCGCGGCGGGCTGTAACCCAGTTCTCCTTGGCTTCCCGCACCGGGTCGCCGCCCTCGTGGAAGGTGTCGGGGAAGAAGTACGGCAGGAAACGGCCCTCGGTGTACTTCACGCCCTCAATGTCAGAGATCAGGCGCAGGGTGGAGCCGTTGCCCACGCTGCCCACTACGGCATCCAGTCCGATGGTTTTGAACTCCGGCATAAAAAGGTTCGGTGCCGATCCAGTGATCGCCGAGGAACATCATGGCTTCGCACCCGCACGCGTGGGTGATGTCCACCATCTCCTTGGCAAGCTTTGCCACCTCGCGGCGCTGGAAGGCCTGAAAATCCCGGAATTCCTTGCTGGGCACCCGGTACTGGTTGTTATAGTAGCCCTGATCGATGATGTACTCCGGGCGGAACTTGTAGCCCACTTCCTGCTCAAACTGGTTGAGGATATAAGGGCTGACCGAAGCAGAGTATCCATACCAGTCCACGAATTTCTCCCGCTTCAGCTCGTCGAAGATCAGGGTGAACTGGTGGAAGAAGGTGGTGTAGCGGATGACGTTTACATAGGGGTGCTCTGCAATGAACTTGCGCAGGCGCTCCATGGAATACTTGTGGGTCTTGGGCTGACGCACGTCAAAGGTGATCTGGTGCTCAAAATTCGTCCAGCCGTTGGTGGTAGCGTTGTACATATGCACCGGGTCCCAGATGAGGTAAGCCAGAAAACTGACGGTATACTCATGGAACGGTACGGCCTGTACCGTCACACTGCCGTCGGCGTAGCTCCACTGCTCCGGCGGCACGGGCTGACCGGTGGTTCGATCCATGACCTCCCACCAGCGGGTGATGTCGTCGTTGGTGTTCACCTGCATCAGCTCCGGGCTGATGCCCTTCATCAGCGGGATGGTCACGGTGTCGCCGGGGGCGGTGTAAAAGCCGGTCATGATGTAGCACTGCTGTACCTCGTCCGGGTTTGCCTTTGCCCATGCGTTGTCCTTGCGGGTGGTATAGTAGGTGGAGTAGATCTTGGCGTCCGCATTCTTGAGCTGTTGCGGGAAGTCGGTGCGTCGCAGTCGCGGATGGCATCAGCACCCCACTTTTTTAAGATCTCCAGCGTTTCGGGCACAACGTCCAGGTCTGTGGGAATGGTCACGCGCCCGGTCTTTCTTATTTCATCCATGGGAAACTCTCCTTTTGCCTCTCTTTGAATCGTAGGGGGTCAATCGTAGGCGGCGTTATACAGCGCCAGCACAGCCAGCAGCAGCGCTACGCCCACCAGCATGATGCCAAGCCCTGCCAGCTGCCCGGTCATTTTCCAGCCGGACACCACCAGCACCAGTGCCAGCACAAACAGCACCAGCATCAGTACCATGCGCAGGGCGGGATGCTCTTTCCAGTATGCTTTCATCGTCTGTCACCTTAACCTTTCAGGCCGCCCACGGTCATGCCCTGCGTCAGCTGCCGCTGCACGCAGATGTACAAGATCAGGGTGGGCAGCATTACCAGCACAAGACCTGCGTACATGGTGCCGTACTGGGCGGCGCTCTGCTGCGCCTGCATCAGGTTCAAAAGACCTACCGGCAGGGTGCGGGGTGCCTTGGTGGAGCTCATCAGGGTCATGGAGATGATATACTCGTTCCAGAAGGACAGGAAGTTGAACAGGATAATGGTGATGATGGAGGGCTTTGCCATGGGGAAGATGATGCGGGTCATGGTGGAAAAATAGCTTGCACCGTCGATATAGGCGGCCTCCTCAAATCGTGGGGCAGGGTGGCAAAGTAGCCCGACAGCAGGTAGATGGTAAAGGGCAGCGCGGTGGCGGCGTATACCACCGCCAGCACCACCAGATTGTTCAGCAGAAAGCCGCTGCCGAAATGGCCTTTCAGCCACGCATCGCCGTCCCGCAGCATCAGGAAGATGGGCACCACGATGTAGTTCACGTTGATGAACAAGCCCGCCATGAACAGGGTGTTCAGCACCTTGCACCCCTTGAAGTGGAAGCGGGACAGGCAGTAGGCGGCGGGCAGGGCAACGACCAGCAGCAGCGCCAGCGCCAGCGCGGTGACGATGACCGAGTTGAGCATATATTCGCCCATTTGGGCACCATTCCATGCGTTGACAAAGTTCTGCCAGTAAAACCCGGCGGGCAGTGCCCAGGGGTTGCCGTAGAACTCGGCATTCTGCTTGATGGAGGCCATGAACACCCATGCCACCGGCACGATGATGGTAACGGCCAGCAGAACCAGCACAAAATAGATGAAAAACTTGTACAGACCTTCCGCAGAGCGGGAAGATTTTTCGGTGGTATTCTGCATCTTCTTCCCTCCTTAAAATTCCAGCGTATCGCGGTTGGTGACCTTGTTGACACAGGCGGACAGGGCAAACGAGAACAGGAAGATTACCACGCCGATGGCCATACTGTAACCATACAGGCCAGCGTCTTTCTGGCTGTACATATAGCTCAGCGCCACATCCGATGCGCCGTTGGGCCCGCCGCTGGTCATGGCCTTGACGAAGAGGAAGGCCATGTTGATGGTGGAGATGATAAAGAAGGTGAGGGTGGTGCGGATATTCGTCCAGATGAGGGGGATGGTGATCTGGAAGAACTGGGTCAGCCGCCCGGCACCGTCCAGATTGGCGCTCTCGTACAGGCTGATGGGCACGGCAGACATGGAGGCCATGTACATGACCATGTAGTAGCCGATGGCCTGCCACACCATGGCAATGATGATGGAGGGGATGACCAATTTTTCGCCCTTCCACAGGATGGGGTCGCTCATGTTGCGGAACAGGCCGATGATGCTGTTCAGCATGCCGTTTTCCGGCTTATAGATGGCAGAGAAGATGCCGGAGATGACGACCACCGACAGGATGTTGGGGATGTAGAAGATGATGCGAAAAAAGTTCTGGCCTTTGATCTTCTCCCGGGTGAGGATGGCGGCAAATACCAGTGCAAAGGCGAAGGTGATCAGGGTGACCGTTACCACCAGCAGGATCATATTCTGCATGGAGCGGATGAACTGGGCGTCCCGCAGCAGATGCTGGAAGTTTTTAAGCCCCACAAAGGTCTCGTTGGGAGAATAGGCACCCCGCTCATACAAACTCATGCGGAACACGTTGAGGGTGGGCAGGATCATAAAGAGGAAAAACAGGATGGTAGCCGGTGCCACACAGAGGAATACGAACCGTTTGCGGCTTTTATCCGTTCTCATAGGGGATTGACCGCTCCTTTCTTGATGGTACTGTACAGCCCAAAAAAGCGGAGGCGGTAAAAACCGCCCCCGCTGGGCAGGGCTTAATTACTCGATAATGTTGGCGCGCATCTGGTCGCTGGCGGACTTGATGCCGTCGATCCACTGCTGCTCGGTCATGCTGCCGGACACCAGAGAGTTGACAGGGTCGAAGAACACGGTGCGCACTTCCACGCCGGGGATGGCACTGAAGGCTGCAAAGTTGCCCATGGCGGCCTTTGCGCCGTTGTCGTAGATGGAGTAGAACATCTTGTTGTCGCCTTCCAGACTGTCGGCGATGCCCAGCACAGGCTGGATAGCGCCGCTCTCGGCAAACAGCTTGCAGGCTTCGTCGCTGTACAGGTAAGCCACGAACTGCTTGGCGGCATCCTGATGCTCGGCACCGGCGGGGATCCATGCCTGCTCGAACCAGGTGTAGCTGTAACCATCGCCGCCGGCCTTGACAGCGGGCAGGGCGGTCATGCCCCACTCAAAGCCGTCTGCACGGGGAGCCTCGGCCATCTCGCCCACGATCCAGGTGCCGTTGGGCATGAACAGGGCCTTGTTGTCCAGCACCAGCTGCTGGTTCTGGGTAAAGTCCTGATCGTTGGCCTGTGCGGGGGTGATGGGGTTGGTGTAGGAAGCCAGCTTTGCCACGATATCAAAGCAGGTCTTTGCCTCGGGGGTGTCCCAGATGCCCTCGGTGTAGTGGGTGGCCTTATTGAAGAACTCCGGGCCGCCGGCAGCGTACATCAGCGCATAGAAGAAGGCGTCGAAGTAGCCGGTGGTGGGGTAGGTGAACAGGTAGGTGCCCTCAGCGGCAGCCTTGTCGCCCAGTGCCCACATCTCGTCCCAGGTCTTGGGCACGTCCCAGCCCTTTTCCTTCAGGAAACCGGCGTTGTAGAACAGGCCGCAGGGGCTGTAGAACATGGGAGCCAGATAGGTCTTGCCGTCGCCGTAGGGGTTGGTCAGGGAGGTGTCGGTAAAGCCGCCGGCGATCTTCTCGCTCACCTTCTTGCTCTCGCCGGGCACGGTCATGCTCAGCACATCGGTGATGTCGGCGATCAGGTTGCCCTTGATGAACTGCTCGGTCAGAGCAGCTTCACGGCCGGTAGCCAGATGGACCACGTCGGGGTAGTCGCCGCCCTGCATGGAGGGGCCGATGACGTCCTCCAGCTTTTTGTCGGTGGTCAGGTCCACCTTGATGCCGGTCTGTGCGGTAAAGGCCTCGGCGACCTTCTTCCACATCTCAGCGCCGTAGCCGGTCTCGATGGCGGCTACCTTGATGGTAACGTCTGCAGCCGCCGCTGCGGAAGAAGCGGCGGTGGAGGATGCCACGCTGGATGCGGTGGAGCTGGAAGAGCCGCCGCAGGCAGCCAGACCCAGTGCAGCGGCGCCAACGCCGGCCGCCTTCAGGAAATTACGACGAGAAATACGATTCATACTGTGTTGCCTCCATCATTTTGTTCCGTTCAAACACAGCCGGGCAAACAGGCTTTGCCCGAAGGACTGTGTGTTTTTCTGCCTCCAATATAAATTCTTTCGCTTCCTTGCTCAAGAGGTTTGTTGTTTCATTTTTTATAGATGTTGCTTTCTAAAAAATTTCTTCCAGCAAAAGTGCTAAAAATCTTTTTAGAAGTTTCAGCATAATCCCCAACCTGTAACTATTTTGACATATTTCGAAGGGACTTGAGAAACAAAATATAAAAATCAGCCTAAATCAGGGCTTGCTTTTTGTATGTTCCCTCTATAATGAGGGTAAAGTGCACGAAACAACGCACCATTTTTTGATAATGTTTTTAGAATGTTGCGTTTATTTTTAGAAAATTTGCGTTTCCCGAAGGAGCCGATCATCTATGAGTACCCAGCGCTTTGATATCCGCCACGCGCCCGCTCCGCGGGAATCCTTCCGGCTGCTGTACATCAGCAAAAGCAAATTTGGCGGCGATTGGAACAGTACCACCCACACCCACTCCTGCACGGAGCTGTTCTACTGCCTCAGCGGCGAGGGACAGTTCTACCTTGCCGGGCAGCTGTTCCCGGTAAAGCCGGACGATATGGTCATTGTGAACCCGCAGGTGGAGCATACCGAGCTTAGCCTGAACGCCTCGCCCTTGGAGTATATCGTGCTGGGCGTTGCCAGCATGGAGTTTTTGTTCAGCAAGGCGGATACGAACTACGCCATCTTCAATTGCCGGGAGAACCGGGAGCGGATGGTCACGTTGCTGCACATGCTGCTGGCCGAGGCGACCGCAGCTTAGACGGCTGCGAGACCGTTTGTCAGGACCTGCTGGAGGTACTGCTGATCTGGCTAGTGCGCTGCACCACCATTTCGCTGCAGCTGGAGGAGGCTGCCCCGACCGAGAACCGGGAGTGCGCCGAGATCAAGCGGTATCTGGACACCAACTACCGCGAGGATATCTCGCTGGACCTGCTGGCAGAGCTTGCCCACCTGAACAAATACTATCTGGCCCACACCTTCCAGCGGGAGTACGGCATTTCCCCCATTACTTACCTGAACCGCCGCCGCATTGAGGAGAGCAAGCATATGCTAGGCAACACCAGCTACAGTCTGGCGCAGATCAGCGAGCTGATGGGCTTTTCCTCCCCCAGCTATTTCTCCCAGTGCTTCCGCAAGGCGGAGGGCATGACCCCCAACGAATACCGCCGTCAGACGCGGCAGGGAAAAACGCCCCGCCCCGACAAAACGGCATGAAGTATAACGAAAACGAGGAATTTATGATGAAATCCGTTACCCTTTCTTTGCTCCAGTCTGCTGCAAATGCCTTTGATTTTGGCGGGCCTGTGCTCTGCGATGCTCACCACTATGGTGAGGGGCATATCAACGACACCTTTGTGGTCTGGCGGGCAGATCATACCAAACGCTTTATCTTACAGCGCATCAACACCGATACCTTTACTAACCCGGTGGGCCTGATGGAGAATGTCTGCGGCGTGACCCGGCATTTACGGACAAAGATTCAGGCAGAGGGCGGCGACCCAGCACGGGAAACGCTGAATGTCATCCCAACTTTGTCGGGGTCGACTTGCTATCTGGATGCAGACGGCGGCGCATGGCGTGCCTACGACTTTGTAGAAGATACCATCTGTTTGCAGCAGGTCGGCAGCGAAACCGACTTCCGCACCGTGGCCGAGACACTGGGCAAATTCCAGAACCAGCTGGCCGATTATCCTGCTTCTACCCTCCACGAAACCATTGCACGTTTTCACGATACGCCCAACCGTTACGCAAACTTTGAAAAAGCTCTTGCAGCCGATGCACTGGGTCGAGCCAAAACCATTGCGCCGGAGATTGCTTTTATCCATGCACGGGAAAAGGACTGCCACGTTCTGCTGGATCAGCTGGCCGCTGGTGAGATCCCGCTGCGTGTCACCCATAATGATACCAAAATCAACAATGTTCTGCTCGATGAAGCCACCGGCAAAGGCATCTGTGTCATTGACCTCGACACCGTGATGCCGGGACTTTCGGCCTACGACTTCGGCGATTCCATCCGCACCGGTGCCAACGACTGCGCTGAGGACGAACCTGACCAGAGCAAAGTCCATTTTGACCTGCATCTGTACGAAGTGTTCGCCAAAGGGTATCTCTCCACTGCCGGGGCATCCATGAGCATGGCAGAAAAAAAGAGCCTTGCATGGGGTGCAAGGCTCATGACGCTGGAATGCGGCATCCGTTTTCTGACTGACTATCTGGAGGGCGACCATTATTTCCATATTGCTCGCCCGGATCACAACCTCGACCGCGCCCGCACCCAGTTCACACTGGTGCGGCAGATGGAAGAGGTTTTCGATCAGATGCTGGAAATCGTCTGCCCGGACAATCACTGATTTCGCAATCTCCTCCATTCGGATACAGCAAGAAGCATGGACGCTCTCCTTTTCGGGGGCGTCCATGCTTCTTTTTACAGCTTATCCCTACACACCCATCAAATCGTCCTTTGAGGACGCTGGGAGCGTCGAGGACATGATGCGCTGCAGCAAATCATGAAAGCCCTTTTCAGCCCTGACCAATCACAATCCCCCAATGGCTATCATTGTAGCTGTAAATAGAAAAAACAGCTCAAGCGGCCTCCTATAAGTCCTACTATCACCGCTTTGCCGCAATAATTTTTTTCAAATTATCTTGACGCACCGCTCAATGCGTGATATTCTCTGTCACAAATCCCGCTGCTTTTGTGGATTGGCTTGAAGCCATCCACAAGATGTGGTCGTGTTCATTTTGAACACTGCCTCACCGTGGATTATCCCTGAAAGATTAACCGCCCCGCAACACACCCGATTCATTTTGCCGCCGATTCACCCCGACAAAATCCATCGCTGCGCTGCTTGGGCGGTATTTTTCTTTATGAGAAACGTACCTTGAAAATTTCATAAGCCGACCGGACGTGATACCGACTTTCCGTCAACGCCGCTGCACAAACAGGGGCAGGAACTTCGTTCGGAGCAAACGGTGACCCTTTACATGAGCAGCACAACTTCTACTTGTTTTGCGCCTTAAAAATTCGGAAACAATTACCCAGAAACGGTTTGAGCGCAGCGGTAGAGGGCAAGAACCGTCCCGTGGCCACAAATTTTCAATTCTTGAAAATTTCCTGTCCATCCGGGACTTCACTCTACAATGCGTCTGCATTTCCGAAGTGATCTTGTTGGGGTAACGCTTGTCGGGGCAAGGCCCCTCCATCTTGCTTGCGCAAGACCGCGCTGCCGCTTAAAAGCCCCACTGGGGCTTTCATTGCTCCGCTGCGCTTCGCAAGCGCGGTCCAACCCCAAACCCTGCTCATCATTCGTGCCTTACGGCACGAATGGAACGGCGTGTCGTGCTTACATAACTTCACCGAGGAGTTATCGAACAGACAGGAGGTACAATGACCAAAACGAATGTTCAACTGACCCCTAGCAATTCCCAGCGCCACGACACGCCGAACAACAAAAACGCACATCATCAAGTTCCGTGTGACAGCGGAGGAAAAAGCGTCACTGGAACTCACTTGCAAACTCCTGAATCTCTCCCTCTCCACTTTTATCCGCCGAGCCATTCACAACGTCAAAATCGAGAAAACGGTCATCGTTGCCGGCGGCGGTGAAGAAACCCTGACCGCTGTTTCCACCCTGCTTGCTCAGTGCAGCAAGGTGGGCGGCAACCTGAACCAGCTTGCAAGGCACTTCAATTCCGGCGGTGCAGACACCGAACAGATCCGGGCGAAACTCCTTGACGAACTTGCAGACCTGACCGCATTTCGGCTGCACGCCGAGAAAGTTCTGGGTGAACTGTATGGCAACGCTCAAGCATATCGCCTCTAAGAACTCGGACTACACCGCCATTGAAGCGTACCTGATCTACCAACACGATGAGTTCACCGGAAAGCAGCTTCTGGATGAACAGGGCAAGCCGAAGCTGCGGGAATCCTACCTGCTCGACACCCTTGAGTGCGGTGATTTCTCATTTGCAACGGCCTGTCTGCTGGCAAACCGCAAGTATGGCAAGAACACCCAGCATGGTGATATTAAAAGCCACCAGTATATCATCAGCTTTGACCCAAGAGATGCAGCCGACAACGGCTTGACCATGGAAAAGGCACAGGCACTTGGCCTGAAATTCTGCGAAGAAAACTTCCCCGGTCATCCTGCCATCGTCTGCACTCACCCGGATGGGCACAACCATTCGGGAAACATCCATGTCCACATCGTGATCGGCAGCGTCCGAACACGAGAAGTGGAGCGCAAGCCCTATATGCAGAAGCCCCGCGATTGGCGTGAGGGTATGAAGCACTCCAGCACCGCCCAGACCATGCGACACCTCCGTGTCGAGGTCATGGAGCTGTGCGAGGGTGCCGGACTGTACCAGATTGACCTGCTCAACGGCTCGAAGGAGCGCGTGAGCGAAGCCGAGTATTGGGCAAGACGGCGTGGGCAGCAGAAGCTCGACCTTGCAAACGCAGCCCTTGCCGCAGCTGGACAACAGCCCAAGCAGAAGAAGTTTGAAACCGTAAAAGATACCCTGCGGAAACAGATTTCTTCGGTGTTGTACCGTGCTACCAGCTTTGAAGATTTTTCCGACAGGCTCTTGCAGCAGTACGGCATTGCCGTCAAGGAAAGCCGTGGACGACTCAGTTATTTGCCTTCCGGCAGAACGAAGTTTATCCGAGCGAAACATCTCGGTGACAAGTTCGATAAGGCGGCAGTGCTTGCTACGTTGCAGGCAAACGCCGAACGCAAGCCCAAGGCGCAGTTCAAGCAAGATACCATCGGGAAACTGATTGACATTCAGGCAAAGCTGGCCGCGGGCAAGGGCACAGGCTATGAGCGTTGGGCAAAGAAGTACAACCTCAAAGCCATGGCACAAACTCTGATCCTCTTGCAGGAAAAAGATTTGCTCAACGAGGACGCCCTGAACCAGCGCATCGCCGAACTGGAAACCAAGTACCACGACGCACTGGCAGTGGTGAAAGACCTCGAAGGTCGCATGAAATTCAGCAAAGAGCTGCGCTATCACATCGCAGCCTACACCAGCACCAAGAATGTTGCACAGCAGTTAAAGACTGCCAAACGACCCGCAGCCTTTGAGGAACAGCATCGTGCAGAGCTGACAGCGTACCGGGCGGCAGCAGCCTATTTCAAGGCAAACAACCTCACCAAGTTGCCCAGCCCGAAAAAGCTGGAAGCCGAGTATGCGCAGCTGGCATCCGAAAAGGCAAAGTTCTACGAGCAGTACAAGGAATCTAAAGAGGAACTGCTCAAACTGAAAACCGCAAAGCAGAATGTTGACGTCCTTTTTCCGGGAG
>ENA-OQAJ01000119-OQAJ01000119.1-human-gut-metagenome-genome-assembly--contig:-NODE-119-length-23632-cov-3.635227_pt1 | contig 23632 bp, 25 predicted proteins | sample MGYA00242736_ERZ504529 | MGnify/ENA primary metagenome ERZ504529 (study PRJEB26092, sample SAMD00036275) | human gut metagenome | host: Homo sapiens | study: EMG produced TPA metagenomics assembly of...
CCGCTCTCTGCACAAGAAGCAACTTTTTTCCGTGAAAAAAGCAAATCAGGAAAATCCGTAGATTTTTCCTGATTTTGACAAATAATAAAAATATTTTTTCCGCTGATGATGGCGCAGCGCACGCGGAGCATCTTAAATCTTCAGCCCTTCACAAGTTCCGCAAACGCCTTCCGCACATCGCCAGAGAAATACAGCGTGCCCAGTGCGCACACCGGGCCTTCGCCGCCCAGCTCCACCGCCCGGGCCACGCCCGCTTCAATGGAGCTGCCGCTTCCGCCCTGCAGCCATAGGCCCGGATGTGTTCTGCCAGGGTTTCGGCAGGCATGGCGCGCGGCGTGTGCGCCGCCACCGTGACGAACCGCACCGCCAGCGGTGCCAGCAGGCTGAGCATCTGGTCCACATCCTTGTCTGCCATGATGCTGACCAGAAAAACGAACTTCTGCCCGGGGAAGCGGTCTCTCAGGCTCTGCACCGTGGCACGCATTCCGTGGGCGTTGTGGCTGCCGTCCAGCAGAAACGCCGGTTCGCGCCGCAACAGTTCAAAGCGGCCCGGCCAGCTGACCGTTTCAAGACCAGTACGGATGGCGCTTTCCGGAATGTTCCAGCCATGGGCACGCATCACCCGCAGAGCCGTGATAGCCAGCGCCGCATTTCGCGGCTGGTAGCTGCCGATCAGGGGCAGGTGCACATCCGTCAGGCCGTCAAAGTCGAACTCCACTGCGTCAAGGCTGCCGCCCTCGTATTTCAGCCTGCTGAAATCCACCTCAGTCAGCTCGGCATGCTTTTCAGCACAGACGCGGCGGATAACAATATCTGCCTCCGGCACGCCGCCGTAGCTCACCACCGGGCACTCTTCCTTGATGATCCCCGCCTTGGCGGCGGCAATGTCCGCAAGAGTGGGGCCAAGCTCCTTCACATGATCCATGCCCAGTGCCGTGATGACTGCGCACTCCGGGGCATCAATGACGTTGGTGGAATCCAGCGTGCCGCCAAGGCCCACCTCCAGCACCACGATCTCACATTTCTGCTGGGCAAAATAGAGCATCCCAAGCGCCGTGATGATTTCAAACTCGGTGGGCACATCTTCCATGGCATCGGCGGCGGGCTTTACCTGCTCCACCAGTTTCACCAGCTCTTCGTCCGGGATCTGCACGCCGTTGATCTGGATGCGCTCGTTGAAGCGGTTGATGAAGGGCGAGGTGTACAGGCCCACCCGATAGCCCGCGGCCTGCAGGCAGGACGCCATCATGGCGGCGGTGCTGCCCTTGCCGTTGGTGCCTGCAACATGCACGAATCTGAGCTGTTTGTGCGGGTCGCCCAGTGCGGCCAGCAGGGTGCGGGTGCGCGTCAGGCCGGGCTTGTGGCCGGCCCACTGGACCGCATGGATGTATTCCATTGCCTGTTCGTAATTCATTGTAATGCCTCTTTTTACTTTTTCACCATCTTCATCAGGGTACGGTTCTCCAGCAGGATGCGCAGCAGCACAGTGTTCACCGCAGCCAGGATCAGTGCATTGGGGATGCGCACTGCCAGCGTGGCCCACGGGTAGCCGTAGAAGATGCGCAGTGCCAGCGAGGTGATGACCATGGAACCCACAAAGTGTCCCAGCAGCACGCTGATCTGCAGCCGCAGGCCGGTGCGCAGCCCGGGCAGCTTCTGCCATGCAAGCCCCGCCACCAGACCAATGGCACCCGCGCCCAGCGTGATGAGCGGGTTGATGGCGTAGCCTGCCAGCACGCCGCCGATCATATCGGCCACAGCGCCCACGGCAAAGCCGGCACCGGGGCCGAACAGCAGCGCTGCCAGCAGCACCGGCAGGCTGCCCAGATTGAACCGCACAAAGCCGGTGGAGATGCTCAGCACCCGGCTGAACACGATGCTCATTGCCACCAGCAAGGCCAGCATGGTGAGCGTGCGGACGGAATTTTTCGAGTTGTTCATATCAACTGTCCTCCTTGCAAAAGGAATACCGGGTGGGCGGTCTGCACAAACAAAAAAACGCCCTCCCTGTGACAAACCGCACAAAGGAGGGCGTGAATCCAACAACTTTCACTTCCGGGCGGGACGCAAGCCGTCTCGCCTGCACCCAAGTCCATGCAGCAGCGGGATGCAGACCATGCACCGCGGGTACACCTTCGTCCACAGCACAACTCCCCGTTGATGCGGCACTTAACGCACATGGTCTTACTCTGTTGATGGTTTTATTATAGTCCTTTTGCCGCAGCCATGCAACCGCCTGCACAGACAACTTTGCCAAACCACCTCGTCAAATTTTAGCAGTTGTGCATAGCATCTGCCGGGTTTTGGCCTGTGTCCCCTTTTCATTTGCCGCATAACGTGGTAAGATGGGTTTAACCTTAAATATGGAGTCTTCTCCCGGAAAGGAATGTTTCCCGATGAAATTCAACGAAATGACTTATACCCGCCCGGACATCGATGCCCTGCTGGCCCGGTGCAGGGAGCTGGCCGCAAAGGCCGCTGCCGCACCGGACGGCGATGCCCTTGTCCGGCTATACTATGAGCAGAGCGAAGCCTTTGCAGAGTACAACACCGCTGCGAACCTTGCCAACATCCACTACACCTGCGACACCCGCGATGAATACTGGAAGGCTGAGCAGGACTTCTTTGATGCTAACGGCCCCGCCGTGACCAACGCCAGCGTGGAGATCAGCCGCGCTTTTCTTGCGAACCCGCATGTGGATGTTCTGACCGCGAAGTTCGGCACCACCTGTGTGGCCGGTATGAAGAATGCCGTTCTGGGCATGGATGACCGCACCGTGGAGCTGCAGCAGCAGTTCAATGCTCTGGTGAGCCGCTACCAGCAGATCTACGGCGGCGCACTGGTGGAGCTGGACGGCAAACAGCTCACCATCCCGCAGCTGGGCCCTTACAAGGAGGATCTGGACCCTGCCGTGCGCCGCGCCGCCTACGAGGCCGAGGCCGGTTATTTTGACGCCCACCGTGCCGAGCTGGACGAGCTGTACGGCGAGATCGTGAAGAACCTGAATGCACAGGCCCGGGTGATGGGCTATCACGATTACAGTGAGCTTTCCTATGTGCGCATGAACCGCATCGGCTACGGCCCGGAGGAGATCCGGAAATTCCGCGATCAGGTGGCAAACGATGTGGTGCCCCAGCTGCAAAAGGTGATGGCCCTGCGTGCAAAGCGCACCGGCATCGCCCGCCCCACCTTCACCGATCTGCCCATCATGTTCAAGGACGGCAATCCCAAGCCCATTCCCGGCTACAAAGCCCGTATGGATGCCGCCCGCACCATGTACCATGAGCTTAGCCCGGAAACCGCCGAGTTCATCGACTTTATGCAGGACAACGAGCTGTTCGATGTGGAGAGCCGCCCCGGCAAGATGTCCGGCGGCTATATGACCAGCCTGCCCAGCTACAAGGCCCCCTTCATTTTTGCCAACTGGAACAACACCTCCGGCGATGTGGACGTGCTGACCCACGAGTGCGGCCACGCCTTTGAGGGCTATGTGGCCGAGCGTGATCCCGAAGTGCCCGCCGATCTGGAATGCCCCGGCATGGAGAGCGCCGAGATTCACTCCATGGCCATGGAGTTCCTGACCGCACCGTGGCATCATCTGCTCTTCGGCCGGGATACCGACAAATACGCCCTGCTCCACGCTGAGGACAGTTTTGTGTTCCTTGCTTACGGATGCGAAGTGGACGAGTTCCAGCACATCATGTACCAGAACCCGGACCTGACCCCCGATGAACGCAATGCCGAGTGGCTCAAGCTGGAAAAGAAGTACCGCCCGTGGATCGATTTTGCCGGTCTTCCCTTCTATGGCCGCGGTGCAGGCTGGCAGCGTCAGCTGCACATTTATGAGTGCCCCTTCTACTATATCGACTACTGCCTGTCTACCATGGCCGCACTGCAGTTCTTCCTGCTGAGCCTGACCGACCACAAGGACGCATGGCAGCGCTATCTGCGCCTTGTGCGCCGTGCAGGCATGGCCAGCTACACCGAGCTGCTGGAGACCGCAGGGCTGAAAGTCCCCTTTGAGGAAGGCAGCATCAAGGGCATCGCCCAGCAGATGACCGACTGGCTGGAGACCCATCAGGTATAAGAAGCCGTTTTCATCCGCACCGCACCCCGTCTGAATGGTCGTTCTGATGCATTCTGAGGGGCGATTCATGCCGTTTTGCTGTCAGGAGCCTTAAAATCTGTATGCTCTGGACAGAGAAAAAGCGTTTCTGTGAAGCGAAAGGAGATTCCTATGAAACTGACCGGACTGTTCAAGCGCGGTGCCGCCTGCCTGTGCACCGCCGCCATCCTGATGGGCGGCGTCTCCGCCTTTGCCCTGAGCCTGCTCTTCCGGACGAGCCTGCCCCGGCAGAGCTCTCTGTGACCAATGCGGTGTCGGAGGCGCAGCTGCGCTCTGCCCTGTCCAAGCTCACTGTCACCTATGACAGCGAGGCCGAGGGCTGGCAGATCGATTCTCCCTACGAGGAGGCCAGCATGGAAAAGCCTCCTGCGGTCTGTACCCCTACCTGTTCGTTACCAACGATGATCCCACCGTTTATCTCAGTCTGGGCATGACCTACTTCGGCAATAAAAAGCTGGACATGAAATCTGTTCGGGTAGAGACCGAGGATAACTACTACGACTTCACCTGTGATGAAGAGTTCATCGGCGGCTACGACAACGACCTCAAGGCATGGTTCGACTATGAGCTGTTCGACATGGACGACAGCACCAGCTGGCTGAACGAGTGGCTTGCCGCCAAGAGCGTCACTGCCACCTTTACCGGCAAGGACGGCTCCACCAAGACCTACACCCTGACCAAGGACAACCTGCAGGCCATCCGCGACATCCTGAACGCCTACGACACCCTGCTTGGTTCCGACGTTTCCACTGCACGTGTCGTGCTGCGCAGCCTTGTAAAGTAAACATTATCTGCTTACAGCAAAAGCCCCCGGAACGTTTCACACCGTTCGGGGGCTTTGTGTTATGCCTTATTCAGGTTCAGGCACTTCTCTTACAGGTTGAAGTAGCGCTTTGCGTTGTCGAAGCAGATGCCCTTGACGATCTTCTCCAGAGCCTTCTCGTCGTTGGGATACTCGCCATCCTCGACCCACTGGCCGATGATGTTGCACAGGATGCGGCGGAAGTAGTCGTGACGGGTGTAGCTCAGGAAGCTGCGGCTGTCGGTCAGCATGCCAACGAAGTTGCCCAGCAGGCCCAGACTTGCCAGACGGGTCATCTGCTCTTCCATGCCGATCTTGTGGTCATTGAACCACCATGCGGATCCGTGCTGGATCTTGCCCGGCACCTCGCTGTTCTGGAAGCAGCCCAGAATGGTGCCGATCTGTGCGTCGTCGGCGGGGTTCAGGCTGTAGATGATGGTCTTGGGGCACTCGTCGGTGTCGTTCAGGGCGCTCAGCAGGCTTGCGATCTCGCCGCCGCAGGTAGCGGTGTTGATCATATCATAGCCGGTGTCGGGTCCCAGCAGAGCGTTCATCTTGCGGTTCACGCCGCGCAGGCAGTTGTAGTGGATCTGCATGGCGATGCCCAGACGGTGATACTGCTTGCCCAGATGGATCAGGATGTAGGTCTGGTACTTCTCAGCCTCTTCCACGGTGCAGGTCTCGCCGGCCATCACCTTCTGGTAAATGGCGTTGACCTCTTCCTTGGTGGCCTCACGGTAGGGAATGTAATCCAGACCGTGGTCAGAAGCGCGGCAGCCCATCTCGGCAAAGAACTCGATGCGCTTGGTCAGAGCGTCGGTGACGCAGTCGATGCAGGCCAGCTTTTCCTTGCCCACAACAGCGGCCAGCTTGCCCATGTACTCGGCAAAGCCGGGCTTGTTGATGTTGATTGCCTTATCGGGGCGGAAGGAAGGAGCCACGGTGAACTTGATGGTGGGATCTTCCTTGATCTTCTTGTGCCAGTACAGATCATCGATGGGGTCATCGGTGGTGCCGATGAAGGCCACGTTGGACTGCTCGATCAGGCCGCGGACAGTCAGCTTGGGATCGTGCTGCAGCTTGTCGTTGCACAGGTTCCAGACTTCCTCAGCGGTATCGCCGTTCAGCACGCCGTCGTAGCCAAAGAACACATGCAGCTCGAGGTTGGTCCAGTGGTACATCGGGTTGCCGATGGCCATGGGCAGAGCCTCTGCAAACTTCTGGAAGCGCTCGCGGTCGGGCTTATCACCGGTGATGTACTCCTCGGGCACACCGTTGGAACGCATCACGCGCCACTTGTAGTGGTCGCCAAAGTAGCTGCCGTCCGGGTTGCGGCCGCCCAGCCATACCTGAGCGATGTTCTCAAAGCGGCGGTTCTCGTAGATCTCACGGGGAGGAATGTGGCAGTGGTAGTCGCAGATAGGCATATCCGCAGCGTAGTCGTGGTACAGATGCTGAGCAGTGGGAGACTGGAGCATGAATTCCTTATCCATAAATGCTTTCATGGGTCGATAACTCCTTTTCTCTGATGGTTTTTGTTAAAAATCCGTCAAACCTTGTGTACAACGGGACGCCCGCCTGCACGGGCAGGTTTGTCTTACCTTTAGTATAACGGAAAAAGCGCATGTATACAACTGAAAAAGTGACAAATTTTCTAGCACACAATTGTGCTTTTCGCTGGAAATGCCCCAAATCGTCACCTTAAGGCTAAAAATATTGCACAAAGCTCTTGACTTATTTGTATACAACAGCATAAAATAGGGTAAGGAGCAGAGGGCAGACAAAGAGGCTCTCTGATAAGCAAAGCAAGTTTATAAAGGAGATCAACAAGATGGAAACTTTGAACTACAAGGTTCTGGAAGGCACCGGCTATAACGGCTACATCCTGAAGGATGCACCCGTCAAGGTCATGCAGTTTGGCGAGGGCAACTTCCTGCGTGCTTTCGTGGATTACTTCTATGACATCGCAAACGAGAAGGCCGGCTACAACGGCAAGGTCAAGCTGGTGCAGCCCATCAGCAACTTCCCCCAGATGGCAGACTGGATCAACGAGCAGGAGGGCCTGTACACCCTGTACCTGCGCGGCAGCGAGAAGGGCCAGAAGGTCGATGCAAAGCGCGTGATCTCCTGCGTGTCCGACTGTGTGTGCCCCTACATCGACGGCAAGTGGGACGAAGTGCTGGAGCTGGCACGTTCTGCCGATCTGGAGACCATCGTTTCCAACACCACTGAGGCCGGCATCGCCTACACGCAGGGCGACAGCCAGTTCGATCAGGTTCCTCCCAACAGCTTCCCCGCAAAGCTGACCCGCGTGCTGTTCGAGCGCTACAAGGCATTCAACGGTGCTGCTGACAAGGGTCTGGCCATCCTGTCCTGCGAGCTGATCGACAACAACGGCAAGGAGCTGCAGAAGTGCTGCAACAACTACGCCAAGGACTGGAATCTGGAGCCTGCCTTCATCGACTGGATGAACAACGCAAACACCTTCTGCTCCACTCTGGTGGACCGCATCGTTCCGGGCCGCATCCGCGATCCCAAGGAACTGGCTGCCATGGAAGAGGCCAACGGCTACCACGACGCCGTTCTGGATGTGGGCGAAGTGTTCGGCGTGTGGGTCATCGAAGGCCCCGCTGAGCTGGAGGACAAGCTGCCGTTCAAGAAGGCCGGCGTGAACGTCATGGTCGTGCCCGATGTTACCCCCTACAAGAAGCGCAAGGTCCGCATCCTGAACGGTGCACACACCGGCTTCGTTCTGGGCGCATATCTGGCCGGCTTCGACATTGTGCGTGACTGCATGCACAACGACACCATCCGCGGCTTCATGAACAAGATGCTGCACGAGGAGATCATCCCCACCCTGCCGCTGGACAAGAAGGATCTGGAAGAGTTTGCTTCCGCTGTTGAGGACCGCTTCAACAACCCCTTCGTCAACCACGAGCTGATGAGCATTTCCCTGAACTCCACCTCCAAGTGGAAGGCCCGCAACATGCCTTCCTTCCTGGCTTACATCGAGGAGCAGAAGCAGCTGCCCAAGTGTCTGACCATGTCTCTGGCAGCCTACATTGCCTTCTATTCGAGCGACATTCAGGAGCGCACCGCCGACGGCTGATCTGCAAGCGTCCTGCCGGCAACACCTACAAGATCCAGGATGACGCATGGGCACTGGACTTCTACTATGCACACAAGGACGACACCGCTGCTCAGCTGGTGAACGCTGTGCTGACCAACACCCAGATGTGGGATCAGGATCTGACCAAGATCGAGGGTCTGGAGGCCGCTGTTCTGGCAGACCTCGAGAAGATCCGCACCGAGGGTGCTGAGGCTGCTTACAAGAGCTGCCTGTAAGCCTGATCGTTTAAAAGAAACATTGCTTTGAGGTGTGAACCCTCTCAGTCCGCTTCGCGTCCAGCTCCCCCGAGGGGGGAGCTTTTGCGGAAACGTGGAAACGTAAAGTTTCATCGCAAAGACCTCGCCCTTCGGGAGAGGTGGCATCGCATGGCGATGACGGAGAGGGTTCATTCCCTTTTGTGCGATACGATAAGGAGAACTACTATGCCGCAGGCAATTCATATCAGCCCCATCGACAACGTGGTCGTTGCCCTGCACCCCATTGCCAAGGGCACGCTGGTGGAAGTGGACGGTCTTTCTGTGACTGCTCTGGAGGACATTCCGCAGGGCCACAAGATGGCCGTGAAGCCCATCAAGAACGGTGAGAACGTGATCAAGTACGGCTTTCCCATCGGCCACGCCACCGCAGATGCCGCTCCCGGCAGCTGGATGCACACCCACAACGTGCACACCAACCTGTCCGGTGAGGTAGAGTACAGCTACAACCCCGCCCCGGATCTGGCTCCCCTGCCCAAGGTCGAGCCGGAGACCTTTATGGGCTTCCGCCGCAAGGACGGCCGTGCCGCCATCCGCAATGAGATCTGGATCATCCCCACCGTGGGCTGCGTCAACGACATCGCCAAGAAGATCGTTGCCGACAATCAGGATCTGGTCACCGGCTCCATCGAGGGCCTGTACACCTTCACCCATCCCTTCGGCTGCAGCCAGACCGGCCACGACCATGCACAGACCCGCAAGCTGCTGGCTGCGCTGGTGCGCCACCCCAATGCTGCCGCCGTTCTGGTGCTGCATCTGGGCTGCGAGAACCTGCAGCACGATCAGTTCGTGGAAGAGCTGGGCGAGTACGACCACGACCGTGTGAAGTTCCTCACCTGTCAGGAGGTGGACGACGAGTTCACCGCTGCCCGCGATATCCTCAAGGAGCTGGCTGCCTATGCCGGGCAGTTCAAGCGTGAGCCTATCCCCGTGTCCGATCTGGTGGTGGGCATGAAGTGCGGCGGCTCGGACGGCCTGTCCGGCATCACCGCCAATCCCACCATCGGCCGCTTCTCCGACATGATGGGCCAGCGCGGCGGTTCCACCGTGCTGACCGAGGTGCCCGAGATGTTCGGTGCTGAGGGCTTCCTGATGGATCGCTGCATCAACCATGACGTCTTTGTCAAGGCTGAGCACATGATCAACGGCTTCAAGGATTACTTTATCAGCCACAACGAGGTGGTCTACGATAACCCCTCTCCGGGCAACAAGCAGGGCGGCATCACCACGCTGGAAGACAAGAGCTGCGGCTGCGTGCAGAAGGGCGGCACCGCCCCCATCATGGACGTGATCGGCTACGGTGATCCCGTTGTCACCAAGGGCCTGAACATGCTGTACGGCCCCGGCAACGATCTGGTTTCTGCCACGGCCATGACCGCCGCAGGCGCACACCTGATCCTGTTCTCCACCGGCCGCGGCACTCCGTTCTCGGCCCCGGCTCCCACCCTGAAGATCTCCACCAACACCCCGCTGGCCCAGAAGAAATCCGGCTGGATCGACTTCAACACCGGCGTGATCGCCGATGGCGAAAAGACCATCGACGAGGCTGCAAAGGATCTGCTGGATCTGGTCATCCGCGTTGCAAGCGGTGAGCAGACCAAGGCCGAGAAGCACGGCTTCCGCGAGATCTCCATCTTCAAGGACGGCGTCGTTCTGTAATCGTTTCGAGGCTGCTGTATGGCACTTTGGCTGTACGGCAGCCTCTTTGTGCATGAAAACGGAAGGGAAGTGTTTTTATGGCTATGACCACTCGCATGATGATCTATGCGTTTTCTGCTTTACGGCGGCATTTTTGCCGCTATCGTGGCCGTTATTGCAAGGGTCATAAAATATCTCATTCGCTATGGCATTGATTATTATTTTGAAAAACTGGCACAGAACCAGAAACATAAGGAGGACTGAACTATGAATCAGATCACCACCCGTTATGTCACCGAAAACGGTGCCTGCTATGAGCAGTACGTTATCACCGATGCTGAGGCAAAGACCGAGCTGGTCATCACCCCGGAGCGCGGCGGCATGATCACCGGCTTCTCCCTGAACGGCGAGGAGTACATCTGGACCCGCCACCCCAATTTTTCCGAGTGCAACCGCCCCCGCTTCGGCGTGCCGGTGCTGTTCCCCAACTGCGGCCTGCCGGATAACGGCGTGCACATCTTTGACGGCAAGGCATACCCCATGGAGAACCACGGCTTTGCGACCTGTGCGCATGGGATGTGGAAAGCGTCGGCCCGGACGGCGTGACCCTGATTTTGGAGTCCACCCCGCTGACCAAGTTCCTCTATCCCTTCGATTTCACCGTGCTGATGAACTATAACCTTGAGGGCAACACTGCCGCCATCAACATGACCGTGATCAACGAGGGCGACACCAACATGCCCTTCAGCTTCGGCTTCCACCCCTACTTCAAGGCTTCCAAGCTGGAGAATGTGGACTTCGATATCAAGTGCGCCACCTGTTCCGAGAGCGCCAAGGGCGAGCAGCCCGCTGCCCCGGAAAAGATCACCCTCACCCGCAAGGAAGGTGCGGACAACAGCGTGCGCCTGCTGACCGGCGTGCAGTTCCCCATGACCCTCACCGACAGCGGCAGCGGCCACAAGGTGACTGTGGATGCCGACGACAGCTTCGACCACGCCGTGCTGTGGCAGCAGGATGCCGAGAGCTTTGTGTGCATGGAGCCGTGGAACGGCTGGGCCAACAGCGTCAATGAGGAAGGCAAGCACGAAGTGCTGGAGCCGGACGAGGCCATGACCGCTGATTGGAGCATCACCATCGAGAAGGTCTAAGCTTCATATCGTATAACAAAAAGGACACACCGTTGTGGTGTGTCCTTTTTGTTATACTTCAGTTCTTTGCCGGAATCATAAAGCTCTTATTTTCCGCCGGGTCCCAGTAGAGCAGTTCCACCCTGCCGCCCTGTGCCAGCAGTTTTCCTTTGGCTCCTGCTTTTGCCAGCAGCGTTCCAGCAGCTTTTCCATGTCGGCATCGGCAGACACCTTCTCCGGGCAGAGGGTACTGCCCTGCCATCTGCCGTCGGCATACAGGCTCAGCGCACCGGCATTGCCCGCCAGAATCGCGGCAACGTCCTTCTTCATGCGGTCGTAGTCATACTCCACGGCCTTGTACTGCCCATGCCACAGGCCGAAGAACACCGAGAACTCGCCGCCCAGTTCAATGAGCAAATTCTCATCATTGTGCGGGTTCTTGACCACAAAAGCCACATCCCCGTTTTCCATGTAGTCGAAGTCCGGCTCCTCATTCGTGTGCACGGTCACATGCTGGCTGCTCAGCGCCGCAAGCAGGTCCTCCTGCACGGCACTGGTATCCGGGATCTCATCATAATTGATATTTGCGTTCATGGGATGCTCCTTTTCTCTGTACTATTTGTGTTGTTATTTTTCACCAGACCGCACAGGTCTTCTTATTTTCCTTCATATTGCCGGATCATTTTTATACGCTGTGTAACAGAATCCATAAAAACGGTTCACCCTACTTCACATTAGATCAATGCTTTTTGAATCTAACCATCGAACACACGACCTCGATATGTGTCGTCGCTAGAATCGAAACACATGGATTCAGCCTCGTTAGAAGCATGGGAACACAAAACAGCAGGGGAGTGGTTCTCCTTGCTATTCTTGCGAAGCGGCTTGAAATTCTTGCCGTCCACACTGTTTTTGAACCCGGTCTTGTAAACAAAGACAATCATGTAGGGGTCTTTGTTCCCATTACTATCATAACCGCCCACGATTACTTTTTCAACTATACTTTCAAAAATATGTCGGTCAAAGGTGTCCAGAACCTCGTTCTGTTCAAGGGTCTGCCGGAACGTGGCAACACGCTTGCGCATTGTAGATTCGGTTTCGGCTGCATCTTGCAGGCTTTCACACTCTTTCTGCAACTGCTCAATCTGGCTGGACAGGTCCAAATACCTTCGGTCGTAGGTCTCCTTGTCGATGGTATCTTCAAGACGCATATCAACCAGCTTGTTTTTCTTGACTTCCAGAGCGTGAATATCTCTTTCGGCTTTCGCAAGACGCTTGCCCGCGTTGCTTTCAGAAAGAGTTTCTTCTGTTCGTTTCATAAACTCGTCCAGAACATCCTTGTTATTCTGGCACAAGAGGCGATAAGATTCTACAAAAGCCCGCTCAATCGTTCTTTCGTCAACGCCCTTGCTCTCCGGGCAGAACTTTTTTTCCTTTTTGGTGGAAACAACACATTGCCAGATAGCTTTATTATACTGTGAACTGCTATGCCAACTCCTCCTTGTCAGGGTGCCACCACAGAAACCACATTCTATCATGCAGCTAAAAGCGTATTTCCGACTGAACTTTTCACGTTTGCCGTCCACGTTAAGGCTGCGGGGCTTTGCACGCCGCCGCAAAATTTCCTGTGCGGCTTCAAAGACTTCTTCCGAAATAATGGGCTCGTGGTGCTCACGAATATAAAATTGATCTTCCTCGCCGAAGTTGTACAGACGCCGTTTTGAAATAGGGTCAACGGTAAATGTCTTTCCTAACAAAATGTCGCCTTTGTATTTTTCGTTTTTGATAATGCCGATTACGGTACTGTCTGCCCATTTGGGACTGCCGCGTTTGGTTTTATAGCCTAAGTTTTCAAGTTCTTTGGCAATAACCGAACCACCGGCACCCTCCGTGTATCGCTGAAAAATGTAACGGACAACAGCCGCTTCTTCTTCGTTGATGGTGATGGTTTTGTCCGCTGGATTGTAGTCATAACCTAAACAGCCCTGAAACCCGACCAGCTCACCGCGCTGCATCTTCATCTTCAAGCCCTTTTTGACATTTGCAGAAATATTTTCGACTTCTTGCTGTGCAACAGAGCTTAAAATTACAAGGAGCAGTTCACCGTCCATAGTAAGGGTGTTGATGTTTTCTTCCTCAAAAACACAGCCACGCCTTTATCTTTGAGCATCCGAACATATTTCAGAGTGTCAAGCGTATTTCGGGCAAAACGCGAAATGGATTTGGTAATCACCATATCCACGTCACCGTTCATACAGTCGTTGATTAAACGCTGGAAATCCTCGCGCTTTTTTACCTGCGTACCCCGTGATAGCTTCATCAGCATAGATGCCGGCCAAAGACCATTCCGGCTTACTTTTTATAAGTTCGGTATAGTATTTTGACCTGCGATTTGTAGCTGTTCAGCTGATCTTCGGTATCGGTGCTGACACGACAATAGGCGGCTACGCGCAGCCTTTTTTCAAAGTTCGTACGCGCTCGTGGAGAGAGCGTGTTGCGCGCTTTAATGACTTCAACGTCTTTCATGCTTGACCTCCTTGTTAAATGTGTTCCTTTCATTGCGTTAATCATAATGCCAATGCGACACAAAATCAAGAGGATAGTTCGGAAACCACACGATAATCTTTCATTAAGCGCTGTTTGATAAGGGAATACTCTCTATCGGTTATGAGCTTTCTTTCCAACAGCTGCTTCAAAAAAGCAAGCTGAATGCTATAACGTATCAAATTTTTGTTCTTTCAAAAATATCCCCCTTTCACAAAATAAAAAATGAGCCAACGGATGGCTGCTGGCAGCAGCCCACGGGAATCTCGCCCCCTGCATTCCTCATGCAGCCCTACTCATTGCCTGCGACGCTCTGAACGCTCGGACTTTGACGGTAAGGGAGTATCAGCCTGTCAGTATGTCATGGCCCGCAAGCAGCCGCGCTTGCATTGCGGCGTGGTGATGATCGCTCCACTTTTCAGAGAAAAGCATCGTGGCGCACCCGCCGTCCGGCTCGATACAGACAGCAACGTATCCGTTTGCCCTATGATGCACCGCCATTGTCCTGCGGGCTTTCTTTGTCAAAGAACTAGAAAAGGCACCGTATGGAAAGGGGAACAGCACACGATGCCTACGTTGAATCAGGTCAAGTCAAAATCAAGGATAGCAATTATCAGTTTTGCTTCCAGACGATTGCGCAGTTCTTCATCAACTTGCAGACGAGGATAGCCGTCAGAGCCATAGCTCGTCCGAGTTGACAGTGCGGCAATGTAGCTGGAATAATGCTGGACTACCCGGCTCACTGCTTCGGCGTCTCCTGCAACAGCGGCAGCGATTATCGGGTAAGGAAGCAGCGATGCCCGTGTGTGCGCAGATTTAGTCATCAGCTTCACCTCCCATCAGCTTTTTCAGCAGCCGATAGGCTTTATACCTGCGAGTATTGACCGTTCTTCTGGCCATGCCCATGCACTTTGCTATCTGTTCGTCTGTCATCCATAGAAACCAGTGCATCATATAAATTTCCCGGTCCTTTGGTGACAGCCGTAGAAGTGCTGTGGCCAATCGGTCGTTCTCGATTAGCACAACAGCATTTCCCACGGGAAAAGCCGTATACTCCCATGAGTAACGATCATAAACCGCAAGCTGGGCCACATCTGTCCCGGACAGTTCTTCCAAAGATGCAAAACGTTTTTGATGACGGCTGATCTGCCGATAGCCCGTTACATGCCCTCGCATTTCAACACCTTTTTGCAGTAGCTGTCAAAGGCGTGCTGCTTGTGTTCGTAGTAGCGGTTTGGTTTCAAGTTTTCACCTCCCCTCGTGCTGGGAGGCAGCTCTTTTCTTCCCCTTTCGCTCACTACTCGTTCACCAATGGGTTCATTTGGCTGATTTTTAAGATTGGTATGAAAATTTTTTCCTGCCGTTCATAGAATTGTCCTTTCGTTCTGTTCGGGTTTATAGGCCGGAGCAAAAACGAGGCGGAGAACGGCATCCGATACCCAATCGTAGGTTGTCAAAATGCGGGGCTTTATCGGATGTGAATTGAAGTATATAAAAAGCGAGCCACAACTCACTTCTATGAGTATGGCTCGCCCCTACGTTATTTGAATATTTTTAATTGGTGTTAGGGCTTTTCGAGTGGGCGGTAAGCCCCATTTTTATTTTGCGCTCCTTTTATTTTGATACTCTTGTCCATATAGCTCTTTGCTTCAAATCATGAGCTATAACTCACACAATGTGAGTTGTATGGTTATTTATATGAGCGATAGCACACCCTACAATGAGGTAGAGGTGATGTATAGTGAACAATCCTCTTGACTTGTTTGCATGGAAAGTGCGGTCAGAACGTAAGCGGCAGCATTTGACACAGAGAAAATTGGCTGAACGGCTCAATATGAACGCCCGTACAATCATAGATTTGGAAACCTGCCAGAGTAACCCCAAATTTGAAACGGTGGCTCTTGTCGCCAAAGAGTTAAATATCAGCGTGGATGCTGCCATTTTTCCAGACATGGTAAATCAGACGGTTTCAAAAACAGTTGTAGACTTCTTTGCCGGGAAAAGTGAGGCGGAAATTGAAAAATATATTGCGCTTTGCAAACAGGCGGAAGCATTTCAAAAAGACGAAATAACGCGGTCGGATATATCAATCCCGGCCGCGTTATTTTTACCTATTTGTTTCTATGCGGACGGATTATGATATACGCACAATGGAACCTCCGCATCGCATACGCTGAATTTTGTTAAGCAAGGCTCCATCCAGCCGCATTCTTTCGGATGTTGACAAACTCCTGATAAATGCCGGGCTGCTTCAAAAGTTCTTCGTGCGTGCCCTGCTGTGCAATCTGGCCGTTGTCAATGACCAAAATCTGATCGGCATTCTGGATGGTATTCAGACGGTGGGCGATTACGAGAAGTGTCTTGCCCTTTACCAGTTCCGAGATGGCCTCCTGAATATAGCTTTCGTTATCAGTATCTACGCTTGCGGTAGCTTCATCCAAATGATGATAGGGGCATCTTTCAAGATGCAGCGTGCAATCGAGATGCGCTGCTTTTCACCGCCGGAGAGTGTAGCACCGCCTTCACCAACTACGGTCTGGAATCCATCAGGCAACGCATGATGAAATCATAGCAGCGGGCCTTCTTAGCAGCTGCATAGACTTCTTCCTCTGTGGCGTCCGGTTTGCCTATGCTGATATTGTTGTAAATGGTATCTTGGAATAAGTACACTCGCTGGAATACCATGCTGATCTGCTCCATCAGCTCTGCCAAAGGCACGTTCCGAATGTCCATACCTCTTATTATTATGCTGCCAGATTTTACATCCCAAAGCCGAGCCAGCAAATTGGCAATAGTAGACTTTCCGCTGCCAGAAGGTCCGACTAAAGCAGTCATAGAATCTTTCTTCATGTCAAAGCTGATATGATGCAGAACTTCTTTGTCCTGATAAGCAAATACAACATCGTTAAACTGAACTTCTGGCTGTCCCGGCTGTGCCTGTGCAGGAAGATGCTGCTTGCCCGTGTCGGGAAGTTCAGGCTCATTCAGGACTGCTTCAATGCGGTCAAGAGCTGCATTCATAACGGTAAGGCGAGATGCTTCCCCATAAAGAGCTTTCAGCGGTCCAAAGAGGTCAAACACAAACAGCAGAACACCAAGCACATAGGCCAGCGGAAGTGCGCCGCGCTGTTCCAATACAATCGACAAGCCGAAAATCGCCGCAATACCAATGCCGTAAAGGATATTCAGACTCATTGTCCATGGTGTCATTTCCTGCTCAAAAGCAAGGGAGGTGTTTCTGGAACGCTGGAAATTGTCAGTCAATTCTTCTGATTTTTCGCCCAGCAGGTTGTAGCTCTTGATGACGCCAATGCCCTCCACAAAGGATAGCACCGCATCGGTCAGCCGTTCGCTCTGCTCCTGCCGCTCTGCGGCTTCCCGCAGGGAAACCTTGTTCATTCCTTTTGACACCAGCCATGCCAGAACCGTGACGGCGGCAGCAATCAAACCAAGCTGTACGTTCAAATAAAACATGAATACCAGCAGAATCAAGGAGGACAGCAGATAGCCCATCATGTTGCCCAGCGTACTCATAGCGACTTCTTCAATGAATACCATATCCGTGCTAAGAACAGAGCTGATTTTGCCAATGTTGCCGGAAGTAAAATAGCCCATCGGAAGTTTCCGCAGATGGCTGCCCAGTTCCATGCGTTTATCCGCAAACATCAAATATCCTGCGGCACTTTGCAGGCTGTCGCTGAGGTAATGAACAAGCATTTGCACCAACACTGCTGTGGCAATTCCAAGGCCGATATAAAGGCAAGTCTGGCTGGTCAGTGTGTCAGCTGCAAAGCGGCTTAAAACTACAAAGGCAAGAACGATTGGCATTTTTGACAAAATGGATTCCAAAAACGCACAAACGAATGCACCTTGAATACGGCCTTTATAACGGCCGGAGAGTTTCAAAATTCTTGAAAACATCGCAAACATTTTAGGCTCCCTCCTTTGCAGTGTGTACTTTCCATTCGGCACTGTCCTGTGCGGCTTTCCACAATTTCTGATATTCAGGGCAGGAGCGAATCAAATCCTGATGCTTACCCGCTGCTACCAATTTTCCGTGGTCGATGACACAAATTTGATCGGCATTCATAATGGCGGGCAGTTTGTGAGCAATCACCACGAGGGTCTTGCCTTTTACAAGTTCTGCAATGGCTGCTTCCATCTTTTCTTCATTTTCGGGGTCAGCATAGGCTGTTGCTTCATCAAGAACTACAATGGGGGCATCCTTTAAGATTGCTCGCGCCAGAGAAATACGCTGACGCTGACCGCCGGAGAGCATTTTTCCGGCATCGCCTGCCATGGAGTGAATGCCCTGCGGAAGTTTTTTCAATGAACTCCATGCACTGAGCTTTCTTTGCGGCCTCTATTACTTCTTCATCCGTTGCAGTCAACCGACCGAGCCGGATGTTTTCCAGCAGAGAAGTATTAAACAAATACTGATCCTGCGCCACATAGGAGATACGACTGTTCAATGCTTCAAGGCTCATATCGCAAAGTTTCTGTCCGCCGATGGAAATGCTGCCCTTTTGCGGGTCATAATAGTGAATCAGCAGTTTTGCCAAGGTACTCTTGCCGGAGCCAGATTCACCGACAAGAGCAGTTTTTTGTCCAGCCTTTGCCGTAAAGGAAATATCATGGAGAACTTCATCCTCAACCACCGCGGGCTTTCCATCCGGGCCGGGCTGTGTTGTCTGGTAAGCGAAAGAAACATGGTCGTAAGTAACGGTGTCATCTATTCCATGGAATCTATCACTCGTCTGCTGAAGTTCCGGCGCATCCAACACCTGCTCCAATGCGGAGATTTTATAGTTGAGCTGGGGCATGGTTGGCAGAAAGCCAAGAGATTTCAGCAGCGGCATACCGATACTCAAAGAAAGACACAGCACCAAAATCAAATTGGGCAGAGCCGACCAGCCGCAGAGGACAAACCATGCACCCACAGGCAGGGTCAGGATGATGGTACAAGGAAGCAGGCTGCTGTAAATCGCCATCCACGGCCATGCCGCCCTATACCATGCCAGTGTATAGTTCCGATAATCTGATATATCTTTGCGGAACCGTTCGTAAGAATCTGCGTCTTTATTGAAAACCTTGACGACTTCCATACCGTTGATGTACTCAATAATGGTATTGTTCATCTTTTGCCCGGCCATATAGTAAGGTCCCATTTTCTTCATACCAACGGAATACATCGTCATCATGGCAACTAAGCTAAGCGGAATGGATGCCAAAGATAACAGTGCCAGCTTCCAGTCTACAAAGAACATTGCCACATAAACTGCAATAGGAACCATCAGGTTGGCGATGCCCTCCGGCATAGAGTGTGCCAGCAGAACTTCCAGACTGTCTACATCGTCCACGAACAGCTTTTTCACGGTGCCAGTGCCTTTGTCCTGAATAACACCCAGCGGCAGTTTTTCAAACCGTTTTTGCAGAGCCGTCCGCAGGCGGAGCAGCGTGTCATAAGCTGCTTTATGAGAGAGATTCAGGCCCCAGCCATAGAAAAGAGCTTGCAGCACCAGACATACCAAGACCAGTATGACATGCTGGATGATAAAGGAAGCAGTGATTGCCTCCCCCATGACCAGCGGTGCAATTACCTGATATGCCAGCACAAAGGGAAAAACACCCAGCAGAACACTGACCAGCACGATGGCTGTTGCAGCATAGAGGCCTTTTTTATGAGGTCCGGCATATTCAAATACTTTTTGGAACATAAGCCCTCCTTATATTGAGCCGTACTGTCTGTGCTTCAAAAACAAGAGGCCGCCAAAGTAAAGCGGCCTCTTATCATTATCTTTCTGTCCAGTCAAGGCGGCCCTGACATTCATAATTTCTAAAATTCACTGGCGGATTCGGAAAAAATCCAAAACCTTTTTACTGCCGGATTCGTCCAATGGATAGCTTTCTTTTATTTGCCCTTTTTCCATATGGACTACATACGAACATCCCCGCCATCACCAACTCCGGATCATGCGTAATAACAAGAAGCGTTTTTGCCCTGATCCGCGAGTGACTTCAAACTCCGCGCAACTTCCCGCATATGTTTGAGATCAAGCCCGCTGGTTGGTTCGTCAAACACAATGATCTCCCGGTTACTCACAATGGCAGATGCGATCGCTACCCGCTGTTTTTGCCCGCCGGAAAGAGAAGGCGGGTGCCTGTCTTTATATTCCAGCAGATCAAACTGTTTAAGGATTTCATCTGCAACAGTTTCATCCTCGTTGTCCATGCTCAGAAGCACTTCATCCATCACGCTTTCGGTAAATAGCTGATGGCTGGTATCCTGCATTACCATGTAGCAATGTTTGAGCCGGGCTTTCCAATCAAGGGTTTTCCCGTCAACCTGCAAAAGGCCACACTTCTTTTCCAGTCCGCAAATACAGCGGGCCAGAGTAGATTTTCCAGCGCCATTCAGGCCGATAATGGCAATCGTTTCTCCAACAGGCAGTTCAGCACTCGGAATATGGAGGCTTTCCGATTCCCGCTTTTTATACGCAAAGCAGAAATTTTGAAATTCCATCAGTTTAGCTGTATGCGCCTGATACTGATTCGCGGGGTTTCAACTTCGAGAGAGAAAACGGCCGTAGCCCCATTTCTTTTCGAGTGCTATCCGATAAACTGTCAAATTCAGCAGGCGTGTATTCCCGTTCAATCTCCCCATCTTTTACATACAGCACACGATCTGCAAGATCGTGAAGGTAATAAAGGCGGTGTTCTGCAATCAGAATTGTTTTGCCCTGCTTTTTCCAGAGGCTCAAGACCTGCCGCAGGTCATCAATAGCAGCCACATCCAGATTAGAAGATGGTTCGTCAAGGACCATAATTCCCGGTAGCAATACACTTGATGAAGCACAGGCTATTTTTTGCTTTTCGCCCCCGGACAGAGCAAACACGCTTCGCCCCATCAAATCTTCAATATGATAATCGGAAACTGTACGGTCAATCCTTTTCAGGATATCTTCTTGGGGATAGCCTAAATTTTCACAGGCAAAGGCTAATTCACTATCCGTATCCACGTTGAAAAACTGACTTTTGGGATTCTGGAATACAGATCCCACCATAGCAGCCAAGTCATAAAGCGGCGTATCTGATACGCTTTTTCCGTCCAGAAGGACATCGCCCTCTAAATTACCTTCGTAATAATGAGGCACCAGCCCGTTTACCAAACGGGTAATCGTTGTTTTCCCGCAGCCGGATTCTCCCGTGAGTAAAACAAATTCCCCTGTGTTTATGGTGAGATTGACATTTCTAATCCCTCCGCCGCTGGATTCTTCACCATAAGAAAAAAGAAAACATTTTGAAAATCTATCATGGCAAAATCCCTCCTGCGGAAATTATCGGGGAAGCAATCGCCCAAAACACTACAAAGCAACAAAACAAGATCAGCACCACATCGGCAAAATTGAATTTAAGCTGGCAAATGTTTGTGCGTTTGACAGGAGCGCCGAGGCCACGGGTAATTGCCGCAGCGGAAAGTTCCTCACCGATTTTCACGGAGCAGGTAATCATCGGGATCAGCTTATACTCCAATATTTTTGAAGGTTTTTTCCCTCCAAGTTTAATCCCACGCATTTTCATAGCGTCACTGATTGCTTCTGACTCCTGAAAGACAGTTGGAAAGAAGCGGAACATGACCGTCAAGGGGATCGTCACTTCTTTAGGCATATGGATTCTTTCCATGCCGGAAATCAATTCACTGACCGTTGTTGTTTTCACTGCATAGGCAGCAATCGCAACACTGGGAAGGATTCGGCAGAAGAATCCTGTTGTAAACAGAACGAGGAAATTCAATATCCCCGTAAGGTGCGGCAAAACATAAATTTGAACAGCAAAAAAAGCAGAAAACACAGCAATATAGCCCACAGCTTTTGCACATTGTTTCGAGGTAAGCAGCAATATAGCCGGAACCGTACAAAGAACAAGGCGGATCAGCCCCATAGCTTCTCCGCCTGTTCCACCCATGACAAAAATGCTTATGATGAAGATGAGCAACAGTTTTGTACGCGGATCGAGCCGTAGCCCTTGTTCTGTTTTTTTGCTGAGCAGAATTTCCCGCGCCATTATGCAATACCGGCACGCTGGAAGTGCTTTTTGCAAATGGCTTTCCCAATCATACCTCCGACAAGGCCAAACACAAAGCAGGCAACCAGCAGAATAGGCGCAATCCACATAGGCATATATGTATTAAGGGTAGCTGCATATTCAGCGCCGTATCCTTCAGTCAACATTACCATATAGCTTTCACGGTTCAGGAAAATGGGAGCAAAGTTGCCAAACACCCAGATGCTGAACACGCCGCAGGAAAGAACTGTACTCTTTGCACTTTTGTAGTCCGCCTTTTTTCAGGATCACGTCGCCAACAGGCCGCCAACAAGACCAGTTACCATAGTAAGATAGCCGTTGCCGAAGAACACCATGATTAGGCCAATCAGGAAACCCATGATTGCAGTCATCCCGAATTTTTTAGCCTTTGTAACATACAGCATATAGGGGATGCCGCCAATCAAAGGGCACAGCACCGCCATCAGCGGAATAAAACGGGGATAAAGCCAAGCATCGCCACCAGCATAACAATCACGACATAGATGACGGTGTAGATGCCGATAGTAATTAATCTTTCCCTCAAGCCGGGAACTTTTTTTCTGGGAACTCATACCAGTATCCTCCTTATCTCTGAGAAAATGAAAATGTGGTGTGGTTAGCTTCCTCTAATCACACCACATATAATAGCAATTTGCGCCCACGATTCCAACCCAAAACCAATTTTATTCTACCCAAAATCAGTATTTTTGCATTTATCCAATCGTAGCTTCTGCTTTATAGTTTTTCGGATTCACTCCGTATTTCCTTTTGAACGCCGCTGCGAAATTGCTCGCTTTTGAATATCCCACCAGTATAGCCACCTGGCTGACATCAAATTACTTTCTAACAGCAGGCTTGCCGCCTTTTCTAACCGCTGGTCGATGACATACGCATGAACCGATGTTCCGAACAGGGAGGAAAAGCCCTTCGTCAATTTTGAAGTGCTGATATTGACCTGCCGCGCCAATTCCTCGCAGCTCGGAGCCAGGCAAGCTGGCTGTCAATAATTCGCTTTGCCTCTATGATGGAATCCCGGTCACTTCTGGAAATTGCAACGTAGGTTGACGCGAGAATACTCAGCTCCAGGACCTCGCTCAAATATACCGATAGCAGCTCAAAGACCTTGCTTTCCAGAAACAGGTATCCCAACCCGCCGCGATATTGCGTGAAGTCTTGCAGCTCCGCAAAAATGTGTTCCATATAGGGCGTGATATTCACCTTTGATATGCCGTCCAATAATTTTTTCTGATAGACCTCGATCTCACCAGCCTCAAAGTAGTCATTCAGAATCTTATAGAAATAGGATAGAGGTATTTTCACATTTTTGAAAAGGAAATCGCTCTTTTTAGAATAGCACAGATATTCCATTTTCCCGTGGCCGCGATAAATACAGGATTCACCCTTTTGTATGCTGGCACTTTGCCGGTTGTCTGCAATATTCCAGGAAACACCGTCATTGAAGCAGAACAGCATTTGTATGTATTCTTCACTGCTCACTCCCTGCACGTTCATATCCGAAAAGTAATTCATTCTCCAGTCTGAAACAACTGCTCCCTGTTTCGTGACGATCTGCGAAATCTGACCGGTTCCCATGTCTGTCGGAATATCTATGGTGATCGTCTGCGGTGAATTAGAGAGCAGATCACGATAAAGATTATTCATGTATTGATTTGTCATGTATGAGCGCCCTCCTTATGGTTAGCTAAAGCTAATAACAGCTTACAACACCAACCCGGAAAAGTCAATTTGTATTCCTTGTGTAGCCAGAGCCATGATGGATCACACCATGAATGGAGGTTCAGCCGTGGCCTTTTAAGGTAGGGTTTCGATAGCAAGCAGTGCAGACGTATATACATCTGCTTATTTTGCTCTGCAAAATGCTTGTTGGGGAGTGCCCCAAACCCCTTTGATCTGCATTTTTCCAA
>ENA-OQAJ01000120-OQAJ01000120.1-human-gut-metagenome-genome-assembly--contig:-NODE-120-length-23523-cov-3.087750_pt1 | contig 23523 bp, 25 predicted proteins | sample MGYA00242736_ERZ504529 | MGnify/ENA primary metagenome ERZ504529 (study PRJEB26092, sample SAMD00036275) | human gut metagenome | host: Homo sapiens | study: EMG produced TPA metagenomics assembly of...
TTTGATGAGATGCGCCTGGCATAAAAGCAATTAGAGCGAATACCGGAAACAATAGGAAATATTCCATTTATCATTATCATGACCGAGGATATCCTTCTACACCTGCGTTTATACATATGATGGATAAGGATCTTAAGTTTATCGTACGTTTAAAAAGCAGTGATTACAAAAAAGAGCAAAGCAGTTTAACAGAAAATGATCAGCTGGTTAAAATAAAACTTGATAAATCAAGAATCAGACATTACGAGGGGACGCCGGATGGAGAACGTATGAAAGAACTGGGTGAAATTTCATTGCGTATGGTAAAGATCCTATTAGAAAATGGAAATCTGGAAGTTTTAGCTACAAATCTTTCACAAACGGAATTTCATACAGAAGAAATAAAAGAATTATATCATATGAGGTGGGGAATTATGCAGATATCGGCATATTCCCCATATGCCGATATTTTAGAAATGCCGATTTTTGCCTTTCTGAAATATTGGATTTACAGGACTTTATAAATATATCGGCATTTCTTACTATAGAGATGTAACCAGTCATCGCTATAGAAAGGAGACCGTGTATGATAAAATCCTACCCGTTACTAAAACCATTAACTGATCAGCTCATGAAGGAGGTGAGAGCCTACGGGATACTGGAAGTGTCTTTAGAACAGTATCAGATTGTTTGTAACTCGATAGTACGCTTTGCGCAGTCATCACAGGTTGATTCCTACAGTCCGGAGTTGATGGATTCCTACAAGGACAATCTTGACACCAGGTGTTCTTCCGGTGAGATATGCAAGGAATATCATCGATTCCAACTGCGTGTTATGCGTATGCTATCTTCACTTGCGGAAAGCGGCATTGTTGATTTTTCGAGCACTAAATCTCATCCGCTCAAGTACATTGTATCCGACGAAACAAGCAGTCTCGTGGAAATAATTCTCAACAGTTACCCTATCAGCAATGCAACAAAAAAAGGATCTCCGAGCCCCTACCAGACATTTTTTTTTTTTATGGTACGCTGAACAGTTCGGGATAAAGCCGCAACGTATTGATGACACCATAGTCATGTCATTCCTAATTGATGAAGTACTGGTTTCGAACAGCGGAAGTACCGGATGTACGTTAAGGTGTGTAAAGTACGCCACGGAATACCTTCGGGCTCATGGGAATGATTGCCTGCACCGTGATTATACTCTTCTGAAGCTGAAAAATGATCACCGGCGTATTATCCCGGCCTATTCTGAAGAAGAGATTTCGGGAATAGCCCAGGCAGCTGATACAGATAGCACCATTGGAAAGAGGGATCTTGCGATCATACTTGTTGCATACTGCACAGGGCTTCGCGGAATCGACATCATAGGCATTAAGTTATCAGATATAGACTGGCACAATCACAAAGTGTCAGTAGTGCAGTCAAAAACTCATACGCCAATTGTATCTGAACTAAACGGTGCCACCTTGAACGCCCTTGCTGATTATATCCTCGACTGGCGTCCTAAATGCGATATTCCTGAGGTTTTCGTAACAGTAAAGGCTCCGTATCGAAGATTGTCAAAGGGATTTGGCAGTATGATTGACAAGTATTGCGAAAAAGCAGGCGTATCCAAAATCGCATTTAGAGGATTCCATAGTTTACGGCGTTCCTTTGAAACGGTTATGGTGTCAAGAGGAGTTCCCATTGAAGCCGTGTCACAGATGATGGGACATAAATCCATTATTGAGGATAAACCGTACATCACACACGATACACACCAGATATCATTCGTGGCAATGGATTTTTCGGATGTGCCTATTACTAGCGGGTTCTATTTTGGACATACAGAAAGTGCCGGATCCCTGGAGGGAGGTGCTGGAGCATGACCCTTGACAAAAAACTCAATGACGCATTTGAGGAGATGATGAAATATCGCCAGTCCATTGGATACGCCACCGCTACATATAGGAGTTCGGTTCCTCCATTTATAAACTTTTGTGTAAAAAACCATCCCCCTGTCTGCCCGCATTACCCAGGAAATGGTAGACGAGTGGCTCATTTATTATCCTTATACTGTCAACAGCAAAGCCGTCTTCCTCTCTCTCCTGCGGGAGTACACGAAATACCTGAACTTCCTTGGATATGATGATTATATACCGGATGACGATTATGTAGTAAAGCGCATAGCTTTCAATCCGTACCTGTTTACGGATGATGAACTCTCCGGGTTATTTAAAACGATTGACTCATATGTTGGCAAAACCTGTGGGAAAAGATATCTGCCAGAGATTGTGCTTCCTGTGTATAGCCGGTTGCTTTACTGCTGTGGTCTTCGCCCACAGGAACCACCTGCGATACGAACAGAGGATGTAAACCTGATTACAGGAGACGTTTATATACGGCAGTCCAAGAGGCACAAGGATCGGCACATCATTATGTCAGAGGATATGCGCGCACTCTGTCAGAAATACGATTCCGTAGCAGGAAAGAGGCAATGGTTCTTTCAAAAATGGGACGGCACACCATATGAAACATCGTGGTACAACCAGGTATGGAGGAACCTGATCTCAAAGAGTGGCATTTCATGGAAGGGGGCTCCAAGACCTTATGATCTGCGGCACGCTTTTGCTTCGCGTAATATAATCCGCTGGATAAACAATGGGAAGGACGTGATGGAATTATTGCCGTACCTTTCGGCATATATGGGGCATTCAGAACTCACATCAACGCTTTATTATATCCACCTTCTTCCAGAGAATCTGCGCAAGTCCAAAGCTGTAGACTGGGCTCTCCTTTCCCAGGTTTATGGAAAGGGGGTTCTGGAAGATGAGGATTAAAGCTAAGGATCCACACCTTGTATCGCTTATGGGTGAATTTATGAGAATCTACCTTCCGGGTGTCAGGAATCGCGATAAAGACACAATTGACTCGTACAGATATAGCATAAATCTGTTTGTGACATACCTTGAATCAGAACAAAAGGTGACTGTCCTAACGATGCAGTCATCTGACTTCAGCCAGAAAAACATAGTAGAATTCATGGCTTGGCTGAAATCTGAACGCAATAACGTGGCACCGACCATAAACCATCGCCTGTCAGACCTGCGGGGATTCTGCAAGTACCTTTATAAAAAGAACGCTATCTCCCTTGATGCGTATGAGGCAATCCGCGAGATAAGCGATGTTGATGATGAAAGGATTCTCGATTTTACATGGCTTTCAGTTAATGATGTGTACCTGGTTCTTAAAAGTACAGATAGCAACCGTGAAGCTGTAAGAGATCGTTTTCTCCTGTCGCTTCTGTATGAAAGCGGTGCACGGATAAATGAGGTATTGTCACTAAAACTCCTTGATATTAAAGCGACACTCAACGGGGAGGCTGATGTCCATTTCTACAGAAAAGGAAAGAAACATAGGATTACACCCTTATCCAAGGAAATATGGAGCCAGTTTGAAGATTACTGCGAAAAATATCATCCAGACAAGACTTCGGAGAACCTGGTGTTTTATTCTTTCCGAAATGGCCAGAAAAACAAAATGTCCAGTGATAATGTCAGCCGTATACTTGTAGGATGTGAAGCAGAGGTTCGCAAAAGCAATCCGGATCTAGTCCATCTGCATTCGCATCTTTTCAGAAGGACGAGGGCAATGCACCTGTATCAGGCGGGGGTGCCTCTCCCTACTATATCTGAATGGCTTGGTCATTCGAATATAGAAACGACTCGTTTCTACGCCAAGGTTACTGAAGAGATGAAGAGGGAAGCACTGCATAAGCTTAGCGATAGCGACAGATCCGTCTTTAAGGATGATGTGGTGTTCAAGTATGCCAATGACGAAGATGCTATCAAGCGGCTTTGTGGATTAAATAAATGCCGATAGTTTATTACCCATGCCTGATATTGGGTCAGGCATGGAATCTTATAGAAATTTTTATCGGCATTTCTAAAATATCGGCATATGGGGAATAGAGACTGCGTATGAAACACTAAAGAATCGGTTGCAGTTAGAAAAATTTTTACAGGTACAAAACCTATTCTGTTATTACAAGATATATACAGCACCATATATCTGAGCAATTTAGTCGAAGATATCATATTAGACGCAGAGCGTGAACTGGATCAGAAGGAAACAAACAGAAAACATAAAATGATGATCAATCAGACAGTTAGTATTGGAATCTTAAAAAACGATCTGATTTATATACTTCTTGAAACGGATGATCAAAAGAAAAATATATTATTTCAGCAAATATATGAAGACATCAGTAAGAATCTGGTTCCTATTCGTCCTGATCGGCATTATACCAGAACGAAAGGGCGGTTAGCAGGGAAATATTCAAATACTCATAAAAGAGCATACTAATCTAGAAAATACGAGTACAAAGAGAAGGGGATAAGTATGCCCATATAAAAAAAACAAAAAGCAGGAATCATAGTTTTATAAATACTTACGATTTCTGCTTTTTGCTAAAGTTAATGACATTGCTAAAATACGGCATTTTTCAATCACAAAACATTCTTTAATGTTTCAAAAATGCTTCCGCGATATCAAGATCCTCCGGTGTTGTGATCTTAATATTCTGATAAGATCCCTCTGCCAGAGCAACCTTTGCCCCTGTCTCCTGCTCTACTACCATGGCATCATCTGTAATTTTGCTCATATCTTTCTGACGAATGCTGTCATGAGCCTCACGTATCAGTGAATACGAAAAAATCTGCGGGGTCTGAATTGTCCACACACACTTTCTGTTTGGAGTTTCTTTTACATATCCCTCTTCATCAGAAAGTTTGACTGTATCTTTAGAAGGCATACCAATCACACATGCACCTGTTTCCTTCACTTTCTGCAGACCACGTTTAAGAATTTCTTCTGTCACAAAAGGTCTTGCACCGTCATGGATCAATACATATTCACAGTCTCTGCATTCACAAAGACCTGCATAGACAGAATCATAGCGTTCTTTTCCTCCCGGGATTACTGCCGATACCTTTGTAAATCCATATTTTTGCACGATTTCTTCTTTACAGTAGGAGATAGATTCCTCTCCTGTCACAAGAATAATATCCTGAATCAGCGGACTTTCCTGAAAACAGCGCAGGGAATAATACAGAACCGGGTATCCCTGTATCTCCAGGAACTGCTTCTGTACTTTACTGTGCATTCTTTTTCCCTGCCCTGCTGCCAGAACAATGGCCGTATTTCTTTCTGACATCTCAACGCTCTCCCAGTTTAAGATTCGGCACAGCATTCAGATCCCAGCCATGACGTGTACCTTTAATATATTCATAATAAGCAGCTACTCCAATCATTGCTGCATTGTCTGTACAGAAGATCGGTGACGGCCGATAAAAACTGTAATTATTTTTCTTACATGCTTCTTCCATTGCCGCTCTTAACGTTCCATTCGAAGCCACTCCGCCTGCAATTGCAATCTTAGTCATCCCATAATCTTTGGCTGCAAGCATTGTATGCTCCACCAGCACATCAACTACCGCTTTCTGGAAAGATGCTGCCAGATCTGCTCTGTTTATCTCTTCTCCGGTCATCTGCGCATGATTAATATAATTCAACACTGCTGATTTTACACCACTGAAGCTGAAATCGTACGGACAATCTCCAATTTTAGCTTTTGGAAACTCAATTGCATTGGGATTTCCCTCTTTAGAGAGCTTGTCTACCTTTGGTCCTCCCGGATATCCCAGTCCGATAGCTCTTGCAACTTTGTCAAAAGCTTCGCCTGCAGCATCATCACGGGTACGTCCCAGGATTTCAAATTCTCCATAATCCTTAACGATCACAAGGTGTGTATGTCCTCCTGACACGATCAGACATAAAAATGGAGGTTCAAGATCCGGATGTTCAATATAATTTGCTGACACATGGCCCTCAATATGGTGGACCCCTACCAGTGGAAGCTTCTTTGCATAAGCAATTGCCTTCGCCTCAGCAACACCCACAAGAAGTGCACCTACAAGTCCCGGACCATAAGTGACACCAATTGCATCCAGATCATCAAGAGTTACATCTGCATCTGCCAGTGCCTGTTCAATTACCTGGTTAATCTTTTCAATATGTTTACGGGAAGCAATTTCCGGAACTACCCCACCGTATAAAGTATGAAGAGCGATCTGTGAAGAGATCACATTTGACAGAATAGTTCTTCCGTTTTTGACAACAGAAGCTGCAGTCTCATCACAGGAACTCTCAATTGCAAGAATTAATGTATCTTTCATTTTCTGTTCCTCATATATCCGACGGATAAGTCATCCGTTTTACTACTTGTTCATAATCAGTTTCAGTGACATATTATTCCTCAAAATTCAATTCCAGACTCTTTCCGTCTTTTCCCGGATATGCATTTGGAAAAATTTCACGAACTTTATCCATAAACTCATCCGGTCTGACCAGAGACGGACTGTAATGTGTCAGCCACATCTCCTTACCCGGGCATCACGGGCCAAAACCGCCGCCTCGCGGAAAGTCATATGCTTGTATCCGCGTGCTTTGTCTGCTTTGTCATCTTCTCCGTACATTCCTTCACAGATAAACAAATCCGATTCCTTTGCATTTCGCAGGATAGATTCTGTTGGTCTGGTATCTGTTGTATAAGTAAGCCTGATTCCTTTTCTCGCAGGTCCAAGTACCATCTCCGGTGTATAGGTAATACCGTTTGCTTCGATGGTCTGCCCTTTCTGGAGCGGATTCCAGTATTTCAGTGGAATATCCTGCTCTTTCGCCCTCTCAGCCGAGAATTTTCCCTGGCGGAGAATCTCAAGGGTATAGCCATAACAGAGTACATTATGGTTCACTTTAAAAGCCGTAATACGATAGCCATTTTAATTCAATGACCTGCTCCGGCTGTGTAATCTCAATAAATTTAATTTCAAACGGAAGCTCCGGTGCAATGACGCGAAGTGCATTGACCACTCTCTCCAGACCTTTGGGACCTACCAGAGTCAATGGTTCTGTGCGGTCTGCATTTCCCATAGTAAGAAGAAGTCCCGGAAGCCCGCTGATATGATCTCCATGATAATGAGTAAAACAAATCACATCAATAGGTTTAAAGCTCCACCCCTTCTCCTTAATTGCTACCTGAGTACCTTCACCACAGTCAATGAGCAGACTGCTCCCGTTATATCTTGTCATAAGCGCAGTCAACCATCTGCGCGGCAGAGGCATCATTCCACCGGTTCCAACTAAACATACATCTAACATATATTCCCTCTATTTTCCAGCTTCCGGCAATTCCCTTAAAAGGTGTATGGTCCGGCTGCTGATTTTTTCTGCTTTCATTTCTTTTTCATTCGGGATGTCTGGTCATAAGCAGCGCATCCTCCACAGGATCACTGTAATATGCCTTACGTATTCCATCTCCGGTAAATCCCATACGTTCATAGAGACGGATTGCAGTCTCATTTCCCACACGTACTTCCAGATGGATTGTCGTAACCTCCCTCTCTGCTGCAAGGCGGATCAGGCTCTGCATCAGAAAAGCGCCAATTCCTTCTTTTTGTCTGTCCCTGCGCACAGCCACATTGGTAATATCTCCCTCATCCAGAACCATAAGAAGACCGCAGTAACCCAGAATCTTTTCTTTCTCTTCCACCACCAGAAACATGGCATCATCCCTGGTCAGAAAAGTAAAAAAACCTTCTTTTGTCCATGGCACATGAAAAAGATCCTGCTCAATCTCCATTACCTGATCCAGGTCATCCACAAGCATTTCCCGCAGGATCATATTTTTGTACCTGCCGGTTTCTGCTCTTTTTCTCTCTCTGCACGCTCACGCTCTGCCTGGGAAACGCGGAGATATTCCGGGATATGTTCCATAGCAGTCTCTGTGCGTCCTTCTTTATAATAAATACTGCCAAGAGCTGCCACTGCCGCTGCTCTCTGTTTATTTACATGAGCCGGTGCAAAAGAATACGGAACCTGCAGTTTCTCTGCGATCAGTTCACGAAATACAGGTACACCGTCTCCCAAAAATGTAACCATCTCTCCTCTCTGATTCAGTTCTTCCAGCAGTTCCTCGATCGGTGCTGCCCACTGTTCTTTCAAAGTCATAAGCTGATGCTCTTCAAATCTGTAAATTCCTGTATATACCTGCTTTCTTCTGGCATCCATGATCGGACAGATCAATCCCTGTGCATCATAAAGATTATATGCCAGTGCATCTACTGTCGGTACTGCTACCAATGGTTTCTTCAGGGCAAGTCCCAGGCCTTTGGCTGTTGCCGAGCCGATACGGAGTCCTGTAAAGGATCCCGGTCCCGCTGCCACTGCAATAGCATCTACGGATTCCAGTTCCAGTTCCGTCATCTTCACAATCTCATCTAACATCGGAAGCAAAGTCTGAGAATGTGTTTTCTTATAATTTACAGTATACTCAGCCAGTAATGTATCATCTTCCACAACTGCTACAGATGCAACAATTCCTGAGCTGTCCAAAGCTAAAATTTTCATTTCTACCTCCTAACTGTTCTCCGGACCAATCACTGTAATCCTTCTATAATCAAAGCCTTTCTCCAGATCTTTCTCTATGGTTACTTTGATCAGCTTTTCCGGAAGGATTTCTTCAATCAGATCAGCCCATTCGATCAGACAGATTCCCTGTCCGAAGAAATAATCGTCATATCCGATTTCTTCCATTTCCTCAATGTCACCGATACGGTAAACATCAAAATGATATAAAGGAAGACGTCCGCTTTCGTATTCCTGAATGATCGTGAATGTCGGGCTGCAGATAGGCTCTGTGATTCCAAGCCCTGCCGCAACTCCCTGGGTAAATACGGTTTTTCCAACTCCAAGATCACCTGTCAGAGTATAAATCTGACCCGGTTTCGCATTCTCTCCGATCTTCTTTCCCACCTCAAATGTTTCCTGTGGTGTTTTTGTCTCTATAATCATCTTTTCCACCTTTTTCTTGCAGAATTGTTCTTTGCATATTATAATAGAGCGAACAGCGAAATACAATACTTTTTGAAAAGGAGACTTGAAACTATGGCAAATCCGATAGTTACAATTACCATGGATAATGGCGATGTGATGAAAGCAGAATTATATCCTGAGATTGCACCGAATACAGTTAATAACTTTATCAGTCTTGTAAAAAAAGGCTTCTATGACGGACTTATTTTCCATCGTGTGATCAACGGTTTCATGATCCAGGGAGGATGCCCGGACGGAACAGGTATGGGCGGTCCGGGATACAGCATTAAGGGTGAATTCACTCAGAACAGATTTAAAAATGATCTGAAACATACTGCAGGTGTTCTTTCCATGGCACGCGCCATGCATCCAAACTCAGCAGGAAGCCAGTTCTTTATCATGCACAAAGATGCTCCGCATCTTGACGGTGCTTATGCTGCATTCGGCAAGATCACTGAAGGAATGGATGTTGTAAACCGTATTGCAGAAGAAGACACCGATTACAGCGACCGTCCGCTTGACGAGCAGAAAATCAAATCCATGACAGTAGAAACTTTCGGTGTTGATTATCCGGAACCGGAGAAATGCTGATTCGCTGACTGTTTATGCCCCATGCAGTTTTCAGGCTGCATGGGGCATATTTTATCAGTCCGTAAATACTTTCACTTCACCGTCAATCACTGAATAGTAAAGATCTTTCTCTTTCTTCATCTTCGCTCTTCCATTTGTTCCCTCGGTGATTGCTTTTTCTACAAATGCAATCTGATCCGCCGGAACCAGCAAATGCAGAACTACCCTGTCAGTGTATTCAGAATCAAGGATCGGTAATTTCTGTTCTCCGGCAATATACTGGATCTTGCCTATCCCGGTATAATCCGTAACTACTTCCATAGAAATTCCGTAGGTTTTCTCAATCACTGTGCTGGCGGCAAGACCTTCCTGCAGACTCCTGGAATATGCTCTGACAAGACCTCCTGTTCCAAGAAGTATCCCTCCAAAATATCTGGTAACTACTGCTGCCACATTATAAATATCTTCCCCCAGGATTACATCCAGCATTGGTCTTCCCGCAGTGCCTGACGGCTCACCATCGTCACTGCATCTGGTATATTCCCTGTTCTTTCCCACCGAATATACATAGCAGTTATGTCTGGCATCCCAATATTTCTTCTTCATTTCCTCTATAAAGGCCAGTGCCTCCTCTTCGGTCTTTACAGGACGCACTGTAGCAATAAATCTGGATTTCTTTTCCACGATCTCGCCTTCCCCGCCCTCGTAAACTGTCTTATATTTCTCAAGCATGTCTCATACTCCTCTTTCCGTTCTCTTATTGACTCAGTGTACCATGAATTACAAAAATGTGCCAGCACAGTGTATACTAATCCTGTAAAAAAACACAATAACCATTAAAAAGATCCAAAAGCAATTGTGAATTTTTATTTTTCTGCTTTATTTACTTATTCTTATTTGATATAATAGAACGGATTATAAAGGAGGTTTAACATGAACTACGGTAAAAAGTCGACTGCAAAGAAACGGACGCACTGATTTCCCGTTCTTCCATGATGGGAAAGCGCGCCAGAGTTTCTTTCATCAGAGTCCTGTTCGTATCACTGATAGCACTCTGCATCGCAGTAACCTGTCTGGGTGTGGGGTCATTCAGGGGTGTAATTGATACTGCTCCTGATGTTGATGATATTGATATTATGCCACTAGGCTATGCAACCTTTCTCTACGATGATGCAGGGAATCAGATCCGTAAACTGGCTGCTCCGGATTCCAACCGACTGCCTGTCACTCTCGATCAGATACCTGTTGATCTGCAGCATGCAGTTGTCGCAATTGAGGATGAACGTTTCTATGAACATAACGGTATTGACGTAAAAGGTATTCTTCGTGCCGGAATGAAAGCTCTCACTACCGGAGATTTCTCAGAAGGTGCCAGTACGATCACACAGCAGCTTCTTAAGAATAACGTATTTACCAACTGGACCAGTGAATCTACTCAGCTGGAAAGATTTACGCGAAAAATCCAGGAACAGTACCTTGCTGTCCAGGTTGAGAAAAAACTGATAAAGACACCATTCTTGAGAATTACCTGAACACAATTAACCTGGGTGCCGGTTCCTACGGTGTACAGGCTGCCGCACGACAGTATTTTGACAAGGATGTATGGGATCTGAATCTTTCTGAATGTGCAACTCTGGCAGGTATCACACAGAACCCGACGAAATTTAACCCGATTATCAATCCTGACAGCAACAGGAAGAGACGCAAGGAAGTTCTCCAGCATATGCTGGATCAGAACTATATTACTCAGGATCAGTATGATGAAGCTCTTGCAGATGATGTTTATTCCCGTATCCAGGCCGCTCAGGAAAAGAACTCCAGCACTGAGAATACTGTTTACACATATTTTGAAGATGAACTGACAGATCAGATCATCAACGACCTGATGAATATCAAAGGTTACACCAAAAACAGGCAACCAATCTTCTCTACAGCGGCGGACTTAAAGTATATACAACACAGGATTCCAAGATCCAGAATATCCTGGATGAGGAATATGCAGATCCTTCCAATTATCCGGACACTGTCCAGTATGAACTTGACTATGCCCTGACGGTTACCGATCCTGATGGAAATCAGGTAAACTACAGTAAGGAAATGCTGCAGCTTTATTTTCAGAATGATGGATCCCGATTTCGATCCTTCTGTTCGATTCCCCGGAAGATGGACAGACTTATGTAGACAAATATAAGGCAAGCATACTCGCCAACGGAAGTAAAGTTCTTGCAGAGCGTGTCAATTTCGCACCTCAGCCACAGTCTTCCATGAGTGTGATCGACCAGCATACCGGCTATGTAAAAGCTCTGATCGGTGGTCGTGGAGAGAAAACGGCAAGTCTTACACTGAACCGAGCAACGGACACTACCAGACAGCCTGGTTCTACCTTTAAGATCGTGTCCACTTATGCACCTGCTTTAAATGAAAAAGGCATGACTCTTGCAACAACATTTGAAGACGAACCTTATGAATATCCGGATGGTTCCCCTGTAAACAATGCAACCCGTTCTTACAACGGAACAACCACGATCCGTACTGCGATCCAGAATTCCATTAACGTTGTAGCCGTCAAGTGTCTGGAAAAAGTAACTCCTGAGCTTGGATTGAAATATCTGGACAACTTTGGTTTTACAACCCTTGCTCATGGAACAGAGGCTGACAAAGATGCCAATGGTAATGTATGGAGTGATGCAAACCTTGCCACTGCGCTTGGCGGCATCACCCGCGGTGTCACAAATGTTGAACTGTGTGCATCCTATGCAGCCATCGCAAATAACGGAAATTATATCAAGGCAATTTATTACACAAAAAATTCTGGATCACAACGGAAACGTCCTGATCGAGAATACTGCTGCCGAACGTTCCGTAATCAAAGAAAGTACTGCTTTTCTTCTCACCAGTGCAATGGAGGATGTTGTAAAACAGGGTACAGGTACAGCCTGCCAGCTTGACAATATGCCTGTTGCCGGAAAAACAGGTACAACCGAAGCCTATAACGACTTGTGGTTTGTGGGTTATACACCATATTATACATGCGCAGTATGGTCCGGTTACGACAACAATGAGAAATTACCTGATTATGCGCGTAACTTCCACAAAGCTTTATGGAAAAAGGTTATGACTCGTATCCATGAGGGACTTCCTTCCAAAGAATTCGAGAAGCCTGCAAGTGTAGAAAAGTTAAGTGTCTGCGAGGAAACCGGACTTCTTCCAAGAGCTGGCTGTCCGGTGATCACTGAATACTTTGACGTAGGTACCATGCCTACTGAATACTGTGACCAGCATTTCTATGACAGTGATGATTATGACTATAATTATGATACAGATTCCTCTGATCAGACTGACAACACCACTGACACTGATAACAGCGAAAACTCTGATAATGGAGATACCGACAACAGTGGTGACAGTAACAATACTGATGACAACGGTAACAGCGGTGACGATGGTACTGATAATACCGGCGGAAGCGATGACAACGGTGACGGTAACGAGGATGATTCCTCTTATCAGGTCGACTATTATTAATACAAAAATACCGTACCGAGGCAGACACCTCCGAATGATGTTCCTGTACTGCAAAAAATCCACAGTCCTGTCAACTCAGGACTGTGGATTTTTTATGTATTTTCAAAATTGATTCTCAGATATTATACTTCTTTTAATAACCATACGCGCAGATCCATAAATACCTGCATCATTTCCGAGAGTTGCAAGAATGATCGGTGTTTTCTTGCATGCTGTAAAAGCATATTTCTCATAGTATTTCTGAATACAGTCGATCAATGGCTGTCCGGCTTTGGAAACACCACCGCCGATAACGATGGCTTCCGGATCTGTCACACATGCAAACATGGCAAGTGTTCCGCCAAGCATTTCTCCTACCTGTGCCATAACATCGCAGGCTACTTTGTCGCCCTCTTTAAAAGCATCCAGAACATTCTTTGCTGAAAGTTTTGTAAATTTGCGAAGAACAGTCTGCTCATCTGTAGCAGCCAGAGTTCTCTGTGCCACGCGAACGATACCTGTTGCAGACGCATACTGCTCCAGACATCCACAGTTACCACAGTTGCAGGCTTCCTTTTCTTCATGGTCAACTGCTGCATGACCGATTTCTCCACCTGCACCATGAGCACCGCCAACAATTTTTCCATCAACGATGATTCCACCGCCGACACCTGTTCCAAGAGTTACAAGAATAACGTTCTTAGCTCCTGCTGCTGCGCCTTTCCATGCTTCGCCAAGTGCTGCTACATTGGCATCGTTTCCTGCTTTGGACGGAAGTCCTGTCAGTTCTGTCAGTTCCTTAGTAACTTCTTTAAAGCCCCAGAAAAGGTTTACCGCACATGGCACTTCCCCTCTCTCGTTAACAGGTCCCGGTACCCCGATTCCCACACCGTCGATTTCTTCTTTATCCAGCTTACGCTCTGCGATCTTGTCAAGGATTGTCTTTGCAATATCCGGCAGGATTGCTTCTCCACTGTTCTCCTTACGTGTAGGAATTTCCCATTTCTCAACTAAGACTCCGTCTGTCTGAAAGAGTCCACATTTTTACAGATGTACCACCAACGTCAATTCCAAAACAATACTTCCCATAATATCTGATATCCTCCAAATTACTTTAAATTATTTTTCTTCACGTTTCTTTGCAAGGTTTGCCTGAACACGTTTTGTACAGCTCTTCCGCTGCATTGTATCCCATCTTCTTCTGTCTGTGGTTAACTGCCGCAGATTCAACGATAATAGCCAGATTACGTCCCGGACGGATAGGCAGAGAATGGCATACAATCTTATTTCCAAGATACTCTGTATATTCCTCATGCAGGCCGAGACGGTCATATTCTTTGTCTCTGTCCCACTCTTCCAGTTTGATAACCAGATCCACAGACTGTGTATCCTTAACGCTCTCAACACCAAACAGAGTTTTGACATCGATAATACCAATACCACGAAGTTCAATGAAATGTCTTGTGATATCCGGTGCCGAACCCACCAGCGTCACATCACTGACTTTACGAAGTTCTACAACATCATCACTGACAAGACGATGTCCTCGTTTGATCAGTTCCAGCGCAGCCTCACTCTTGCCAATTCCGCTCTCACCTGTGATCAGGACACCTTCACCATATACGTCCACAAGCACACCATGGATGGAAATACATGGTGCAAGCTGTACACCTAACCAGCGGATAATTTCAGCCATAAAAACTGGAAGTTGTACGTTTCTGTCACGAAAGTCGGAACATTATAATTTAACTGCCAGATCGATCATATCCTGTGATGGTCTTGTCATTGTACTGAAAATTACACAGGGAATCTTGCTGGAAATAAATCTTTCATATTTAAATTTCCGTTTCCTCATCACTGAGCTGCATCAGATAAGTATACTCTACATATCCGATGATCTGTACCCGTTCATTTGCAAAATGCTCCAGATATCCTGTCAGCTGCAATGCCGGTCTGTTGATCTCCGCTGTCTTGATCACAATCTCAGACAGATCAATTTCAGGAGTCAGGTTGTGAAGTCCCAATTCCTGAACTAATTTTGTCAACTGTACACCCTTCATTTATTTCTCCTTTTCAGTTCAAAATCTGAAAGCCCGGTCTGTCCGCTATCTCAAAACCTGTTCATACAGACATAACTCATTTATAGCTGCCGTCCGAAACTTTCATAGTAAATTTCACGTCTTTTTTTTATTATATCACATCACTATATACAACTTCAATTACAAAAAGCGAGAGTCTTTGGGTAATATGTAGAAGAACCCAGGAATATTTTTACATATTTTATATTTTTTCTCACCAGTGTGCCGACAAGTTGATTCTTGAAACAATCAACTTGTCGGTACACTAGCTCCATGAAAAAATTCATAGACTTTCTGTGCACTTCCTGCATTCATGCTTTCTGTCTCCGCAATTTCTTCCAATGATGCATCTCTGATATTCTCAATGGATTTAAATTTCCGCATCAATGCTTTCCGCCTGGTTTCACCGATACCAGGGATATCATCCAACAGGGAATGCACCTGTTCTTTACTTCTCAGAGATCGGTGAAATTCAATGGCAAAACGGTGCGCCTCATCCTGGATTCTGGTGATCAGGCGGAAGCCTTCACTGTCTGTATCAATGGGAATTTCAAGATTATTGTAATACAGTCCTCTGGTTCTGTGATGGTCATCCTTGACCATACCACAGACCGGAATCTCTATTCCCAGATTATCCAGAACTTTTAGCGCAATATTCACTTGTCCTCTTCCTCCATCCATCAGGATCAGATCCGGCATAATGGAAAAGCTGTCAAACTCATCTTTTCCCTCATGAGTAAATCGTCTGGTAAGTACTTCTTCCATACTTGCATAGTCGTTCGGTCCCTGCACCCACTTTATCTTAAATTTGCGGTAATCACTGCGCTTTGGCTTTCCTTTCTCATAGACAACCATGGAACCTACAGATTCAAAACCACTGATATTGGAAATATCATAAGCCTCCATACGCCTGATTCCCGACAGTCCAAGCCACTCTTCCACTTCATGAACCGCTCCGATGGTTCTTCCTTCTTCACGTTTGATACGCTCTCTGTCTTTATCCAGAACCATCTTTGCATTCTCTTCTGCCAGCTCTACCAGCTTCTCTTTCGTACCTTTCTTCGGTACCCTGATATAGACTCGCTGCTTTCTTCGATCTGTAAGCCATTCCTCTATGATCTTGGCATCTTCGATTTCTTTTTGCAGCATGATCTCACGTGGGATAAACGGAGTTCCGGCATAAAATTGCTTCATAAAGCTGGATAATACCTGAGCCTTTGTATCGCCACGCGCCACACGCAGATAGAAATGCTCCCGCCCGATCAGTTTGCCTCCCCGGACAAAGAATACCTGTACAACAGCATCCTGCTCCCGCAGATCAAGGCTTTCATCCATGGCAACAGCGATGATATCCTTATCTTCCTCTCCGTAACCTGTAATTTTCTGACGTTCTCCGATCTTCTGGATACTGCGGATCAGATCCCGGTATTCCATGGCATCCTCAAAACGCATTTCTTCGGAAGCTGCCATCATTTTGTCGGTAAGCATATCAATCGTATCCTTAAAGTCTCCATTGAGAAATTTCAGCAGTTCTGCGATATTTTTCTTATATTCTTCTGAACTCACATAGCCCTGACAGGGGGCGCTGCACTGTTTCATATGATGGTACAGACATGGACGATCCTTCCCACAATCTCTTGGCAGCACCCTGTTACAGGATCGCACTTTATAAAGTTTGCGCACAAGCTCGATCACATCTTTTACAGCCCCGGCACTTGTATATGGTCCGAAATATTTCGCCTTGTCTTTCTTCATTCTTCTGGCAAAAAAGAACTCTGGGATATTCCTCATTTACTGTGACTTTGATAAACGGATAACTCTTATCATCTTTGAGCATGGTATTATATTTCGGTCTGTGCTCCTTGATCAGATTACACTCCAGCACAAGGGCTTCCAGTTCCGAATCTGTGATAATATACTCAAATCTGGTGATATGGGTAACCATCTGTTCAATCTTTGCGCCCTTATTTCTGCTGCTCTGGAAATATTGACGCACCCTGTTTTTCAGACTGACGGCTTTTCCAACATAGATGATCTCGTCCTTCTCCCCATGCATAATATAAACCCCCGGCTTACCCGGAAGTTTTTTCAGTTCTTCTTCTATCTGAAACATAAACTCTCCTCTATACAAAAAATCCTGCCCTGAATTCTTTTCGTATCCATGAGATATTACAGCGTAATTTCCTGTGATACGAAAACAGAGCCGGAAATTATTTCGTTTCCGACTCTGTTATTGTATCACTGAATCTCTGGCTTATCCAGCGTTACTGTATTCTGTTTTTCCTCCGGAATTACCAGATCATCCAGATTTTCCGGAATCTCGATTCCACGCTCTACCGCATGGAAAATCTTCATAAATTCCTTACCTGTAATGGTTTCCCTGCGGATCAGGTAAGCAGCAATCTTATCAAGTGCTTCTCTGTGGCTGCCGATCAGTCTCTTGGCTTCCTCATAAGAATTATGGAGAAGTACCATTACCTCATGGTCAACCTCTGTGGCAGTGTCATCGCCACAGTTTAACACTGTTCTTCCGCTGAGATACTGATTCTCCTGTGTAGCCAGACCCATAAGTCCGAACTTGTCGGACATACCGTACTGTGTGATCATGGCTCTTGCCACCTTGGTAGCCTGCTCAATATCATTGGCTGCCCCGGTTGTGACAGTATCAAATACCAGTTCCTCAGCTGCGCGTCCGCCAAGATATCCCACAAGCATTGCTTCCAGTTCCTTCTTTGTATTGAGATATTTCTCCTCCTCGGGTACCTGCATTACATAACCAAGTGCCCCCATTGTTCTCGGCACAATAGTAATCTTCTGTACAGGCTCTGCATCTTTCTGCAGGGCGCTTACCAGTGCATGTCCTACCTCATGATAGGATACGATCCTGCGCTCCTGTGCACTGAGGATCCTGTCCTTCTTCTCTTTACCTACCAGAACTACTTCAACAGCTTCGAGAAGATCTTTCTGGGATACTGCGCTGCGTCCACTCTTAACAGCAAGGATAGCAGCCTCGTTGATCATATTAGCCAGATCCGAACCCACTGCCCCGGAAGTTGCAAGTGCAATGTTCTCAAAATCAACAGTCTCATCCAGATGTACATTTCTTGCATGAACCTTCAGGATCTCGATTCTTCCCTTCAGATCCGGTCTGTCCACAATAACACGTCTGTCAAAAACGTCCCGGACGAAGAAGTGCCGGATCAAGAACCTCCGGACGTTGGTAGCAGCCAGGATCAGAAGTCCCTTTGAAGTGTCAAATCCATCCATTTCCGCAAGAAGCTGGTTCAGGGTCTGCTCACGCTCATCATTGCCGCCGCCATAATGAGAATCTCGGCTCTTTCCGATTGCATCAATCTCATCAATAAAAATGATACATGGTGTCATTCTTTTGCTTCCTCAAAGAGATCGCGGACACGTGATGCACCCACACCTACAAACATCTCCACAAACTCAGAACCTGACAGAGAGAAAAACGGCACATGTGCCTCTCCTGCTACTGCCTTTGCCAGAAGTGTTTTACCGGTTCCCGGAGGTCCTACAAGCAAAGCTCCTTTCGGCAGCTTCGCTCCGATGGTGGTATATTTGCCGGGATTATGCAGGAAATCCACCACCTCCTGCAGTGATTCCTTGGCCTCATCCTGCCCTGCCACATCCCTGAAAGTAATTCCTGTATCTTTCTGAATGTAGGCTTTGGCGCGGCTCTTTCCAACGCCCATCATTCCGCCGCCCTTATTCATGCGGCGCATAAATACCGTCAGAAGTACAAAGAGCAGAATCGTTGGCAGAAGCACACTGACCAGCATAGAAATAATTTCCCCTGCTGCATCCGGCTTCTTATACTCAAACTTGATTCCTGTTCCCTCAAGTCTCTCCGTCAGCTTATCTACTGACTCCATCTGATTGGCATAATAAACTTCTTCTGAAAATCCTGATGACTGATGTTTCGGCGTGATCGTCAGTGTATTTGACTGAAGCGTAACCTCTTTCACATCTCCATCATCTACCATCTCAATAAATTTATCATAAGTGATCTCACTCGAATTATCCTTGAGCATATTGGTAAACATGGCGAAACATACCAGAGTTACCAGGAGGCATACCAGAAAGGCCAGTATCGACTGATGATTCTTGTTCGGGTCCTGTCTGCCCGGACCTTTATTATTATCAGGACGATTGCCATTCGGATTGTTATCCATATGATTATCCATTTCATTCCTCCTAAAACGTTATCGTTCTTATTATAAAGAGAATTCAGGTATAAATCAACTGCGAGATTGTGAAAATTGTGTCCGGTTGTGCATATCTTTCTATAAACCCTATAAAATTTATATGAAGTTTTACAAATTCACCTGTTACAAATGGCTTTATTTGTAGTATACTATTGACAAACTGATTACTGCTCACTTCGTTCCCGGTAATGCACTCCGCAATACACAGAATTTATGCTGACCGCATAAATTTGCGCTGTATGTCCCGGGATATTCTAAATGAGCAGTACTAAAAATGTGATGAGGAAAGGAAATGAACAAATGAAGATAGGATTTGACAACGACAAGTATCTGAAAATGCAGTCCGAACATATTCGGGAACGTATTAACCAGTTTGGAAACAAACTTTATCTGGAATTTGGCGGCAAGCTTTTTGATGACTACCATGCTTCCAGAGTTCTTCCGGGATTTGAGCCGGACAGCAAACTGCGTATGCTGATGCAGCTTTCTGATCAGGCAGAGATCGTTATTGTAATCAGCGCCGCTGATATTGATAAAAATAAAGTCAGAGGTGACCTTGGTATCACTTATGATGAAGATGTACTCCGCCTTATGGAAGTATTTACCGAGCGCGGACTCTATGTCGGAAGTGTCTGCATCACCCAGTATTCCGGACAGGAAAGCGCAGATGCGTTTAAGAAACGTCTGGAGAAGCTTGGAATCAAAGTATACGTGCTTTATCTGATCCCGGGTTATCCGAATAATACTTCCTTTATTGTAAGTGATGAGGGATATGGCAAGAACGATTATATCGAAACAACAAGACCACTGGTTGTCATCACTGCTCCAGGACCCGGAAGCGGAAAAATGGCCACCTGCCTTTCTCAGCTTTACCATGAATACAAGCGCGGTGTCAAGGCAGGATATGCCAAATTTGAAACTTTCCCAATCTGGAATATCCCGCTGAAGCATCCGGTAAATCTGGCATATGAAGCAGCTACTGCTGACTTAAATGATGTGAACATGATCGACCCGTTCCATCTGGAAGCATATGGTGAGACTACTATTAACTACAACCGTGACGTTGAAGTTTTCCCTGTTCTTCAGGCTATGTTTGAAAAGATCATGGGCGAGTGCCCTTACAAATCTCCCACAGATATGGGCGTTAATATGGCCGGTAACTGCATCGTTGATGATGAAGTCTGCAAGGAAGCTGCACGTCAGGAGATCATCCGCAGATATTATAAGAGCATGGAAGCTCTGGTTCGCGGAACAGGCCGCGAAGAAGAAGTTTATAAGATTGAGCTTCTGCTGAAACAGGCTCATGTGACCATCGAAGAACGCAAGGTGGTTCCTGCAGCGCTGAAACGTGAAGAAGAAACAGGTGCACCTGCTGCTGCCATGGAACTTCCTGACGGACGTATTGTTACAGGTAAGACCTCTGAACTTCTTGGTGCGTCTTCAGCACTGCTTCTGAATGCACTGAAAGAACTGGCAGGAATCGATCATGACAAACATGTTATCTCTCCGGAAGCATTAAAACCAATTCAGGCGCTCAAGACAGAATACCTTGGAAGCAAAAATCCAAGACTTCACTCTGATGAAACTCTGATCGCGCTTTCCATCAGTGCCGCAGATAATGAAGATGCGAAGCTAGCCCTGCAGCAGATTCCGAAATTAAAAGGCTGCCAGGTTCATACTTCCGTACTTCTGTCTCAGGTGGATATCCTGGAGTTCCGTAAGCTGGGTGTTGAACTTACCTGTGAGCCGAAATCTGAGCATTCTAAGAAATCATGCAGAAATAATTTCTGAAATGGTTTCAAATAGCAGCAGAAAACTCTGAAAATCCACAATATCTATATAATGATACAAGAAAGAATCCTGCCTGAACATTATGACAGTTTCATATGAACAGGCAGGAATTTTTTTATTTCTCTATAATCTCAATCGCTCTGTCCGGATAATTGGTAATGACTGCTTCTGCACCTGCGTCTTTTACCAGCTGGATGTGTTCTGGTTTGTTGGCAGTCCATACGTGCATTTTCAGTCCGGCACGTTTGACTTCTTCTATGAACTGTGGGTATTTCAGGTGATAAACTGCAGGATGTACGGCGTTGATTCCGAGATTTTTGGCGTACATGGCTGGATTTACCCATCCGTCACTGAAAAGGATTCCGGTCTGTACATGGTCATTCAGCTGTTTTAACTGTAACAGGCTGTAATGGTTAAAGGAGGAATAGATCAGCTGGTCTTCCATGTTCATTTCTTTTACCAGTTTCAGGATTTTCCCTTCCATTCCCGGATAGAAGCAGATGCTGTTCTTTAGTTCGATGTTTACCATCATATCTGTGGTGCGCATGAGCTCCAGTACTTCTGCCAGAGTTGGAATGTGATAAATTCCCGATGGTTCTGCGGGTGTACTGACTTTTAATTCTTTCAATTGAGCCAGTGTCATATCTTTGATCAGTCCGGTTCCGTCTGTGACACGGTCTACGTTTTCGTCGTGCATAACGATGAGTTCGCCGTCTGCGGAAGTATGTACATCCAGTTCGATTCCATCTGCGCCCTGTCTGATGGCAAGTTCAAATGCTTCCAGAGTGTTCTCCGGTCTGTATCCGCTGGCACCCCTGTGTGCCCATACTTTTGTTGTTCTCTTTGTTGTTTCTGTCATTTCTATATGCCTCTCTTATATAAAATTCATTTACAATACTCCCCCAATAATATATTTCACCTTTTCCATCTCCGCTTTTTTGCAAAATACCCGGACAGCCAGGCTGTCATATTGTGGAAATTACCGTAAATCTTCATAAACAGGGAACCGCATACGCAGCCCCCTGTCCTCATTTAAGTATAAATATTTTTCCTGTGAATGATTATAACACTTCTCAATGTACTGTTATCAATATTTTTATTCATTCAGCAGGTTATATCTTCGATGGATTTGTTCATATCAGAAGCCATTTTGCTCACCGCATCCTCTGCAGATTCTTTTCCGTTGAGCATATTCTCAATCTCTGTTTCTACAATCGCACGTGCTTCCGGGAATACACTGAGAAGTGCACCTGCATATTCCGGTGCAGAATCATGAAGCTGGTCAATGGCTGTCTGGAACTGTGGGTATTTTGCAATGTTGTCTTTGAATACCTGCTCGTCATGTGCTGCTGTTGTTACAGGGAAGTATCCTGTCTGTGCATTCCAGTATGCCTGTGATTCCGCAGATACCAGATATTTTACAAATTCCCATGTAGCTGCTTTCTTTGCATCATCCTGGTTGTCAAGCATCCAGAGAGAAGCACCACCGATGGATACACCACCTTTATCATCATCTGTAATGGATGGGAAGTATGCGGTACCTACTTCAAAGGAACCGTTTACATCCTGCAGAATCTGTTTCAGGGACGCTGTGGAACCTAATGTCATAGCTGCTTTTCCGGAAGAGAAATCTGCAAGTCCAGAATCTCCGCCTCTTCCTACGTTTGGTGCATAGCCTGCGTCATAAAGTTTCTTCCACTCATTAAGAATATTCAGTGCACCTCCGTTTTCATCGAATGCAACCTTTGTAGCTGCTGCCTCACGTCCGTTTCCGTTATCTACATATGGCAGACCCTGTTTGCACATAAACTCTTCGAAAAACCATCCATAGATTCCCATGGATAATGCTTCTCCCGCACCGCCTTTGTTTACAAGGTCATCTGCAACCTCTGCGATTCCCTCAAGGCTTGTAGGTACCTCTGTCACACCTGCTTTGTCAAACATATCCTTGTTGTAATAAAGAATCGGTGTAGAGGAGTTAAATGGCATAGAATATAATTTATCATCTACTGTATAATAAGCTGTGATATTTGGTTCCAGATCAGATACATCATATCCTTCGCTGTCAATCATGTCCTGCATTGGGATCACCCATCCGGAATCAATCATGAAACGGGTTCCGATATCATAAATCTGTACCAGATCAGCTCCCATATTTCCAAGCTGAGCACTTTTTTAACTTATTGATCTCATCGTCATATTCTCCCTGATACTGAGAATCCACTTTAATTCCATATTCATTTTCTTCATTAAATTTATTTACCAGATAGTCCAATGCTTCCCCGTTGACACCGCCCATTGCGTGCCAGAATGAAATCGTTGTTCCCTCCGGAATGTCTGCCTTTTTTCTCTGCTGCCATGCAGGTAGTTGGAAGAATTGCGCTGAATACTGTTGCTGCTGTTAATAATACTGCGAGTTTACGCTTCATAACTTACCTCTTTCTTTCATGTTGTTTGTT
>ENA-OQAJ01000121-OQAJ01000121.1-human-gut-metagenome-genome-assembly--contig:-NODE-121-length-23487-cov-3.332663_pt1 | contig 23487 bp, 33 predicted proteins | sample MGYA00242736_ERZ504529 | MGnify/ENA primary metagenome ERZ504529 (study PRJEB26092, sample SAMD00036275) | human gut metagenome | host: Homo sapiens | study: EMG produced TPA metagenomics assembly of...
ATATCCAATCGTTTCTTCATTCTCTTATTCCTTCTGAATAGTTACCTGAAATTTTCTTTATCTTCTCTGCAATGGCATTGGTGCTAAGCCCCAGCTGTACCCTAAGACTGTCCACACCTCCATGAGGCACAAAACGATCCGGAATAGCCACTGGCAGCACCTGGATACCAGGATGATGTTCTTCCATATAACCGCATACCTGCTGTCCAAAGCCACCATTTGCACATTTTCTTCTACTGTTACCACCAGGCTGTGATTCCGCGCCAGCTGATCCAGCAAAGCTGTATCTAATGGCTTTACAAATCTGACATTTACAAAGGTAGAATCAATTCCTTCCTTCTGTAATTCACTGCAGACCTCTGCACAGATCTCCACCATGCTTCCAAGTGCCAGAACTGCTACCTTACAACCGCTGTGAAGGACTTCACTTTTCCCCATCTCCACAGCTGTCTGATATTCCCTGCAGCCCCTGATATGCATTACCTCTTGGGCTGGATCACCGCCCGATTGCACGAAAAACTATCAAGGAGTATGCCATCTTTCTGCGGCTCGTAATGCAATATGCCGAACGCGAGTACGGCATAGACAACGATACCCAAACACTCGCGGTTAAAGGTACGCGCAGCCGCCCGGTAGACTGCCTGCACCCGGAAGAAGTAGAAGCACTTTTCAAGGTGCTGCCGCGCTGTTCCACGCTGGAGCAAGTCATCGTCATGGGACTGCTGAATACAGGAATGCGGCGCGGCGAGTTGGCCGGGCTGACATGGGAAGATATCGACTTCGACCACTGCACCGTCCATGTGGATAAGTCACTGCTCATCGTAAACAAAGGCTACCACCTGACGACCACAAAGGAGGACAATGTCCGTGACATTGATGTAGCACCCGAATTTATGGAATATCTGAAAACCTACCGTGACCAATGGCTTGCACAAAAGCACCGTATGGGCAGTGCTTGGCAGACCTGCATGGACGGAAAGTGGGAATCGTACCGGGAATCCCTGCAAAAGCTGCGCGGGAAAAATTTTATCGTTATCAATGATTTTGGCTGGCCCATCAGCCCCGACCACTATGGCAAAATTGTTGACCGCGTGGCTGAGAAAGCGGGCATCCGCAAAATCCACCCGCATATGTTTCGCCACACCTTTGTCAGTATCCTGCTCTCCAACCCGGACATCGGTGTCGCTACAGTGGCGGCTGAGGCGGGTCATGCCCAACCCAGCACGACACTGGCAATTTATACGCAGGTTTACCACAAGCGGCAGGATTCCATCCGCAGCCAGATGAGCGAGACGCTCTACAAGAGAAAAACTCCCGAAAGATGAAAAGAGACGTGCAAACTTTACGCTTGCACGTCTCTTTTTGGTGGGCATGCAGGATTCGAACCTGCGATAACTCGGTTATGAGAATACCGAACCTCTTAAAATTCTATTTTTCTTGTGCAATCGTACCAGATGCCGTGTCTTATAGAAGTCTTATCTTTAGGCAATGTGACGAATCTTTTTGTCTTATTTAGTAGTGAAACTGCCCCTTTATCGCCAGCTTTATCGCCAGAAAAAAAGCTGGCGATAAAAAAACAGCTCTAAAAAACGCATTTTTTCCCTAATCTGGCGATGAAGAAACCAACCATAGGTACGAGTCTTTTGCCACACAACTGTTTTTGAATTATACATCGTCATTTTCACATTGTCAATATCGCCAAGGGGATACTATACACTTTTATAGGAATTGGCGCGGCGCGTTCCTCTCCCCCCACACCCCCCTCTCCAGCTGCTGAAGAAAACAGCCAACTGAAAAAAGAGAATATCGGTTCTTATAAGCATCTTACCTGTCCACAGGCAAGGTGCTTTTTTTATTTCAAAAATCGGAGGTCATCATGGGCAAAATATCAGAAAAAATATCGAAGCTGCGCGGCGTATCAGCGTGATGCAGTATCTTCAAACCTATCACCCCGGCGAAACTGGTTCGCAAAACGGACAAGGAGTATTGCACCAAGACGCACAGCAGCCTTGTTATCACGCCCGCAAATGGGCTGTTTCACTGGTTTTCGCAGAGCAAGGGTGGCAACAATGCACTCGACTATCTGGTAAAGGTCGAGGGCATGGATTTTGTCTCAGCGGTACGGTTGCTGAACGAAATGACACCGATGCCGGTCTCTGTTCAGACGGCTAAGGCAGCACCTGTGCAGCAGCAGACATCCCGCCCCTTTGTGCTGCCGCCTGCGGACAGGAACGCCGAAGCTACAACGGCCTATCTGATGCACCGTGGCATCAGCCCGAAAGTGCTGCGCTACTGTGTGGGTAGTGGAATCCTATACCAAACTACGCGCGGCAACTACCGCAACTGCGTTTTTGTGGGCAAAGATGAAAACGGCGTACCTCGCTCTGCTTTTCAGCGGGGCTGTCAAGGCAGCTTTCGCGGAGATGTCGCGGGCAGCCAAAAACAGTATGGCTTTCTGATTCCCGCGGAATCGGAAAACTGCGATACCGTAGAGATCTACGAAGCCCCCATTGATGCCATGTCCGGCGCGACGTTGCGGCAGTACAAGCATGATGCACCGTGGCGCAGCGTCCACTACTTGGCGCTGGGTGGGCTGAACCACCAGGCGATTGACTACTTTTTACAGCAGCATCCCGAAGTTAAGCGCGTGGCACTTTGCTTTGACCGTGATGAACCCGGCAGGAACTTTACAAAAATTGTGGCAAAAAGGCTGACAGAACGGGGATATATCGTACAGGACGCGCCCCCGGCCATAGGCAAGGATTATAACGACTATCTGCTGGCGGCTCGTAGACTTATCAGCATGGAACGGTAAAGGAGCGGAACATGAAAACTATTGCAGTTGCAAACCAAAAAAGGCGGCGTGGGTAAAACGACCACCACCGTAAACCTCGGCACAGCACTGGCGGCTATGGGCTACAAGGTGCTGTTGGTGGACGCCGACCCGCAGGGTGATTTGAGCAGCTATCTCGGCTATGAGGGCACCGAAAACGGCGCAACAATCAGTGACCTAATGGAATCTGTTATCAAGGACGAAAAGCCGCCAGAAGTGGTAATTCACCATGAAGAAAAGGTGGATTTCATCCTTCCGACATTGGTCTGTCCGATATGGAAGTGAGCCTTGTAAACGTTATGGCGCACGAGAAAATCATGGAACAGGCACTGGAGCCGTTCAAGGATAAATATGACTACTGCTTGATCGACTGTATGCCCTCGCTGGGCATCATCACCGTGGCATCGCTTGTTGCGGCGGATCGAGTGCTGATTCCTGTGCAGGCACAGCATTTCGCCCTCAAAGGTCTGGTGTCCCTGTTCAAATCCGTCAACCAAGTAAAGCGCCGTATCAATCCCCGGTTGGATATTGACGGCATTGTGCTGACGATGGTGGACAAGCGCACCAACTATCCAAAGATGTGTGTGCTGCCCTGCGCAGTGCCTACGGTCACGCGCTGAAAATTTACCGTGCAGAAATCCCGGTCAGTACGCGCACAGCAGAAAGCGCTGCCAGTACACATAGCGTGCTGACCTACGATGCCAACGGCCCGGCCAGTTTGGCATACAAAGCGCTTGCCAAGGAGGTGACGGAGAATGAGAGAGTACGGCAGCAACATCAATCTGCCCTCACTCGATAATCTGTTTTCGAGTGAGCAGGAGCGGCAGGACGCAAAATTAGAGAAAATCCAAATTTTGCCGCTGACGAAACTGCATCCCTTTCGAAATCACCCTTTTCAAGTCCGTGACGATGACGAGATGGACAAAATGGTGGACAGTATAAAAGAATATGGCGTTATGACCCCCGCCATTGTCCGCCCTCGGAAGATGGTGGGTATGAATTGTAGCGGGCCACCGTCGCTGCCATGCCAGTCAGCGGGCGGGCGTGGAGACCATGCCCTGCATTGTGCGGGATATGGACGATGATACTGCTATTATTCTGATGGTGGACAGTAACTGCCAACGAGAGCATATTTTGCCGAGCGAAAAGGCGAAAGCGTATGAAATGAAATTGGCTGCTATTAAAAGGCAAGGGCAACGCGTGATTTAACTTCTGGACAAGTTGTCCAGAAGTTGTCAGTGCAAGAAGTTGCAGATGGAAGTGGCGAGGGCTACAAAACAGTCCAGCGCTTTATCCGTCTGAACAAACTCACCCCCGAACTTATGAAAATGGTGGATGATGGCAAGCTAAAAACCACTCCCGCCGTAGAACTTAGCTACCTTACCCCAGAAGAACAAGAGGACTTCCTCTCTTATATGGAATCTGAGGGCTGTACCCCCTCACTGTCACAAGCACAAAAACTCAAGGAGGCCAGCAAGGAAAGCGTACTGACACCAGAAAAAATCCAGCATATTATGGCCGCCAAGCCGCCAAGTGTAAAGCCGCATGACCCGCAGCTTATGATTCCCGTTGCAAAAGTTGAACGATACTTTCCGAAAGGCTTTACAAGCGACCAGATGCAGCAGGTTATCGTAAAACTGCTGGAAAACTATGCCCGCGCCCACCAGCACGGCAGCAGATGAGGGGGACACCGATGACAAGATTATTAGTTGTTGAACCCGGCTACTGCCCTTATCAAGCGGGTTTTCCCAGCGCGATAGCGGCTGCTTCCGAAGTTATTGAAGGCGAGAGCCAAATCCTAAAACCGTTTGGTACACCGCGAATCGGGCTAATATGCAGCAAAGCCCAAAGCCGACTGAAATATAACAGACAGGTCAATGACGAGGGCGTGACTGTGCGCGGACGCTTTCTCGTTTGCGGACTAAATGGCGATAAGGTCATAGGGCTATCCAAGGATCAGGCAGACCGGTACAGCCGACTACTTTTTCTCCCGCAAGTCGCGGATATGGCAAGCGACGAACTGCCCGCTGCTAAGGTGCGACCCCAAGACGAGCGCTACGGAAACAAATTGTCATTTTGGGAAAGGTTGGAACGATAATGCGCGAGAAAGAAGATAATATCATTGGCTATATCGAATATCTTAGTGATGATGGAAAAATAATCGGATATGTTACTCCCTTTACAGATGTAGACAAGTTTAGAAAGGAAATCTTGAAAGCCGCTGAGGTTGGTATGCCGATTACCCCGGTTGTGTTCCCGGATAAGATGGACAAGCCATTGGGATTGCCGCGGGACATCTATTGGCCGGGCGGCTTTCGTAAAGAAAAGAGACAGACTTACCCTTATGAGATTTACCAAACCAACAACCGTAATTTCGTTTTCAGAAACTATGCTTATGCGAAAACCCGTATGAAGGCTACGGATTATAAACTCGTTTATAGTGGACAGATGGAACGCTGGGATGAGCCTGAAGATATTTATATAGCGCATAACCAAAGCAACCGTCCCAATGCTCAAAAGATGCGTTCTGTTTCTATCAGCGATATTATTGTGATCCACAATAGGAGCGAAACACAGGCTTTCTATGTAGATGAATATGGTTATCGTCAGGTTGATTATCTATTGCCGAATTCCGGAGTTAGAGAATATGAAACAAGCAGAACCGGGACCATATGAACGATACGGTTCAGCACTGTCATAGCGGAAAAGTCCGATTTCGTGACAGAATTGAGGCTTTCGTGCTAAAACGGCTTGAAATGCGGGAACAGTTCTATATACTAAAGGCAGAAATAGTCAACGACGGCAGGAAGGTGGGGGCGGAGCGCACAAACAGCAAGGTGCAGGAAGCTTTCCGGCAGAGCAGAGGTTTCCGGATATGCATCGATTCCCGGGGTGCTTTTTTTCGCTGATTTATTGATCCATCACTTGCAGCACACAGGCACAATAGCCGGTTCGGGCTGATAGCAATGGATGATAAGATTTTTGTTTATCTCGGAACTGTAATCATGGAGGATGTGCTTTTGTTTCCGTTTAGCGCCACATCTGCATACGATACAAGCCACTTTTTTATCACCATTGGGGAACACCTTGTAAAAAAGAGCGGTTCAGCATTTCTTCTATTGGAACGCCTTCCACCACCGCCATTTGCGCATTGCAGTAGCGAAAAATAAAATCCACGCCGTGGCCGTCCTCGTTAAAGACAAGCTCTATCACGCAGAATGCCAACGGCATATCGTCCAGAAGGCTGCATTTTTCCAGCATACTCAGGGACGGGGGCTTCGTTTCGGCCAGCCCTATTTCTGCACTTAAACGGCGATGGTTGCTCATGCCGCGCTTGCGTCCCTGAAAAAGTGCGGCCATCCGACATGGTATAAATGCCATCGTTGCTGATGTTTACAATGTATCTGCGGCATACGACTGTTCCCTTGCTGATGCTTAAAAAATCGCTCTCCGGCAAAGCAGACAGAACGTTGTGTACCGGTACGAACAGTGCAAATTGCTTGCCGTCCGTGCGTTGAATGACTGTTTTGCGGTCTTTGCGGTAAATATACAGTGCGCCGATTCCAGCAGAGAATGGGACAGCAAAATGGAGCATCTACTGCACATCTTAACATAATGTGTCGAATATAAAATGAAAAGCACGCACTTTATTGCTTGTTTCGGTTGGATGGCTTAGGCTTGTCAGGGATCGCCTCATCCGCCTTGGATGGGCGACCCCTGCGAGCCCCAACCAATTTCTCCGCTTTCTGGTTTTCAGGCATAGTCTTTTCTGCTTTCGGCGGACTGCCACGGCACAGCTTTTTCGGCTTCTATAATTGTAAGGAACATGGCTTTTCGCTGAATGGAAAGCGAAGCTGACCCGGGCTGGGGCGGTCTGTATTAAAGCGATATTTTTTTTGAAATTATCTTGACAAATTTTATCAAGATTGATATGATGGTATTAACAAGCAAGCGAAAAGAGGATGTGGAGCATGATCATCACCAAAGAGACGGACTACGCGCTGCGCATTTTGCGGGTGCTGCTGGACGGGGAGAAGCATTCGGTGGCCGAGATGTCGGAAACGGAATTGATCCCCAATCAGTTTGCCTACCAGATCCTGCGCAAGCTCTCCGCAGGCAATTTGGTGCGGGTGAGCCGCGGCGCCCTCGGCGGCTGCGCGCTGTCCTGTGACCTGGACGCGACCTCCCTCTACGATCTCATGGGGGTCATGGGGGAGCGGGGCGTCCTGCGTGCCTGCATGGAGCCGGGATATGAGTGCCGCTGGCAGGACGAGCACGGGCGGTGCGCCATCCACTGTCAGCTGGCGGCCTTGCAGCAAAAGCAGGACGAGGCGTTCCGCGCCGTGAGCCTGCGCAGGCTGCTGACCGGCGGATCCGATCCCCAAGATACAAGCGAGCTGTAAAATTTTAAGAGGAGGTACCCGTATGCTGTTTCAAACCACGGCGGCGCACGAAGATCCGGAGTTTTGCGGAGGAGGAGATCAAGCCCCTCGCATTTTTAATGGATCAGAACAATGAGTTTCCCGAGGAGGTTGTCAAGAAGCTGTGGAAGCTGGGCTGGAAGGGCTTTGAGTTCGGCGACCACTATGACAAGATGGGTATTCGCTCCTCCTCCACGGCGGAGCTGATCTTCAACAACGTGAAGGTTCCCAAGGAAAACCTATTGGGCAAGGAGGGCGAGGGCTTCAAGATTGCCATGTCCACGCTGGACGGCGGACGCATCGGCATCGCCGCGCAGGCGCTGGGCATCGCCCAGGGCGCGTTTGAGCACGCGTTGAGCTATTCCAAGGAGCGCGTCCAGTTCGGCAAGCCCATCGCGGCCCAGCAGAGCATCGCCTTCAAGCTGGCAGATATGGCAACCAAGCTGCGCTGCGCCCGGTTCCTCATCTACTCCGCGGCGGAGCTGAAGGAGCAGCACGCGCCTTACGGCATGGAGTCCGCCATGGCGAAGATGTACGCCTCGGACATCGCGCTGGAGGTCACCAACGATGCCCTGCAGATCCACGGCGGCAGCGGCTACCTCAAGGGCATGGAGGTGGAACGGGCCTACCGCGACGCCAAGATCACCACCCTCTACGAGGGCACTAACGAGATCCAGCGGGTGGTCATCGCCTCTCATCTGTTGGGCAGGCTGGGCAAGAGCTCCGGCGGCGAGAGCCGTTCGGCGGCCAAGAAACCCGCGCCCATCACCGGCATTCGCAAAAAGACCATCTTCCGGGAGGGGGATGCTGCCCAGCAGGTGGCCGACCTTGTGGCGGCGCTGAAGAAGGATGGTCACGACTTCTCCGTGGGCATTCCTATGGATACGCCCATCCCGCAGGCGGAGCGGGTGGTCTCCGCGGGCAAGGGCATCGGGGAGAAAAAGAACATGAAACTGGTAGAGTCGCTGGCCAAGGCCGCCGGCGCGGCCATCGGTTCTTCCCGCCCTGTGGCGGAGACTCTCAAATATCTGCCGCTGAACCGCTATGTGGGTATGTCCGGTCAGAAGTTCACCGGCAATCTGTACATCGCCTGCGGCATCTCCGGCGCATCCCAGCACCTTAAGGGCATCAAGGACGCCTCCACCATCGTGGCCATCAATAAGAACGGTAACGCGCCTATCTTCAAGAACTGCGACTACGGCATCGTGGGCGATGTGGAGGAGATCCTGCCCCTGCTCACTGCCGCGCTGGATAGCGGCGAAAAGCTGCCCGCGCCGCCCATGGTAAAGATGAAGCGGCCCACGCCGCCGAAGCCCGCCCCCATCGGCGACCGCTACGTCTGCAGCGGCTGCGGCTACGAGTATGTGCCGGAGTTGGGCGACGAGGACGGCGAGATCGCGCCCGGTACGCTCTTTGAGCAGCTTCCCGCCGAGTGGGTGTGTCCCGAGTGCGCGGAGACGAAGGATCAATTTGTAAAGGCTTGAGGCCGTGAAGGAGGCAAGATAAGATGTATTGCGTGCGTAAAGTAACGAACGACCTCTACTGGGTGGGCGCCAACGACCATCGCCTGGCCCTGTTTGAAAACTGCTTTCCCATTCCCCGGGGCGTAAGCTACAACGCCTACTGCCTGCTGGATGAAAAGACGGTGCTCTTTGACACGGTGGACTGGTCTGCCTGCCGCCAGCTTTTGGAAAATCTGGCGTATGTGCTGGATGGCCGCGAGCTGGACTACCTGCTGGTCAACCATCTGGAGCCGGATCACGCCGCCTGCATCGAGGAGATCCTGCTACGCCATCCCAAGGTGAAACTGATCTCCAATGAGAAGGCATTCATGCTCATGCGGCAGTTCGGCTTCCATGTGGACGGACATGAGTGCATCGAGGTGAAGGAGGGCGACACCTTCTCCTTCGGCAAGCACACCGTCACCTTTGTGGGCGCGCCTATGGTTCACTGGCCGGAGGCCATGGTGACCCTTGACGTCACCGACGGCGTCCTCTTTTCCGCCGACGCCTTCGGCACCTTCGGCGCGCTGGACGGCAAGCTGTTCGCCGACGAGGTGGACTTCGAGCGGGACTGGCTGGACGACGCCCGCCGCTACCTCACCAACATCGTGGGCAAGTACGGCCCCCACATCCAGCTCCTGCTGAAAAAGGCCAGCGGCGTTTGGATCAGATCAAGTACATCTGCCCGCTCCACGGCCCAGTGTGGCGCAGGGATCTGGGCTGGTTCATCGAAAAGTACGACACATGGAGCCGCTATGCCCCTGAGACCCAGGGCGTGCTCATCGTCTACGCCTCTATGTATGGCAACACGGAGAACGCGGCGCAGGCTCTGGCGACGTCGCTCTGCGATAAGGGCATGAGCAAGGTGGCGATGTACGATGTGTCCTCCACTCATGTCTCCCAGCTGATCTCCGAGGCGTTTAAGTACAGTCACATTGTCCTGGCCTCTGTGACCTACAACCTCGGCATCTACCCTGCCATGCATGACTTCCTCATGGATATGAAGGCACTGAATCTGCAAAACCGCACCTTTGCCATCATTGAAAACGGCTCATGGGCGGTGAAGTCCGGTGACCTCATGCAGAAATTCGTCAACAATGAGCTTAAGAACATGACGGTGCTCAACGAGCGGCTCAGCCTCGCCTCGTCCATGGGCACGGACAAGCGCACTGAGCTGGAAGCACTGGCGGACGCATTCTGGAATCTATGAAGTAACTGGCAGGAAAGCCAAAACCAAGACAACAGACAACAAACAGCCCCGCCGCGTCGGCTGCAGAAAAACCGGCTTTCAAAAATAGAGCGGGCAAGCGTGATACTGCGCTTGCCCGCTCTTTTCCCAAAAGGACATGAGAAGTGACCGGAGAAGATGAGAGGATCGAAATGGAGATCAGAAAACGAAACGGGGAGTCTGTTCCCTTTCAACAGGAGAAAATTTTCAACGCCATGAAAAAGGCGTTTGACGGACAGGGCAAGGAGATCGGGAGCAGAGAGATGGATGAGATCCTCGCCACCGTTCTCAACAATCTCTCCGTCACAGTGCCGCTCACCGTAGAACGTGTGCAGGACGAGGTGGAGCGAACGCTCATGGAGCGCGGACACTATGAGGTGGCCAAGGCGTACATCCTCTACCGCGAAAAGCGGTCTGCGCTGCGCCGTGTCCGGCATACCATCGCGCGGACGGTGGGGGATGACTCGCTTGACGAGGTGCTGCGCCGCATCCAGATGGATTTTACCGAGGAAGTCTACTCCCTCGCGGCGCTTCAAATGAAGTTTGAGAGTTTCTGTCGTCTGGGCATGACGGAGGATGAGCGGGCTGAGGCACTGACCAAGGCGGCGGTAGAGCTGACTACGGCAGAGGCACCCAAGTGGGAGTTCATCGCGGCGCGGCTTCTGAACCACTCCTTTCGCTGTCGCAACGCACAGGAATGGGAGGGGCGCGGCGTCTGCGACCTCTATGGCAAGCTTCGCTATCTGACGGATAAGGGACTCTACGGTGACTATATCCTTGCCCACTATACCCACGAGGAGATTGCCATGGCGGAGGACTTTCTCTGCCCGGAACGGGACGAGCTGTTCACCTACTCCGGCCTTGACCTGCTGCTCAAACGCTATGTGATCCAGTCACGCAGCCGCGTGCCGCTGGAAACACCGCAGGAGATGTTTTTGGGTATCGCGCTGCATCTTGCTATGAACGAAGGCTCTGACCGCATGGGGTGGGTAAAACGCTTTTACGATATGCTCAGCCGTATGGAGGTCACGATGGCGACACCTACCATGTCCAACGCACGAAAGCCCTACCATCAGCTTTCAAGCTGCTTTGTGGACACTGTGCCGGACAGTCTGGACGGCATCTACCGCTCGCTGGACAACTTCGCAAAGGTCTCTAAATTCGGCGGTGGAATGGGGATGTACTTCGGTAAGGTGCGCGCTGCAGGCAGCACCATCCGCGGCTTTCAAGGGGCGGCGGGCGGTGTTATCCGCTGGATCCGGCTGGTCAACGACACCGCCGTGGCGGTGGATCAGTTGGGGATGCGGCAGGGCGCTGTGGCGGTTTACTTAGACGCATGGCACCGGGATCTGCCGGAATTCCTTCAACTGCGCACCAACAACGGCGACGACCGCATGAAGGCACATGATGTGTTTCCCGCCGTGTGCTATCCGGATCTCTTCTGGCGACTGGCGGAGGAGAACATAGACGCACCGTGGCATCTCATGTGTCCGCATGAGATCCTCACGGTCAAGGGCTACGCACTGGAGGATTACTGGGGTACAGAATGGGAGAAGCGGTATCTGGACTGCGTCAATGACCCGCGCATCGAAAAGCGCAGCGTCACCGTCAAGGACATCGTGCGCTGGTGCTTCGCTCGGCAGTGGAGACCGGCACACCCTTCGCTTTCAATCGCGACAGTGTAAATCATATGAACCCAAACGGCCACACGGGAATGATCTATTGCTCCAATCTCTGTACGGAGATCGCGCAGAACATGGCACCCATCGAGCACATCAGCACTGAGGTGCACACGGAGAACGGCGACACAATTGTGGTGACGGCCACACGCCCAGGTGAGTTTGTGGTCTGCAACCTGGCGAGTCTGTCTCTCGGTAATCTGCCGGTGGAGGACGAGGCCTATATGGAACGCACGGTGGAAACGGCCATCCGCGCACTGGATAATGTGATCGACCTCAACTTCTACCCGTTGGAATACGCGCGGCTTACCAATCAGAAGTACCGCAGCATCGGCCTGGGCGTCAGCGGCTACCACCACATGCTGGCAAAGCGCGGCATCCACTGGGAGAGCGATAAGCACCTTGCCTTCACCGACGCAGTGTTCGAGCTCATCAACTACGCCGCCGTCAAGGCGGACACAGCTCTGGCACGGGAAAAGAGTCGTTACGCGCTCTTTGAGGGCAGCGACTGGCAGACGGGCGCGTATTTTGAAAAGCGGGGTTATACCTCCGAAAAGTGGCGGGCGCTTGCGAAAACGGTGGCGGTGCAGGGAATGCGCAACGCCTATCTGCTGGCGGTCGCACCGACCTCCAGCACATCTATCCTCTCCGGTACGTCGGCGGGCATAGATCCAATTATGAAGAAATTCTTTTTAGAGGAAAAAAAGGGCAGCATGCTGCCCCGCGTTGCTCCGGAGCTTTCTATGGACACATGGTGGTACTATAAGGCAGCGCATCTGATCGACCAAAGCTGGTCGGTACGCGCCGCGGGCCTTCGCCAGAGACATATTGACCAGGCGCAGAGCATGAATCTCTATATCACCAACGACTATTCCATGCGTCAGGTGCTCAGACTGTATTTGGAGGCGTGGAGGGCCGGCGTCAAGACCATTTACTATGTCCGCAGCAAGGCCCTTGAGGTCGAGGCCTGCGAAAGCTGCTCGTCATAAGGAGGATAGCATGACGGAACTGAAGAAAAAGCTCCTCTTTAACCCGGAGCGACCCTGATGTGCGCCTGCGGCGCATGATCGGCGGCAATACCACCAACCTCAACGACTTCAACAATATGAAGTACGCTTGGGTCAGCGACTGGTACCGGCAGGCCATGAACAACTTTTGGATCCCTGAGGAGATCAATCTCTCGCAGGATGTGAAGGACTATCCCCGCCTGCTGTCAGCCGAGCGCAGCGCCTACGATAAAATTTTGAGTTCCTTGTCTTTTTGGATTCCATTCAGACAGCGAACCTGCCTAATATCGGCGCCTACATTACCGCCAACGAGGTCAATCTCTGCCTGTCCATTCAGGCGTTTCAGGAGTGTGTCCACTCACAGAGCTACAGCTATATGCTCGACACCATCTGTTCCCCCGTGGAGCGCAATGACATCCTCTACCAATGGAAAACGGACGAGCATCTGCTGCGCCGCAACACCTTCATTGGGGACTGCTACAACGAGTTTCAGGAGCGGAAGGACGCTCCCACGCTGCTGCGCGTGATGATGGCAAACTATATTTTGGAGGGCATCTATTTTTACAGCGGCTTTATGTTCTTCTACAATCTCTCCCGAAACGGGAAGATGCCCGGCTCGGCGCAGGAGATTCGCTACATAAACCGCGATGAGAACACGCACTTGTGGCTGTTCCGCAATATCATCACGGAGCTGCAAAAGGAGCAGCCGGAGTTATTCACCGTCGAGAGCGTACAAGCGCTGCGCAAGATGATGCGTGAGGGCGTGGAGCAGGAGATCGCATGGGGGGCATTATGTAATCGGCGACGACATCCCGGGGCTGAACCGGCAGATGATCAGCGATTACATCCGCTATCTCGGCAACCTCCGCTGGACGAGCCTTGGCTATCCTGCATTGTATCCAGGCTTTGAGAGCGAACCGGAGAGCATGGAATGGGTCAGCCAGTACGCCGACGCCAACATGGTCAAGACCGATTTCTTTGAGGCACGCAGTACCGCCTACGCCAAGAGCACCGCACTGATAGACGATTTATAAGAAAACCAAAGACATCAGAATAGGAGATACTACTATGAATTACAGCGCTATGATTCAAAATCGCAGATCCGTTCGCGCATTCCGCGAAAAGGAAGTTCCGAGCGAGGCTATCGGCCAGCTCCGATCCTACTATGAAAAGACCTGCCCCCGTCTTGTCCCGGAGATTGCAACGGAGTTGATCGTCTTGGACAAGGATGCACAGCCGGCGCTGGAGAGCTCAGCGGGCTATAATCAATTTCTCATCGGAGCACCGCACTACCTGCTCCTTATGTCTGCCCCGCATTCCTATGCGGCCATCAACGCCGGCTACATGATGGAAGATCTCGTCCTCAAGCTGACTGAGTTGGACATTGACACCTGCTGGATGACCTTCACCGACAGCGACAAAATCAAAAAGGCACTGTCTCTCGCCACCCCGTTAGAGTGGCGGCAATCGTTGCCTTTGGCTACGGGGAAAAGACCGCAAAAAAGCTGCGGCTGAATATCCTAAGTATGTCTCAGATCGATGTGCGGGCCGAACAGCAGTACTACGCGCCCAAAAAGGGCGTGCACGATTTGGTTCACATGGGGAGCTGGAGCAACAAGTCTGGGCTTGACGAGATGATGGACTTCTACGACGATATGCTCTGGCAGTCCTTCTACGCCGCTTCGCTCTCCCCCAGCTATCTCAACCGTCAGCCCTATGGCTTCCTTGTGCAGGATCACAGCATCTATTTGGTGCAGCAGGAGGATGCCTACACCGATAATTTGGATGCCGCATTGGATCTCGGTATTGTCATGCTCCACTTCTCCGCTGTCGCCTCCCAGTGGGCGGGGCAGGTACACTGGGAACTTTCACCTGCTGCGCCCGACGGCCTGCCGGAAGGACTTCGCTCCGCTGCGGTGTACCACATGTAACGACTCTGGGGGAAGCAAGGCAACGGTAAAATGCGCGACCGCCGATCCGCGGTTGAGCGTATGTTTCATTAGAAAAGAAGAACCTATCAGTCAGAGTCTGAGTAAGGAAAATAGGAGGTATTTTTTATATGGCTATCCAAACGGTAACAGATGCCATCCGCTATGTAGGGGTGGATGATAACACATTGGCACTCTTTGAAAACCAGTACCCCGTCCAGCCTATGGGAGTGAGCTACAACTCCTATGTCATTCTGGATGAGAAGATTGCGTGATGGACAGCGTGGACGCACGGGCAACGGAAGAATGGCTTTCCAATGTGGCGCGGGTGTTGGAGGGGCGCAGCCCCGACTATCTTGTGGTCACACACATGGAGCCGGATCATTCCGGCAGCCTCATGCGGCTGGCACAAAAGTACCCGGAGATGAAGATCGTGGGAAACGCGAAAACATTTACCCTGATCAAGCAGTTCTTCGGCACAGGTGCATTGTCGGAAGACCGTATGCTGGAGGTTGGCGAAAGAGATACGCTTTCCTTGGGTTTGCACCGGCTGCGCTTTCTGCTGGCGCCGATGGTACACTGGCCGGAGGTGATGACGGCGTATGAGGAAACGGAAAAATCCTGTTCTCGGCGGATGCCTTCGGACGCTTTGGCTCACTGGAACGGACTGCCCGTGCCCCCTGGGTGCCGCAGGCCCGACGGTATTATTACAATATTATCGGGAAATATGGCGCACAGGTGCAGGCTCTGCTGAAAAAAATCTCCGCGCTGGAGATCAAAACGATCTGCCCGCTCCATGGCCCCATGCTCACAGAAGACTTGGGGGAGTATCTGCGGCTCTATGATCTCTGGTCACAATGGAAACCGGAAGAACCGGAGGGCATCCTGATCGCTCACGCATCGATCCATGGAAATACTGCCCATGCGGCGAAGACCCTCAAGAGCAAGCTGGAGGGCAAAGGTGCGCAAGTCACCATATGCGATCTGACGGCAACAGACCTTTCCTACGCTGTTGCCAGTGCATTCTACTGCGGGAAGTTGGTTTTAGCCAGCTCCACCTATGACGGAGGACTGTTTCCGCCCATGAGGGAGTTTTTGGAACATTTACGGACAAAGGGATTCCGAAACCGCCGGGTTGGCCTTATTGAAGACGGCTCTTGGGCACCTGCTGCCGCGCGGCTGATGCGCACCAAATTGGAGGAGATGAAGGATATCCACCTTTACGAAACGGTAGTGTCTCTGCGTGGTGCATTGAACCAAACCAGCGAAGCGCAGATGGACGCTCTGGTGGCTGAGCTCTGCGCAGAATAAGCTGCAACAAACCGCAGCTATTCTCGTACAGATGATGGTCTTACTCATCTGCTTTATGTCCCAAGGGCAGAGTACCGTCATCTCAGGTTGAGGTCACGATGTGGTGTGGGGCGAGACCGGAGTCTTGAGAATACCCAAACAAAGGAAAGGAGCTGGCAGATATGGCAGCTATGAACATGAATCAGGAGCAGTTTGAGCAGGCGATCCGGGAGGAAAAGCCCGTTTTGGTGGATTTCTGGGCGCCTGGTGCGGCTACTGCCGGAGGATCGGCCCCGCGTATGAGAAGATCGGAGAGGAATACGCGGACAGCCTCGCCGTCGGCAAGATCAACATTGACGAGGAGCCGCGGCTGGCGGGGGCCGAGGGGATCGAGGACATCCCAACTCTGGTGCTGTACCGGAACGGAAAGGCCGTGGATTCCATCACCGCGCCCGGCTCAAAGGCAGAAATCGACCGTTTCATTCAGGAAGCCTTGGCGAAATAACGGAGGGTTCAGATATGAACAACAATCATGTTTATGATATGCTCGTGGTGGGGGGCGGACCGGGCGGCTACACCGCCGCCCTGTACGCGGCACGGGCGGGGCTGGACACCATCGTGCTGGAAAAACTGTCCGCCGGAGGGCAGATGGCCCTGACCGAGCAGATCGACAACTATCCTGGCTTTGAGGACGGGATCGACGGCTTCTCTCTGGCGGAGAAGATGCAAAAGCAGGCGGAGCGCTTCGGGGCACGCAGCGAATACGCAGAAGTCCTCCGCATGGATCTGACGGCGGTTCCAAAGCTCGTGGAGACCAGCGAGGGGATCTTTCTGGGGAAAACCGTGGTGCTGGCCACCGGTGCGAACCCCAGAACGCTGGGCGTGGCCAGAGAGTCGGAACTGGTGGGCCGGGGCGTGGCCTACTGCGCCGCCTGCGACGGGATGTTTTACAAGGGCAAAACGGTGGTCGTGGTGGGCGGCGGCAATTCCGCCGCGGCAGATGCCCTCCTTCTCAGCCGCGTGGCGAAAAAAGTGATCCTCGTCCACCGCAGAGACACCCTGCGGGCCACCAAGATCTATCACGAGCCGCTGGCACAGGCCGAAAACGTGGAATTCCGTTGGAACAGCGTCGTTTCCGCGCTGCTTTCCGGGGACAGGCTGACCGGCGTCCGCCTGCGGGACACCGTCACCGGTGAGGAAAGCGTGGTGGACTGCGACGGCGTATTTGTCAGCGTGGGCCGACAGCCCGCCACGGCGCTGGCGGTGGGTCAACTGGCGCTGGACGGCGGCGGCTATATCGTGGCCGGAGAGACCACGGAAACCAGTATTCCCGGCGTATACGCCGTGGGCGACGTGAGGACGAAGCCCCTCCGTCAGGTGGTCACCGCCGTGGCGGACGGCGCGGTGGCAGTCCACATGGCGGAGAAATATAATCGCGGAAAACCGATAAGGGAGGTAGATTGAAAAAGCCATGTTTAAGGTCAGGCCGGATACGACCGCAGTGGGGATGCCGACATATCTGCAAGGCAAACTGCCAGACTGATGGTAGATAAGATAACCCATGTAAGATCGGGAGATATGTTGTCTCTCCATATCCAGTCCACACAACAGTGAGCAACTGAACACAAAACACAGCCACAGATGTACTCTGCGGCTGTGTTTTTATGCGTAGTATTACCGCGTGACAAGCGGTTTTACTGTGACGGCGTCACATAATTTGAGAAAAATCGGCTTCGAGGCAGCTTTTGGAGCACAAGCCTTTGTGCTTGTTGACAGAGAAAAAAATATAGGTATAATAAAAGCAAAATAATAAGAGTCATTCTTGCATTTGGAGAGTTGGCGGTACGCCAAAATACGCAGAGGAGATATTGGCCGCCGTAACGGAGCTGCAACAGCATCCCAAGGCGGAGCAGGTGTTCCTGGAGATGAAAAGGGAGCATCCCAGCATCGCTCTGGGTACGGTATATCTGCCCCCATGCCGGGAGCAGGAAAAGACAATCTTATGGAGGAGAAGTATCATGAACGCTAACGTATCTCTTCTGCTCAACGAGCAGATCAATAAGGAGTTCTACTCCGCCTATCTGTATCTGGACTTTGCCAACTACTACGCCGCCGTCGGACTGGACGGCTTTGAGAACTGGTACCGGGTACAGGCGCAGGAGGAACGTGATCACGCCATGCTGTTTTATCAGTATTTGCAGAATAACGGCGAGGACGTCACCTTTGAGGCTATCGCAAAGCCGGAGTGGGAACGAGGCGACCACATGGCCCCGCTGAAAAAAAGCCCTGGAACACGAGATGCTGGTCACCGCCAGCATCAATGCCATCTACGCCGCCGCATACGAGGTCAGGGACTTCCGCACCATGCAGATGCTGGACTGGTTCATCAAGGAACAGGGCGAGGAGGAGAAGAACGCCGCTGACCTCATTACCAAGATGGATCTGTTCGGCGGTGACAGCAAGGGGCTGTATATGCTAAACAGCGAGCTGAAGGCACGGGTCTACACCGCGCCCTCGCTGGTGCTGTAAGCCCCGCGTGTCTGCGGGCTTTCGCATCAGGCAAAAGGCAGACTACATGGCGTAGATGAGGCCGCTGGCGAAGGCATCGCCGCCGCCCACGCGGTCGAGGATATTAATGCCGGTTCCGCCTATGCCCATTACCGATTCAGCTTGCTTTGTGACACGAATGTACGGCAACATTTTTTATCTGCCGATAACTCAACCTGCGTCAATCGAACGCTGCAATGGAGATGGCGGAGAACAGTTTGCGCGTACGAGCGTTCAGCTCAAGCAATGCTTCGTTCTCTCAGCACATCTTCATTGTAGCTTAGGTTTGGGCATCTGTATAGCTCACTGGCTGTGAACTTCTCAGAACCAACACCATTGTAGCAAGCAGTGCATTCGTGCGCACAAATGCAAATTTTGCGTTGCAAAATGCTTGTTGGGAAATCCCAAACCCTTTCTGATCTGCACCGTTCCGGTGCAGGCTGCGCATTCTTTCCGAACGCTATTGAATGTGTCAATGCACACTCTCTCCGAAAATCCGGGGCGCTTTTTTGGTGCAAGCGTCAATGGCATAATTCCTAAGTTCATGATAGAATAGGTGCGTTGTGTGCCTGACACATGAAAACGGAAAGGACGATGCAGAAATGGAGCAGCTTTATCTGATGCCCGGTGAGGAACGCTACACAAAGTTTCGGGATGAGAACGGTGTGCCCAAAATCCGTTACACCTACTGCTCCCTGCACGGCAAGCTGTTCAATTGCGTGTGCCGCTCAACAGATGAAGCCCAACGGCTGTGTGAAGATTGGCTCGTAACGCAGGATCGCTGCTACATAAACTAAAAAAAGTCGCCGAGGATTCCGCCCCATGAAAGGGTTAGAATCCTCGGCGACTTTCGTTTATCGGGTCTGCTGCTTTTCCTGTGCGTCTTTTTCTTCTGTGAAGAACAATTCAATATTTTTCTGTGCCTTTACCAACTCCTGCATTTCTTCTCGTGCCTTGCGATAGTCCGGGTAGGCTGCTTTCTTTTGGGTCAGAAGATCGGAATACTCTGCATTCAGTGCTTTGACCTTCGGCAGCTTTTTTAAGCCAGTTTCATCGAAAGCGCTTGGCTGACCTGTGTCAGTGTGATTTCTTCCCGGTGAGTATCCAGAAACTTTTTTGCTATATCCCGCTTTCCGGTAGGCATCGTAGACTGGGTGGGTCTTGGCGTAATTGACGATGTGCGTTTTCAGCACAGCAATTTCCGCCATCCGTGTTTCGGCGGCTTTGATGGAATCTCCCAGCTGGTGATATTTTTCTGTTGCCGCCGCTGCGCGTTCATTCAGTTCATCTGTGCTGCCAATTTTGTGCTCCTGCAAGAAAATCAGCGTCTTGGACATTTCTTTCAGATTATATTTTTTCGCCCATCGTGCATAGCCTTCGCTTTTGCCCTCGGAGAGCTTTGCCTGAATGTTAACCAGCAATTGGAACGGTTGCTCTTGGGGCGGCTGCTTCTGGTGGGGATGGTGTTCTGCTTTCCTGCAATCACTGCTTTCAGTTCGTCCTCGCTATAGCCTGCGCCCAGCGTTTTGAATCGGATGAACCGTTTTTGTCGTGCGCCCTTGACGGAAGTGTATTTTCCACGCTTGACCTCATAACCCTGTTGTTCCAGTTTTTGCAGAAAATCTTCGTAATCCTTGGGCTTTTCTGCAAGGATACTGTCGATGATGCCACACAGCCTATCACGATTGCTTTCTTTGGGTGGATAGAGGGTACGTTTCTGCCGTTCCCGGTAGGCTTTATTTCAATAACAGAGAGTTGATGCTCCAGACAAATCAAGTCGCTCAACCGCTGAACGGCCAGTGCCGAAAAGAAAAAATCCCGGAACTTTTTTGAACCGTCCAATGCGGTGGAGTTGAAAATCACATGGTTATGGATGTGGTGACGGTCCGTGTGCGTTGCCACCACAAAGGCGTGTTTGCCCTTGGTAAAGCGCATGGCTAGTTCGTAGCCCACCTTGTTGGCTTCTTCGGCGGTGATCTCGCCGGGTTTGAACGACTGCCGGATCTGATAGGCAATCACGTCACTTTTCTGTCTGCGCCCGGTAGCAAGTTCATACTGCCGCTTGGTAAGCATAAATTCTTCATCGACTGTCAGAGGACTGCACTCGTGGCAACTCACCAATTCACCTTGCTCGGTCTTATCGGGGTTCTGCACATAATCTGTGCGGCTTTTCAAACAGGCCGCAACGGTCTTTCCCTTATTCTTGTGCAATGCGATCAATCGTGTCGCAGCCATCACGAATCACCCCCTATAAAATGAAAATGCCGCCCGAAGGCGGCAAAGGATTAAAACTATTTCTTACAGTTCTGCAAGCCATTCACTAAAACGCCCGATACCCTCGGTGATGGCAGTTGCACCGAAAAAGAGGATGAAGCAGATGAACTCGGACACCAGCAGGATAAGAAACTGATCCCAAGTTTGACGGCAGGCGGTGTAGATGCCGCAGCCGAAGATGTAGAGCATCAGCGGAGCAACCACATAGCTGGACAACGTGAGCAGCCACTTTGCCATGAGAGCCAAAAACGCCACAAAGAGAGAAATCGGGAAAAGAACAACTTTCTTCAGCATAGACATCATATCAAGCACTTCCTTTCTGTTCGCCCTTATTATAAAGGTATCGACTACTACGTTGCAAGGATGTCAAGCATTATATGTACACCCGCAGTCCTCCAACTGCGGGAATTTTTATAGCTCTGCCAGCTTGGAAAGAATCTGCTTACCGATATCAATCAGTTCATCCAGCCGGGTGCGTAGATCGGCAAGGTCGGCAGAATAGATCTTGCCGCTTTCGTTGACGCGTTTTGCTACCTGATTCAAGTTGTTGCTGCAATTCTGGAGCAAATAAGCCATGCGCCGCAGCTGCGGAAGGTCGAGATTCAGGCAGTAGCCATCCAATGCCATTTTGCGGATATAGGCACTCAGGCTGTGGATGCCCATGCCATACATCTTATCTAAAATGCAGTTCCGTTCTTCATCAGTCACACGAATAAAGAGACGGTGTTCCCGCTTTTTCAAATTATCGGCCCTCCTTATCCAGATAGCTTTTGAACGGCTTAACAGGCTCTGGCTGATTGGCTTTTTCTTCCAGTGCAGACAGCACAGACGGACGAGTTGCGGGTGCTTCGGTTTCCTCTGCTTCTTCGGGAGCATCCTGCGAGGAACTGCGGTCACGGTCGATATTCAATAGAGCATTCAGTTCGGCAAGGCGAGCAGACTTTTCAGCCAGTTCTTCTTCCTGCGCGAAGGGCTTTGCCACTTCAACCTCTGCAGCCTGTTTCTGCTGCTCCAGATTTTGCAGAGCATTTTCGGCGTCTGCAATACGGTCCGTAAAGTTGTCGATGGCATTGTCCAGACGAGTGATATTGCCGCGCGCATCATCGCCCAGCGATACCGGGTAGCTCAACTCTGCCCGAAGAACGGCCTGATGCTCATTCTTAAAGCTGTCGAACCGAATATTCAGTTCAAAGCCACGGTAGGTGCCCAGCAACATCATGTCGGCATTAGGCATCTCCTGCCGAGCCAGCAAAAGCCGTTCGCCCGCAGCCTTTTTGTCATCGTACACCATGCCCTTGATAGTCATGCCGCAGAAGTTTTCTTTGTCCTGTGGGTGTGCTGCTGCAATCTGTGAATCCTGCTGCAAAGCAGCAATGCGGGTTTTCTGTTTCTGGATCTCCTCCGGGAAAGTTTTGAGCAGCTTATCCTCCAGACGATATTTCTGATTCTGGAAGTCTCCGCGCAGCACCTTCAATTTTGCTACCTGCACGTCCAAGTCCATCTTTTCCCGGATGCGAGGGTCGCCTGCACACAGAGCCTTGATTTCTGCGTAAGATAAAGCCTGTTCGTCAATATCATCGCAAGATGCATAGGCGATTTGCTCGTCATGATCTGCGAGATAAACTTCTGTTTATTCTCAAGGGTCTGATAGAGGTAGGCGTCAAATGTCGATTCCGTGACGTAGTTATAGACGTAGACTTGTTTGTTTTGGTTGCCTTGGCGGATGATTCTGCCGTTGCGCTGGGTCATATCAGACGGACGCCAGCCTACATCCAGATGATGCACCGCTACGAGCAGCGTCTGGACGTTGGTCCCTGCTCCCATTTTGGCAGTGCTGCCCAGCAGCACACGCACCTGTCCGCTGCGTACCTTGGAGAAAAGTTCTGCTTTCTTGTTCTCCGTATCTGCGTTGTGGATGAACTCGATCTCCTGTTCGGGCACACCGGCGTTGAGCAGCTTGGTGCGAATATCATCATAGACGTTGAACGAACCGTCCCCCTTGGGAGTAGACATATCGCAGAAAATCAACTGGGTCAGCTTCTGCTCCTTGGTGTCGTTCCAGATGCGCAGGACGTTGTTGACGCAGGCATTTAACTTGCTGTTGGGGTCATCGGGCAGAGCGGAATTCATCAACCGCTGGTCAAGACCGATTTTGCGGCCATCCGACGTGATTTTCAACATATTATCCACAGAGGGGTCAACAGAACCGCTGTGGACTTCGGCTGCACGTTCGCTCAACGCCTGCACCATGTCCTGTTGGATTTCCGAAGGTTTGACCACCACCGTCTCAAATTTTTGCATCAGGCACTGGGAGATGAAGCTGATCGCTGGTCTTGATATCCGCCGCTTCTTTGAACATCGCCATCAGTTCAGGTAAGTTGAAGAACTTCGCAAAACGAGTGCGTGCACGGTATCCGGTGCCTTCGGGCGCAAGTTCAATGGCCGTGGTCGTCTCACCGAAGGTGGATGCCCACGCATCAAAATGGGTCAGCCCTTTCTGCTGTAAGGTGTTGTACTGAAGATAACGCATCAGGGTATACATCTCGGTCATGCTGTTGCTCAGGGGCGTACCTGTTGCAAAAATCACGCCACGGCCACCGGTGATTTCATCCAGATAGCGACACTTGCCGAACATATCGCTGGATTTTTGTGCCTCGCTCGTACTCAAACCTGCGACATTACGCATTTTCGTGTACAAGTAGAGGTTCTTAAAACGCTTGGCTCTCATCCACAAACAACCTGTCTACGCCCAATTGTTCAAACGTAACCACATCATCT
>ENA-OQAJ01000122-OQAJ01000122.1-human-gut-metagenome-genome-assembly--contig:-NODE-122-length-23481-cov-4.145072_pt1 | contig 23481 bp, 28 predicted proteins | sample MGYA00242736_ERZ504529 | MGnify/ENA primary metagenome ERZ504529 (study PRJEB26092, sample SAMD00036275) | human gut metagenome | host: Homo sapiens | study: EMG produced TPA metagenomics assembly of...
CCATCGCGGACGCCAAGGCCTGCGGCTATGTTTCCACCCTGTTCGGCCGCGCCGTGCTCTGCCGGAGCTGGCAAGCAGCAACTTCAATGTGCGTTCCAGCGGCGAACGCATGGCCCGCAACACCCCCATTCAGGGCACTGCGGCCGACGTGATCAAGCTGGCCATGGTGCGGGTATGGAAGCGACTGCGGAACGAAAAGATGGAAAGCCGCCTGATCCTGACCGTCCACGACGAACTGATCGTGGAAGCACCGCAGGCTGAAGCCGAAAAGGCTGCGCAGATCCTGCGGGAGGAAATGGAAGGCTGCGTGCAGTATGCCGTGCCCCTGAGCACCGATGTGCACGCAGGCAAAAACTGGCTGGAGGCCACTAAACATGATTATTTTGGGAATTGAATCCACCTGCGACGAGACCGCCGCAGCTCTGGTGGAGGATGGCCGGCACCTGCTGAGCAACGTCATTTCCACCAGCGTCAAAGAACAGGCTCTTTACGGCGGCGTTGTGCCGGAGATCGCCAGCCGCCGCCACTGCGAATTTATCAGTGCTACGGTCAAAAAAGCCCTGCTGGATGCAGGCAAGGCCATCGACGATGTGGATGCCGTGGCCGTCACCTTTGCGCCGGGCCTCATCGGTGCAGTGCTGGTGGGCGTGAATTTTGCCAAGGGTCTGGCCTACTCGGCCAATAAGCCTTTGGTGCCGGTGCACCACCTGCGCGGACACATTGCCGCACTGTATCTCACCCACCCGGAGCTGAAGCCGCCCTTCCTCTGCCTTGTGGCATCCGGCGGCCACAGCCACATTGTGGAGGTGCAGGACTACACTCACTACCACATCCTCGGCCACACGGTGGACGATGCCGCCGGTGAAGCCTTTGACAAAGTGGCCCGCACGCTGGGTCTGCCCTATCCCGGCGGCCCCAGCGTGGCCAATGCCGCCAAGACCGGCAACCCCAAGGCCTATCGCCTGCCGGTGCCCCATGTGGACGGCAAGTACAACGTGAGCTTTTCCGGCCTGAAAACCGCCGTGCTCAATGAGGTGAACAAGGCCCAGATGAAGGGCGAAGAAATCAATGTGCCCGACCTTGCCGCCAGCTTTCAGGACCGCATTGCGGGCATTCTGGCCGAAAAGCTGCTGCTGGCCGCAGCGGACACCGGCGCAAAGCAGGTGTGTCTGGCAGGCGGCGTTGCCGCCAACGGACGGCTGCGTCAGCTGGTGAACGACGGTGCCCAGAAGCTGGGTGCAAAAGTTTATCTGCCGGAGCTGAAATTCTGCGGTGACAACGGCGCTATGATCGCGGCGCAGGGGTATTACCAGTACATTGCCGGGCACACTGCCGGGCTGGAGCTGAACGGCCTGCCCACTTTGCCCATCGACTACGAATAAGCAGTAAAAAAAGACCTGCCTTTCCGGGATCTCCGGAAGGACAGGTCTTTTTCTTATGCAAAATATTCCTGTGCACGCTTTGCAGCGTTGTTGATGCAGGCCCGCAGCTCGTCCAGCGTATCAAACTTTTTGCTGGGGCTGAGGTAGGCGTGGAACTCCACCACCGGGTCGGTGCCGTAGAGGTCGCCGGAAAAGCCCGGGATAAAGGTCTCGCAGGTCACCTTGGTGGCATCATCATTGACGGTAGGGCGGCTGCCAAGGCCGGTGGCCGAAGGATACCACACCCCGCCAATGTGGGTGCGGGTGATATAAATGCCGCTGCGGGGCAGCTGAAAGCCCTCGGGATACAGCTGGTTGATGGTGGGCACCCCCAGCGTGTGGCCCAGACCTGCACCGTGCTGCACCTCGAACCGGATGGCGTAGGGCATTCCCAGCATGGCGTTTGCTGCCGGGATGTCGCCGCCTTCCAGCGCGGTGCGGATGCGGGTGGAAGACACCGGCTTTTCCTCAAACTGCGCCATGGGCACCACGATCACCTCCACGCCCAACGGAGCGCAGAGGGTGCGCAGCAGCTCCGGGTTGCCGGCCGCTTTGGCACCAAAGGTAAAGTTTTCGCCGCAGACCAGCGCACGGGCATTGCAGTCCCGCACGATGCCCAGCACGAACTGCTCCGGGGTCAGGCCCTTGATCTCCTCAAAGTCCGGCGTGAGGTAATACTCCACGCCAAGGCTTGCGATCAGAGCATGCTTATCCGCTGTGGAAAGCAGGCGCTTGCCCTTCATCTTATTCACCATCGGCAGCTTGAAGGTAAACACCGCCGGGGCGGCATCGTGTTCTTTGGCCCACTGCACGGCGCTTTCGATCACCGCACGGTGGCCGATGTGGATGCCGTCAAAAAAGCCCATTGCCACTGCGGTGCCTTTTTCCGGCTGCGCCAGCGGCAGCGGTGCAAATTGTGAAATGATCTGCATGGGTTTGTTTCCTTTTCAATTACGTTCTACGAACAGTTTTTCCACCCGCAGCACACCCTGTACGATATTGGCAAGGCCCAAAAACTGTCCGGCGGCATTGCGCACCCGGTAGCGGCCATCTGCTGCCGGATACCGGCTGGTGGGGCAGCCGTTGTACAAATGCTGTTCCACCCAAGGCTCCACCACCAGCAGCGGCAGGCTTTCAAACACGCTTTCCACCGGCAGCATCAGCGCTTCCAGTGCGTCCATGCCCTGCTCTTTTGCGGCAAGAATTTCCTCCAGCGTGTGGGCATCGGCTTCGGTGTACACGCCCGCCGAGGTGCGGCGCAGTGCGCTCATGGTGCCCTTCTGGCCCATGGCGGCGGCAATGTCTTCCAGCAATGTGCGGATATAGGTGCCCTTGGAGCACGTTACATCCAGCACATACTCATTTTCGGCAGGCTGCCGCCGTAGGTGATGCTGTAAATTTCAATGGGGCGCGCTTGCGCTCCACGGTCACGCCCTCACGGGCCAGCTTATACAGCGGCTGACCGTTCAGCTTGATGGCCGAGTACATGGGCGGCACCTGCATCTGCGGGCCGATGAATTGTGGCAGCACGGCCAGCAGTTCCCCTTCGCCCGCCGTGACCGGAGCCGTTTCCAGCACAGTGCCGGTCACATCGCCGGTGTCGGTGCGCGCGCCCAGTTTTAAAACCGCACGGTAGCTTTTATCGTGGTTCAGCTGTAGGTCCACTGCCTTGCTGGCACCGCCGCAGAACACCGGCAGCACGCCGGTGGCCATGGGGTCCAGCGTGCCGCTGTGGCCCAGCTTGCGGGTGCCCAGCACGCCGCGCAGCTTTGCCACCACATCAAAGCTGGTCCAGTCCATGGGCTTGTCAACGATCAGGATGCCCTGCATTTATGCTTCCTCCTGCGGTGCGTCCAGCTCGGCTTCCACCTCTGCCAGAATTGCATTTTTTGCGTTTTCCAGATTGCCCAGCAGCTCACAGCCTGCAGCGCGGCTGTGACCGCCTCCGCCCAGACGCCGAGCGATGGCGCAGGCATCCACGCCCTTTGCGGTGCGCACGCTGATACGGTAGCTACCGCCGGGCTGCTGCCGCAGAGTCAGGCCCACCTTTACGCCCTCAATGCTCACAGGCAGGCTGGTCAGTTCTTCCAGATCGGCCGGGTCCACCCCGCTCTGCTCGATCTCGTCCCGGGTGAGGTAGATGAGCGCGCACCGGCCATCCAGATAGTATTCCAGATGGTTGCGGGCAATGCGCTCGGCCTCCATGCGCTCACGGGGCTTGGTATCGAACAGCAGGGTGTTCAGCTCTTCCACATGACAGCCCGCCTCAATGAGCTTTGCCGCCACGATGTGGGTGTTTGCCGTGGTGGAAGAGAACCGGAAGCAGCCGGTGTCGGTTGCAAGGCCGGTGTAAAGGCAGTCTGCAATGTGCGGCGTAATGGCAACGCCCATGGCGTTGATCACCTCGTACAGCAGCTCTGCCGCCGCTGCGGCGCTGCCATTGAGCAGGGTGAAGTCGGCATAGCCGCTGTTGCCTGCGTGGTGGTCGATGCACAGGTCCACATGGCGCGAGAACTGCGTCATACCGTTGTTTTCTCCAAACAGCTGCACGCTGGCGACATCCACCGCTACCACCGTCTGCGGCTCAAACTCACCTTTGAACATATGTGCGTTGGTAAACGCATACCGGTTGGGAATGGCATCGGAGCAAAGCACTGCCACATTTTTATCCAGTGCTTTCAGTGCACAATACAGCGCGCTGCCGCAGCCAATGGTATCGCCATCCGGGTTTTTGTGACACAGAATCAAAATGTTGTCCGCCGTCATCAGGCGCTGGGCCATCTGCTGCACATTCAACTGTTCTGTCATTCCATGATCCATCCTTTCCGCAGGCGGAATTATTCTTCGGTCTCCTCCGGTGCGCTGGCTTCGGTGTCAGCGTCGCCGTTCACGTTCAGCGTGCGGAGCAGCTCGTTGATGTGGGCTGCATAGGCGGCACCGTCATCCTCTACGAAGATGAAGCGGGGAGCCTTGCGGATGTGCATTTTCTTGCTCACTTCAGTGCGCACATGGCCTGCCGCGCGGTTCAGTGCCTCGATGGCGGGCTTTGGGCCGTCCTCGCGGCCCATCACGCTCACATACACCTTGGCCACATCCAGATCAGGGGTCACATCCAGACGGGTGACGGTGAGCAGGCCGCCCTCCAGACGCGGGTCCTTCAGCCTGCCGATGATGGCAATGATCTCGCGCTTCATATCCTGCGCCAGACGGCCCATATTCTTCTGAGACATAGTATTTCTCCCTATAAAAGAAAACCCTCTCAGCCTCGCTTCGCTCGGCAGCTCTCCCGAGAGGCGAGCTTTTTGCGTGGATACGGCAAACGTTCCGTTTCTCTGCAAACCTCCCACCTCGGGGGAGGTGGCATTGCGCCAGCAATGACGGAGAGGGTTATTTCAGATCTTAATCGCGGTACTCTTCCATCTTGAAGGCTTCGTACACGTCGCCTTCCTTACGTCGGCAAACTTTGCCAGAGTAACGCCGCACTCGTAGCCCTCGGCCACTTCCTTGGCATCATCCTTGAAGCGCTTCAGGGATGCGATCTCGTCCTCGGTGATCACGATGCCGTCACGCACCACGCGCACCTTGCTGTCGCGGGTGATCTTGCCGCTGGTCACGCGGCAGCCTGCAACGGTGCCCACATTGGAGATCTTGTACACCTGACGGACCTGCAGCTCGCCCAGAGACACCTCGCGGAACTTGGGAGCCAGCATGCCCTTCATAGCGTCGGTGACATCGTTGATGGCATCATAGATGACGCGGTACATACGCATTTCCACCTTGGTGGCAGCAGCTTCTTCCTTGGCCACATTGTCCGGGCGGACGTTGAAGCCGATGATGATGGCGTTGGAGGCATCGGCCAGATCCACGTCGGACTTGCTGATGGCACCGACACCGGCATGGATGACACGCACGCGCACCTCTTCGTTAGAGATCTTCTCCAGACTCTGCTTCACAGCCTCGGCAGAACCCTGCACATCGGCCTTGACCACGATGGCCAGTTCCTTCATGTCGTTCTGAGCCATCTGGCTGAACAGGTTATCCAGCGTGACCTTCTGGAAGGAGGAGAACTGCTTTTCCTTGGCGGCAGCAACGCGCTGTTCGGCCAGCTCACGGGCCAGACGCTCGTCCTCAACAGCCTCGAACAGGTCGCCTGCTTCGGGCACAGCGGTCAGGCCGGTGATCTCCACAGGGGTAGAGGGGCCGGCATCGCTCAGCAGCTGGCCCTTGTCGCTGCGCATGGTGCGCACGCGGCCCACAGCGGTACCGGCAATGATCACATCGCCGGAGTGCAGGGTGCCGTTCTGCACCAGAATGGTGGCAATGGGGCCCTGGCCCTTGTCCAGACGGGCCTCGACGACCGCACCCTTGGCGCGGCGGTTGGGGTTTGCCTTCAGCTCCATGACCTCAGCTTCCAGAGCAATGCGCTCCAGCAGGTCGTTGATACCCATGCCGGTCAGGGCAGACACCGGGATGCAGGCCACATCGCCGCCCCAGTCTTCGGTGATGATGCCGTACTTGGTCAGGCCTTCCATCACGCGCTCGGGGTTTGCGGTGGGCTTATCCATCTTGTTCATTGCCACGATAATCTTGACATTTGCAGCCTTGGCGTGGTTGATGGACTCGATGGTCTGGGGCATGATGCCGTCGTCGGCAGCAACCACCAGAACGGCAATATCGGTCATGTTGGCACCGCGGGCACGCATGGAGGTGAATGCCTCATGGCCCGGGGTATCCAGGAAGGTGATGAGGCTGTCGTTGACCTTGACCTGATATGCACCGATGGCCTGCGTGATGCCGCCGGCCTCGCCTGCGGTAACGTTGGTCTTGCGGATGGCATCCAGAATACTGGTCTTGCCGTGGTCAACGTGGCCCATGACGCAGACCACCGGGGGACGCTCCACCAGGTCCTCCTGCGAATCCTCTTCCTGCGTGAACAGGCGCTCCTCGATGGTCACATGCACCTCGTGCTCGACCTTTGCGTGGAACTCCTCTGCCAGCAGAGAAGCGGTATCGAAATCGATCACGTCGTTGATGGCGTGCATCTCACCCATCTGCATGAACTTGGCAATGACCTTGCCGGCCTGCTGCTTCAGGCGGGCAGCCAGCTCGCCCACGGTGATCTCGTCGGGGATCATCACCTTCAGCTGTGCGCTGCGGGCCTTTTCCAGCTGGATGCGCTGCAGACGCTCGAACTCGGTCTCGCGCTTGCCCTTCTGGAACTGCTGGCGCTGGCGCTGACCGCGCTGGGTGAACTTTTGCTTGTTGCCCTGCGGGGTGGGCTTGCGGCGGTTCTCGGTGTTCTTGGTGGAAGCCAGATCATCGTAACGGGCATCGAAGCGGTCCACGTTCATATCCACAGTGCGGGTATCCACGGTGACCTGATTGTCCTCGCGGCGCACGGACACAGCCTGTGCCGGAGCAGCGGATGCTTGGCACCGGTCTCACGAGCCAGTTCGCTGAGAGAAACGGTCTTTTCCTCGCGCTTCTTGTGCTGCTCGTTCTTCTTTTCGTTATGCTTATTGCCGTTCTTATCCTGCTGGGCAGGCTCTGCCTTTTTGGCGGCAGGCTGCTCCGGCTTCTTTTCCGCCTTGGGAGCTTCGGGCTTTTTCTCGGCCTTCTTCTCGGCCTTCTTCTCAGTGGGCTTCGGCTCTTCCTTTGCGGCCTTGGCGCTGTTCAGGAATTCGTCCAGATTTGCCACGCTGTTATCCTTGCTGAACTTTTCCAGCAGGTAGTTCAGCTCGTTCTCTTCCAGATTGGAGCTGTTCTTCTTGCCGGTGCTGCCCATGGCGTTCAGCTCATCCAGGACCTTCTTGGCGGAAAGGTTCAGGTCCTTTGCAAAATCACTCACTTTATATTTTACGATCATTCGGTCATATCCTCCTCATTTTTGATTGCTCCGCAGTCCGACAGGCGGTCAAAGCAGAGCTTTGCGAGGTTGCGGTCAGTCACCGCGTAAACAGCCACAGGCTTGCGGCTGATATCGGCCAGTTTATCCTGCGTAAGCGGCATGGTGATCACATCCACCAGATCGCCCACAGAATAGTCGAGGCGCTGCACGGTCTTGGCGCTGGCATCGCTTGCCACCATCACCAGCCATGCCTTGCTCTTGACGCAGGCATCTTCCACGGCATCAAAGCCCATGGTCAGTGCGCCCGCCTTGCGGCACAGGCTCAGCGCCTGAAACAGCGCTTCCTCCGGCGGCAGCTTGGGCTTTGCGGGGGTGTTATTCTTCTTTGCCATTTGCTGCTGCCTCCTTTGCGGCTTCGGCCAGCTGTGCGGCCAGAGCCTCGTAAACTTCGGCGGGAACCGGCTGCTCAAAGCAGCGCTCCAGCGCCTTTTTCTTTTTTGCCTTGGTCAGGCAGTCGGGGTTCGGGCAGAGATATGCGCCGCGGCCCGGCTTTTTGCCGACCAGATCAATGCTGATCTCTCCGCTGGGTGCACGCACCACACGCACCAGCTCCTTTTTGGGGCGGCTGGTCATGCAGCCGATGCACTGGCGGGAAGGGATCTTTTTCTGTGCCATCCGGTTTCCCTCCTTTGGCCATCTGCGCCAGAATTACTCGGTGTCGGTCTCGGCTTCCTTCTTCGGCTCTTCCTCGCCATAATAGCCGCTCTCGGGGCGGATATCAATGTTGTAGCCGGTCAGCGTGCGCACAGGCGTGCGTTCTGGCCCTTGTTGCCAATGGCAAGGCTCAGCTGCTGGTCGGGCACGGTCACACGGCAGGAACGGGTCTCGCCGGGCAGCAGTTCCACCTTGACCACCTTGGCCGGGCTGAGTGCTGCGGAGATGAACTCGGAGATATCCTCGCTCCACTTCACAATGTCGATCTTTTCGCCGCCCAGCTTTTCCACAACAGCAGCTACACGGGCACCGTGCTCGCCGATGCAGGCGGAAACAGGGTTCACGTTGGGGTCCTTGCTCCAAACAGCCATCTTGGTGCGGGCACCGGCCTCGCGGCTGATGGCCTTGACCTCCACAGTGCCGTCAAAAATTTCGGGCACTTCCAGCTCAAACAGGCGCTTGACAAGGCCGGGGTGGGTGCGGCTGATCATAACGCGGGGGCCGCGCTCAGTGCTGACCACGTCCACAACGTAGACCTGCAGGGTCTGGCCCTCGGTGTACACCTCGCCGGGCACCTGCTCGTTGTGGGGCAGGATAGCCTCGCCGCCCTTGCCCAGATCCAGAGCAACGATGCCCTTCTCCGGGTCCACGCGGGTAACGGTGGCCTGCACGATGTCGTGTGCACGGGACTGGATCTCGCTCAGCTGCTGGCTGCGCTCAGCCTCGCGGATGCCCTGACGGATCACATGCTTTGCGGTCTGGGCTGCAATGCGGCCGAAGTCCTTGGTCTTGAGGGGGGTCACGATGCGGTCGCCCACTTCGTAGCTCTTGCGGATCTTCTGTGCCTCGGTAATGCCGATCTCAGAGTGCTCGTCGTACCAGTCCTCGTCGGCCACAACGTCCTGGATCAGGGCCACATCAAAGCGGCCTGCGGCGGGGTCGATATCCACCTTCACGTGGTCCTCTTCCACCTCATAGTTCTTCTTGACGGCAATGATGATCGCAGCCTTGATCTTTTCGATCAGGTATTCTGCGGTGATGCCGCGCTCGTGCTCCAGCATGGAGAGAGCTTCAAAAAAATTCATTGTTCGCTGCTGCCATTTTTCGGGTTCCTCCTGTAATTTACTCTCTATCTATGTTAGTCAAACAGGTCTTCATCGTCGCACAGGTTCACGCTGGATGCGGCGTTCACCTCAAAGGTGACAGCGCCCGCATCGGTGTTCACCGTAACGGTGCTGCCCTCGCGGCCTGTCAGGATACCGGAAAACTCACGCACGCCGTCTGCATTCGGGCGGATGAGCTTTACCCGGATCTTCTGGCCCTTGAGGGCTTCATAGTGCTCCGGGCGGGTCAGCTTACGGCCAAGGCCGGGGCTGCCCACTTCCAGATAATAGCTCTGGTCGATGGGGTCTGCCTCGTCAAGGATGGGGTCCAGCGCATGGGAAACATCCGCGCAGGTGTCGGTATCCATGGTGCCGTCCTTGTCGATGAGCACGCGAAGATACCAGTCTGGACCTTCCTTTTCAAAAACCACATCCCACAGGCGCAGGCCCATGCCCTCCACGGTGGGGCGGACAAGCGCTTCGACTCTCTGGGCGGTGTTGCCGCCAGACTGCTTCGCCATAAAAAACCTCCAAACAAACAAGAAACGCGGACCTTGCGGCCCACGTTTTCAGGTTAAACTATATCGTACTACTAGAATATACCATACATCCCGCGATTATGCAAGCATTTTCGCAGATTTTTTTCGCCGCAGGGTCTTTTACAGCACCCACACGCCGTCCCGGAACAGCTCCACGGTGCGGCCATCGCGGCATTTGCCGGTGATATGGCTGTCCTCTGCACCGATCATCACATCCTCATGCAGGCGGGACTGGTTCATGCCGCGGGCCAGCAGCTCTTCCTTCGTCAGCGCCGTGCCGCCCTTCGTGGTGCCGGGGTAGCTGGCACCAAAAGCGATGTGGCAGGCGGCATTTTCGTCAAACAACGTGCTGTAGAACAGCTTGCCGCTGCGATTGATGGGGCTGCTTGCCGGCACCAGTGCCACTTCGCCAATGCTGCGGGAGCCTTCGTCGCCGTCCAGCAGACGGCCCAGCAGCACCTGTCCCTGCTCGGCGTGGTAGTCCACAACCCGGCCCTTCTCAAAGGTGACACGGAAGTCCTTGATGAGCTGGCCGTTGAACACATAGGGCTTTGTGCCGTAGACAACGCCCTCTACCCTGTCCTTGTGGGGCGCAGTGAACACTTCCTCCGTGGGGATGTTGGGCAGGAACACCACGCCCTTTTCGCTCTTGCTGGCGGCGCTTTCCCACACAGCCTGATCCGCAAGACCCACGGTCAGGTCCGTGCCATTGCTGCTCTCAAAATGCACGCTTTCCAAGTCCAGCGCGTTCATTTTATCCCGCAGAGTGCTGAGCCGCTCCATATGGGCCTGCCACTCGTTCACCGGGTCGCCACCAGTGACCCGGCACACGTCAAAGATCAGCTTCCACAGCGCTTCCATGGCGGCATCCGCGTCCAGCTCCGGGAAGACCTTCTTTGCCCACGGCACACTGGGCAGGGCCGCAATGGACCACTGCACCCGGTCGTTCATGGTGTACTCCTGCCACTCCTCCATAAAGGCGCGGCGGGCGGCATTCACCCGGCTGATCTTATTGCCGTCAATGCCCGCATACAGCTCCGGGTCGTCCGCAATGAGATGCAGTACACACACGCCGCCCTCGCTTTCAGCATAGTCAAGATAGCGGCGCAGCTGCCATGGCTTGAGGTCGGTCAGGGCCTCCTCGCTGCCCAGCTCCATGCGGGCACGGGCCACAGCGTCATCGCTCCAGTTCACCTGCACATCCCGGGCACCGGCTTCGTAGGCACTGCGCACGCACAGCCGCGCCAGCGGCGCGCCCTCCAGCGGGCAGTTGATGATGAGGGTCTGTCCGGGCTGTGGGTTCACCCCCACCCGGACGATGAAATCGGCATATTTTTTCAGCAGTTCGTCAAAGTTTTTCCACGGTAGAACCTCCTGCGGTGTAAAAATCATATTTTTCTGTTTTTCAGTATACCCGGTACAAGCCGTTCTGTCCAGTAAAAAGAAAACAGACGCCTCCCGCTGTTGAAAAAGCAGGAAACGTCTGTTATACTGTCTTTTGAGAGTGCTGTCTACATACGGCAGGCGGTCTATGCCTTTTCGGCCCTGCGTCGGGAAGGCGAACATTTTTTGTCGTACCCCCGACGCTTTGCAGCGAAGGGGGGGGTGATGCTTCATGACGCTTTTAGAAACTCTGGCTCTGCTCACATTGCTTGCAACCGTGAGCTTTGGCATTTTCGATATCGCGTGGAAGATCTTCAATAACAAAAAATGACCGCCCTCAGCGTCCAAACCTGAGCGGTCATCTTTTGATTATCGCGCCGGAAAGGTACTGACCGTTTGCCAGACAGCACTTTCTTTATTTGTATTATAGCACAGCCCCGCCGAAATTGCAACGGCGGGGCTGTTTTTTATCGCCTGAAAGCGAAATTTTCTCAGAACTCGATCTTGCTCTCGATATAAGCTTTCAGCTCGGAGATGGGCATACGCACCTGCTCCATGGTGTCGCGGTCACGGACGGTGACGCAGTTGTCGGCAGCAATGCCCTTGGCCTCGTCGCCCACGGTGTCAAAGTCCACGGTGATGCAGTACGGGGTGCCGATCTCGTCCTCGCGGCGGTAACGCTTGCCGATGGAACCGGTATCGTCGTAATCCACCATGAAGTACTTGCTCAGCTCGTTGCGGATCTCCATAGCCTTCTCGCCCAGCTTCTTGCTCAAGGGCAGCACGGCGCACTTGTAGGGAGCCAGAGCCGGATGCAGATGCAGCACGGTGCGGATATCCTCCTTGCCCTTGCTGTCGGTCAGGTGCTCCTCGTCGTATGCTTCGCACAGGAAAGCCAGAGCCACACGGTCACAGCCCAGAGACGGCTCAATGACGTAGGGGATGTAGTGCTCGTTGGTCTCGCTGTCGAAGTACTCCAGGCTCTTGCCGGAAGCTTCCTGATGGCGGGTCAGGTCGTAGTTGGTACGATCCGCGATGCCCCACAGCTCACCCCAGTCGGTGAACGGGAAGGCGTACTCGATATCGGTGGTAGCGCGGCTGTAGAAGGCCAGCTCTGCAGGCTCGTGGTCACGCAGGCGCAAGTGCTCCTTCTTGATGCCAAGGCTCAGCAGCCAGTTCTCGCAATAGTCCTTCCAGTAAGCGAACCATTCCAGATCGGTGCCGGGCTTGCAGAAGAACTCGCACTCCATCTGCTCGAACTCACGGGTGCGGAAGGTGAAGTTGCCCGGGGTGATCTCGTTGCGGAAAGCCTTGCCCACCTGGCACACGCCGAAGGGCAGCTTGCGGCGGGTGGTGCGCTGGATGTTGGCAAAGTTGACAAAGATGCCCTGTGCGGTCTCAGGACGCAGATAGCAGGTGGAAGAGCTGTCCTCGGTAACGCCGATGGCAGTCTTGAACATCAGGTTGAACTTGCGGATGGGGGTAAAATCGTGCTTGCCGCACACCGGGCACACGATGTCCTCATGCTCTGCGATGAAAGCATCCATCTCGTCAAAGCTCATGGCATCCACGTTCACCTCGGGGTGCTCCTCACCGATCAGCTTGTCGGCGCGGTGGCGTGCTGCAGGCGCGGCAGTCCAGCAGGGGGTCCGAGAAGCTGGAGACGTGGCCGGTGGTCACCCAGGTCTGAGGGTTCATGATGATGGCTGCATCCAGACCCACATTATAGGGCTCTCCTGCACGAATTTCTTCAGCCATGCCTTTTTGACATTGTTCTTGAACTCGACGCCCAGCGGGCCGTAGTCCCAGCTGTTGGCCAGACCGCCGTAGATCTCGGAACCGGGGAACACATAACCACGGTTCTTGCAGAGATTGACGATCATATCAAGGGTCTTTTCGCTCTGTTCCATTGTAGTACATCCTTTCCGTCCGCGGCTGGTTTGCCGTGTCGTTGTTGTATCGTTCCGGCAGCTTTCCCCACTGCCGGGCGTGCTTTTCAAAGGGAAAGCACAGTATCTTTACTGTACCATGTTTTGCGCCGCTTGTAAAGCCGAAACCGGCCTGCTTTGGGGAACAGACCGGTTTTTGCACTTATTTATGGTATTTCATTCCTGCATTGATGGTGCAGGCACGGTAGATCTGTTCTGTGAGCACAAGGCGGGCCAGCTGGTGGGGCATGGTGATGCGTCCCATGCTGAACTTGAGTGCAGCGGCCTTTTTCACCTCATCGGACAGGCCGTGGGACGAGCCGATCACAAAGGCCACGTCTCCTGCCCCACTGTTCGCACGGTCCGCAAGGAACTGCGCCAGCTCGTCGGAGGAGATTTGCCTGCCCTCAATGCACATAGCCACGATGGCAGCACCCTTGCGCACGTTGGACAGGATGGCCTTGCCCTCCTTGTCCAGTGCCTTTTTTACCACGGCATCCGAGGCGTTCTTCTCCTCGATCTTTTCCTCCGGCAGCTCAATGATGCGGAAGGACGCGAAGGCGGCAAGGCGCTTCTGGTACTCGGCCACGCCCTCGGCGAAATATTTTGCATTCAGCTTGCCCACACAGATCAGGTCGATGTTTTGCATTGCAGTTTCCTCTTTTATATAGAAACGATTTAAAATTGTCTCCGCTTCGCTCTGACAATAACAGCGGAAAATTATTTTTATAATTTGCAGCTCCGAAAACGACTGCGGTCGTTTCGGAGCTGCTTTTTCACGGGAGGGGTCGTAATGGCAAGCGGCATCTTGCTGCTGTCAGCCTGCGGCTGTCGCGCAGCAGATAAAGCGTAAACTCACCCGCACGGCTCGTCGCGCAGCGACTCAAAATCGGCGCAACACAAAAAAATCCTCTAGCGCAGCGACTTAGATTTTTTTGTATGGAGCCCATCTGCTTTGGGATTATTAAGGGCGAGCAGCCCTTAGTTTGCAACGGCGACGACCGCGGCCAGTGGCCGAAACAGGAAGGAGCTGTTGGGGCAGCGGCCTGCAGGATGCGAGTGCCATCCAAGGCACGAAGCAGACGCAGGGAGCCGCAACCCGCCGCCTCCCGCGCCTCGAAAGTAGCGGAGACCTTGCCGCGCTGAACACGCGGCATTTGCTGCGCAAACCGGTCTGCGGCTTAAAAGCCCCACTGGGGCTTTCATGCCCTGCGGGCACCGCCGTCCTTTCTGGTTCTCTTTTGGCACGCAAAAGAGAATACCGGCGGTAATGCTTTTTACAAAAGGCAGGAAACTTGATCCACGCGAATATGCTCTGCACAGGAAGCCGCTTTTTCCCTATTATAGTTGCCCGTCCGCCAAAGGTCAACAGACCACCCGGCCAAGCCGCCGCTCCACCGCCTGCCGCACCTCCGGCGCACGGATGCCGTACACGATCTGCACATCGCAGCCGCTTTGCACCACACCGCTGCAGGGCAGGGCTTTCAGGGCCTGCTCCTTGACGAAGGCCGGGTCGTTCACCGTGACACGCAGGCGGGTAAAGCAGTTGTCCACCGTGCGGATGTTCTCCCGCCCGCCAAAGGCTGCAATGAGCTTTTCTACTCCCTGCTCGTCCAGCGGTAGGGCCTTTTCCGGCCGGGACGGCTCTTCCGGGCGGCGGCCCGGTGTAGGCAGGTCCAGCGCCTTGATGAGCACAGTGAACACCACAAAATACACCGCGATCTGGGCAAGGCCCAGCAGATACAGCACCGGGTAGTTCGTGCGGGCCGCACCAGCGGAAAGGTTCATCACAAGCGACCCCAGAAGGTTCGAGGTAAACGCCGTGACTCCGCACAGGTGCAGCAACACGATGAAGCTGCCGGAGATGGCTGCGTGCGCCAGCCACAAAACCGGTGCCGAGAAGCAGAACAGAAAATCCAGCGGCTCCGTAATGGAAGCCAGCGATGCCGTAAAGGCCAGCGGCAGCAGCTGAAGGGCAGTCTTTTTGCGGCTGCCCCGCCGGGCACAGAAGATGAATGCCGCCGCAATGCCAAAGTAGCCGAAGGTCTTGGTAAAGCCGGTGTACATCCACACGATGCCATCCGAAAACGGCAGGCCGAGGTTATATTCGGTCATCATGACCACATAGGCACCGGTATAGGTGACGCTGCCCACCATAAGCTGACCGCCCAGCTGCGAGAACTGGAACGGCATATACACCAGATGATGCAGCCCTGTAGGGATGAGCAGCCGTTCCAGAAAGCCGTACAAAAACAACCCGATATTGCCGGAAGCGGCAATGAAGCCGGTGACGGCCGCAATGGCCTTCTGGATAGGCGGCCAGACAAAGCAGGCCCCAAAGCCCAGCACCGCCGCCAGTGCCGCCATGCAGGCAAAGGACCACCGCACACCGGAGAACACACCGCCCAGAATGCCGCGGTGGGCTTTTTCGCAGGTGCGGTCATATACAAAGGCGGTGAGCAGGCCCAGCAGAATGCCGCCGAACACGCCGGTGTCCACAGTCTGGATGCCCAGCACCATGGTCTGGCCTGCGCTGTACAGGCCGGTAAGCGCATCCGGCTGCGCCAGCAGGCCCAACTCGGTCAGCGTTACATTGCCCGCTGTCAGGTAGACAAGATAGCTCATCAGAGCGATGAACGCCGCCTGATGCTTTTCCCGCTTTGCCAGCGCCGCCGCAAGACCGGTGCAGAACAGCACGCTCAGATTTGAAATGACCGCCGTGAGGCATTTGTAAATGATCCTGCCCGCCAGCTGCACCGGCTCCCACCGCAAAAAGGGCAGCACCCCGGCCAGCGGCGCACTGGTGAGCAGTGCGCCCACCACCAGCAGCAGGCCCGCCGCCGAAAGATAGCTCAGCGGTGCCAGCATTGCGCGGGAGAACCGCTCCAATGCGGCTGTGATGCGGTGCTTCATGGGCGTTTCCCTCCTTTCCGGCTGACGTGGGCAGACACTATACTTGTAGTCAACCGATTTTTGCAAAAAATGTCAAGAATGCAAAGTTCCCAAAAATGCATCCCTTCTTTGTGCAGGGTGCATATTTCCTGCTTGAAATTCGTTCTGCGCTGTCCGATTGACAACCGCCGCGGCAGAACGTATACTTAGGGTGTATCGTTTTGAAGTGCTGCGGCCCGGCTGCGGCACCGCTCAAGGAGGACACTACTATGAAATTGAGATATGCCCGCATCCTCTCGCTGCTGCTCTGCGCAGCGCTGGCCTGCAGCATTCTGGCAGGCTGCGGCGGCTCAACCGCCAGCAGTTCCGAAGCGCCAAGCTCTGCCAGCAGTTCTGCAAGCTCCGCTGCTTCCGGCGAAGACCTGCCTGATTCCACCACCCGGGCCGACACCTCCGGCCTGAACCCCGGCGATTTTGACGAGAACTCCATCTTCTCCATCACCGGCACCGCTGCCGCCTTTGAGCCTTGTCTGGGCTGGGGGCCGGGTGTTTCCGGCTGCTCGCTCAAATCGGTGATCGCAGCGGCATCCCTGCTGCAGTGGGCAGAAAACGCCCGCCTTGCCTCCCGCACCACGGAAGCCGTGCAGGAAGCTTTCTACAGCTGGTACGACACGCTGGACGCTGATGAGCAGGAAAGCTTTGCCGAGGCCTGGACGATGATCGAGCCGGACGCGCTGAGCCTTTTGAGCGACAAGGACAGCATGGCTGGCCGCATTGAGGATGCCGGCCTTGACCCGGACACCCTGCCCGGCTGCACCCTGAAGAACTGGCAGGCCCTGCAGACCGTGCTGGACGACTGCGTGCCCGCAGCGGGCCAGTGAACCCAACATAAAAAGAAGCTGACCGGGCTGGTCAGCTTCTTTTTGTTTTTGCGGAAAAGGCTGGGGCCGCCTGCGGCATCAGACCTTCTTCAGCACATACTGGCGGGTGCCCATGCCGATCTTCTCGGCCTGATCCAGCGTGGCCTTCCACTCGATATTGGGGTTGGAATCCTTGAAGTTGTCGTGGTGGCAGTTCCAGCCGGGCTTTGCAAGGTTCTGGCCCAGCTGGCTGTTCGGCAGCGGCTGTGCATTCAGGCAGGCGTCCGCGCAGGCCTGATCCAGCGCCACCGGGTCAAAGGACGCAAAGATGCCGATATCCGGCAGGATGGGAGCATCGTTCTCGCAGTGGCAGTCGCAGTTGGGGCTGATGTCCTGCACCAGAGAAACATGGAAGCAGGGACGGCCTGCGCATACGGCAGCCGCGTACTCGGCCATTTTGCGGTCCAGCATCTCATTGGCGCTGTCGCACTGAGAATAGATGGCGTCAAAGTTGCAGGCACCGATGCAGCGGCCGCAGCCCTTGCACTTGGTCTGATCAATGACGGCCTTGTTGTTTGCATCGTAGGTAATGGCATCGGAGCCGCACTCCTTCGCGCAGCGTGGCAGCCGCGGCACAGGCTCTGCTGCACCTCCGGGTGTCCGGCGGCGTGCTGTATCATCTTGCCTGCGCGGGAGCCGCAGCCCATGCCGATGTTCTTGAGAGTACCGCCGAAGCCGGTGGATTCGTGGCCCTTGAAATGGGTCAGGCTGATAAAGATATCCGCATCCATGATGGCGCGGCCGATCTTTGCCGTCTTGCAGTATTCGCCGTTCGGCACCGGAACTTCTGCTTCATCGGTGCCGCGCAGGCGTCCGCAATGATGACCTGACAGCCGGTGGTCATGGGCCAGAAGCCGTTCAGCTGGGCGCAGGTGAGGTGCTCCAGTGCGTTCTTGCGGCTGCCCGGATACAGGGTGTTGCAGTCGGTCAGAAACGGCAGACCGCCCTGCTCCTTGCACAGGTCGGCCACCACCTTGGCGTAGTTGGGGCGCAGGAATGCCAGATTGCCCAGCTCACCAAAGTGCATCTTGATGGCAACGAACTTGCCATCCATATCAATATCCTTGATCCCGGCGGCGATGCACACGCGGCGCAGCTTGTCCAGCAGGCTGGTGCCCACAGGACAGCGGAAATCTGTATAATAGACCTTGGATGCTTCCATAGCAGTTTCCTCCATTTTGTTTGCGCGGCACGCTGCCGCATACTCTCTTATTTTGTAGTATAGCACATCTTTTTGCAAAGAAAAAGTGCTGTCGTAAAGGGCGGCGGGCACACCTCTGCGTCCCACGATCAAAATGGCCTCCGCTGATCGCTCTGGCCATATTTAGCGGAACTATCATTTCCTAACGAAAGAAAGCCGAAATCTGCGGATTTCCGGCTTTCTATTTTCACAGGAAAGAGTCGTAGCAGTCAGCGGCATCGTGCAGCGCCGGCTCCTGCGGAAGCGTTCGCGTAGCAGACGGAGCACAAACTTGCCCGCACGGCGCGTCGCGCAAGCGACTCAAAATCGGCGGAACACAAAAAATCCTTTAGCGGAGCGGCTTGGATTTTTTGTATGGAGCCCAACAGCTTTGGGGTCACTAGGGGCGAGCAGCCCCTAGTTCGTACCTCCCGCGCCTCGAAAGTAGCGGGTGCTTTGTGTGTCTTGTTTGCTACGCAAAAAGAGAACATCCCCCGGCGGCGATGCATCTTGCAAAAGGCATGAAGCCCGCCCCACACGAATGCGCTCTGTGCGGGAAGCATTCCAAATCAGAAGATTGCCGTCGCAGCCGCCACTGCCAGCACGATGATGCCCAGCACGATGCGGTAGGCACCAAAGAACTTGAAATCGTGGCGCTTGACGTAATCCATCAGGAAGCGGATGGCGGCAAGGCTCATGCCAAAGGCCACCACACAGCCCACTGCCAGCACAGCCACCTCGGTGCCGGTCATCACAGAACCGCCGACAACGAACTTGACCACCTTGAGCAGGGATGCGCCCGCCATGACCGGGATGGCCAGATAGAAGGTGAACTCTGCCACACAGGCGCGGGACAGGCCCAGCAGCAGGCCGCCCACGATGGTGGCACCGGAGCGGGAGGTGCCCGGAATGATGGCCAGACACTGCCACAGGCCAATGATGATGGCATCGCGGTAGGTGATCTGCTCCAGCCGGCTCACGTGCGGCGCGGCGCGGCGGTTCTCCACAACAAAGAACAGCGCGCCATACAGAATGAGCATCGCGGCAACCGTGATGTAATTGTAGAAGTGAGCTTCCATCCAGTCGTCCAGCGGGCTGATGATGAGCACCGGGATCGTGGCCGCTACCACCTTGAACCACAGGCTCCACACGCTGGGCTTGGAAATGACCCTGCCCTGCTTCATGCCAAAGGGCCACAGCTTGCCCCAGAACAGCACCACCACGGCCATGATGGCACCCAGCTGGATGACCACACGGAACATGGACATGAACTCTTCGCTTGCGTTGAATTTGATGATCTGTTCCAGCAGGATCATATGACCGGTGGACGAAATGGGAAGCCACTCGGTAATGCCCTCCACAATGCCCATCAGGATGGCTTTGATGATCTCAAAAACGTAAGTACCCCTCCTTGTGCACAAAGGCACAGCAGCTTATTTTCTTCCAGTATACCATACTATGTCTCTGCACGCACGCAGAATGCGAAAATTTTTACGCCCGCCGCCACTTTTGCCCTGCAGGCTGTTACTGCGCCGGGAAATGTGTTATACTGATGCAAAGACCCTTTTCCTTCTATTTTATCCGCAAATCAAAACAGAGTTTAAACACCCTTGGTATTTTTGTTGAACCATTCTACAACGAGGTGAATCCATATGAATATTCTGGTGATCGGCTGCGACCAGGTGGGCGCTTCCCTCATCCGCGATCTGGAACGCATCGGCCATGATATCTCGCTGATCGAAAAGGATCCCGAACAGCTCAAGCGTCTGGATGCCTTTGACGACTACAGCTTTGGCGGCACGCTCTGGTGGGCGACCCCACCGACCCGGATACCCTGCGGCAGGGCGGCATTGACAGCTGCGATGCCGTGGCCGCTGTGAGCGAGGACGACTCGGTAAACCTGATGGCGGCACAGATCGCAAAAAGCATCTTCCGCCGTGAGAAGGTGATCTGCCGCGTGTCCGACCCGCACCTGCAGGTGCTGTACCACAAGGCTTACGAGATCGACACCATCTGCCCCACGGTGCTCACCGAGCAATCGGTGTTCCGCGCACTGGCAAAGTAAAAAGTGAGGGAAGCATATGAAAGTTTGTATCGCAGGCGGCGGCAAGGTGGGCATGTATCTGGCCCAGAGCCTGCTGGCCCACCGCCACAAAGTGACCATCATTGAACCGCAGGAAATGCTGTGCCGTTCGCTGGCCGATTCGCTGGATATCCCGGTGATCTGCGGCGATGCCATCAGCTTTGACACCATGCGCACGGCCGACGTTGCCAGCTGCGATGCCTTTGTGGCCGTGACCGGTGCGGACGAGAACAACCTTGTGGCCTGCCAGATCGCAAAGCGGGAGTTTGGCGTGAACCGCACCGTGGCCCGGGCCTCCAACCCCAAGAACCGGGAGCTGCTGCACACCTTAGGCGTGGACACCGTAGTGTGCGGCACCGACAACCTGAGCCACATCCTTGAGCGCGAGATCGAGACGGATACCATCCGCCAGCTGCTCTCGCTGGGCGGCGGCACTGCCAGCCTGAACGAAATTTTGCTGCCGGAGAACTTCAAGTTTGCAGGGCAGGCGGTCAAGGACATCCCCATGCCGGGCGACGTCATTCTGGTGTGCATCACCCGCGATGCGGAGTTCATCATCCCCCACGGCAATACCACCTTACTGCCGTGGGACCGCATCCTCTGCCTGACGCAGGATGACACCCTGCACCTGCTGATGGATGCCTGGGGCCTTTCCGACAAATGACCGAACGTGACCTGCTGCGCACGGCGCTGATCATCCCGCCCAAGGGCCGGGCCGTGCTGTGCGTCTGGGCCGCTGTTCCCGGCGTGTTCTGCGCGCCTTTTTGTGTTCTGGCAGAGCCTGTTTGCCGGGTGTATTTTCTGTGCCCTGTGGGTGTGCCTTGTGTTCGCCGCATGGGCAAGAGCCTGCAGCTTTACCGCAGTGCTCACCGCCCGGAACACTGCCGTGCGGGCCGGTATCGCCGTTCCCATCACACGGCAGCTTCCCCGCCGGGCCGTGACTGGCGTGTGGACCCTGCGCACGCCGCTTCTGTGGCTGGCCGGGTGCAGCGTGCTGGTGGTTCACGGCCCGGGCGTACAGCTGTTCCTGCCGGGCGTGGATGCCCTGCAGGCGCAGGCCCTTGCCGCTGTGCTGATGGAGGAAACGCCATGACCGAACGCGGCTTCCACCCGTTTGCGGTGCTGCATTTTCTGCGCAAGACCATCCTGCTGTATCTGCTGCCGCTTTTGCAGGTGCTGTTTGCCCGCAACTGGGCGGCGCTGCGCACGGCTCTGGTGCAGGGCGCGGCGCTGCTGACAGTGCTTGCCGCTGTGAGCGCCGCCGTGCTGCACGCAGGCCGCTGGCGGGTGGATGCACAGGGAACCCTGCGGGTGCGCTGGCGGCTGGGCGTGCGGCTGGACCGCTGCCTGAAAGCCAGCCAGCTGGCAGCGCTCACCATCGAGCGGCCCCTGCTCTACCGGCTGGCCGGTGCCAGCCGGGTGGTGCTGTACCCTGCCGGGCAGAAGCGCACCCTGACCCTGCTTTTGAGCGCGCAGAACGCGCAGTTTTTAGCTGACCGCATGATGCCGCGCCGGGATGCTGTGGCCCACACCCCGCGCGGCGGCGAAAAGCTGGCCTTTGCGGTGCTGGGTGCCAACGGCCTTTCCACTCTTGCTTTGCTGGCGCTGGCCATCAAACAGAGCAGGCCCTATGCGCCGGATGCCCAGACGGCAGCCTTTGCCCACCTGAACCGCATTGCGGCGTGGGCGGCGCGCTGGCTGCCCATGGGCACAGCATGGCTGCTGGTGCTGGGCGGTGTGCTGTTCTGCGCAAGCCTTGTGCGCAGTGCGGCCCATGCGGCCCATTACACCGTGTGGCGCACCGAGAGTCACCTTGGCAGCAGGGGCGGCTTTGTGCGCCGGTATGAGATGCGCCTTGCGCTGGAACATCTGAGCTATGCGGACCTGCGCCGCTCGCCTGCCACATGGGCGCTGGGCTGCTGCCCGGTGTTCGTTACAGCAGGCAGCTGCCAGCCGGAGATCCCGTTGCTGGTCTGGCGGGAGGACGGCCCTTTTCTACAGGAGCTGCTGCCCGGCTTTGTCCTGCCGCCAAAAGCCCCGGTGGACACCGCAGGCCGCAGCATCCCGGCGTTTTTCTGCCTGCCGGCATCCCCTGCGGGCTGTGCCTGCTGCTGACAGCGGTATCCCGCTACACCCTGCCTGCGCTTACGGTGCCGCTGCTGGTGGTCACTGCTGTGTTTGCCGCCCTGCTGGTGGGTGCGTACAACGGCTGGCGCAAAGAGGGCATCTGGCTGCAAAACGGCCGCCTGACCCTGCGCTGGCAGCACGGCTTCCATCTGCACGACATCTGCGTGCTCTGCCCTGTTCCGGCCCTGACGGCCATGCAGTCGCCATGGGCCGCGGCGGTGCACCGCACGAACCTCACCCTCACCTTTCCGGGCGGGGTGAAGTGCAAGGTGCGCAGCGTAAAGTGCAGCGAACTGCCTTTTTTACTTTTCTGAAACTGTAAGGAGTCTTTTTCTGTGATAAAAACTGTATTATTCGATCTGGACGGCACCCTTCTGAACACCATCGACGACCTTGCCGATGCAGGCAACTGGGTGTGTGCACAACACGGCTGGCCCACCTTTACGGTGGAACAGTTCAAGCACATGGTGGGCAACGGCATCCCGAAGCTGGTGGAGCGCTTCTCGCCGGAAAATGCCCGCACGCCGGAGCAGCTGGCGGCCACGCTGGCCGAGTTCACCGCCCGGTACGACGCCCACAAGGAGGACAAGACGGCCCCCTATCCCGGCATCCCGGAGCTGCTGGACGAGCTGCGGGCACAGGGTGTTCAGTGCGCAGTGTTCTCCAACAAGGCCGACCCGCTCTGCGGCAAGATCATCGCCCACTATTTCGGCACAGGCCGCTTTGCCGCTGTGCGCGGCAGCAGGCCCGGCGTGCCCACCAAACCGAACCCCGCCGGGCTCTATGCGCTGATGGACGAGATCGGTGCAGACCGCTCTGCCACCCTATTTGTGGGCGACAGCGATGTGGACATCCTCACCGGACACAATGCCGGACTGCCCGCCATGGGCGCGCTGTGGGGCTTCCGGGGCCGCGCAGAACTGACCGCTGCCGGTGCGGATGCACTGGCGGCAGTGCCAGAGGATATTTTTACCTATATCCAGAAGGGTTGACGATTTAGAATGCCCTCCGTTTTACTCTGGGCATGTTTAGCGGAAAATTTATTTTTATTTGCAGCTCAGAAAAATCTGCGGATTTTTCTGAGCTGCTTTTTCACGGGAAGGGGTCGTGGCGGGAAGCGGCATCTGCTGCTGTCGGCCTGCGGCCGTCGCGCAGCGACTTCTGATTGGCGGAACCTCAAAAAGCGGTTAAGAGATCTTCACGCCGAACAGGCGGGGAATCTCCAGCTTTTTGGGGTGGGAGCCTACTGCTTTGGGATTATTAAGGGCGAGTAGCCCTTAATTCGTGCCTCCCGCGCTTCGAAAGTAGCGGGTGCTTTTCTGGTTCTCTTTTGGCACGCAAAG
>ENA-OQAJ01000123-OQAJ01000123.1-human-gut-metagenome-genome-assembly--contig:-NODE-123-length-23457-cov-3.346592_pt1 | contig 23457 bp, 27 predicted proteins | sample MGYA00242736_ERZ504529 | MGnify/ENA primary metagenome ERZ504529 (study PRJEB26092, sample SAMD00036275) | human gut metagenome | host: Homo sapiens | study: EMG produced TPA metagenomics assembly of...
TGTTCATGGCTCTGTAGCTCAGTTGGTAGAGCGAACGACTGAAAATCGTTAGGTCAGCGGATCGATGCCGCTCGGAGCCACCATGGAAACCCCGGAGAGATTCGGGGTTTATTGTTTGTATAAGGTTTTTCTTCACTGTTTCATGGTTTCTGTGGTATCGATGCAATTATCTCTTGTTATCGCTGCTCCTAACTAAGAGGGAATTTTGTTCCTAGTGTTGATAAACTACGGCGCAGGTGGATAAACGATTGTCGTGGACGGCAAATCCGTGGACGAGACCATGTGGGTCTTCGAAATGGGAGGGATCGGCTCGCTTGGAGCGAATTATTTGATATCCGGCGATGTCTCGTCTGGTTTTCTTCTGCTGGGTGGAAAGCTCGTGTAATACTGCGGTGTCGTTGGCCGCATGCCGGTCGAAAATGGGTTTATGATGGGAGCGTTGGCTTTACGGCAAAGGATGCCGGAGCCCATGAACACACAGTCGCTTAAAGGAGAGCACTATGGTCTATCGCATGATTTTCAACCAGACCGCGTATTTCGGCCGCGGAGCCATCAAGGAGATTCCGGGCGTCGCCAGGTCCCACGGCTTCACCAAGCGTTCATCGTCACCGATCCGGTGCTGCTGGAGACCGGCACCGTCAAGAAGGTCACCGACGTTCTTGACGAGGCGGGCATGCCGTATGAGGTGTTCGACAACGTCAAGCCGAATCCGCCGGTCGAGTGCATCCAGGATGGCGTCGCCAAGTTCGCAGCCTCCGGAGCCGACTTCCTGATCGGCCTGGGCGGTGGTTCCCCGCAGGACACCTGCAAGGGCATCGGCATCGTGACTGCCAATCCGGAATTCGCCGACGTGCTGTCCCTTGAAGGCGTGGCCGACACCAAGAACCCGTCCGTGCCGATTTTCGGTGTGCCGACCACCGCTGGCACCGCGTCCGAAACGACCATCAACTATGTGATCACCGACACGGCCAACAAGCGCAAGTTCGTGGCCGTCGACCCGCATGACATCCCAATCGTCGCCTTCGTGGATCCGGACCTCGACCGACCTCCATGGCCGCGGCGGCCTCAAGGTGGCCACCGGACTCGACGCCCTGACCCACGCCATCGAAGGCTATATCACACCGCGCGTGGAGCCTGTCCGACTGCCTGTCCATGCAGACCATCCGCATGATCGCCAAGAACCTCGCCAAGAGCGCCGATGGAGACATTCCGGCCGGCGAACAGATGGCCTACGCCTCCTACATCACCGGCATGGCCTACTCCACGTCGGCCTCGGTCTGGTGCACGGCATGGCCCACCCGCTGGGCGGCCGCCTCGGCGTGGCGCACGGTGTGGCCAACGGCATCCTGCTGGCCCCGGTCATGGAATACAACAAGGACTACACCGGCGAGAAGTACCGTGACATCGCCGACGCCTTCGGTATCGCCGACGCCTACACCGGCGACATCGAAACCGTGCGTGAAGAGGCCGTCCAGGCGGTGCACAAGCTCACCGTGGATCTGAAGAACCCGACCAAGATCTCCGAAGTTGGCGCCACCGAAGCCGACCTGGAGCCGCTGGCCCATGACGCCTTCCACGACGTGTGCACGCCGGGCAACCCGCGCCAGGCCACCCAGGAAGACATCCTCGCCATCTACAAGAGCCTGATGTAGGTCCGACTGCGGTAGGCGCAATCGCAAAACCGCAATCGTAAAAACAAAACGGACGGCATCGATCGCATGGTCGGTGCGTCCGTTCGCTATCCGCGGAAAATACGCCGCGAATAATCGCTATACCTAATCGCTATTCCTCGTGCTTCTCGCTCCACTCCTCATCAGTGGGAGTGTCGTCATACAGCTCATGGCCTTCCTGTTCGGCCAATTCCATCTGCTCGTTGATCCACGCGGCCTCGGCCGGATTGATATCAGCGGTGTTCAACACCTTCTGCCACACCGGATACAGCAGATGCATCACAGGATATAACGCGGTGATGAGGATTTCCGGCTTGTGCTTGCGGTAATGCTGCGGATGCGCGTTGAACGTGTTCTTGAAACGGCGCATATAGTTGAGGAACGATGCCGGAGACGTGTCCATACGACGTGCGCTGATGCCCGCGATCATCCGCGGACAATACACGGTCTTGAGATCCTTGCCCAACAGATGCAGCGAGATGTCGATGTCCTCATGCATCACATCCGCCTTGTCTTGGCAGACCTCGTCGGCGATTTCGCGCCAGGCGGTGGCGCGCAGGGCCATGTTGGAACCGAACAGCAGAGGTTGCCCATCATCGGCCCTATAAATACGTTTGCGGGTGGAATTGTCCCCGCGAAGCCCGAAATGACGGCTCGGCAAATCGTAATACATCACCGGACCGGTGGCGCCCATCGCATCCGGATCCTCGGTGAAAATGCCGGACACCACCTCCACCCAGTCCGGGCGGATCATGCAGTCGGCATCGAAACGGCCAAGAATATCGCCGGTGGCATGATTCAAACCATAATCACGCGTTGGAATCAGACCCTGCTCATCATCCTGATGCAGCAGCTTCACCGCGCTTCCGGATGGTCCTTCATGAACTGCTCCACCACGGCAACGGTCGAATCAGTGGAACGGTTATCGACGACAATCACCTCATGAGGCATCACGGTCTGCCGGGTGGCGTTGAGCAGGCAATCGTTGATACGCTCCTGTTCATTCCAGGCGGGGATGACAATTGAAACGTTCAGCATGGTTTCAAGAATAGGTTCCAGCCCGTACACGGTGCCTGTCTACAATAAGGAGCCATGAGCGAACGCGAACAGCATATGGATACGGACAAGAGGACGGGAACGTCCGGACAGTGCGGCAATACCGACGAAATGCGTTGGGATCTCGGCACGCTGTTCCCTGCGAAAGGCGATCCACGCAGACCTCCGGAATGGCTGGGTCGCGCGCTGCTGTACATCGCCATCGCCATCGTGCTGCTCTCCTTCTGCTGGCGCAGTTGGGGCAAAATCGAATACCTCATCATCGACGTCGTCATCTCGCTGTTCCTGGCGCTCGCCGTGGAGCCGGTGGTGATTCCGCTGGTCAAGCATGGCTGGAAGCGTTCGTTCGCTTCGATTTTCGCGTTGCTGATGTTGGGTGTCCTGCTTTGCGTGATGTTCGGTCTGTTCGGCAATCTGTTCGTGCAGCAGGTCATCGCTTTGTGCAACGGTCTGCCGGCCCTCTACCAGCAGATCTGCGATTTCGTGGCGCAATACACGGATTTCAAGCTTCCTGAGATCAACAGTCTCGGCGGTGAGATTCTGAAGAACATCCAGACCTCGTGGGTCACGGATTTCGCGGGCACCGCCATCAGCACGGTGTCCGGATTCTTCAGCTTCCTGCTGAACCTCATGACGGTGATCATGACCACGTTCTACATTTCGGCGGCCGGCCCGAAGCTGCGCCGCGCGGCCTGCCAGTGGATGGCTCCCTCCGCGCAGCGCAGGTTCCTGTTCGTCTGGACCGTCAGCCAGACGCAGATCTCATCGTTCCTGTTCTCACGTGCCATCCTCGCCGTGCTCAACGCGTTCTTCACCTCGATCTGCCTGATGGCGTTGCACGTGCCGTATTGGATGCCGTTGGCGTTGTTCTGCGGCGTCGTATCGCAGTTCATCCCGATGCTCGGCACGTACATCGGCGGCGCGTTGCCGGTGCTGTTCGCCTGGGGCAGCTGTGGTTTGTGGCAGGCGATCGCCGTGGTGGCGTTCATCTGCGTCTACCAGCAGATCGAAAACCTGATCTTCGCGCCGAAGATCTCCCGCCGCACCATGGACGTCAACGATGCGGTCGCCTTCCTTGCCGTCCTGGCCTTCGGCTCGCTGTTCGGCGCGATCGGCGCGTTCCTGGCGCTGCCTATCGTCGCCTCGATCCAGACGATCGCCCGCACCTACACCAAGCGGTACGATCTGGTCGATTCGCCGCTGATGGACGATCCGGTTCCGGACAAGAAGTCGAAGCTGGTGGAAGGCGCCGAAGTCATCAGCGAGCACCTGCACGCCGTGCCGCGCGCCGTGCAGGGGTCGAGCGCGCATGTGCCGATTCCCGACGACGTGCGCTTCCTGCAGGAGCAGGCGTACAATATCACTCGGTCCGACGAGACCGGGGATGCCGACGAATCGCAGACCGTCGCCATTCCGAAGCACGTGTTGGACGGGGTCGATCGCAAGCCGCTGCGGGGAACCGCGGAAGCGGACGGAGCGCAGACGGAAGCCGGACCGCAGGTAGCGGACGGGTCGCAATCGCAGGGAACGGATGACAATCCGAGAAGTAGGTGGCGTTAATGGTATTGCTGAGCGTACTTGATGTCGTGCTGGTGGTTTTGGGTGGCGCCGGCATGCTCTACCAAGCGGTCTGCATCGTCATCTCGCTGTTCGCCAAGCCGATCAAGTTCCCCGAAGCGCCGATGAACAAACGGTACGCGGTGCTGATTTCCGCGCGAAACGAAGCGAACGTCATCGGCAACCTCATCGACTGTCTGCATTCGCAAACCTATCCGAGCGAGCTCATCGACATCTGGCTGGTGGCCGACAACTGCACCGACAACACCGCCGAAGTGGCCCGAAACATGGGATGCCACGTCATCGAACGATTCAACAAGGAGCAGGTCGGCAAAGGCTACGCGCTGACCTATCTGCTCGACCAGATGAACGAGTCGGGCGCATCCGACCCGTATGACGCCTTTTTCGTGTTCGATGCCGACAACAAACTCGACAAGCACTACATCGAGGAAATGAACAAGGGCTTCCAAGCCGGTTTCAAGATCCTCACCAGCTACCGCAATTCCGTGAACCTGTCCGACAATTGGGTGTCGTCCGGTTCCGCGTTGTGGTTCATCCGCGAATCGCGCTTCGTTTCCGCCTCCCGCATGTGGCTCGGCAACAGCTGCCACGTGGGCGGCACCGGCTTCATGTTCTCGCAGGAGATCATGCGTCGCAACAACGGCTGGAAATTCCACCTACTCACCGAGGATCTGGAATTCACCATGGACAGCGTGCTGCACGGCGACCGCATCGGCTACTGCGGCACCGCCATCCTGTACGACGAGCAGCCGGTCACCTTCGCGCAAAGCTGGCGTCAACGCCTGCGTTGGAGCAAGGGCTTCCTGCAGGTGTTCCGCTATTACGGACCGGCGTTGATCAAGCGCGCGGTCAGGGAACGTGATTTCTCCGCCGTCGATTTCACGCTGCTGCTGTGCCCGTTCACCGTGCTCGGCATCGCACGCGTGCTGTTGGGCATGCTGTTCGCCGCCTGCGGTTTCGTGACATGGCAAAGCCAGCTGAATTCGCTGACCGGCTGGACATCCGGCATTGTGATATCGGTGATCGGCATGATGGGACTCGCCGCATTGACCATCGTGGCGGAACGCGATCACGTGGGCGCCACCAACAAGGAGCTGCTCGCCTACGTGCTGGCCTTCCCGATCTACATGCTGAGCTATGTGCCGATTTCGTTCCAGGCGGTGTTCGCCAAGTCCGAATGGAAGCCGATCGAGCATAAGGGCTGAGGCTTGCCCGCGGCGGTGTGAACGGTCATGAGATGTTTCGTGGCGATCCATACGGTGCGGATGGTGAAAGATGACGAAGAGAGGGTGTGGTTTGGCTATGGATGACGCTGGCGATTACCGCTATGCGCGACGACGCCGAGCGATCACGGTGGCGGTTTCCGTCGTGGCCACCGTCGCACTGTGCGTCGCTATGCAGTGGCCGACATGTGCGATGTCGCACCGGGCGTCCTCACATTGCGCCATGTCGAACATTCGACGGCCGCCGCTGCCGGCCGTTCGATCGAGGCGGCCGACGTGGTCGCCGACATCGACGCTTCCAAGACCATCGATCCGGCCGCTGCGCGCGCGCTGACCGACGCGTTCCGAGCCTCAGCCGCCGGCTTCGGCGGCGAATTCTCCATCGCCATCGCCGACGCGTCGGGCAACGTGGTCGCGGAAAACAACATCGACGTGCCCCGCACCGCCAGCATCCACCATGAAAACGTTGACGGCGTATGCGGCCGCCGTCGAACTCGACATGGGCAAGACCCTGGACACGCAGACCTATCTGGAACAGTCCCAGGACGGCACCGCGCGGCTGGTGCTCAAAGGCAACGGCGACATGCTGTTGGGAGCCGGAGCGTCCGACGCGAACCACATCAACGGACGTGCCGGATTGGGCACGCTTGCCGGGCGGACCGCACAGGCGTTGCGGCAGCGTGGCATCACCTCCGTGACATTGGCTTATGACGACACACTGTTCGACAACGACCGCTGGCCGCAAGGCATCGCCGAACTCGACACGGACCACCTGTACTACGCCCCGACAGCTTCAATGGCCGTGGACGGCGGCAGGAATTGGAACGGGACAGGTCCGGCCAATCCTGATGTGTTCTCGGCGTATCCGGCATTGAGCATGCAGCCGGCGCGTGACGCGGCGCTGGTGTTCCAGCAGCGGCTGGCCGAACAGGGCATCACGGTTCAGGGATTTGTATCGCAAGGCACGGTTGCGGGGGCATCCCATCCGCTTGCCTCCGTGCGTTCGGCGTCGTTGAACGAGATTATGGCGTTCACCATGCGGCATTCCGACAATTCGCTCGCCGAGGAATTCGGCAGGCTGCTGGCGTTGCAGGTCGGCGCGGACAATTCGCCGGCTGGCGCGGTGCAGGCTGTGAAAAGCGTGCTGGAGCGCAAAGGCATCACTACGACCGGGCTCGACATGCGCAATTGTTCGGGACTTACGGAGGATTCGAAACTGACGGCGCGCACCCTGCTCGAAGTGCAACTGCGCAATCTGGCTGCGGGATCGGGGGCGGCCGCAGCCGAAGGAATGTCCGTCATGGGCTTCGTCGGCACCGCTGAGAGCCGTCTGAACGATGCTGACGAAGCGGGGCTGATCCGTGTGAAAACCGGCAGTCTGGGCGACGTGACCTCCATGACCGGCAATGTGTCGCGGTTGAACGGCGGAGCGTTGACCTTCGCGGTGATCGTCAACAATCCCACCGATTTCGCGGCGGCGAAGGCGGCCATCGACACATTCGTGGCCGGTCTGCCGAAGCTGTGAACGGCCACGTGTGAATCTTCCCAGCGGATATTCAGCATATAGCCAGAAACACGTCATTCGCATGTGCCAAGATGGTGGGCATGCGAATCGCTGACGTACAAGAAGACATTGATCACGAGCTGATCAGCAAAGAAGAGATCTCCGACATCATCAACCGTGCCGCGGCACAAGCCAGTGAAGACTATCGTGGCAAGAACCCGCTGCTGGTCTGCGTGCTCAAGGGAGCCGTGAACACGCTTGCGGCGTTCTCCCAGGCCATGAGCATTCCGGTCCAAATGGATTTCATGAGCCTGTCGAGCTACGGTTCCGGCACGGAGTCGAGCGGCAAGATCACGGTTCGTCAGGATCTGTCCACGGATGTGCGAGGACGCCATGTGCTGATCGTTGAGGACATCATCGATTCGGGCATCACCCTGGCTTGGCTGGTCGACGAGCTCAAGCGCCGTAGAGCGGCTTCCGTGGAAATTTTTGCGCTTCTGGAGAAGCCGGCACGTCGCAAGGTCAATGTTGATGTGAAATACAAGGGACGTGAGATTCCCGATGAATTCGTGGTCGGTTTCGGCTTGGATTACGACGAGTACTACCGCAACCTCGATTCGATCGCGGTGCTGAAACCGTCAGTCTATGAAGGAGGTCAGGCATGAGTTTCCCCGGTCCGAACCAGCCGCCAAGCAATGGCGGCGGCAACAAACCCAACGGGGGCAATAACCCGTTCACCAATCCGTTTAGCCGCAACAATGACGGCAAGAACGGTGGCAGCGGGGCGAACGGCAACAAGTCCAACGGCCCCCGTCCGTTCTGGCAGTCGCCGTGGCTGTGGGTTGTGGTCGTGGCATTGCTTGCCGTGACCATGTTCCAGCTTTTCGCCGGTGCGGGCTCGCAAACCATCGACACCAAGGATGGCATGCAAATCCTCAACGGCAAACACCGTAGAGTACGCGACGATCGTGGACAACACCCAGCAGGTCAAGCTCAAGCTGTCGAGCGATTACTCCGCCACCGACCCGGACACCGGACGTACGAAGAACTACGGCAAGAACGTGCAGTTCTACTACACGTACGCGCAGTCCGCGGCCGTGGTCAAGGCGTGCAGAAGGCCGATCCGGCCAAGGGCTGGACCGCGTCCATGCAGCAGACCAGCATTTGGACCTACCTGCTCACCTCACTGTTGCCGTTCCTGATCATCTTCGGCCTGTTCTGGTTCCTGATGAGCCGCATGGGCGGTGCCGCCGGCGGCATGTTCGGCATGGGCGGCAAGAAGAACAGCGGCAAACTGCTCGACGGCCAGACCCCGACCACCAAGTTCTCCGACGTGGCCGGCGAAGACGCTGCCGTGCAGGAGGTCGAGGAAATCAAGGACTTCCTCAAGGACCCGTCCCGTTACAAGGCTTTGGGCGCCCGCATTCCGCGCGGCGTGCTGCTGTACGGCCCTCCAGGCACCGGTAAGACGCTGCTGCGCGCGCCATCGCAGGCGAGGCCGGCGTGCCGTTCTACTCCATGGCCGGCTCCGACTTCGTGGAGATGTTCGTGGGCCTTGGCGCCTCCCGTGTGCGCGACCTGTTCGACGAGGCCAAGGAGAACGCTCCGGCCATCATCTTCATCGATGAGATCGACGCCGTCGGCCGCAAGCGTGGCGGTTCCGGCATGAGCGGTGGCCACGACGAACGCGAGCAGACGCTGAACCAGCTGCTCGTCGAGATGGACGGCTTCGACAACGATACGAACCTCATCATCATCGCTGCGACCAACCGTCCGGATGTGCTCGATCCGGCATTGCTGCGCCCGGGTCGTTTCGACCGTCAGGTGGCCGTCGAAGCACCTGATTTGGAAGGCCGCGAGGCGATTCTGAAGGTACACGCCAAGGGCAAGCCGTTCGTGCCGGACGTCGACCTGCATATGATCGCCGTGCGCACGCCGGGCTTCACCGGCGCCGACCTTGCCAACGTGTTGAACGAAGCCGCGTTGCTGTGCGCCCGTGCCGGCGCCCAGCTCATCGACAACCGCGCCATCGACGAGGCCATCGACCGCGTCCAGGCCGGTCCGAAGCGTCGTTCCAAGGGCATGGCTCTCGACGAGCTGCGCAACACCGCATACCACGAGGGTGGCCATGCGCTGGTCGCGGCCGCCATGAACGACACCGATCCGGTGACCAAGGTGACGATTCTGCCGCGCGGCCGTGCACTGGGCTACACCGCGGTCATGCCAACCGAGGACCGTTACTCCATGTCCCGCAACCAGCTGCTCGACCAGATGGCGTACGCCATGGGCGGCCGTACCGCCGAAGAGGTCGTGTTCCACGACCCGACCACCGGCGCTTCCAACGATATCGAAAAGGCCACGAACATCGCGCGTCAGATGGTGCTCGACTACGGCTTCTCCGAGAAGCTGGGCGCCATCAAGTGGTCCGACGACGAGCAAAGCGATCTCGGCGCGCTCACCCACAAGTACTCCGCGCACACCGCCGAAATCATCGACGAGGAAGTGCTCAAGCTTGTGGAGACCGCGCATACCGAAGCATGGAACGTCATTAACGAGAACCGCGACATCCTCGACGAGCTGGTACGTCAGCTGCTCGTCAAGGAAACGCTCAACGAGAAGGAGCTTGCCGCCATCTTCGCCAACATCAAGAAGGCGCCGAAGCGCGAGGTCTGGTTGAGCGACGAGAAGCGTCCCGATTCCGACATTCCGCCGGTCCCGATTCCCGACAAGCTGAAGCAAAGCGCAGGATTGACCAACTGATGAGCGATACCGATTTCGATACCCTCTTCGACGACAAGGCCCGTGCCGCTCATGCGGCCGGGCCTGTCGGCTATGACGAGGAAGGCGTGCGCCAGGCCGTGCGCCTGTTCTTGAAGTCCATCGGCGAGGATCCGGACCGTGAAGGTCTGCTGGACACGCCGGACCGTATCGGGCGCGCGTGCAAGGAGCTGTTCGCCGGCCTCGGACACGGGCCAGAGGAAGTGCTGAAAACCCGTTTCAAGGTGGACACCGACGAAATGGTCCTCGTACGCGACATCGAACTGTTCTCCGTCTGCGAGCATCATCTGCTGCCGTTCCATGGCGTGGCCCACGTCGGCTACATCCCGCAGAACGGCCAAGTGGCGGGCTTAAGCAAACTGGCACGGTTGGTGGAACTGTACGCACGCCGTCCGCAGGTGCAGGAGCGGCTCACCCAGCAGGTGGCCGACGCGTGATGGAAGGCATCGACGCGCGTGGCGTGATCGTGGTCACCGAATGCGACCACATGTGCATGGCCATGCGTGGCGTCAAGAAGGCGCAGTCCCGTACCGTCACCTCGGCGGTGCGAGGATGCATGCGCGACGCGGCCACGCGGACCGAGGCGATGAGCCTGATTCTGTCGAACCATTCGTAAGTGCGCTTTACCGGGCGGAATCGGACAGAACCGAACGGAAGAACGGAATGAATGAAGGAAGAAAACCGATGGCGATTGATATGAAGGCGATTCATGATAGCCAGCGCACGTTGGTGATGGGCGTGCTCAACATCACGGAGGATTCCTTCTCCGACGGCGGCCTCTGGCTTGCTCCGGAGGCGGCCAAAGCCCATGGCGAGGCGATGATGAAAGCCGGTGCCGACATCATCGACATCGGAGCGGAATCCACCCGTCCGGGAGCCAAACGCGTCAGCGAAGCCGACGAGAAGGCCCGTGTGCTGGGCGCTGTGGACGCGCTGATTCCCGAAGGCGGTGCTGTCCATCGACACCACGCGCGCTTCGGTGGCGTTGGCCGCGCTCGAACATGGCGCGCAGATCATCAACGACGTGTCTGGCGGCCAGTTGGACCGCGAACTGCCGCATGTGGTGGCCGACCATTCCGACTGCCTGTACATCGTGCAGCATTGGCGTGGCTGGCTTGCCGGCGCCGCGGGCAATGTGCCGGACGCCGACACCTCCCGCTACGAGCATGGCGTGGTGAATGACGTGCATGACGAGCTGATGCGTCAGGTGGATGCGGTGCTTGAAGCCGGGGTGCGGGCCGAACAGGTCATCATCGACCCGGGCCTGGGCTTCTCCAAGCCTGGCATCGAGCACAACCTGCCGATTCTGGCGGCGCTTGACCGGTTCAACGCGGCTGGCTATCCGGTGCTGATCGGCGCGTCCCGCAAACGTTCGTCGGCTCGCTGCTTGCCGGCGCCGGTGTGACCGAGCCGGACATGGCCTCAAAAGACAACGCCACCGCGGCCATCAGCGCCCTGTGCGCCGAACATGGCGTGTGGGCCGTGCGCGTGCATGACGTGGCGAAAAGCCGCGACGCGGTCGCCGTCGGCAACGCATGGCGCGAGTATGCGAACGCGTGACCGTGCGAATCGCAGATAGTCACAACATCGCAATCGCGGAAATAATAGGAATACGGAACGTAGGAACGGCAAAGGAAGGCTGGTATGGATCAGATTCGACTGACGGGAATCCGCGCGACGGGCAAACATGGCGTGCTCGACTTCGAGCATGAGCGGGCCCAGACCTTCGTGGTGGACGCCACGCTGTTCCTCGACCTCGCTGCCGCCGGCCGTTCGACGATCTGAACGACACCGTCGACTATGGTGCGATCGCCAAAGGCATCGTGGCCATCATCGAAGGCGAACACGTCGATTTGATTGAAAAGCTGGCCAATCGTATCGTCGGCATGATTCTCGGCTTTCCGGCCGTGTGCCGCACGCAGGTCACCGTGCATAAGCCGAATGCGCCGATCACCGTGCCGTTCGACGATGTCAGCGTGACCGTGGAACGTTCCCGTGAAACAGTTGACAGTCCATCGCGTGAGCGGTCGTCGGAACATGGGCAGGTGCATCATGCCATCATCGCCATGGGAGGCAATCAGGGCGATGTGACCGCCACCTTGCGTGACGCCGTTCGGTGCATTGATGGGCTTCCCTCCACGCAGGTGACGGGGGTGTCGCCGCTCTATCGGACCGACGCATGGGGCATGCCGGAAGGTACTGCGGAATTCCGCAATGCGGTCGTGTCCGTGGATACCAGGCTTTCGGCCGCCGAACTGCTGGCCGGTTTGCAGCGCATCGAAGCCTCGCATGGTCGCGTGCGCACCGACCATTGGACGTCGCGCACGCTCGATTTGGACATCATCGACTTTGACGGGCAGGAAAGCGCCGACCCCGACCTGACGTTGCCGCATCCGCGCGCATGGCAGCGGGCTTTCGTATTGGGGCCGTGGCTTGCGCTTGAACCGGACGCAGAACTCGGGGGAGCGCACGCCGGTTCCGTGGCGCAACTGCTGCACGAAACGTCCGACCGCGACCATATCGATGAGATCGCGGACGATTGGATGGTTGCCGGAGCTCAGGATCCCATAGTTCGCGATTCCGACATTGGGACGTCTGCAGATGACGTTGATGCGATTGACGATGCCGATTCTGTTGAATCCATTGATTCCATTGAATTTCCGGAAGGTACGGCGGCCTCCAAAGCAGCCGCTGCGGCCGCGGCGAAACCGGGACCGGCATCCCGTCGAGCGGTCATTTCCCTGGATAGCGTTTCAACTGATGCGGAACACCAGTTCCGTCAGGCGATCGTGGCCATCGACGCGCTTCCAGGCAACCAGGTGGAAGGTATTTCGCCGCTGTACCATGTCAGCCAGGTCGACGACTATCCGGACAAAATGGCCGCCGTCATGCAGATTTCCACGCGCATGGACGCGCGTGAGCTTATCGGTGCGTTGGAATCGGTGTCATCCTCCATTTCGGATGACCTCGACCTCGACCTTGTGGACATGGAAGGTGTGGTCCGCAACGAACCTGATTGCATGGTGCCGTGGCCGGCCGCACGTGAGCATGCGGCCGTGCTCGCCCCATGGTTCGACATGGATCCGGACGCGAAACTCGGCAGGGATCCGGTCGCGTTCCTGCTGGCGATGGCTCCGGACGCCGCGCAAGTGGGCATGCTGACCGACAATTGGATTATCGGAGACACGCTATGAGAGCACGCAGAACCCCTTGGTGGTCATTCGTCCTTGCGGCCGCGCTTGGCGTGCTGGCCGGCATGGGATTGGCGAAATACGGCGAGATTTCAGGCCTGCCGTTGGTTGGCGCACCCTGGATCGTGCCGGTGGTGCTGGCCGTGTTGGGCGGTGTGGTGCTGTACATGGCTCTGCAGATTCATAAATACACGACCAAAGATCCCGTCAACGCGCGCAGCTCAAGCCATTGGACCCGCAGAAGGCGTTCGGCACGCTGGTGGCCTGCAAAGCGCTCGGACTTGCGGGCGCGGCGTTGGCCGGCTGGTACGGTGGGCAGATCATCATGAGTCTGCCGCATGGTGAGGCGGAATTCTATAGCCAAGCCATCATCGAATGCGTGGTGGCCTGCGTGGTATGCGTCGCCGACATGATCGTCGGATCGTGGGGGGAGTGGCTGTGCCGCATCCCGCCTATCGACGGGCCGGAAAGTCCGGCCGTGAAAAAAGGCCGCACAGCGCAATCGCTATGCGGCCGCCGCCACGAAGGCGTCTACAAAATCGGCTACGAATCCTGCCACGAAATCGAAAGTCTGAACGTCAGACCTTCTTTAACTCCGTCTCAGTCCTTCTTCGGCACGCGGAACATCGCTTCCTGCGCCATGCAGGCCACCAGCTCGCCATCCTGTGTGTAGACCTTCGCTTGGCCCAAGCCGCGTCCGTGCGCCGCGGTCGGCGTGTCTTGCACGTACAGATGCCACTGGTTGATGTCGATGTCGCGGTACCACCACATCGAATGGTCGATGGACGCATACGAAATGCCCGGCGTGGCGATGCTTAAGCCAGCACGGCGCAGAATCGGCTCCAGCATGATCTGGTCGCAGCCCATCGCCAGCATCGCACGATGCATGACCTGCGGCACGTCCACCTTGCCGTCGGCCTTCATCCACACCATCTGCTTGCCGGAATCCTCGCTGGCGCTCTTCTTGTCGGCGCCAAGCATGATGGTGCGCGTCACATGGCGAATATCGAACGGCGACTTCTCCGCATAATACTTGGCGAACGGCGACTGTTCCGCATACGGCTCCATCAGTTGCTTCGCACTGGTCAGGCTGTCGGGATCGGGAATGTTCTCAGGCATCGGGTCGGCGAATTCGATGCCTTCCTGGTCATGTTCCTGGAAGCTGGCGATTGCCGTCAAAATCGAGCCCTGCGCCTGCGTGACATTCACGCGACGGGCGGAGAAGGAACGTCCGTCACGCAGATTTTCCACGTCGAACAGCAGATCCTGACGGATATCGCCGGCCGAAATGAAATAGCCGTGGATGGAATTCGGCAGACGGGATGGAGCGACGGTTTTCGACGCGGCCATCAGCGACTGCGCGATGACCTGTCCGCCGTAGACTCGGCCAGTGGGGAAGTACAGGCTTTCGCCGTTGATATACGTATGGTTGCGATAGTTTGAGGGCGTGCCCAGCTGGAGCACCTTTGCCAGTCGCTGCAGCGGCGTCATGTCTGTCTGCGTCATGATGGCCTCGATTCCTTCCGCGTGTGGATAGCTCTTTATGCTGGCATCGAGTCTATCCACATGTAGTAAATTTCGTCGGATTGTTTTGTAACGAGTACGTGAGAAGAATGAACGGTTGGTTAGCGGCAACGGTTGACGTATGGCAAAGCGCCACCGCTCGTAATGAAGGGTGGCGCTTTGCTGAAATCTGCGCTTAACGCGACTTGATGGACCTGTCTGCCTTTAGCGGGTCAGCTGCGGTGCAGGCGGTGCGGGCGGGCCGCATCCTCGCCGAGACGGGCGATGCGGTTCTCCTGATAGGCCTGGAAGTTGCCTTCGAACCAGTACCAGTTGGCCGGATTCTCGTCGGTGCCCTCCCATGCGAGGATGTGCGTGGCCACACGGTCGAGGAACCAACGGTCGTGGGAGATCACCACGGCGCAGCCCGGGAAGGCGAGCAGCGCGTTTTCGAGGGATTCCAGGGTTTCGACGTCAAGGTCGTTGGTCGGTTCGTCGAGCAGCAGCAGGTTGCCGCCCTGCTTCAGGGTCAGGGCCAGGTTCAGACGGTTGCGTTCGCCGCCGGACAGCACGCCCACCAGCTTCTGCTGGTCGGAACCCTTGAAGCCGAAGGACGCCACGTAGGCGCGGGTCGGCACTTCCACGCCGGCCACCTCGATGAAGTCGAGTCCGTCGGACACGGCCTCCCACAGGTTCTTGTTCGGGTCAAGGCCGGCACGGTTCTGGTCGACGTAGCTGATCTTCACGGTGTCGCCGATCTTGAGCGAACCGGAGGTCAACGGCTCCAAGCCGACGATGGTCTTGAACAGGGTGGACTTGCCTACGCCGTTCGGGCCGATCACGCCGACGATGCCGTTACGCGGCAGGGTGAAGCTCAAGTCGTCGATGAGCACGCGGTCGCCGAACGCCTTGTGGATATGCTCGGCTTCCAGAACGGTGGAACCCAGACGCGGGCCGGCCGGAATCTGGATCTCGGAGAAGTCGAGCTTCTTGTTGTTGCGTGCCTCCTGCTCCATCTGGTCGTAACGTTCCAGACGGGCCTTGTTCTTGGCCTGACGGGCCTTCGGCGAGGAACGCACCCAATCGAGCTCGCTCTTCAGGCGCTTGGCGAGCTTGGCGTCCTTGGCGCCTGGATCTCCATACGCTTGGCCTTGGTCTCCAGGTAGGTGGAGTAGTTGCCCTTGTATGGATACAGGTGGCCGCGATCCACTTCGCAGATCCACTCCGCCACATTGTCCATGAAGTAACGATCGTGGGTGACGGCGATGACGGCGCCCTTGTACTGGTGCAGGAACTGCTCCAGCCACAGAATCGATTCGGCGTCCAAATGGTTGGTGGGCTCGTCGAGCAGCAGCAGATCCGGAGCCTCAAGCAGCAGCTTGCACAGTGCCACACGACGGCGCTCGCCACCGGAGCACACGCTCACCGGCGTATCCGGATCCGGGCACTGCAGAGCGTCCATGGCCTGCTCAAGCTGGGAGTCGAGATCCCAACCGTTGGCCGCGTCGATATCGTTCTGCAGTTTGCCCATTTCTTCCATCAGCGCGTCGAAATCGGCGTCCGGATTGGCCATCTCCTCGCCAATCTGGTTGAATCGCGCCACCTTTTCGGCGATCGGGCCGAATGCCATCTTGATGTTCTCGCCGACGGTCTTGGTGTCGTCCAGCGGCGGTTCCTGCTGCAGAATGCGACGGTGAAACCAGGGGTCAGGTAGGCTTCGCCGTTGGAAACGGTGTCGAGGCCGGCCATGATCTTCAGCAGCGTGGACTTACCCATGCCGTTCGGGCCGACGACGCCGATCTTCGCGCCCGGCAGGAAGCTCAGGGTCACATCGTCAAGAATCACTCGGTCGCCGTAAGCCTTGCGGGCCTTGATCATCTGGTAAATAAACTCAGCCAATGTTGTGTTCCATCCTTAAGAAACGTTGGAATTCCAGCGTTTTGCGTATGTCGGTCGACGGAAAATCGCACTTGTTCGCCGTGCTGTGGCGCGTTGCCGGCGCGACTGGTTGCGGACGAATCGCAAGTCTGCTGCGAACTCATCGAAGCCAAGTGTTTTCGGACCGTGTCCATACGCAAAGTACCATCGCCGATTATCCCATATCCCGTCTACACAGAGTGGCGGTTACTCGTAGGAGGCATGGGCGCCATTCGACGAAGGGCGATCCGGCATGTTCGATAATCCGACTTTGGCGAAAATCGGGAAACCCATGGCAAGTCGGTCGCCTAGGTGATTCTGCGCTGGCTGGTGCAGTGGAACATCGTGGCGTTGCCCAAGTCCACGCATCGGGAACGAATGGAACAGAACATCGATGTATTCGACTTCACGCTGAGTGATGAGGAGATGGCGGCTGTCACCGCGCTGGATACCAAGACCAGCCTGTTCTTCCGCCATGACACCCCGGAGGCCGTCGATATGTTCGTTGGTTTCATCAAGGAACGCGCGGGACGGGAATGACGCTGACGTACTGAGAAAAAGGAAGTCCCGATGTTGCCCCCGTAGGTGCTGTGGCGGCGATTTTCCTTGGTTTTTCCGCGCTTTTCGAGTGTGAGGGTGGTGGGTTGGCTGTTTTCGGCGGGCGGCTATTGATTGGTGGGCGGCAGACCGGCGATCAAATGATCACGCCATCGCAGTGGTCGATCTCGTGTTGGATGATCTGCGCGGTGAAACCGGTGAACGCTGCGTGGCGCTCGCGGAATTTCCGATCCATATAATCCACTTCGATGCGCTGGTATCGGACGGTGCGGCGCTCGCCCTGGAGCGAGAGGCAACCTTCCGCCGTATCGAACGCGCCGTCTTCGGCGGTGATGTGTGGATTGAACATCACGAAAATGCGGCCGCCGAAATCCTCATCCACAAAAGCGATGATGCGCTTGGGAACGCCGATCATATTGGCCGCCATGCCCACGCAACCATTGCGATGCGCGTCCAACGTGTCTTTCAGGTCCTGCGCCACGGCCAGATCCTCTTCGGTGTTCTCGGCTGCGGCGGACGGCTGGCTCAAAAATGGGATGGACGTCATGATCTCACGCTGCATGTGATTCCTCTCGTTGGATGTTGCCGGTCTGCCAATATTGTAGCGTCGCATGGCTGCGAGACGGACGGCTGGGCGAACCTGTCCATTCCCTGACCGTTCGCGTCGCTTCGGGATGTGAGGTGCAACGTGTGCGGCTTGGACTGGTGCAATATGCTTGGGGTCATGGAAGACATGTTGCAATACCGCGAATATATGGCGCAGGCTCTTGAACTGGCCCGCAAGGGTGCGGGATGGGTGGACCCGAATCCGCTGGTAGGCGCGGTGATGGTACGTGATGGCGGGGTTCTCGCCACCGGATACCATGACCGGTATCGTGGCCCGCATGCGGAGCGTATGGCGTTCGACTATGTCGACGCGCACAGCATCGATCTGACTGGCGCCACGGTCATCGACACGCTTGAACCCTGCTGCCATGTCGGATCGCAGCCGGCGTGCACTGCCTTGATTCTGGCGCACGGCATCGCACGCGTGGTGGTCGGATCGGTTGACCCGAACCCGATTGTGGCGGGCAAAGGCCTTCGCATCCTTGAGGAAGCGGGCGTCGAAGTGGTTCGCGACGTGATGCGGGAGGAATGCGACGCCATCAATCGCCATTTCTTCCACTACATCACCACGGGAAAGCCGTACATTGTGGACGGCAGAAGGCGTGCGGGTGAATCGGACTCTGAGTATGCGGTCCGTCGGCGCGAACTATATGCCACATATGCGGCGGTGCTTGCCGGAACTGAATCGGACGTTCCTGACGAGTCTTTCGCGCATTTCAACGGACCGGTCCAAGCCGTCGGCGCAGACGAAGTGGTGATTGGCGGCCACAGGCCGTTACTCCTGGAGGCCGGCGCGCTCGCCTGCACGGATCCAGACGAATGGCTGCGTGAGCTGGGCAAGCGCAAAATCGACAGCCTCATCGTGGAAAGCGACGAAGCATTCGAGCGGTTGTCCATGGCTTGCCAAAAAGACTGAAGCGCCATTCGTGCGTTGTTGGCCGTGTATCTCGCTTATAGATGGCGGATTCGTCTGCTTGTCCAGTGCTATCTCGCTTATAGGTGGCGGATGAATTTTGCGAAGAGGTCTTAGAGGGTGTAAATCATACCCTCTAAAGACCTTAATGACGTAGAGGCGCCGCCATCTATAAGAGAAATAGCATCGGGCGGCTTTCCGATTCCGCATCTATAAGCGAGATACGTGAGACTGATATGTCCAGCACCCAGCAAGCATAGTGGCGAGCACATGGTCGGGCATGGCGCGCATGGCCTCAGGGGACTCAAGCTCACTCGGATCGCAATCCAGCAGCACTAGGTCTGCCGCATCTCCAGCTTGCAACGTCGTACGCCCCAGGGCGGTGGACGAAGCGAGAGCGGTTTCGAAATCCAGACATTGCTCAGACTGGAAAGGCTCTCGATCGGAACTCTCCGTGCCGAACACCGCTGCGGAAATGGCCAGCCACGGATCCAACGGCGCGACCGGCGCGTCCGAGCCCATAAGCAGTTTGGTTCCAGACTTGTGCAGACTGTTGAACGCGTAGGGAATTCCGGCGGGATTGCCCCAGAATCGTGTGATGACGTCACGGTCGTCCATGGCGTGCTGCGGCTGGATGCTCGCGGCAAGTCCCAATTGCGCAAGACGTGGAATGTCGCGTTCCTTGAGCATTTGGGCATGCTCGATGGAGCCGTGCGCGTGGGTACGTTCCGCGCAGTCGAGCACGATGGTGTTCGCTTCGTCGCCGATGGCATGGCAGGCGATGTCGAAGCCATGTTCGGTGGCGAGCCGCATATACGATTCGATTTGCTCGGGGGTGTAGCTCAGCGTGCCGTAGGTTTCCGGCGTAATGCCCGAATACGGTGTGGAGCAGTAGGCGGATCGGGTGTTGAGCGAGCGTCGGAAATCATCTTCATCGCACCGACATGGCCCAAGCCATGGCTTCCGGGAAGTTCGTCGCCGGTGTGCCAGCCGTCGTCGATGGCTTGCTGAAGTCGTTCGGGGTAAACGCCGGCTTCGATGCGCAATCCGTCAAGCCCCTGCTTGAAGCGGTCAATCCACGTGTCGATGTTCTCGGCCATCTCATAGTCGCGCACGCCGACCACGCCTTTGCCGGCGGCGTCCTGTTCCGCGTTGCGCAGCATCGCATCAGCTCGTCAGCCGCACCGGGGCCTTTGTCCAGCTTGCAGTAAGCGTCGAACCATTCAAGCTCGCCGACGAGTCCCGACTCGCCTACATGCACGCCGAGCTTACGAGCCGCGGCTGAATTCACCCAGCCGCAATGCATGTCTGCGCTTGACAGCGCCACGGGCTGGTCGTCCGACACCGCGTCGATCGCAGCCAATGTCGGTTGGGCATCATCGGCCCACAGGGAGTGTCTGAACCGCATGCCGACCACGTACTGGTCCGGGTCGAGCGTGCCGGATTCGCGGCGTTCCTCCAAGTGCTCGCGTAGCAGGCTCATTGCCTCATCGGCGCTGCGGGCATCAATCAGATCAAGCCGCCCCAGCGTGTACGACCACTGCGTGAAGTGCGTGTGACAATCCCACAAGCCGGGAATGACCCACGTTTTTGAAGCCTTGTCTACCGACTTTTCCGAAGACCGTACATCCGCGATCCGCCCTTGCTCAATCGTGATGTCGACAGACTCATCGGACCCCACGAAACACACATTCTCAATCACATACGGTTCGCCCATACATCCTCGATTCAACAAAATGACCTCATTGCCAGCCATAGTATCCTTGCAATGCTTGCGATTGCCGCGCTCGTCTCAATCGGCTATGCACACTTTGAATTCCTCCGCTGGGATACGGTTATCCGCATCAGAAAAAGAAGGGCGCAGTTATCCACTTATCCACTGTTTGCCGGAAGCCGGTAGGCAGCGCGGCGACATTTCCTCTACTTTGGCGCTATGGACAATGGAGCACAATATTCGGAAAGCCTCGCACGGCTGAGGACAAGAACCATCGAACAATGTCTCGAAGCGCAGAGGCGCACCGGAAGGCGGCTGGTGTTCGCGCTTGATACCGCACTGAGTTTACAAGGCATCGAACTGCCTCGCTACCGGCGCGGAGGGCTTTTGGCTGATACGCTGCACGCGGTGATTGAAAGTAACGGCGTGCGAACGATACTGCAGGGGATTTGTTTTGTGCTTTGGTCTGGACCTCAGACGCATATGCCGATTCATCATGGTCGATTGCGATGCACGGATTCCGTGACCGCATGGGCCATGCATGCCAATCGGCTTGAAGATGAAGAATTGGTGGTTTTGGGTGATTCGATGATGCGGCGTGATGGACATATGAAAAAGGCCACACTGGAGGAGTTTCGGATATATGTCGATAGCTTGTCCGATTTGTCCAACTATTCAGGCTCCGACAGATTACGTGCGGTGAGAGGAGTGTCGAAAATGCGTAGGGCTCTCAGGCTGATGCGGGAGAATACAGATTCTTCCCAGGAAACGAGAAGTCGAATTGTTCTGTTGCGTTATGGTTTGCCTTGTCCGGAAGTGAACTATGCCATTCGGCTCAAAGGCTATTCTCATGTATTTTTCGCGGACATGGCTTATCCGGATTTGAAAATCATCATTGAATACGACGGCAGGCATCATGCCTCGCGATGGTTGGCTGACAGTAAACGTCGGGAAGCGTTGGAGGATGAAGGATGGCTGTATATCCAGGTGACGGCGGAAAATCTCAGGGATGAGGATTCTCAAAGGGAATTGGCGGAACGTGTGGCGCAGAGGGTGTCATTGCGTTTGGGGGAGCCTGTGCGGCTATGTGGGCGAATGACGATTGCTCAGATAGCCGATGGTCGGAGGAAGGGCAACCGTCTGTGAGGCTTGGGCAAGCCCATATCTCGCTTATGAATGGCGGAATCGGGCTGCGGCATGATGCTATCTCGCTTATAGATGGCGGATGAAATCCACAAAAGGCCTTAAGAGGTATGAATATTACCCCCTAGGGCCTTAGCGATTCAAGAAGACTGCCATCTATAAGCGAGATAGCATCGGTCGGTGGAGAAATCCGCCATCCATAAGCGAGATGGCGGATTTCTGCGGCTCACTGCACGGCGGCGAGGGCTTGGTCGAGGTCGGCGATGATGTCGGCCGTGTTTTCGATGCCGCAGCTCAGGCGCACCAGGTCGATGCCGACGCCGGCTTCCTCAAGCTGCTCCTCGGTGAGCTGGCGATGCGTGGTGCCGGCCGGATACAGCGTGCAGCTGCGCGCATCGGCCACATGCGTGGCGATGGACACCATCTTCAGATGGTCGAGGAACGCGGAGACCTTCTCGCGCCGCCCGGCACGCCGAAGGAGATCACACCGCAGGTGCCGTTCGGCATGTACTTCTCCGCCAGCGCATGGTACTTGTCCGTTTCGAGGCCCGGGAAGCTCACCCAGCTGACGCGCGGATCGGCGTCGAGCCACTTGGCCACGGCCAGTGCGTTCGCGCAGTGGCGCTCCATGCGCACGCCGAGGGATTCCAGATGCATGCCCATGATCCACGAATTGATTGGCGCCGGAGTGGAGCCGAAGTCGCGCATGAGCTGCGCGGTGGCCTTGGTGATGTATGCGGCCTTGCCGAATTCCTTCGCGTAGGTGACGCCATGGTAGGAGTCGTCCGGAGTGGTGAGGCCCGGGAATTTCTCCGCATGGGCCATCCAGTCGAAATTGCCGGAATCGACGATCGCGCCGCCCACGCAGGATCCGTGGCCGTCCATGTACTTGGTGGTGGCGTGCGTGACGATGTCCACGCCGTACTGGAACGGACGGCAGTTGATCGGCGTCGGGAAGGTGTTGTCGACGATCAGTGGCACGCCGTGACGATGCGCTGCGTTCGCGAACTTCTCGAAGTCGAGCACGATAAGCGCCGGATTGGAGATGGACTCGCCGAACACGGCCTTGGTGTTCGGCTGGAACGCGGCCTCAAGTTCCTCTTCGGTGCAGTCCGGGCTGACGAAGGTGCATTCGACGCCCATCTTGCGCATGGTCACGTTGATGAGGTTGAACGTGCCGCCGTAGATGGCGGAGGAGGCGACGATGTGGTCGCCGTTGTTGCAGATGTTGAACAGCGCGAAGAAGTTCGCCGCCTGGCCGGATGAGGTGAGCATCGCTGCGGCGCCGCCTTCCAGCTCGCAGATCTTCGCGGCTACGGTGTCGTTGGTCGGATTCTGCAGGCGGGTGTAGAAGTATCCGGATTCGGACAGGTCGAACAAGCGGCTCATCTGTTCGCTCGACTGGTATTTGAAGGTCGTGGCCTGGATGATTGGGGGAGTGCGGGATTCTCCATTGCCCGGCTGATAGCCTCCCTGCACGCAGATGGTGTCGACGTTTTCGCTCATATGTTCCTTCTTTCGATTCCGCGCTTCCGTGCGCCGCGCAGGTGTTGCGCCGCGATGCGAACAAACAAACACACTGTATCACTGCATTGATAAATGGCTTGATTCCAATGGAAACGCCGTATAGTTTAACGAATTGACAAACTTAGGTAATTCAATTTATTATGTAGACCAAGACGGGCGGAAAGCCCGCTGCGAAATAAAGCTTTACGTAAGTAAACCAAGCAAAGGAGCATTCCATGGGTCTGTGGGATATCGATAAGATCCGTACGTCGGTCGCGAAAAGGGGCCGCAGGAGGGTCTTGCTTTCCATTACTACGATGCCGACAAGGTCGTTGCCGGCAAGAAGATGAAGGATTGGCTGCGTTTCGGCGTCGCATGGTGGCACACTTTCGACCAGCAGCTCGTCGATCCGTTCGGCACCGGCACCGCCCAGCGTCCGTGGTACGGCAAGTATTCCGATCCGGAGGACGAGGCCCTGGCCAAGGTCGACTACGCCTTCGAGTTCTTCCAGAAGCTCGGCGTCGAGTACTTCTGCTTCCATGATCGCGACATCGCTCCGGAAGGCGACACCCTGCGCGAGACCGACAAGAACCTGGA
>ENA-OQAJ01000124-OQAJ01000124.1-human-gut-metagenome-genome-assembly--contig:-NODE-124-length-23425-cov-3.068761_pt1 | contig 23425 bp, 28 predicted proteins | sample MGYA00242736_ERZ504529 | MGnify/ENA primary metagenome ERZ504529 (study PRJEB26092, sample SAMD00036275) | human gut metagenome | host: Homo sapiens | study: EMG produced TPA metagenomics assembly of...
CGAGGGTGGAGGATCGGGTCGAGGGCGGAGCACGGTTCGTCCATGAGCAGCACCTGCGGGTGCACGGCCACGCGCGTGCGATGCACAGACGCTGCTGCTGGCCGCCGGACAGGCCGATGCCCGGATTGTCCAGACGATCCTTGACCTCGTTCCACAGGTTGGCGCCACGCAGGGCCCACTCGACCAGATCATCCGCGTCGGACTTGGAGATCTTGCGGTTGTTGAGCTTCACACCGGCCAGCACGTTCTCGCGGATGGACATGGTCGGGAACGGGTTCGGACGCTGGAACACCATGCCTACGTCACGACGGACGCGACCGGATCCACATCCTTGTCGTACAGGTTCTTGCCTTCCAGCAGCACCTCGCCTTCGCAGTGGGCGCCCGGATGATCTCGTGCATGCGATCGAGGGTGCGCAGCACGGTGGACTTGCCACAGCCGGAAGGGCCGATGAACGCGGTGACCTTGTTGGCTCGATGTTGATGTTCACGTCTTCCACGGCCAGGAAGTCGCCGTAGAAGATGTTCAGATGGTTGACATCAATACGTTGTCCCATTTGTTTTCCTTATTGTTCTTATGTTTTCGACTATTCGACCGCGCTCAGCGTTCCGACTTGACGGCGAAGACCTTCGCCACGAGACGGCCGATGAGGTTGAGGATCAGCACGATGAGAATCAGCACAAGGGCTGCGGCCCAGGCGCGTTCCATCGGGATGGTGGTGATGCAGGCCGCATCGGCCGTGGCCGGGCAGTTCGCGTTGAGCTTGGAATACTCCTGGTAGACGTACACAGAAGGGTGGTCATCTGTCCGGAGAACAGATTGAAGTTCGTCGAAGCGATGTACCCTGCGGTCATCAGCAACGGAGCGGTTTCACCGATCACGCGGGCGACGGCGAGAATCGCACCCGAAACGATGCCCGGCAGGGCGGTGCGCAGCACGATCTTCGTGATCGTGCGCTGCTTCGTGACGCCCAGGGCGTACGAGGCCTCGCGCAAATCGTGCGGCACGATCTTGAGCATTTCCTCGGACGACTTGACCACGGTCGCAGCATCAGCAGGGAAAGTGCGACGGAGCCTTCGAAACCGTTGATGGTGCCGGGGCCGATCAGAATCGTGAACATCGAGAAGGCGAACAGGCCTGCGACGATGGACGGGATGCCGCTCATCACGTCGACCAGCAGGGTGATGACCTGTGCCAGCTTGCCACGGTTGGAATATTCCACCAAGTACACGGCGCACATCAGACCGATCGGAATGGAGATGATCATGGCGCCGAACGTGATTTCCAGCGTACCGATGATGGCGTGCTGAATGCCGCCGTAACCACCGGACGGCGTAGGATTGCCGCCGACCACACCGGTCATGTTATAGCTCAGGAAGTTGAGGTTCAGCCTCTTGACACCGTTGACGATGGTGGTGAGCAGCACCGAGAACAGCGGAATCAGCGCCACAATGAACGCAAGAGCGATCAGCACGCGCATCGCAAGATCCTTGCGCTTACGTGCAGCGGTAAAGGAACGAGTCGGCTTGAACTTGTCGAAATCGATGACGGGGGCACCGTCCATCGGAGAAGCGTTGTTATTCACTGCGGTCATCACGCACTCGCTTTCTCGGTAAGCTTACGAGCGATGAAATTCACCACGAAAGTAATGAGGAACAGCACCAGGCCGGTGCCGATCAGCACGGACACGCCGAGATTGTTGGCTTCCGGATACTGCGCGGCGATGTTGGCTGCGATCGTCTGGTTCTGCGAAGCCTGCAGCAGCTTGATGGAGTAGTTGAGACCTGGAGACAGGATCATGAGCACGGCCATGGTTTCGCCAAGCGCACGACCCAAGCCAAGCATGGAAGCGGACACCACACCGGACTTGCCGAACGGCAGCACCGCAAGCTTGACCATTTCCCACTTGGTGGCGCCAAGAGCAAGCGCGGCCTCTTCCTGAAGGCGCGGAGTCTGCAGGAAGATATCGCGAGACATGGAGGTGATGATCGGCAGGATCATGACTGCCAGCACCACGGCCACGGTGGCGACGGTACGGGAAGGATTGGCGGCCGGACCTGCGAACAGCGGAATCCAGCCAAGATACTTGGCCACCCAATTCCAGAACGGGTAGATGGCGGGCACCAGCACCAGACCGCCCCACAGACCGTAGATAACGGACGGGATGGCGGCGAGCAGATCGACCACATAGCTCAGGGCGGTGGCGAGCTTCTTCGGCGCATAGTGCGAGATGAACAATGCGATGCCGACCGACACGAAGAAGGAAATCAACAGTGCCAGCGCGGAGATCAACACGGTGCCGAACAGCAGCGGTCCGACATAGCCCCAGAAGCTGGAGGCCTTGCCGCCGGTGAAGTTGCTGATGGTGTCGCTGTTGGCCTGCTGATCGCCGCCGATCAACGGCCATGCGCGGAACAGCAGGAACAGCGCGACGGCGGCGAGCACTACGAGGATCAGGATGCCGCAGGCGTAGGCCACGCCCTTGAACACCTTGTCCGCGTTTTTGCCGCTCACCGGCTGCTGTGCCGTTTTGCTTTGCGAACTCACGGGTTCTCCTTAACTTGCGATTGTTTGAAACAGATCTGCGATTACTTGCGATGACTGCGTTTTTTGTTTTACCTGCAGGTACCGTTTCAGGCCGCACCCGCTTTCATGTTGCGGCTGCGGCCTGAAACAGACGGTCAGTTGCCGTTCACCGAGAGCCTATCGCTTACTGTATCAAAGCTCACTTGGTTTCGATGGCGTCGATGGACTTGAGGACCTTCTGACGCATGGTGTCGGACAGCGGAGCGGAGCCTGCTGCGGAGGCAGCGGTCTGCTGACCTTCGTCGCTGACCACGTAGGTGAGCCAGGACTTGACGAACTTGGCGGTGTCGGCATCCTTGTATGCCGGGCAGGCGATGTCGTAGGAGACAAGCACGATCGGGTAGGCGCCAGCCTCGGTGGTGTTGTGGTCGAGCTTGACGACCACGCGGTTGTCGCCAGTGGCGGATTCGTCGAGCGGGGAGGCATCCACAACCTTGGCAGCGGCTTCAGCGGAGAACGGCACGTAATCGTCGCCGACCTTCACCGCAACGGTGCCGAGCTCGCCAGCCTGGGAGGCATCGGCGTAGCCGATGGTGCCGTCAGCCTGCTGAACGGTGGAGATCACGCCGGAAGTGCCCTTGGCGCCCTGGCCAACCTCGTTCGGCCAGTTCTCGCCGAGCTCGTAGCTCCAAGCGTCGCCAGCGGCATCCTTGACGTAGCTCAGGAAGTTCTTGGTGGTGCCGGACTTGTCGGAGCGGTGCACCACGGTGATGTCGAGATCAGGCAGGTCGACCTTCGGGTTCTGCTGCTTGATGGCGTCATCGTTCCACTTGGTAATCTTGCCGTCGAAGATCTTGGCGATGGTGTCGGCGTCCATGTTCAGGGTCTTGCCCTTGCCGGAGATGCCGTTGAGGTTGAAGACCACGGCGATCGGGGAGACGTAGACCGGGATGTCGAAGGCGTTGCCGGAAGCGCACACGCTCTTGGACTGCTCGACCTCGTCATTGGACAGGGCGGCATCGGAGCCGGCCCATGCGGTGGCGCCGGTCAGGAAGGTGGAAACGCCAGCGCCGGAACCAGACGGGTTGTAGGCGACCTTGGCATCCGGGTTGGTACCCTGGAAGCCGGCGATCCAGGCTTCCACAGCAGCCTGCTGGGAGGAAGCGCCAGCGCCGGAGAAGTTGCCGGACACGGCTTCGGTGGTCTTGGTGTCGGTGCTAGCCGAAGAATCAGTGTTGGAAGCAGTGTTGTCGCCGCAAGCCGCGACAGAAGCCAGCATCACAATGCCGGACACAGCTGCAATGGAGCGTACGAGAATGGAATTACGCATTATTCTTTTCCCTCTGTCAACATTCTGATGGCGTATGTTTCTGACATTTCATATGCTGTTGTCGCCATCGTTCTTCATGACACTGTCAAGCCTATTGGTGGTTTGGGTCCCGCAAAACCAAAATCGGTGAACGGAAGATGAACACTCTACGACACTTCGGACGTTTTCGTCATTTCCATTCACCGATCTTCGGCGACTACCGTGATACCACGGTCTTACATTCAGTTATCAATTAATAATCAATTATTCGGAAACTTACGATGAGTACTGGAATCGCAGTGTTTTATCTTATATATTTCCATCTATCGCGATATTTCCGCTTTATTCCGCAGGAACGTCAATTTTGTAGCCCAAACCGCGCACGGTGGTCAGATATTTCGGATGCGCCGGATCCTCCTCGATTTTGGAGCGGACACGCTTGACGTGCACATCCAACGTTTTTGGTGTCGCCAACGTAATCGGACCCCCAAATGCGGTCGATCAGCTGGTGGCGGGTCATCACACGGCCCTTGTTCTGCATGAGATATTCGAGAAGCTCGAATTCCTTCAGCGGGAAGAACACGTTCTCTCCGCGCACCATCACCTCATGCTGGCCGATCTTCATGGAAATGTCGCCGCAGATCAGCGGAATATCGTCATCGGAGGATTCCGTCGCGTCGGCCACCATCTGGTTGCGTCGCAGCACCGCACGCACCCGCGCCAGCAGCTCGCGGAACGAGTACGGCTTGGTGATGTAGTCGTCCGCGCCGATTTCCAAACCGACCACCTTGTCGATTTCCGCGCTTTTCGCGGTGAGCATGATGATCGGTACACGGCTTTGCTCACGAATTCTGCGACATAGCGCGGTGCCGTCAAGCCCGGGCAGCATCAGATCGAGCAACACCAAATCGATGCCGCCTTTGGTGAACAGTTCCAGCCCTTCCTCGCCGGTGGCCGCGGCGGACACGTCGTAGCCTTCGCGGGTGAGCTGGTAGACCAGCGGCTCTCGATACGATTCCTCGTCCTCGACGATCAGAATACGTGTCATCAGTGCTTCTCCTCCATTGCTCTGTTGATGGGAACGTTGCTTGTTATTTGCTGTATTCGGTTTAGCTCAGATTATTCGGATTACTCGGATTGCGTAGTTTCGATGCGTTCGGTTTCGCCCGTCACTTCCATGCGATCCGCTTCCGCAGTTTGTACGTTTCCCGCAGTCTCTGCAGTTTCCGCTGTTTCCACCGCTTGTGCCTGAGGCAGGGTGATGGTGAAGGTCGATCCCTCCCCCTCACGCGACCACACGGCGATAGTGCCTCCGCAATCCTGCACGCAATGTTTGGTGATGGCCAAACCCAATCCTGTACCCCCTGTTTCGCGGGAACGTGCGGGATCGACACGGTAGAATCGCTCGAAAATACGATCCAGCGAGGATTCCGGAATGCCAATGCCCTGATCGACGACACGAATCGCAACCTTGCCATCGCCACTGCCGATGCCGACTGCGACGGTGGTGTGTTCCGGAGAATAGTTGACGGCGTTCTCCACCAGATTCTTCACCGCCGTTTTGATGGTTTCGTGGTCGGCTTCAATGAACACGTCATCATGGTCAACGCCGTTTTCCGCGCCCTCGGCATGCACCAGCTTCGATTGTCCGTTCAGCGAAAGCACCAGATTGATGTGCTTCGATTCGGCCTTCACCTGGTTTTCGACGATCGCCTCGCGTACCAACGCAAGCACGGAAAGCCGTTCCGCGTTCAGCACCGCAGCCGTGCTTTGCGCCTTCTGCAAGTCGATCAAGCGATGCACCAATTCCGTCAATCGTTCGGATTCCTTGGAAATGCGGCCCGCAAAATACTTCACCATGCCGGGATCGTCCGCAGCGTCGCCGATCGTTTCGGCAAGCAGGGAAATCGCACCGGCAGGAGTCTTCAATTCGTGCGAAACGTTCGTCACAAAATCGCGTCGCATAATCTCAAACGACGCTGCTCGCTCATATCCGAAATGAAAATCGCAAAAAGATCATCGGAGATCTGGCCGACCCGCACATGCAGATACAGCGTGTCGGAAGGACGGAACTTACCTGCCTCAATGCCTTTGCCGTCGGTGTTTTTTCGCGGCCGCACGGGCGGCTCGATCCAGCGGAATCGACAATTCGCGTTCGCGCACCACGCTGTCGGTCGACACCAATCGCAGAATATCGCGGATTTCGGCAAGCGTCATCGCACTGTCCTCAACAATGCCGAAACGTTGCGCGCCCGGGGAAACGTATGTGACCGACGCCAGTGAATCGACGACGATCAACGCCTCCGGCATGACGGCGATCAGCTGGCGTTCCGTGGACTGCACGGGCACGCCGCGGCCCGAACAGCGACATGTTCTTCTGCGCGCCGAACAGGCTTGGATCGTTCGGGTCGATCTCATCCTCCCCCAATTGCACGCCACGGGCACGCCCCAGCACAAAGGCGACCACAGCGACGGCAACAACCACAATCGCCATCACCACGTGCTCCAGCGTCATACGTTAACCTTCCGATAATCCGTCATTCTTCTTCAACAGTAGCGGTTCCGGAAAGCGATTTCCGTGCGCGATTCCCTCACGCCATCGGAAGTTTCCCCGCAGTTCACTTTCGTGAGATTCGCCATACCGAAATATGAGACGGCCCGTCCAGCAACCGATGCGTTGGACGGGCGTCTTTCATGCGCTTACATGCGCTTGACGATGTTCACCGCGATTTTTCGCCGCGGTGTCGGCATATTCGGAAATGTCGAATTCCTTGAATTCCACGTAATCCGTGTCGGCATTGTCGCTCACGCGCGGATGACCAGCACGGGCAGGCCGTTGCGCGCCGCGACATGCGCCACCGCGGCGCTTCCATTTCGACCGCGTCCGCGCCGGTTTCGCGAATCACCTGCTCCACTTTCTTCGGATCGTCCACGAAATAGTTGCCCGTGGCGATGATGCCGGTGATGTGATGCACGCTCAGATCGGTCAGCACCTTATCGGCGACTTCGATCAGACGGTCGTCGGAGTGGAATTCCTCCACCGGCTGGTCCGCAGTGCCTGGCTTCCACTGGCCGACGAGACGCATGTCGGTGTCGAGGTAGCGCAACGTGCCGCCAAGCACCACGTCGTTGATGTGCAGATGCGTGTTGAGATTGCCTGCGATGCCGGAGAAGATCACGGCGTCAGGCTGGTCCGCGTCGATGAGATGCTGCGTGGTGGCGGCGATATTGACGGTGCCCATGCCGCCGACCGTTGCCGCAACGTTGACGCGAGTGCCCTTGTTGGTTTCGATGGTGCCGCGTGTCACGCTGACGCCGGCTTCCTCCGTTACGGTGATGTCGCTCAATGCGGATGCGATATTGGCGACTTCCTCGTCCATGGCGCCGATGATGGCGATTGTGCTCATGCGTTCGTTCCTTTCGATTGCTTCACGCTTTTCGCTCGGTTTCGCTTATTTTCGCTTCGCTCACTTCCAGCGGCGCTTGCCCACAGCTTGCGCAAGTTCGCGCAGCAACGCTCCGTAATCTGCCAGCTCAAGCATTTGTCGGTGATGGATTGACCGTACGTGAGTTCGGCGAGCGGTGCCGGTTTTTGACTGCCACCTTCGATGAAGCTTTCCATCATGATGCCGGTGATGCCTTCCTCACCTTCGGCGATACGGCTTGCGATATTACGTACCACTTCGACTTGGCGATGTTCGTCTTTGCCGGAATTGCCGTGCGAGCAGTCCACGATCAGACCGTGTGCCGCCGCGGATTCGACCGGCATTTCCTCACGGATGAGCTTCATGGCATTCGCCACGGATTCGGCGTCATAGTTCGGGCCGCTGCTCGAACCACGCAATACCACATGGCAGTCGGGATTGCCGAGCGTTTTGACTACGGCCGCACGACCCATATGATCGATGCCGAAGAACGTATGCTGCTGTGCCGACGCAAAACACGAGTCGGTCGGCGCTTTGATGGAACCGTCGGTAGCGTTTTTGAAGCCGATCGGCATCGACATGCCCGAAGCGAGCTGGCGGTGCACCTGGCTTTCCGTATTGCGAGCGCCGATCGCACCCCAGCTGACCGCGTCGGAAATGTATTGCGGGCTGGTTGGTTCCAGGAATTCCGTGGCGGTGGCCAAACCTGCGTCCAATACGCCAAGCAGCGTACGACGGGCCAAAAGCAGGCCTTTTTTTGATATTGCAGCTACCGTCGATGTCGGGATCGTTGATCAAGCCTTTCCAACCGACCGTCGTACGCGGTTTTCGAAATACACGCGCATCACAATCAGCAATTCTCCGCCCAGCTCGTCTTTCAACGCGGCCAAGCGACGGGCGTAATCGAGTGCGGCAGCCGGATCATGCACGGAACACGGACCGACGATCACCAGCAATCGATCGTCCTGGCCGTACAGGCAGGCACGAATCTCATCGCGTGAATAGGCGACGATCTCTTGCGCCTGATCGCTGAGCGGCAGGTCCCCCAACACCTGCGCCGGCGTGGGAAGCACCTCGAATTCAAGCACCCTGCGGTTCACAATGCGGCTGATGCCGACCTGATCTTCCCAGCGTGGCACATCCGTAGCCACCAGCGGATTCTTTCCCTCATCCATGGCCTCGCGGATGGCGCGAAGCTCTTCAGGCGTGTTCAGCTGCTGCTGCATTTCACTGCTCTCCTTGACAATCACCTATCTCCCCAAGAATATCAATCAAATGGCAGTCGCTATGCAAAAACCGTGCGATTACGCAGTTACGCGTATTCCGCACGGTTAGTTATTTGCGATTCCTTGCGATTATTTGCGCTTATTTGGCGAGTGCGCGACGGCTTTCAACCGCTTCGGCAAGCGTGTGCAGCAACTGTTCGGTACGTTCCCACGGCACGCAGCGTCGGTGATGGACTTGCCGTACTCGAGCTGGTCGAGCGGAGCGGGCTTCTGATTGCCGGCTTTCAGGAAGCTTTCCATCATGATGCCGCTGATGCCCGACTCTCCCGTTGCGATGCGGGAGGCGATGTTTTCGATCACTTCGGCTTCGCGCACTTCGTCCTTGCCGCAGTTGCCGTGCGCCGCGTCGATGACAAGACCGTGTTCGCTCGGGCCGGACGCCTTGGAAACCTTCAGATCGGCCAACGCCTTCGCCACGGAATCGGTATCGTAGTTCGGGCCGTGCGAGGAGCCGCGCAACACCAGATGGCAATCGGGATTGCCCTTGGTTTCGGCGGAAATCACACGTCCGTCAAGATTGATGGACAGGAAATGATGCTCGAAGGCGGCCGCGAAGCAGGAATCCGCTGCGGCTTGATCGAACCGTCGGTGGCGTTCTTGAAGCCGATCGGCATCGACATGCCCGACGCGAGCTCGCGATGCACCTGGCTTTCGGTGTTGCGAGCGCCGATCGCACCCCAGCTAATCAGGTCGCAGATGTACTGCGGGGTGATCGGGTCAAGCCATTCCGTGGCTGCCGGGAGTCCAAGGCTCAGCACATCGGCCAGCACCTTGCGTGCGAGCCACATGCCCTTGCGAATATTGAACTGGCCGTCGAGATCGGGATCGTTGATCAGACCCTTCCAACCGATGGTGGTGCGTGGCTTTTCGAAATACACGCGCATCACAATGACCAGTTGGTCTTCCAGTTCTTTTTTGACCGCGGCGAGTTTTGCCGCGTATTCGTGCGCCGCTTTCGAATCATGAATCGAGCATGGACCGACGATGGCAAGCAGACGATCGTCTTTGCCGTTGAGTACATCGCGGATTCCCTGACGGGACTTCAACACCAGATCGCTCATCTCGTCGGTGAGTGGAATTTCCTTCAGAAAATATCGGGGAGCCGGAATCGGGTCCAACTGTCGAATATTGATATCCACGGTCTCCGGAAACACGGCGTTATCCAACAACTGCGCATCCTTCGAACTATCTGGACCGCGAAGACCTGACATCTCTTCTGCTCCTCCTTATACCTGCATACCTGCTTCATGCATACTGTGCATGGATGATAATCACCGAAGTTACCTTAACGGATAAAAGCGGAATAACACGAATGCGACTGCATGCTGGACTTTTTGGCGAAGTCCCATGCAGTCGGCATTCGTCAATCGGTTTGTCGGTTTACGTATCAGTCAGCCAGAGCGCCCATCGGATCCCATGCGGGGAGCATGGTGGCTGGCTCGTCAAGAGCAGCCTGATATTCGGCAGGGAGCAGCGCCTTCGGCACGGCGACCTCGTACACGTATTCGGTGAACCAGTCGTCGCTCATAGTGAAGTAGCCCTTGTCTGCGATCTTGTCGCCCCAAGAGTTCTCCACACGCCAACGACGGGTGGTCGTGCCGTCTTCGGCCACGTCCACGCCGACGAACGCCATAGCGTGGTTCATCGCGGAATCGGCGAAACGCACGCGATCTTCCTTGTTCAGATCGAAGTCGACGCCATACACCTTGCCGTATTCAAACAGATCAGTAGCCCAAGCGCCGTTTTCACGATCCATCATCGGGTGGCAGTCGGCACCGAACCATACTGGAATGCCCTGCTCTTCGAGAATCTGACGCACGCAATCCTTCATGAACTGGTTCGGCACGTTCAGATATTCGGTCGGGTCTCCCCCCGGCCACATTACCCAAGTGCTCGATACCGATCTTCTTGCCCTTCGCATGCTCCTGACGAGGATCGTCGACCAAGCACACGTAGCTTTCCAAATCGGCGGAACCGACATACTTCTGCCAGAATTCCACAGGCGTGACCTCACCATCGCGGTGGAACTCGCCGTCCTTGTCGGTCCACTCCCAGTCGAAGCTCTTCGGCGGCTCGCCCAAGTGAATCGTCAGAATGCGGTGTCCGGCGGCGGTCGCTTCGGCGATTACCGATTCGATCGAAGCCGGATCAGCATACATGTGCGCGACGGCCGTATGCAGCAGGCGACGCAATTGCACGTTCATTTCGCCGGTGTTCTTGGAGGATTCGGTTTCCGGGAACAGATCCTTCGGAACGGCACCGTACTTCTTGTACACGTTCATGGCCATGGTCCACTGGCCGCCGTCGCCCATCACGTCGGCGAGCAGATGCTGGATCAGGCGGGAGTCGGACGGCTCGCCGGCCTTCACCAGTTCGGCCACGTCCTGCAGGAAGTAGTTGACGCGCTCGAGCTTGTCGTAGTACATGGCGTAGTTCTGGGAGAACTCGAATTCCTTCAGCCCCATGTTCTTCTTGGCCACGAAACGGGCCACGTTCAGCGAGCTGAACAGCCAGCAACGGCCGGAACGATCCTGATGGGTGGCGGTGCCATTGTCGACAATGGTGGAGAATCGGCGCTGCATCAGGCGGGCGCGGTCATAGTTGCGTGCCACCTTGTTGATGCCAGCCGCGGTGACCGCGTTCATGGCCATACGGTTGTGGTCGCTGGCTTCGAAATCCTCAACCAGCGTTGCCAATGCATCAGCGCTCAACGGCGTGATGTCAGTCATTGTTCTGTTCCTCCTGTGCTTCTTCGCCCTGGTCAGACTGCTCGTCTTCGGACGGTTCTTCAAAATCGTCATTATTCTGCTGTTCGTCGGAGACAACATCCTCGTCGAAGGTCACTTCCGGTTCGCCCGCAACAGTTTCGCCACTCTCGTCGTGCGATTCCGCCGGAGTTTCAGCTTCAGCTGCGGAATCATGCTGTTCGCCGTCGATGGAATTGACCACGGACAGGCCGTTCGCGCCGAAATCGGAGAACGCGTTGGCGAACATGGCACGCAGTTCACTGACACGCTGCGTGATCTGCGCCTCACGGGTCTGCAGGTCGGCGATGCGCTGCTGCACACCTTCAAGCTCGCTCTTGGCTGCCTCACGACGCTCGTTGATCTGCTCGTCGGCCTCTTCGGTGGCCTGCTTGAGAATGCTGGCAGCCTGCTTGTCGGCTGCCTCACGCTTGTCGGAAGCGTATGCCTCGGCCTCATCGCGCGTATGCTGCGCTTCTGAAATCAGCTCGTCGGACTGCTTCTTGGCGATTTCACGGCGTTCGTTCAGGTCGGCGAGCAGCTCGTTGACCTTCTTCGTAGCCTCATCCTGCTGGGCGGAAATGTCGGCGCGGATCTGCTCCACCTCGGCATTGACCTGGCTGATGGTCTTGGTGCGATGCACTTCGGCCTCGTCGGTGATCTCCTGTGCTTGGCTTTGGCGGTATCCGTGATTTCCGAGGCACGGCGCTGCGCGTCCGTCATCATCTTGGACACCTGCTCACGCACGTCGGCCAGCTTCTTGTTGGCTTCGGCCAACGCGGATTCGATCTGGTCGTTGGTCTCGCTTTTCATGCGGTTGATCTCGTCATTGGCGTTCTTGCGCTGCGCCGCGATCTGCTCGGTGGCTTCGGCGCGCAGATCGGAGAGCTCACGCTCCTGCGTGGCGCGCTCCGATGCAAGACGCTTGTCATGCTCCTCACGGGAGTTCGTCAATTCCAGATCGACGGTCTGGCGCTGCGCCACCACGGCCTTCTGCGCTTCGCCACGCAGCTGGTCCGCTTCGCGCTGGGCGTTGGACTTCAACGTGTCGGCATCATTATTGGCCTTCGACAGCACCGCTTCGGCCTTGGCGTTGGCCTCGTCGAGAATACGCTTGGCGTCGAGCTTGGCGTTGTTCAGCAGGGTTTCGGCCTGAAGCTGCACCGTGGCGCGTGCCGCGGAAGCGTCTTTCTTGGCACGGTCGAGCAGCTCGGCGCTGGTTTGTTCCGCGCTGGCGAGCATCTGCTGCGCGTTGGCGCCCAGAGATGCGAACGAATTCGGGTTGGCCTTCTTGTTTTTCTCTTCCTGCAGCTGTGCCTGCAGTTCAAGGATGGTCTGATCGTCGGCCTTGACCTGATCACGCAGACGGTCCACCGTCTCCTGAGCCAAAGCGAACGCCTCATCGACCTTTCCTTGTCGTACCCCCTCAACACGATTGGGAACTGCTCAACCATGGTATTCCTTTCACGAATTCCCTTCCATCGCGCATCTTGCCCGCGCTATCCGTTTTGAACTTTAGCGCAGAACAAACGTTCGGCACACGGCAGTCGCATAATTCTCACAGAGAGCACAGAAATCGTTCGAGGAAACGCCGACGCCGTTCAGCCGAGCAGAATCTCACTTGAGGATGGCTGCAGATAATAACGCACCGATTCGCGGATCACATCGTTACCTGCGGCGATTTGCTGCGCGATTGACAGTCCATGTTGCGGATGTGGCTGCTCGTTGACGATCGGCAGGCTTACGAAACCCGACAGAATGCGCTTTTCCTGCGCTGCAGACCAGTCGAGCAAATGGTAGAACAGCGAATTGCAGACGAACGTGCCCGCATCCGAACTCAACGCGGCGGGAATCTCATGTTTGGCGAAATCGCGCAGAATCGAACGCAACGGCAGGCGCGTCCAATATGCCGCAGGCCCTTCCGGATTGATCGGACGGCGAGGCGGAATCACATTGTCGGCGTCAGGCTTGGCCGCGTCCATCAGATTCGTGGCGCATCGCTCCAACAGCACGCCGCGGGCCGAACGCTTCAAACCGGTGGCGATGACAATATCGGGATTCGCCTGTTCGATGGCGTTCAGCAACATGGGCCAGGCATTGGCGAAACTGACCGGAAGCGTCACCGTCGTCACGCTCATGGAAACATCCTGCAGAAGATCGTCGGACAGCGCCACGGATTGAGATGGATCATTCCAATATTCGGCGAGCGCCACGGGAACAAGTACGGCCGGATTCACGTCGATGCCGTCGTACGGGGTGAAACCTGAGATGACGATGTTGATCTGCTGCATGTGTTCCAGTGTACGTGGTTGAAAGGTGGGTTCGTTTACGATCAGTGCTTATGCATTTGCGAGAATGCTTCGGCGAACACCGCGTGCATGCGCGCTTTCGCTTCTTGTTTGGCATGTTCCGGGTCGAGGCTGCGCGCGATGTTCTCGGCGATCGGCATGTCGGCCTGTGTGGTGATTTTGAGATTCGTTTCGGATCCGGCGACGATGGCGACCGGCTCGTTCGGCAGATAGTCCACCACCACGCGGGTGTCGTCGGTTGGGTGGAAGTCGGGATCGGCGGTGGCGAGCTCGTAGGCTTTGGTGATGGTACCGAAACGGAAGGCCTGCGGGGTTTGCGCGCGGAATGCGTTCGTACGATCAGGCACGGAGCGCACCACCTTGCGCTCTCCAAGATCTTCGGTCAGCAGAATCGTGTCAGTGGACGCGTATGCCACGGTCGCCGCGTTGAACTGGTCGAGGCTGTCGATGCAGCCGTCGATGGATTGCTGTTCGACGAACGGTCGCACGGAATCGTGGATGAGGATTTTCGCGCCATCGGGAATGCCTGCCTGCTTGAGCAGATCAAGCGCGGAGCGGGTGCTGTCCACACGCTCGGAGCCACCCGGAATCACGGCACGCACCTTGGTATAACCGGCTTCGTCGATGAGCATGTTCACCATATTGCTGACACGCTCGTTGACCACGACGATGATGTCGCTCACGCGATCGTTGCGTTCGAACGCCTCGATGCTCCAGCAGACGATTGGCTTATCCCCCACCGAAACCAACTGCTTGGGATTGGTCTCATCGAATCGCGTGCCGAAACCGGCCGCCAACACCACGGCCACAACCGGCATCTTCTGTTCCTGCATCTGCTCTCTCTCACTCATACGTCCCACCGTAAACCCCCGAATCGGTTTGCAGCGCGTTTTGCCTTACGTTCTGCACGCAATCCGCAATAGCGCGCCGCTCTCCCACTATTCGCGCACGATCAGCGCAAGCATACGACCTTCGTGCGCTTTGCCTGCGATGGTGGCACGGCGATGCGAGAACCAGAGCGGATTTTCCAGCGTGCACAGGCTACGGCGGATTTTCTTGAAAACGTTCCGCGAGCTGCGGTTCGCCTTCGCCATCGGCTGGCAGATTTCCGCCAATTCCTCGTCTTCGGAAAGATACTGGGTGGCTGCGTTGACGCGGGCGCGGGAGGAAACGACGTTATCAGCCGGAACACCGGCTTTGGCAAGCTCCTGCAGCGCGGCGGCCGCAATATCGATGCCCGGCTGGCCGAAACGGCTCAGCGTGAAGGTTCCAGGGAACTGCGCGTCGAATTCGTCGGCAATGTCTCCGCCCACCTCGTAGCAGTCGCCGCAGATGCACGGGCCCAGCGTGGCGACAATACGCTCCGGCCTGGCTCCCTTGGACACCATCTTTTCGATGGTGGCGCCGATCACACCGTTCTGCAGGCCACGACGGCCGCAATGCGCGGCGCGATCACGCCAGCTTCCGGATCGGCCATGAGCACCGGCAGGCAGTCGGCCGCGAACATGCCGAGCGCCACGTTCTTCTGAGCGGTCACCTGGCCGTCCGCTTCAACCACTGCCGGCTCATCCGCGGTTTCGCCCACCTGCTGAGCGGTTTCGCCCTTGCCGCCAGACACGTCGAAACCGAACGGACGGTTCATGACGAACAATTCGTCCACATCGACGGCAACGCCGGAATGCACCTGGCTGACCAAGCTCAGCTTCGCGTCGATGGCATTGGAGAGCGCCACACGATTGGCGAGCACATGGTTCGGATCATCGCCGGACTTGCCTCCGAGATTGCAGTGCGCATAATCGCCTTCGCTGGTGCCACCAAGTCGCGTGGTGTACACGACTTTGACGCCCGGCGCAAGCATGATCGGAATGGTCACCGGAATTGGATTGCCGTCCACGTCGGTCGGGTCGATCGCATTGCTGTCAAGAATCGCGTCGTCATACTGCTTGTCAGTCATTTTTTTTGTTTTCCTTGATTGTTCTACGATTATTTCAACTTATTTCTGCTGATTTTCTGCGTCTACACGATGTTTTTCGCAATTATTCCGCTTTGAGCGTCGGCTTTTTGGTACGAGATCGGATGGCTGCGTTCACGGGCACTTCCTGCGGGCATGGCATGGAGAAGACATGCGCCGGATTGTTGATGGATTCGACCCAATGTCCGTCGGCGTCACGGAATCCGCCTGCGGGAACGGTGTAGGCGAGCGGCGCCGCGCCCGGTAGCACGAATTCGACTTCCTGACCGGCTTCGATTTTGTTGCGGCTCATAATGGTCACACGGCCGCCGTCTTCTTCGCTCCACGAGAGCACTTCGCCAACCACCAGCCAAGCGCGGAAATACGCGGAACGGTCGGTGCTTTGCTGCACTTTGTGTTCCGGATAGTAGAAGCCGGTGGAATAGTCGCGGTGCGCCACCTTGTCTGGCTCGTCCAGCAACCAGTCAGGCAGGGACACGTGTTCCGCCGGGCGCACTCCGGCGTGATACCAGCCTTCCGGCAGGATTTCCGCAGCCGTGTTCGACTTACGCCTCGTACTACGCGCATGGTAGCTCAGATCATCCGGTTCGCCGGCGGAAGCGACTGGAACGGTTGCAATATCCGGCTTCCCCGCGAACGCGCCATCCGCATGTTCCATAATCAAATCGGTGGTTTCCGGCTTGCCGTAATCCGGATCAGACGGGCGAATCACACGGTCATGGAATGGCTTCAGCACAGTGCCATCCTCGTCTTCAAAACCGCGTTGCACCATGTATGCGTCAACGGCGGTCTTGTAAGCGTTCGTCATCGCCGCAATATAGTAGGCGCTCTTGGAACGTCCTCGATTTTCAGACTGGTCGCACCCGAATCAAGCAGATCGTCGATATGCGCAAGCATGTTCATATCCTGCGAATTGAACAGATACGCGCCTTCCTTAGTCTGTTCTATCGGAAAATACTGGCCGGGACGCTTTTCTTCGACGATGGAATACTTCCAGCGGCACGGTTGAGCGCATTCGCCATGATTGCCGTCACGTCCGGTCAGATAATTGGAGAACAGACAACGACCGGAGAACGCCATGCACATCGCGCCATGCACGAAGCATTCGATGTCAAGATCGTCGGGAATGCGTGCGCGAATGTCTCGCACGGCCTGCAGATCCATTTCACGGGCAAGCACCACACGACGTGCACCCAACTGGTAGAAGGCGTTCGCTGCCTGATAGTTGGTGACTCCCGCCTGCGTGCTCACATGCAGTTCCAGATTCGGCGCCACTTCGCGAGCCATGAGCATCACGCCAATGTCGGAAACGATCAGTGCGTCCACGCCGGTGTCTTTGAGCTGGCCGATGTATTCGCGCATCGCTTCGACTTCATTGTTGCGCGGCAACACATTGCAGGTCACATACACGCGAGCGCCACGCTCATGCGCGTAACGGGAGCCTTCTTCGAAATCCTCCAAACTCAGGTTTTTCGGCGCCGAACGCATGCCGAACGCCTTACCTCCGCAGTAGACGGCGTCCGCACCGTAATCGACGGCGGTTTTCAGTCCTCGCAGATTGCCCGCGGGAGCCAATACTTCAGGCTTGTTTCTTCTTTGCACGCTTGTTCCTCTTACTCGATTTTTCCGCTCTATATTCTCGACTATTCACGGGACACTTCTGCCGCATCCGGGAAATACATACGAGGAAAAACACATACTGAAAAACAAAGGCGTCCATCGTGGAGACGGACGCCTTGACGCAAACGTTGCGAATCTGACACTCAGCCGAGTTTGGCGAGTTCCTCTTCGGTGAGTTCGAGCTCGTCGGCCTTGAGGGAATCGAGAATGGTTTCCGGTCGATGGGCGCCGGGAATCACGAACATGTGGTCGCCCTTGGCCAGCTCCCATGCGAGCACCACACGCTGGTAGCTCACGCCACGGGCTTCGGCCACCTCGCGGAACGGATCGAACAGGTGCTCGTCGTACGGGTGACGGTAGCCGCCCAACGGACTCCAGCACACGAACGCCAGACCCTGCTCGGCGCAATAGTCAAGCGTATCTTGGGTGTCCAGATGAATCGGAGAATACTGGTTCTGCACGGCCACAAGCTTGTCGCCGAGGATCTCCTGCGCGATCTTCAACTGTTCGATGCTCACGTTGGAAACACCCGCCCACTGGGCCACGCCCTGATCGAGCAGCGCCTTGATGCCTTCGCAGGACTCGTTGTACGGCACTTCCGGATCATGACGGTGCAGGTACAGCAGATCGATGCTGTCAACGCCAAGCGCCATCGCGGACTGCTTGCCGTATTCGATCAGATGCTCCGGCTTGCCGTCACGCGGCCAAACCGGCTTGTCACCCTCCCAAGCGCGGCGCAAGCCCACCTTGGTGGCCACGGTGACTTCCTCACGCGGGCCCTTCCACGAGTCAAGCGCCTCACGCACCAGCTTTTCGCCCGGTCTGTTCCTCTTCGCCCGGCGTGTAGTACGCCCAAGCGGTGTCGATGTGACGGCATCCGGCATCCAACGAGGCGTGCAATGTTTCGATACCGACATCGTGACCACGATTGTTTTCAATGGTCAACGGCATTTCACCATGGCCGATGGCGTGGTGCGGAACGGTCCAAGATTACGGAACAAAGCCATCCCGATCTCCTTCAACAACGTACAGAGTGTCTTTCCGAATGCAACCTTACCAGCCGACCCGCCTCAGCAGACAACAAACCCACCAAACATGCGCGTAATGCCGCAGATCAGCGACCACCGAAGCTGCCGCCGCCGGAACCACCGGAGGAACCGCCGAAACCACCGCCGGAGAAGCTACCACCGGAACCACCGTAACTGCTGGACGGAGATGCCGCGGCAATCGTCGATTGAATATCAGCAAAACCTGATTCCAACTGCGCGCCAATATCACCAAAATTGGCGCTCGGCGAGAAATCCATCGAATTCGTATCACACGAAGCAGGACCGGCGTAATGATGATTGAAATACCATGAACGGTAACTCCAGTAGAGCAGCGAATCGGAAGCGTTGGCATCAAGCCAATTCGGGTCGGCAAGCTGCGGGTACGCCTTGAGCAGCTGCTTCATCGCCTTTTCGGAAATGCCGAACGCGGTGGCGTACACCATGTAGCGACCCCACAACGTCAGATCAGCCACGCCACGATCACGGAAGTCGCTGAAATCCTCCATATACCGTTTCAAACCGACCACCTGACCGGCAAGACGCTGACCATTGTCGTTAAGCCCCTTCAATTTGAGGTAGCTCAGCGCAAACACGGACGCGAACATCATCGGCGCGGAAATCAGCACGACCAACGCAAGATTGCCGATCACGCCAAAATACACTATGGAAAGGAACGCCAGGATCGCGGCGCAGATGCCTGCGGCGAACGCTCCCCCGCCGCATGCCGAAGTGGCACCCAACATGGAGAATTCGCTACTGCACGCATTCGTAAACTTTTCCTGATACTTGTAGCCCTTCGACCAATCGGAGAAATTCTTGTCCATCTGTTTCAGATCGAACACCGGAGAACCAATGCGTTCGGACGCCTTCACCAGCAGGTCGAGCGCGGTACGTTCGCTCTGGCTCAGCGCCAACGACTGCGGGTTATCGAACACCACCGGCAGTATCACGATGGTGCTGGTTTTGCCTGCATCACGCGCACGAGCTGGATCATTGGAAATCAGCTGCGCGATATCGGCATTGCGAGACCGACTCATATCAATGCCCCGATACATGGCGGCCGGCCCCGGGTAAATGGCGATTGCTCCACGCGAAGCGAGCGAGAGCACGGAAGCGACATTTTTCGGCTCGACAGTGTTTTCGAATGCTTGTTGTCAACGATATGCAGCAGTTCCGCAGCGCTGGCGGGGCTCATTTCCGGCTCGTCACGCCAATACTCGATGTCACCGTGGTATTGCGAACGATCGAAACTGTGCAATGCGAGCACAACGGCGATCACACACAAGATCAGCCCGGCCACGGCAATGGCGATCCACGTGATCAGGCGGATACGCGCTTTTGTGCGCTGCCGGTCACGCCACTGCTGCTCCTGTTGGGCCTCGCTTTCCATAATGCCGTTTTTGATGGTGGTATCACGAGTGCGTGCCACACCGCTGGTCGCACCGACGTCGAACATGGCGACCACGTCAACATAGTCGCCGGCACGAACGTCGTGCACGGTGAACTGCAACGACCCCTTATCACCACGTTCGGTGGTGGACGTACGTTCGGTGTGCAGCCAGGCCCATGAATTATCCGCCGTAATGCCATCCGGGAACGTGACGGTTCCGGTGACTTTGCCGATGGGAATCTGATTGCTCACGCCGAGCGGCTCCCATTGGAACGTGGCCACGTCTTGATAGGCGGTGGCCACGCCCTGCATGGTCATGGTCACATCGAATTTCAGGCTGCTCGCCGACGTGGTGGCGGGAATATTCCAGCCGATTTCGATTTTCTTGGAACGATCGTCGGTATTGTCGGCAACAAGACCGTCTTTTGCGGGATCGAACGGCTGCGGATTGCTGTCACCTTGCGAAACATCGGCGATATACCACTGCCCCGCATGTTCTCGATTCCATTCGTCGGTGCTATAGCTGCTTGGGATTGCGATATCACCCTGCTGGTAGGTCTCTCCCGTCGTCGCGTTGCGCACGCTGATATCGGTGATATTGGCCAGGTTGCTTTCCTTCAGCGTGTACTGCTGGTACAGCTGCTTCCACGGATGGTCGCCGTCGTCATCGCTGCGGTCGGCGAGTTTCATATCGATGTGTTGGGTGATTTTCAAATCGCCATTGCTTTGCACCTGCACATCGTAGTCGAGCGTTTTTGTAGCTCAGATCGGCCCCACCGTCATCCAATGCGATGGCCAGCAATATGGCCGCTACAACGCCAACGGTGACGACGATCGCGATACCGAGCTGCGCACCGCTCGCGACGCATGCTGTTTGGCCGTCATAATCCCTCTTTCTGGCTTCTTCTTCCCTCAGATGGCCGTACAACAGATGGCCGTACAAGCCGAATTGAACAGTAAAGCCCCATCGTCATCGGACGGGGCTTTACATGCATGTCAGAACTTAACTTGCGGAACCTGACGATCCGCTTCGTCCACCTGGAAGTAAGGGGCCTGTTCGAAATGGAACAAGCCGGCGATAATATTGGTCGGCACAACCTCGGTCTGGGTATTGTACTTCTGCACGACATCGTTGTAGAACTGGCGTGCGTAGGCGATCTTCTCTTCCAACGATTTCAGCTGATTCTGCAAATCCATGAAATTCGTATTGGCCTGCAGCTGCGGATAGTTTTCGGATACGGCCTGCAGATTGACAAGTGCGCGGCTCAGCTGGTTTTCCGCAGCGATGCGCTGTGCCACGTCACCGCTTTGCGCGGCCTGCACCACGCCGGCACGGGCCTGCGTGACCTGCGTGAACACTTGGGATTCGTGGGCCGCATAACCTTTGACCGTTTCCACCAGGTTCGGAATAAGATCGGTACGCTGCTTGAGCTGCACGTCGATCTGCGCCCAACCGTTCTTCACACGATTACGTAGCGTGACCAGCCCGTTGTAGGCGCTGACGGCCCAAAGCACAATAAGTACAACGATGACGGCAATGATAATGCCAACGACCATGACGACTCCTTCGTTAATGGCTCTTCACACCATTCTTGCATGCGCCCAGGTACGTTATGACAAAACCCATGCCCCCGTGTCTCATTTTCATGCAATCTGCATGGAAACGCAAAAGTGCCCCGTACCTTCCGGTACAGGGCACTTCAGTCAGTCAGCTATGCTGCGAGGGATCCTTTTGAGGCGTCAGTCCTCAAAAGGATCAAAGTCGCGGCGGACGCGGCGGCGAGGACGCTCGGAACGCTCTTCGCGATCGGCACGGTACTCGTCGTAGTTCTCGTCGGCTGCGTAACGCGGATTGCGGTCTCGCGGCGGCTGCTGCGACGACGGTCGGAACGACGATCATCGCGATCGTAGTCACGGTCATCGCGATCGGAACGACGACGACGCGGACGATCATCATAATCACGATCGTCACGATCGGAACGACGGTCATCACGACGGCCACGGCTGCCGCGACGGTCATCGCGATCGGAACGCTCACGGCGCGGAGCGGAGGATTCCTGATCTTCGAAGCCTGGAATGGCCAGGGAGATCTTGCCGCGATCGTCAACGCCCTGCACGACTACCTCAACGGTGTCGCCTTCCTTGAGCACGTCTTCGACGGCGTCGATACGCTCGCCGTTGGCCAGATTACGGATCTGGGAGATGTGCAACAGGCCGTCGGTGCCCGGGGTCAGGTTCACGAAGGCACCGAAGGAGGTGGTCTTCACAACCTTGCCGTTGTAGGTTTCGCCGGCTTCAGGAACGTGCGGGTTGGCGATCTGGTCGATGATCTGCTTGGCCTTTTCAGCGCCGTCGCCACCTTCGGAGGAGATGAACACGGTACCGTCATCTTCGATGGCGATCTCCGCACCGGTCTCTTCCTGAATCTGGTTGATCATCTTGCCCTTCGGACCGATGACTTCGCCGATCTTGTCGACCGGAACGGTGGTGGTGATGATGCGCGGTGCGTACGGGCTCATCTCGGCCGGACCATCGATGCACTCGTTGATGACTTCGAGAATGGTGGTACGGGCTTCCTTGGCCTGCTGCAGAGCAGAGGCCAGAATGTCAGCCGGAATGCCGTCGAGCTTGGTATCGAGCTGCAGAGCGGTGATGAACTCGGAAGTACCGGCAACCTTGAAGTCCATATCGCCGAAGGCGTCTTCGGCGCGAGAATATCGGTCAGGGTCTTGAAGATGTGCTGGCCGTCAACATCGCCGGACACGAGGCCCATGGCGATGCCCGCAACCGGGGCCTTCAGCGGCACGCCTGCGGCGAGCAGCGACAGTGTGGACGCGCACACGGAACCCATGGAGGTGGAACCGTTGGAACCAATGGCTTCGGAGACCTGACGGATGGCGTAAGGGAACTCTTCGCGGTTCGGCAGCACCGGCACGAGAGCCTTCTCCGCCAGCGCACCGTGGCCGATTTCGCGGCGCTTCGGGGAGCCGACGCGGCCGGTCTCACCGGTGGAGTACGGCGGCATCTCGTAGTTGTGCATGTAACGCTTGGACTGCGGACCGGACAGTGCGTCGATCTGCTGTTCCATCTTGAGCATGTTCAGGGTGGTGACGCCAGAATCTGGGTTTCGCCACGCTGGAACAGTGCGGAACCGTGCACGCGCGGAACGATGTCCACTTCAGCGGACAGGGTGCGGATGTCACGCAGGCCACGGCCATCGATGCGGTAATCCTGGGTCAGGATGCGGCGACGCACGATCTGGCGCTGCAGCTCCTTGAACGCATTGCCGATCTCCTTTTCCTTCTCGGCATCGTCCATGTCGGTGAATTCACGGCGAGTGTGGCCTTGACGCCCTCCTTGATCTCATGGATGCGATCCTGGCGAGGCAGCTTCTCGGCAATGGAGAGGGCTTCGTCGAGATCGGCGTGGGCGATCTCATCGATACGGTTGTACAGATCTTCGGTGTACTCCGGGAAGAGCTGGAATTCCTTGGTTCCTTCGCAGCGATCTTCTTGAGTTCGGCCTGAGCCTCGCAGATCACCTTGATGAACGGCTTGGCGGCTTCGAGACCACCGGCGACGACTTCCTCGTCCGGCTTGGTCTGGCCTTCGTCGTAGATGAGGTGCCAGGCGTTCTTGCCGGCACCGGCTTCGATCATGGCGATGGCGACGTCGCCGTTCTCGACACGCGGCCGGCGACCACGATTTCGAACACGGCGCGTTCGCGCTCGCTCCAGCGCGGGAAGGCGACCCACTGGCCGTCGATCAGCGCCAGACGCACGCCCGGAGACCGGGC
>ENA-OQAJ01000125-OQAJ01000125.1-human-gut-metagenome-genome-assembly--contig:-NODE-125-length-23309-cov-2.668536_pt1 | contig 23309 bp, 33 predicted proteins | sample MGYA00242736_ERZ504529 | MGnify/ENA primary metagenome ERZ504529 (study PRJEB26092, sample SAMD00036275) | human gut metagenome | host: Homo sapiens | study: EMG produced TPA metagenomics assembly of...
CGTAAAGTCTGTAGCCCTTATCAGAAGGAATTCTTCCTGCTGAGGTATGAGGCTGGACGATATAGCCCATATCTGTCAGGTCTGACATTTCATTTCGGATCGTTGCGGAACTTACATTGAGATCCGCATACTTGGAAATGGTCCTGGAGCCAACCGGTTCTCCGGTTTCCATATAGGTCTTGATGATTGCTTTCAAGATTTTTTGCTTGCGCTCATTCAACACCTCTTCCATGAAGCCATCTCCTTTCCTTTTTATTCTTCCTGACGGATGTTGATTCTTTTTTTATATCTGTTAGCACTCATTTTAGTGGAGTGCTAACATCTACAGTCTTTAAGATATCACCATGTAAAATATTTGTCAATATGTTTTGAAAAAAAGTTCTTATTTTTTCAAAACAAAAAAAGCATCAGTACGATGCTTTTTTGTAATACTGGTCTATGCAGTTCTGTGCCCCAGCAAAAAATTCCGCTTCTGTTTTCTGTCCCAGCACATATTTCTGAAATTCCGTCCCCCATGGACGAAACAGCTTCTATGGAATCGGCACACAGTGGTCTTGCCTTCAGCTTATAATCTTTCAGATATTGCCGGATCATTTCAATGCCATCCAGATCAAAAATTCTTATCCTCGATCACATCCAGTCTTGCCGGACACATTTTTGTCAGCTGTCCGTAATTTTTACTGGCCTCATATCCGGACACATACTGGAGGAACTTCAGAGCTGCTTCTTTATGATCAGAATTTTTATTCAGTACATACTGCCAGGTTGCGATATTGGTCACCTTCTCGTCAAATTCCGGAAATGGTGCCATATGGAGCTTATCTTTTCCATACACGCCTGCATTCTGAAAGGTACTCAACGCACCAGTATACATGAACATACATCCATACTGGCCGTTTATAAATTTTTCATTCAGCTGGTCATGCTGGTCGATCAGATTCTCCTCTGATATCATCCCTGTATCCAGCATTCGCTTCATATATTCTGCCGCTTCTCTTGTTTTCGGATCCGTCCAGTCTGTATAATCTCCTCCGAAAAAATCGACATACTCGCTGATACTATTATATATGTAAGAAATCTCCCATGCATCCCCGTATGCATATTTTCCCGTATTCTGAAGCTTTTTCTGAAGGATCTCAAGATCACTGAGACAGGAGAGTCTGTCCAGACCAGCCTGATCCAGCAATTCCTGGTTCACCCAGAATGCCATGATATCCATCCTGAACGGTACCGAAAAAATATGTCCGTCTGACATGCATATTTCTTTCAGGTATTCCTGTGGAAAATTCGCCGCTGTCTCCTCTGTCATAACCGTATCTTCCAGCGGAAGAAGAAATCCCTTATGCTTAAATTCGGATATCATCTCATCATTTACTGTGATCAGATCAACAGAATCATCTCCTGATGTCAGAAGAGTTGCTATTTTGGCCTGGCGATTGTCCGCATTAGACGGACATTTTTCGATATGGATCTCTATTCCAAGATCCTTTTCCGCCTGACTGATAAAAGAATCAAAGCCCTCTGTGTCTGCATCCATATGAAGGATCGTCAGTTCCTGTCTGTTCTCCGGCACAATATCAGATGCAGTCTCCTTCTTCTGGGCTCCACATCCTGTCACTGCCAGAGCCAGGGCAAATACCCCGCAAAATACCTGTTTTTCAATCTCTACCACCCTTTTTATCTGGGCCATCTATCCTCTTTTGACATCAACGGCTGGAACGGTGCATGAGGAAGTGTCTGATACCAGTACGCTACACTTGCCACATCATCCTGTCGTTCAAACAGGCCACGGTATCCGACGCCTATCTGCTGGATCGTAACGCGAAGATCCTCTTCAAAGCAGATCGGATCCTGTAAGTGCCATCTGTAAAAGCCTCTCATTGGCGGGCAGTCATCATTATGATAAAAATTGTGGATCAGTTCGTCATGGGCAGAATAATACGGATATCCCAGATATGGTGTGTTATAATTCTGTTCCACGGTTTTCCATCCACCTGTTTGGCAAAGCTCCAGGAACCCCCAAAGTAATCTTCCGTTCCTGTTCCGCAGATGGTCGGATACTCCTCATCTCCGTCAATATAAAATTTCATTTCTCCCTCGCCCCACCAGTAACGTTCCAGTGTGGTAAGTGCCATGTAGGTTCCTATATAATGGCCTTTTCCTTTTACTCCATCCAAAATTGTATAATCTTTTGTTTTTTCTGTCAACCGTTCCCGTCTCCACTGCGCATGGAAATAAGCAATATCGTCCGGAAGCTCATCATAGAGACAGTAATCTACCTGATAAAAGAAAGCCGGGATTTTATTTGCATGCTGGTTTTCCAGTGTGATCTTTGCTTTCTTCTTAAACGGCATCGGAAAATAGCAGTTAAAGCCCCTGTTTGGAACAACAGCCACCGAACAGAATTTACAAAACATTCTCTTCCGAATCCGCAGCAGAAGAAATCACCCAGAGGACTTTCCACGGAAGGAGTTTCCTCGTCATCCCAGTACATACGGATCACAAGATCTCTCAGTACAAAGCAATCTGCCTCTGTAGTCTTGTTATCAACGGTGATCCAAATATGATTGATCTGTCCCGGTCCTTCCATTTCTGCCAGAGTTACCACAGTTCCCGGCTCAATATCCTTAAGACACGGGCTTCCTTTTCTGGATGGTCCCAGATGACTTGCAGCCATACCGCCTCTGCCTTTTTCTCCATGCGGATTTTCCGCGTTGATCGCACGGCTTTTTCCATGCTTTGCAAGTGCGATTCCTCCCAGTCCGCCTGTAAATGCCTGATACATATCTGTTTTCTCCTCTCTTTTGGAAATTAAAAATATTTACGCTTTTACTCCACCTGCCATGATACCATCCATGATCTGTTTCTCAAAAACAGCTACAAAGATAATGATCGGAAGAAGGATGATCCATCCCATGGCGCTGACCAGATCCCACGGAACTCCATACATATTGTCACGTAACGGAAGCTGTACGATGGAAACAGAAAGTACCTGAATACCATTTGAATAAAACAATGGTGTGAAAAAAGTTATTCAGACAGGTAATAAAGTTGATGATGCAAACCGTAGCGATCGCCGGCTTCATCAGCGGCAGAACGATCGTAAACAGTCTCTGTGAAAAAGATGCGCCGTCAATAGCAGCTGCCTCCTCCAGTGAGATCGGGATCTCACCGACAAAGTTTCTGAGGATCAGAACCGTAAACGGTATAACGGTACTGATATAAAGAAGGATAAGTCCCGGATATGTATCATACAGCTTTACCTTCTGCATAAACTCATACAGCGGGCGGGCTGTAACAACCTCAGGGATCAGCATGGTAGCCAGAACAAATGCAAATGCAACAGAAACTCCCTTTGAGTTAAATCTTGAAAAGCCATAAGCTGCCATTGCACACAGCACGGTGCTGATCACAAGAGTAAGACCGACGATCAGTACGGTGTTTCCAATCTTTGAAAGCAGTCCGACATTCTGTAGCAGAAATGTGTAGCTTTCCAGTGTGGGATGATCCGGAAGATAATCAATCGGTGTTTTAAACAGTTCTCCTGCCGGTGTGATCGAAGAAATAAAGATCCAGTAGACCGGAAACAGGATCAGAAAAGCCACAATGGCAAACAGAACCCATCTTCCAACAGCTATCACTCCATGATAAACATTATATTTTCCTGTATTCTTCACGATAATTCCCCCCTAACTGTCAAACTTACTCATAACACGTATATTCAGCCAGCTGAAGATCGCCATTACAACAAACAGCAGCATAGCCAGCGCCGAAGCATATCCTACGTTTAGATTTGTAAATGCTTCTGTTGTGATCCTATATGCGATCAGCGCAGTATCCTCGCCAGGACCTCCGGATGTCATGGAATAAACCAGATCGAAGGTTGTCAGTCTCCAGAGTGTGAACGGAATACATAAAGTCAGGACATTTTTTGCGATCAGCGGAAGTGTGATCCGGAAAAAGCTCTGAATCCCGTTTGCACCGTCTACCTTTGCTGCCTCATAGATATCGCCGGAAATAAACTGAAGTCCGGAAAGTACAAGAATTGCAAAGAACGGAAGATCCTTCCACAGGTCCATTGCAATTACTGCTGCTCTTGCAGTACCTGTATTGATCAGCCAGCTGTTCTGGTATCCCGGTACAAACCAGCGGATAAAATCATTGATCAGACCATAATCATTGTTAAATGCCCATTTTGCAGCCATACCGGCTACTACTGCTGGCATAGCCCATGGGATCAGCACAATAGTCCTCAGAAAACGGCGGCCTTTGAATTTCATATTCAGGATCAGTGCCAGAATAACTCCGAGGATCACATGCAGGATCATGGAAACAACCACAAATATTGCCGTAAAGCTGATCGATGTAAGCACTTTAGGATCAGAAAATACCTTCAGGTAATTCTTGAAGCCTATAAATTCATTGATACCTGCAAGGATACTGATATTAAAGAAGCTGTTTTTCACAGTCATCAGAATGGGATATACTGTTGTAAAGCCTCTGATCAGTACAACCGGCAGGATCAAAAGCCATGGTATCCACTTCATAGTTTTTTTACTTATTGTCATGGAACTTCCTCCCTGTTCATCAAGCAATGTAAAGCAGACTTTTACCTCTGCTTTACATTGCTGTTTTTTATATCTTTACTTATACATATCTACACATCCTGAGCCTTCTTGCAGAACTCATCAACTGTAATCTCGTCTTTCATACAGGACTGGAAGATCGTTCCCATATCGCTGATAAATTCCATTGTCTGTGCCACCAGTGGACGTCCCTGTACATTGCATTCATTTGCATATCTGCTGTACATTTCTTTTGCCGGGTCAGAATCCGGAACTACCTTCTCTGCAACATCCTTTCTTGCAGGATATCTGTCAAATGCTTATAGGAAGCTTCCATTCCGCCTTCATCAGCCATATACTGAAGGAATTTCACAGCTGCATCTTTATTCTTGGATGCTTTGTTAAGAACATAGTTCCAAGAATCTGTAAAGATCGCACGCTCTCCCTTACCGCTGAAATCCGGTACCATTTCCATGTGGATCTTATCTGCGCCAAGCATATCTGCCTTTGCATAATCTGTTCCAAGGCCCCACATAAACCAGCATCCGTATTTTCCGTCATTGATCTTCGGATTCATCTGATCATATTTATCAGCAATCTGCTCAATGGAGGTTTCTTTATCAGCAACCAGATCATGGAGGAACTGAACCGCTTCCTTGTTTTCCTCTTTGGTCCAGTCAAAATAATCGCCGCCGAACATGTTTACAAACTGTGCAAGCTCGTTAAATGCATAAGTTTTCTCCCAGGAACCGCCGTAACCGAATCTTCCATCCTTGGAAACAGCCTTCATATACTTCATGAAGTCCTCTTTTGTATCAATGGACTTGATTCCGACCTCATCCATGATCTCCTGATTTACCCAGAATGCAAGATATCCTGCATAGCCTGGAACACCGACGATGTTTCCGTCCTTATCTGTGATCATATCCTTTACATATCCCTGAGCAAACTGATCAATGATATCATCTGTCATTACTGTATCATTCAGTCCTTCCAGCCATCCGGAATTTTTAAATGCCGCGCTCATCTCATCGTTGATCTCAATGACATCCACGGAAGTATCTCCTGTGGAAAGCATTGTGGTGATCTTCTGCTGACGGGTATCTGTATCTGTAGGTGCCGCAATTACATTAATGTTCAGGCCCGTGGCATCTTCCACATTTGCAAGCCAGTCCTCAAAATCCGGGTCTGTGGTGTTGACGCTGTATAAGGTAAGATCATATTTTTCCTTTGCGGAAACAGTAACCACGTTACCTGCCATACCCACAACCATCGCTGCTGCCAAAACTGCACTCATTACTTTTTTCTTCATATCTTTCTTCCTTTCTGGACATTTTTCGTGTTTGTCCACACCTGTTTTTGATGGTTTAAGGATACCAGAGAGCCCCCTCATTCTAAATACAATATTTTATGATTTATTTATATTATTTTCGTTCTCTTGTATTTTGTTGTTAATTTTTATAATCTTTATATAATCTATATTTGTAACGGCTTTTTTCACAGCTGAATTCGGTTTCATTAATTTGTTTTTGACATAAAGGAGAATATGTACTATGAAATTCCACAAATGTATCCCACCCATTTTTCCTCATTTCGCTATAAGCTCCTGCTCGCATTTCTGATCGCAACTATGGTACCTCTGATTTCCCTGACCTTCATCAGCTATCACATTTCCTATAACATTGCCAGAGATCGTATCATCGATTCTGCCGTAATGACTGACAAGCAGCTGTCTCTCAGCTGAACGACCGCCTCGGTCAGGTTGAAAATGTAGCAGATACCATACAGTTTCAAATGTACTCCCTAAATCAGCCTTCCTCTAATAAGGTAGATGCACTGAAAAAATTCACCACTGTAAAAAACAATATTTCGCTGTATAAATCCACATTCGATTTCTTCCATATATATGTTTTTCTGCAGCCCGATCAGCTCGGTTCAAAAGAAAGCCTGTACTTCTTTTCCACAGATGAGCTTTCTGCATATGGTCTGGATAAAAAATATTGTTTCCGGTTCAGGCTTTTCCTCTGTCTGGATACCGGTTTCCAATATGCCTCTGCCTAAAATACTGTCCACAAAAAAAATCATCTGCCGATGTGATCCTCTGCGTCCGGGCACTGAAAAATCAGGCCACCGGTAATTCTGGAATACGCCTACGGCATTGCTCTGGACACCTCAGAGCTTACCACTTATCTGCAGCCTGCTGCTTTGGATTCCCGCATATACAGCTACATTCTCACAGATCACGGAGAGATTGCAGCAAAAAATACATCCTCACTGAATTTATCCGGAATTTCCAAAGCACAGTTTCAGAAACTCAAAGGAAATGCAGATTCTTCTTTTCACAGCGGCGACAAATATTATAACTGCTGCACCTTAAGCAATGGCTGGCTTCATGTTACCGAAATCCCGGAAAGCTATATTCAGGGCAACACGCACATCCTGATCCGTGCCTTACTGATCACTGTCCTTATTTTCTTGCTCCTTACTGTTATCATCGTTATCCTGTTTTCCGAAAATCTTACCCGGAAGATCACTGCACTTTCCTATGCAATGGAAGCCTTTCAGCTGGGATATGACCCGGAACATCTATCTATCGTTACTGTTCCCCACCCGGATGATCCTTCCAGGTATGATGAGATTGACAGACTGGGCATCACCTTTGAAGATATGCAGCACACAATAGCCGGAAACCTGAAGTCCATTGTAAATCTTTCCGTAAACGAAGAACGTCTGAAATACCAGCTGCTCCAGTCACAGATCAATCCGCATTTTCTTTACAATATCCTGGGATCGATCCGTACCTGCCAGTCCCTTGGAAAGCTTGACATTGCTGATCAGATGATTGCAAATCTGACTGCCTTTTACCGTCTTACCCTGCGTAAATCAAAGGAACTTATTCCTATTAAAGATGAATTGGAAATTGCCCGGCTTTATCTGGAAATGGAAAAGCTCTGTCATAAAGATAATCTGGACTGGGAGATCGAAGCAGAAGATGGAATCGAAAATTTCCTGATCTGCAAGTTTACACTTCAGCCATTTCTCGAAAATTCCATTCTGCACGGGATTTCTTCGGGCACACCAGCTGTTTTCATTTCGATCCATGTTCTTTATGGCGATGATACGGTTGTGATCTCCATTGAGGACAACGGTGCCGGCATGGACTCCGAAACCCTTGCACAGCTGCGCCATGCTATTGAGCATAATGTTATTGATTATGAGAAGCATTTTTGGAATTTCCAACGTAAGTTCCCGTATTTCCAACCCATTATACGGAAACGGTTCCGTAAGGATCCGCAGCAACCCCGGAAACGGCACATACGTCACCATTGAATTCGAACAGATGGAGGAAGATATCGATGAAAAAAATAATGATCGTAGATGATAATTACTTATCTGCAGAAGGTATCGAAAAAAACATAGACTGGGAAACACTGAATGCAGAGATCATCCATGTCTGCTACAATGGAACCTCTGCTATCGAAGCCATGAAAAAAGAACCGGCAGATCTGATCATTTCTGACATTGAAATGCCTGATCTTGACGGCATTTCCATGAGCCGTCAAGCTCTTGAGATCAATCCTATGGTGAAGATCATCCTGATCAGTGCCTATGATAAATTTGAATATGCAAGACGCGCTCTGCTCCTCGGTGCTCTGGATTATATCGAAAAGCCTCTGGATTATGCCTATCTTATCCAGAAGGTAAAAAACGCTTTTGCACTGATGGAAAAGGAACAGAAAAATCTCCAGCTTCTGAAACAAAGCAGCGGTCTCTTCTTAACGGAAATTTTCGCGAGATCACACACCTTCCGTCTTCTGAAGCAGCCTACCGACTGAAGCCTTATCTTAAGTATCTGAACCTGGAGCTGAATTATGATTTTTATACAGTTGTTATTCTGGAGCTTGAAAATGCTCCGGATCTAAAAGCTGTTTACGGGATTGAAAAGTTTCAGATGGAGCTTTTCAACCTTCAGGATCTGATAACTGAGGAAACCGCTTCTCTTGATTTTGTGTATCTTCTCCCGGATATGGATGGCTATCTGTGCATTCTGGGACACAGCGGCTGTCAGTCCAACAGCTTCCGCCAGCTTACCAGCGGACTTATTTCCTCAATCGCAGATGCCTGCCAGCCACTGGGACTTTCTCTCAACGCAGGTATTGGAACAATTGTCCAGGATTTTTGGAACCTGAACCATTCTTATAAAAGCGCCGTACATGCACTGGAATACAGATTCTTTTTCCCGCATCAGAATATCTTTGACGGAAGAGAGGCTCTGGGTTCCGATCTGTCTGTTGCAGATTTTTCAGATACAAAGGAGGATGAACTGATCCGGCTTCTCTGCAAAAAGGATACCGCTGCCATAGATCTCTGGTTTCAGAATTTTTCCGACTGGCTCACTCAGAAATTTCGCACAAAGAATTTCGCTTTCATACAGATTTATTCTCTTCTTGGCCGGATCCTGAAATTTTTCTATGAATTAAATCTGGATACGTATGACCTTGAAGCTAAAATTTTGTATGTTTACAACCACATAAATGAGTTTCATAATACGGAAGAGCTATGTCAATGGCTGAAGGATCTGTGCCATCTTTTATGTCGGAAGCTTGATTCCTCCATGAATGATTATCACCAGAAGCTCTGTGAACTGGTGATTTCCTATATCAACGAGCACTACACTGACAATACGCTCTGCCTCAATGATATTGCTGCCTCTGCCAATGTAAGCCCTGCTTATTTAAGTGCTCTTTTCAAAAAAATCAGGGAATCAGTCTCAGTGACTTTATCACATCTCAGCGAATTTCCGCAGCCGCCCGTTACCTGACTACGACTACTATGAGTCTGAAGGAGATCAGCCTGAAATGTGGTTATGCCAATCAATATTATTTCAGCACCAGTTTCAAAAAGAAAATGGGGATCACACCTTCCGCCTATCGGGAACAGCATACATAACTTCCTCTCTTCTTTATAACAAAGTTACTGGCACAAATGCCAGTGCCCTTCTCCGGAATTTTACTTATAATCAATCAATAAAGAGAACCATCATATTTTTTCGAAGGAGGGATCGCTATGAAAAAATGGAAAAAAATCCTGATATCTCTGATAACAGTCTTTGTACTGGCCATGCTTCCGGCAGAATCGGCAATTCTGCCTGGCACAGTCTGTGTTACAGAGGCCGCTCCCAGGATCAGTTCTTCCAAGCTTACCATGATCAAGGGGCAGAGCAGAACACTGAAGATCACCGGTCTCAAAAAAGGGCAGAAGATCTCCTGGAAGAGCAGCAATTCCAAGATCGTCGCTGTAAACAAAGCTGGCAAGCTTCAGGCTAAGGCTAAAGGCTCTGCCACCATTACAGGAACCGTTTCCAAAAGGAAATACACCTGCAAAGTCACTGTACAAGCCCCGAAGCTGAACAAAACCGCAGTAACTCTGAAAGTCGGTCAGACATACCAGCTGAAGCTTAGCGGTACCAATCAGAAGATCACCTGGAAGAGCAGCAATTCCAAAATCGTCACTGTAAACAAAGCAGGCAGGCTTTCTGCAAGATCTGCAGGAAATGCTACAATTACTGCTCAGGTAAACGGAATCCGCTTTGTCTGCAAGGTTAAGATACAGAAAAAAGCTGCTCCAGCAAAGCCAGCTCCCACTGCTGCTCCGGCAAAACCAGCCCCTACTGCTGCTCCGGCAAAACCAACCCCTACCGCAGCTCCGAAGCCCGGCATAAAATTAAAAAAACCACATTCTGAGCAAAGGCAAAAAGACCAGTGATGGAAGCGTGAAAATCGAGCTTAACACACACGATGAATCAAAAAAATCGATATGGATTTAGGCGGTTTGGGTTCATCTTCTTCTATGCAGGTTTCCGTAGATGAATATCGAAGTATCACATACATTCCAAAAAACAACAGTTTTAAATTCTATTTCCGGTTTTCCAGCATGATGATTTAAAAAGTGATATTACTTTGACTTTCCCGATGAATTCTACTGCGGCTTCCTTAAACTTTTATTTTTACATGAGCATACTTCCTGATGATGAATCCGGTACACTGATCGCCACTATGAGCAGCTCCGCTCCGCTTTCCGCCATCAGGAATGAATCCTCTAATTTATCCTTCCACTTCCAGAAGCTTACAGATCCTTATGAGGTCCTGACACAAAAAGATGCTTCCGAGCTTGCCAACGACACTCTGGATATGGCTGTTCCATATTGGGCTGATCTTCTCAAGGGCTCCGGCATCACCCTGCGCTCCCTGGGCTTTTCAACTACAAAATAAGCTTTTCCCAAAAACAGATCGAGCATACCCGACAACACCCCTGGCTGTAACAGCCAGGGGTGTTGTACTGTCAGCTGCTTCGCAGCCTATTCCGTTAATTCTTCCAAATTCTTTTTTAATTCGAGCATCTTGTCTCTCAGCTCAGCAGCCTGCTCGAAATTCAGGTCTGCTGCCGCAGCACGCATCTGCTTCTCTACTTGAGCGATCACCTTCGTCAGTTCTTTTCGGTTCATGGATTCCGGATCCTTTTTAAGCTTCACTTCTGTCTTCTGCCACCTTCTTCGAAACAGCGATCAGATCACGGACCGCCTTCTTGATCGTGGTTGGAGTGATGCCATGCTCCCTGTTGTAAGCCTCCTGTATCGCTCTCCTTCTTTCTGTCTCCGAGATTGCTTTTTCCATGGATTCTGTCATATTATCTGCATACATGATCACATGGCCTTCGCTGTTCCGGGCAGCACGGCCGATAGTCTGTACCAGGGATGTTTCCGAACGAAGGAGCCTTCCTTATCTGCATCCAGGATCGCTACCAGCGTGATCTCCGGAATATCCAGTCCTTCTCGCAGAAGATTGATCCCGACTAGCACATCAAACACATCCAGGCGCATATCGCGGATGATTTCCGCACGCTCCAGAGTGTCAATATCTGAATGAAGGTATCGGACACGGATTCCCAGATCCTTCATATAATCGGTAAGGTCCTCTGCCATACGTTTGGTCAGGGTCGTGATCAGGACTTTATTTTTCTTTTCAATTTCCTTATTTACCTCTGCTACAAGATCATCGATCTGTCCTTCGATCGGACGCACCTCCACCTTCGGATCAAGAAGCCCTGTAGGACGGATGATCTGCTCTGCGCGGAGAAGCTCATGGTCATATTCATATTCTCCCGGTGTCGCAGATACAAACATTACCTGGTCAAGCTTGTTCTCGAATTCATCAAAGCTCAATGGACGGTTATCCTTGGCAGACGGAAGTCGGAAGCCGTAATCCACCAGTGTCTGTTTACGGCTCTGATCACCGGCATACATACCGCCAACCTGGGGAACTGTCTTATGGGACTCATCTATAATAAGTAAAAAATCATCTCCGAAGTAATCCATCAGTGTATACGGCGGCTGCCCCGGTGCAAGCCCGGTCAGATGTCTGGAATAATTCTCGATTCCGGAACAGAATCCTGTTTCCTTCATCATTTCCACATCAAAGTTGGTTCTCTCGGCAATTCGCTGGGCCTCGATCAGCTTGTCCTCACTTTTGAAATATTCCACCTGATGTTTCATCTCTTCCAGGATGGCATCTGCCGCACGGCGGATCTGCTCCTGAGGCACAACATAATGGGACGCCGGAAAAATCGCCGCATGGCTTTCCACACTTTTGATCTCACCGGTAAGCACATCGATATCTGTGATCCGCTCGATCTCATCGCCAAAAAAATTCCACACGCACTGCCCGGTCTGTAGAGTTAGCTGGAAAGATTTCCAGCACATCGCCACGCACCCGAAAAAGTTCCTCTATGAAAATCCATCTCATTTCTTGTGTACTGGATATGATCAGCTGTTTGATAACCTCATCACGGTCCTTCTCCATTCCAGGGCGAAGAGAGATCATCATATCAAAAAAACTCCTGAGGTGCACCTAAGCCATAGATACAGGATACCGACGAAACCACGATCACATCCTTGCGCTCACATAAGGCTGCTGTAGCGGAGAGACGGAGCTTATCGATCTCATCGTTAGTGGATGCGTCCTTAGCGATGTAGGTATCTGTGGACGGGACATAAGCCTCCGGCTGATAGTAATCGTAGTAGGAGACAAAATATTCTACTGCGTTTTCCGGGAAGAATTCTTTCATCTCGCCGTAAAGCTGTGCCGCCAGTGTTTTATTATGGGCAAGTACCAGAGTTGGCTTGTTTAACTGGGCAATGACATTCGCCATGGTGAAGGTCTTACCGGAGCCGGTGACACCAAGCAAAGTCTCAAACTGGTTGCCTTCTTTAAATCCCCTGACCAGTTTCTCGATTGCCTGAGCTGGTCGCCGGTGGGTTGGTATTCGGAGTGTAATTTGAAATGATCCATGTGATTTCTCCTGTTTTAATCAAATTTCATTTATCCAAAATTAAGGTAGTTTTCTTTTAGTATGGTTATATTTTCAGTATATCATCCTATATAAAAAAAGTACAGGGTAAACCGAATGTTTGTTCTGCGCTTTCATATTTTTTTGAGAGTTGCTGTGCATACTATGAGTTTCTCATTTCACAAACAATCCATGCGCTTTATTTACACTCCCTATGTGATATAGTACAATAGATTTCATGGAATCTTAAGAATTTACCCCTTTCGTCTTAATTTCCGGCTGCTATTCTAAGAACATCAGGGAGGTACAAAAAAAGTGGCTAACATACTTGTTTGCGATGATGACAAAGACATCGTGGAGGCAATTGAAATCTATCTTACACAGGAGGGATATCACATTCTGAAAGCTTATGACGGGCAGGAAGCCCTGGATATCCTCCATACAGAAAAGTGGATCTTCTTATCATTGATGTAATGATGCCCCGTCTTGACGGGATCCGGGCAACCGTGAAGATCCGGGAAAGCAATCCGCTGCCTATTATTATCCTGTCCGCAAAATCTGAGGACACGGACAAAATCCTCGGACTTAACATCGGTGCGGATGACTACATCACCAAACCTTTCAATCCGCTGGAACTGATCGCAAGAGTGAAATCTCAGATGCGTCGATACACACAGCTTGGTTCAGCCGCATCTGCCACATCAGAACATATCTATACAACTGGCGGACTTACTGTAAATGACGATAAAAAAAGAAGTTCTGATAGACGGCGAGCCTGTACGTATGACACCTATTGAATATAACATTCTCCTTCTTCTCATGAAAAATCCCGGACGTGTTTTTTCCACAACACAGATTTATGAAAGTATCTGGAATGAAGACGCTCTGGCAGCAGACAACACAGTAGCTGTCCACGTCCGCCATATCCGTGAAAAGATCGAGATCAATCCCAGAGAACCCCGTTATCTGAAAGTTGTCTGGGGACTGGGTTACAAAATCGAAAAACTGAGCCGGTAAACCATCCGGTACATGAAGTCTTCGCACTTCAGAAAGGGGTATTATGAATACAAACAAACCTGTAGGAAAAAGCAGATCGCTCATGGGAATTCCTGCTCTTGTCCTTGCTCTGATCCTGCCTCTGATCATGTTCTTTTCAGCGACACTGGTGATTCGGGCGGGTATCCAGATGGACTCTGTGGATGATCTGAAAACAAAAGATTATTTCCAGACTTCTGCTTTTGCTGACAACTTCTACTCAAAAGCTTCTGCGATCCTGACCGGAATCTCTGCCAGGGAAATCCTGGATAAAACAGCCGAAAGCGCATACATTGATCTCGGAGAACTTTATAACGGAGATTCTCTCTCCTTTAAAAACACTTCCGGACTTGCCTACTCCTTCAACGATCTTAAGGAATGGAGCTCGCAGAGTATCACTTCCAATGATGACTGGATCGTCCTGGGGCTCACCACCCCGGAAGGCGAAACAAAATATATGTACTATTCTGATTTCAAAAAAGCTCTGGAAAATGGAACCCTGCAGTTAAACGCCACTCCAGGTGCTCTGAAATCCGAAGGAATTTCCCACAATGACTGGACAAAACGGATTCTTTCTTCTTTGAAAGCTGAATATACAGACGAAGGAATTCAGTCACAGGAACCTCTGAAAAACATTACCGGCAAAAATGGAAATGTAGTTTACACCGATGTGGCAGATATGCTCACTCCAAGCCTTGAAATTCCCTGTGCACCGGAAGGATATGACAGTCTTCTGGATTATATGAATTCCACTTCATCAAAAAACAGAAGATTCAAAGGAACTCTGACCGATGCCTTTGAGCAGCTTGCTAATGCCCGGGAGCTTTTTTCCAACTGGACTGTGGCCTCTCAGGCACTGGATGAATACAACAGTGCGCAATCCAATATCCGTTATGCCTATACGGATAATATATCAAAAAAAATCTTCACAAACACAGATGCCAGCTATACTTCCGATCTGACTCATATTTCCGGTTTTTCAATCAAAAAGCCTTATGTGCTCCTTAATGTCAATGACACTGCCAGAGATGAAAAAGATACTCAGGGCGGTCTTACAAATCTGAACCTTTCCGCAGCTGCAAGCCCCTCTGTGGGGAACTGGATCGATTGCCTTCGAAACTCCACATATGATGAAAACTGCAGCTTCCTTGCCTGGATTGATGACACCAGCCTTCCTGCATATGATTCCATCCGGACTGCGAAACAGTATTTTCAGACTTACCGTACTTTATTTATTCCGGCTGCTGTAATCTCCGTGATCAGCTTTCTTCTCTTTATCGCAGATTTTATCTGGCTTACTGTCCATACAGGAAGAAGGAATTCCGATAACTCCAATACAGGCAATACGCAACCGGATCTGAACTTTTTTTGACCGGATCTATACCGAAATAGCGACAGTACTTGTATGTATCCCGGCACTTGGCATATTAACCACAGGGCTAAATCTGCAGTATAACACCAGTAACCATATCGCTTCCATGATCATCATTGGAATAATCATCTTTCTGATTTCCTGCCTGTTCTGGACCGGTTACTTAAGCCTGATCCGCAGAGTCAAGGCACACACCCTCTGGAAAAACAGCCTGCTTCGCAAATGCCTGCATTTTCTCTTTCTGTGCCTTCAGAAAGCCGGTAAACTGATCGAATTTTTCTCCAGAAACACCATCAGCCGGATCCGTATGCTGCTAGCACTTGGCATATTTCTTTTTCTTGAATTTTTCCTCAGTATCCTGGTTTCTGCATCTGATGGCTGGTTTGTGATATTTCTGCTTCTCTTTCTTCTGGATCTTGGTGCACTTTTCTTCGTCTACAAAACAGCCCTTGGCCGGGAACTTCTCCTTGATGGTCTGAAGCGGATCACGGATGGAGAACTCTCTTACAAGATCCCGAAAGAAAAGCTTCATGGAGATCAGAAAACAATGGCCCAGTATATCAACCGTATCGGTGACGGCCTGGATGCTGCCGTAGAAAAAAAGTCTGAAAGATGAGCGCTTAAAAAACAGAACTTATTACCAATGTTTCTCATGATCTGAAAACACCACTGACTTCCATCATCAATTACGTGGATCTTCTGAAACGAAAAAATTTTACAGATCCGGAAGTCCTGAAATATCTGGAAGTCCTGGACGCAAAAGCTCACCGACTGAAAAGTCTTACAGAAGATGTGGTGGAAGCTTCCAAAGCAAGCACCGGAAATCTGACTCTGGAGATGACTGATATCAATTTTGTGGAAATGCTCTATCAGGTGATGGGAGAATTTGAAGAACGTCTGGCAGACCGGCATCTGACGTTAATGACGCATTTCCCGGATACTCCGGCCATGATCTCTGCGACGGCAGACGTATGTGGCGTATTCTTGAAAATCTTTTCGGCAATATCCTGAAATATGCATGGAAAATACAAGAGTCTATGCCGAAGTACTTCTGAAACATGATCAGGTTATCTTTACTCTGAAAAATATTTCTGCACAGCCTCTGAATATCCCTGCCGAAGAACTGACCGAACGTTTTTATCCGCGGCGATGTTGCCAGAAATACAGAGGGCAGCGGACTTGGATTGTCCATTGCCCAGAGCCTGACTCAGCTTCAGGGTGGAACTTTTGAGCTTTATCTGGACGGTGATCTCTTTAAAGTATGCCTGAAGTTTCCGCAGAAAATATCTCCCGCAGATTTATCCGGGTCAGATGATCCGCTCTTCTAAATACACATAAAAACAGCAGCTGAAACCCTGATGATATATACATCCGGTGTCCAGCTGCTATTTTTTTCTTATTTCTGTTATTTTTTACACCTTGATCGTAATCTCCCGATCTGTCCGGTTATATTTATAATACCGTACGCCTGCCGCATCCAGCATTTTTTTGATGCGATCACTGAAGGTGTATCTGCGTATTTGTCGCAGTCATACACGATTGTTTTGATTCCTGCCTGGATAATGGCTTTGGCACATTCATTACACGGGAACAGTGATACATAAAGCTTTGCTCCCTCCAGCTTCCGCCTCTGTAATTCAAGATGGCATTCAGCTCACTGTGAGTCACATAAAGATATTTGGTATCCAGTGGCTCCCCTTCTCTTCCCCACGGGAATTCATCATCGGAACATCCCTTGGGAAAGCCATTATATCCCATTGACAGGATCTTATTGTCTTCACTTACAATACAGGCACCAACCTGTGAATGAGGATCTTTGGAGCGCATGCCGGAAAGCATGGCAACACCCATAAAATATTCATCCCAGGAAAGATATCCCTGCCGTTTCTGTCCTTTGTTATCCATAAGCTTAGTCCTCGATCATATTGATCCTTCTGATATGACGCTCATCGCCGGAAAACGGGGTATCCAGAAATGTATCCACAATCTTCAGAGCAAGTCCAGGACCTACCACGCGTCCTCCCATAGCAAGGATATTGGCATCATTATGAAGTCTGGTAGCCTCGGCTGTAAAGCAGTCCGTACAAAGTGCTGCACGGATTCCCTTAAACTTGTTTGCCGTGATGGAAATTCCGATTCCTGTACCACAGATCAGAATACCATTCTCACATTCACCGTTTACAATAGCCTCGGCAACTTTTTTTCCGTAAACCGGATAATCTACAGATTCAGGGCCATTACATCCGAAATCTTTATACTCCAGTCCTCTCTCTTCCAGATGTTTTTTGACCTCCTGCATCAGCTCGTATCCGCCGTGATCACATCCCAGTGCTATCATTTTGTTTCCTCCTCAACATTAATAATTTTATGACCAGCCGCCTTCAGTAAGCGGTTCATGATCGCCTGTCCCATTTTGGGTGTAAAAAATGCCTCAGAATAAATGGCACTTACATTACAGCTGTCAAAATCACGCAACACCTCATAAAGATGATGTGCGATGGTTTCTTCCTGTTCTCTGCTTCCAATACTTTTTATGATTCCATGGGAATATCTGTCTTTTGTTTCATCGGTTGCGATAATTCCCACTGTATCTCCATTTTTCTCCGCTTCCAGCGCTCTCTTTTCAATCTCTGCGATCACTCTCTCGTCCGGGCCTTCCACGATCGCAAGATCTGCTTTTGGGGCATAATGACGGTATTTCATTCCCGGAGCCTTCGGATGTACCTTACTGTCCGGCTTGATCAGACCCTTATCCATCCGGACATCTCCCAGCGTTTCACGCAGCATTTCGAGCGAAATATATCCCGGACGCAGGACAACCGGCACTTCCTCTGTAAAATCCACGATCGTAGATTCCAGTCCGATATTTACCTGTCCACCATCAATGATCATATCAATGGCATTTCCCAGGTCCTCCACTACATGTCCTGCTGTGGTGGGACTTGGTCTTCCGGAAGTATTGGCGCTTGGCGCTGCCACATATCCTCCTGCCGCCAGAATCAGTTCCTGTGCGATACGGTCACTTGGAAAACGTACCGCTACACTGTCGAGCCCGCCTGTCGTTTCTTTTGGTACGATATCTGCTTTCGGCAGAATCATAGTCAGCGGACCGGGCCAGTATTTCTCTGCAAGGATCCTTGCTTTTTCGGGAACCTCTGTAACAATCCTATCCAGATCATGAATATCCGCAATATGTACGATCAGAGGATTATCAGAAGGCCTACCCTTTGCCGCATATATTTTCATGGATGCCTTCGGGTCCAACGCATTTCCTCCAAGGCCGTATACCGTCTCTGTCGGAAATGCCACGAGACCTCCTTTTTTCAGGATCTCGCCACCTCTGGCTATCGCATCCCTGTCTATATTTTCCGCTGTCATAACTGCTATTTCTGCTTTCATCTTACACTCCATTACTGTCTGATATAAATCCCCTGTTCTTCAATAAAATCCTCCAGATCCTGCAGCGCGTCCTGTGCCCAGGTCTCTGATTTCTGAAAAGCTTCCGGGAAAAACATCTCTTTTACAATTTTTTTTTACCGGTTTCTGTCTTAAATATCTTTTCTGCACTTTTTTTTAATGTGCTCTTTATCAAGTCCGTTCTCAAAGTAATTTACAAGAAAATCCGCTTCTACAAGGATCTGATAATCCAGCCCGTCAATGTCTTTATAGGTGTGATGATGTCCCACCAGATATTCCACTCTACGGATCACCTGCTCCTTAAATCCAAGGTGTGTAAGCATCTCCCTGGCTGCTGCCGGTCCCTCTGCTTCCTGCGTCTTTCCGTCAGACCGTCCATATTTCTCCATTCCAACCTTGATTCCAATATCATGAACAAGGGCTGCAGCTTCCAGTATATACATTGTATCTTCGTCCAGTCCCTCTCCCTGTCCGATCAGCCTTGAAAAGCTGTGAACCTTTACAAAGTGCTGAATATGCTTCGGGTCACCCTGATAGTAACGTATCATTTCCATATAAAGCCTGTCAATTCTGTTCATAATATCCTCCTCTCGCTGCCATACATATAGTTACTTTATTATAGCGTTGTTATGGAAAAATTGTCAATCCTGCTCCACTTTCACAATATAAGTTCCTGATGTATCATCTTCAAAGACAATACTGCCAAGACTCTGGAGGAGACTGTCATTCAGCTCTGTGCCATATTTTTCTTTTTCCTGTCCGCCTACAAAGATATACGAAATATCATATCGCTGTATCAGTTCCTTCACCTTTTCTTCATCTGTGGAAGTATAAATTGTCTGAATATCAGCACTCTTCTCATTAAGATCCGGCACATTATTTCTCCAAAGCCATTCGTGAACATACCAGCCAAGCACTGTCGGAAGTCCTGTGGTGGCCGAAACTCTCTCATATCCTGTGTAACTGTCTCCATTAGCTTCCAGCACCACAGGCGATCCCTCAATGTTATCTTTCAGCCAGCGGATTGCCGCCGCATCCTGCGGAAAATCTGTTTCCAGAAATGTAGTAGCATTCAATCCCTGATAATTTGAAGGATTCCATACCTCCCCGAACCAGGAGTGCACAGCATTTCCAAAATATCCTACCGTCCAGATCAGCACAAAAAGGCCAATACCGGAAAAGATCCGGATGATTTTCTGCTTCGATACTACAAGCATCCGGTAAATCCCATATCCCATAGTCATCCCAAACAGAATATATGCCTGATAGGTAAGTTTGAACATGGTGTTGGCTCGCGCATTACCATTCTCATAAATATCCCTTACATAAACAATTTCCGGAATAAGGATCAATCCAATCGCACAAAGTCCCATGATCACAGCAAACAGATCCGGAACCGAAACTGCCTCCAGAAGTCTGTACAGGCTCTTGTGCTTCATTCCTTTCATTTTTTCTGTAAGAACAGAGATGATCAGAAGCACAGTAAGAAACACTGGAAGTCCCCAGAGGATCAGAAGCTGGTACCACAGAGAATGATGCTGTGCAAGAGCCACTCCCTGAACCATGGTTTCAAATTTCAGAGTAAACGGTAAGATCACAAGATAGGAAACCGCAATGATCTCCACTGCCTGAGCAATTGTTACTGCCAGAATCCTGGTTACTTTCCCCTCAAATCGAATAATATTTGCGATCAGAACGACACCGCCTGTCACAACAAAATAAATCACAAAATCCCAGTAGTTTGTCCACTGGAACATTCCCAGAAGAACTGTGGCCAGAAGGATATGCGGCATCAGAAGCTGCTTCAGCCAGAAATCCCTGACATCCTGTTTTTCCGGTTCCGGACCTGCACTTCGGATTTTTTTCATCCATGCATAAAGCATCCCTACAAGAAAGGTAACAAACATTACATTGACCACATGAGCGTGAAGATCCCCCAGTACAAAGGAATAACATGGAAATTCATGAATGGTCTTGTCACTTTCATTCACCGGATTATAACCGATATATCGAGTTGCATCCGGGAACCAGTAGCTGGCAGTTTCTGCCACTCCCTGAATTTTATGGATCAGAGGCAGCACGCAGCGATATACAATGTAATGCACATTTCCTGCAATGGAAACCGCAATTCCACCTGTCACTCCAGCCAGTGACGGAAGATATTTTTTTATCCCAGACATGCGTCCGTACAATCTGTCCTTTGCCATCTGTCTTACCAGGGAAAACGGATATACAAATGCAAAAGCGGCTACAAAAGTACGCATCAGATTGTAGGTTACTTCTACTCTGCTTCCTGTAAGCTTCGTGAGAAATACCGCAAAATACTGCCCTCCGTAATAATAATTAATGGTTCCCTGAGAATACCACAGATCACGGGCAGGAAGTGTTTTGCTGCGCATCATCGCCTCCATAAATCCATAATCCATAAATTTCTCTGTTCCATATGCCTGTGGACGGAATCCCGCCAGATAAGTCCAGAGAAGAAAAATTCCGAAGAAAAGAAGTTCTTCACGAACAATCAGCTGGATTTTTCCGGATGGGTAACATTCTATCCCCTTTTTCAGCTGTACATGAAAAAGAATGGCGCAGAAGATCCCGCAGATCACAGATACTCCTATGCAGGTTGCAGCTGTAAACGGAAGAAGTTTTACTGCCACCAGAAACCAGGTTAAAAATCCGGTACTGCAATCGCCAGTGCTTTTGAAAACAGCCATCCTTTATCTTCAAATCCCTCAAAAAGTCTTCCCGTCACTGGCATGGCAACCATTCCCATAAACAGTGCAAGGAGCCACCAGGTCCAGAATGTCCACACATCTCCTCCGAGGAGATATGCGGAAAGTGCGATCAGAATTACCGCCGCAATGGATTCCGGAAGTATTTTTCTGATTTGTATTTTCATCGTTCTTCCTCCTGTATCAGATTCTGTGGCGAAGGCGGATAAAATCTCCAAATGCCTGTCTGCCGATCTTTATGATGCGTTTCATATTAATAGAATTTTTACCTGCCTGACGCGGACGGAATGTAATCGGTATATACTCCACATGCAGATGATGCTTCTCATAAATTACCGTCATCAGAACATTGGAAAGAAAAAATCCGTCCGGGATCTTTTTTCAGCACTTTCGACAACTGTTTCGCATTCATCAGACGATACGGTGTATTCGCATCTTTTACCCATGTCCCAAAGGTCAGAAACAGTACCAGTCTCAGCACTCTTGTCACAAAAAGCCTGGAAAAACCATCTTCCCTTTTTTTCTGTAACCGATCAGTAACCCGCATGTTTTACGCTTTTTCCAGAACTGCCAGAATTCATCAGGAAGTGTCTGGCCATCGGAATCGGTCTGAAATATATAATCCGCTCCGGCATCCACTGCATAATGATATCCTCGGAGGATAGTTCCCCCGTGTCCTTCATTTGGTTTGTCGATCCCGATAAGACGCTCGTATTTTTTTCTGATATTTCCGAATCATTTCATAAGTGCCATCTCTGCTTCCATCATTAAGGATCACCAGGCGGCTTTCTCCTCCGATCCTCTCCACGACCGGATACCACTGTTCGATCACTGTCCCGATATTTTTTTTTTCTTCATTGTATGCCGGCATAATGATATATAAGCTGTCATGTTTCATAGATTCTTATTCTCCCATCTTCCGAGGTATACACCAGCGGATATGTCTCCCTGATGACATCCTCTCGACACTCCTGCTGCTCAAATTCCATGTTGTCCTCAAACAGAATATACGTGATCTTCTCCTGTTTCACAGTCGCTTTCAGTATCTCCGGATCATCTGTCGTATAGATGAGCACAGCCTGTCCGGCGCGGTAATTGGTATCATATCCTGCCGACCAGGCGTAATACGGCCATCCGCAGTACATCATCACACCAGACATTGTAACCTCGTTCATCGTATATTCCGGGATCAGAAGAAGATCATTTTTCCTAAGATTTTCAGAAAGCCAGTCTGTAAGACTGCTTTCCATGTTTACTGTCATTCTGTGTCCGGAATCATTATCCCTCAAAATGATCACATAATCGTAAACTCCGGTTGCAGTCAGACAGATGCTCATAATAATACAGACGGCCGCGCCTGCCCATTTTATTCTTTTCTTTCTGAACTCGAAAAATATGCTTCGGAGTATCCCTCCCCACAGCACTGCCGCAAATGCATAGGAGATCATGATATATTTGTGGTTCACATTGATATCCGGAGTCAGAGACACCACAAACGCAAATACTGCCGGAAGCAAAAAGCCCCCCAGTACCACTCTCTCATTTCTTTTAAAAAATACAGATGCCACGACCAGTCCTACAAAGAAAAATCCACTGATCTCCACCAGATACCAGAGTACCCCTGAAATGCTCTTGTTCTCTGCCAGAAATCCCCAGTAAAAGGAAGGGGACATCACACTTCCTGACACAAAAATCTTCGACTGCAGTTCCGAAAAGAATACCGCCAGCGCCGCACACACCGCATAATCCAGCTTTCCATCAGAAAATACAGCAAAACCAGCCAGGATCAAAAAGTCCCCCGATCAGTGCAGCTCCATTCCAGAAAGCGGTCAGACCCAGGAA